>Ga0182737_1002709_pt1 | contig 14007 bp, 14 predicted proteins | sample eDN5th30CBELigOP_FD_128878 | JGI IMG/M metagenome (GOLD analysis project Ga0182737, IMG submission 128878) | Enriched Organic Plus compost microbial communities from Emeryville, California, USA - eDNA 5th pass 30_C BE-Lig OP (version 2) (version 2) ... | reverse complement strand
GCGAGGCTGCTCTCCGGAGACTGTTAGTCTCCGGCTAAGATGGAATTATTCCGCGCCGAGTTGAGTGGTCGCGTCGAGCGTTACTTGCATGCCGTGGTAGGCGCTGGCCGACGCGCAGTTGGCTTGCCAGAGGGCTTCCAATTGGGCCAGGCCGTCGATGCGATAGACGTCGCGCAGCGCCTGGTCGTAGTCGTGTTCCATCGAGCGTTGCACGAAGGTGACGAACTTCGATGGATCGTCGCGACGAGCGAGAAAGCTGACCAGCGAGACGCTTTGGCCGTAGAAGGCTGGGATGCGATGCCGCGGTGGATAGTCGTTGAGCGTGACCAGCTCGGCACAGCGGAAGGCGTATTGCTGCTCCAAGCCGGCGAGCAGGTCGCGCAGATGAAGCTGCTGCTTCGTGGCGTCGTCGGCGAGAATTGCCACCCCCTCATCGACCCACCGCGGCGGCTGACGTCCTTGAAACAGGTCGGCGAACAGCACGTGCGTCATTTCATGGGCAAGCGCCGACAACGGCCGGCCCGTTTCGCTGAGCAGGTCGATGCGGCGGTGCTTGACGCGGGCTCCTTCGAACTCGATCGAGCTGGTGCCCAGCGTCTGCGAGGCTCCTGCGCCTACGGCTGCCAGGTACTCCTTCTTCGATGAATGGATGACGATCACGCAGCGAGGCGTCCACTGCCAGCGTTTCGCGCTACCGCACCAGAAGTCGTGAAGCCGGACCCGCCAACGCTCGCAGTCGGCGGCGACGACGCGGGCGTCGTGCTCCGACGTTCGGCTGAAGACGGCGAAGTTGGTCGAACCGGCAACCTGGGCGTCGCCTGCGACGGCGGCGGCGAGGGAATCAGCGGTAGCGGGCGGGGCGCTCGTAGAAGCGTTGGCAACGACGAGCAGGAGGACGGTCGTCATCCACACGGTCGAGTTCCCTTCGATCCAAGGCGGGAGCGTCGTCAGTGACGCTTGATGACTAGCCGGCTAAGTCAAACCGCGCGCCGTGACAGCGTGCGGCTTCTCGTTATTCATCGGCTAGCGTTCGCAAGTCGAGTCAGCGCCGGCGGTTGCAGATGAGCGCAAAATTGCGGGCGAGGTAGTGATAGCACATGCGCGCAAGGCCTTGTGCCTTGTTCTCTTGCTGGCGGTGCCTTGGTTTTCAGCAGCCGGCGCAGCGTGTGCATTGCGTCGTAGCTATCGCTCGCAGCCCACGGGCAACCGACGCTCTTTGCTTTGCGCGAACGTAATGTTCGCAAGGTTGCTTTCCGTGAGCGGCGAGGCGGACAATACCAGGAGTGCCGCAACGCGTATTTGCGGCTCTCAGGCCCAGGCAAGGTCTTTACAACGGTGAGGTGACTTATGAAGGCGGGATGGAGTTTTGCGCTAGCGTTCTTGGTCTTGGCTGGCGGTCTACCGCTCGTGGCTAGCGCCGGCCACGGTCGTCATGGCGGCTACGCCAGCGGCGGTTGCTGCTGCGGCTCGCAGGTCTACTATGCTCCGCCGGCCACAGCCCAGTACGGTCAACCGACGCCGGCTGTCGCTCAGCGAAGCGACTACCAGTCGTTTTCGTACAGCCCAACTCCGGCGGCCGAAGTGAACGTCGCGCCGGAGGCTGCCCCGGTGATGATGTACGCGCCGGCCTACAACTACAGCGGCTATCGCTCGTGGAACAGCTATCGCCGCGTGCCTGCGTATAACAACGCGATCAACAAGTCGCTCGGCTACAACGACTACGGCATCGGTCGCCGCTAGACCGATGCGTAGATGCGTAGACACGAAAAAATCCCAGGCTCAGGGTAACCCGAGCCTGGGATTTGCTTTTCTGGCGAGAGCTGCGAGCTGCTCTTAGCGAGGCATCAGCGTGGCGATCATTCGCTTGGCCTGCTGCTGGGGCGGGAACTCGAGTTTGCCGACCTCAAGCAACTCGTTGACCACCTTGTCCATCACCTTGCGGCCTTCGTCGATATGGGCCAATTCGCGGCCGCGGAAGATCACGGAAACTTGCACCTTGTCCTTGTGCTGCAAGAATCCCTTGGCTTGCTTGATCTTGAAATCGATGTCGTGGTCGCCGGTCTTCGGACGCAGACGAATTTCCTTCGTCTTGGTCTGATGGGTCGTCTGGTGCGACTTCTTTTTCTTCTCGTACTTGTACTTGCCGAAGTCCATGATTCGGCAAACCGGCGGACGCTCGTTGGGCGCCACCTCGACAAGATCGAGATCCTCGGCGCGAGCGCGAGCCAGCGCCTCTTCCGCCGACAGGATCCCCAATTGAGACCCGTCGCTGCCAATCACACGCAGTGGTGAGATACGAATCTGCTCGTTTACACGAGTCGTAATCCGTTCGATCGCCATAACCCCCTTTTTGTGGTTCAGTTTGAAGAACGGGCGTTACCGCCCCAAGCCGTTGCTCTAGGACAAGCCTAGCATGCGGACAATCGCATAAGTATGACGCTTGGACAGGCCAAAGGTCAACACTATCCAGGCGATAACCTCGCCAAAAGCGGTTTGTTTTGCCCTTTCCACCCTCGCATGGGCTACGGGCGTCCCGGCCCGAGGCCCAATAGGACCGCTGGCCGCAGGCTGGAGCCATTCCAATCCAAATTCGGCATTCGGCCCGACCGGCGGTATGCGGTTTGCCCTTAGAGGCCCCGGAAATCAAATCCGAGCGTCAACCAGTGCGATTCCGGTTGCCGCCCGCGCAACACACTCTCTTTGGAGAACCGCAAATGATCGGAAGCATTATCTCTTGGGCCGTTTTTGGATTGATCGTCGGCGCTGTCGCTCGGCTGCTGTACCCCGGCCGTCAGCCGATGGGCATTTTGATGACCATGGTGCTGGGCATCATCGGGGCGTTTTTGGGCGGTTTCATCGCTTGGATGTTCGGCTTCAATCCAGAAAACGGTCCCCTCCAGGGCGCCGGCTGGATTATGTCGATCATCGGCGCTTTGATCGTCGTTTGGACAGGCCTCTTCATGGCCAGCCGAACGGCCACGCCAGGCGCCGGCGATCGAATTCTCTAAGCCGTTCCTGACAACCAGTTTGACGCTCCGCGCCTGGGCCTAAATCCCGAGGCGAGTCGAACTGAAAAGTCTGGCCCGCTAGCCCTCGGAACCGCTCTTGGCGGCGACGGGGGCTTTGCCGTTGGTCAGTTGCCCCTCTTCGGGGCGCACCGGCAATTCGCCTTCGCCCGTGAATTTCACGAGCGAGGCTGGCAATTCCACTCCGCCGATATCCTTCATCACCTGCATCATCGGCGGCAGGGTCTTGGCCATGCCACTGAGGAAATCGGCGGTCGAGCTGCGACCATTCGCGCCGCCATTCTCCCACACCACGACCTTGTCGAACTTGATGTTCGAGATCGCCTTGGCCGAAGCTTCGGCCAGGTTGTCGAGGTGTTCAAGCATGAGCATCTGGAACGCCGGGTTGGCGCCGCCGCAGGCTTCGACGATCTGCTTGAGGCCTTCCCCCTTCTTGGCCAGGATTTCGTACTGGCCGCGGGCTTCCGCTTCGAGCTTCAGGTAGATGGCGTCGGCTTCCGCCTTGGCGGCGAGCATCCGTTGCTCGGCAGCCGCTTCGGCGTCGACGATCATCCGGGCTTTCTGGGCCTTCGCCGGGGCTTCGAGAGCGGCGCGCTGCTCGGCTTCCACCCGCTCCGCTTCCGCCAAAGCCGCTTTGGCCATGGCGCGGTTCTGGATTTCGAGCACCGCAGCCTCAGCCTGCTTGCGGCGGGCTTCGCCCAACTCATAGGCTTCGGCCCTTTTAACGGCCAGCTCGGCTTGCGAGGCGGCGATCGTGGCAGCCGCATGGTTTTCGCCGGCGATGGCCTGGGCGTTGGCTTCGGCCACATGGACGCGCATCTGCCGTTCGGCGTTCTTGGTCTGGGCCTCGGTTTCGAACGCAGCCGTCTTTTCGGCGATCAACTGATCCTTTTCGAGCGAGGCGACGCTCACCGCCTGATCGCGCTGCGCCGCGCGGGTGCCGATGGCCTGCTCCTTGCGGGCCGAGGCGACCTGAATGCTCTTGTCACGCTCGGCGGAGGCGACGCGGGTTTCGCCCATCTTCTCGTTGTCGGCGACGTCGCCGCGCGCCTGTTGGATGGCGAGCGACGCAGCCTTCTGGCCGATGGCGTCGATGTAACCCGACTCGTCCGTGATATCGGTGATATTCACGTTGATCAGTTGCAGGCCGATCTTGTTGAGTTCCGGTTCGAGCGAGTGCTGAATGTGCTCGAGGAACTTGTCGCGGTCGCGATTGATCTCTTCGATGTGCATCGAAGCGATCACCTGGCGCAGCTGACCGAAGATGATTTCTTCCGCCTGCTTGCGAATGCTCTGCACCGGCAAGCCAAGCAAACGCACGGCTGCGTTTTGCATCACCTCCGGCTTGGTGTCGATCGCCACCGTGAACACGCTCGGCACGTTCACGCGGATATTCTCAGCCGACAGCGCCCCACGTAGCGGGACTTCGATCTGAATCGGCTCCAGGCTGAGATAGGCGTAGTCCTGGATTACCGGATAGACGAACGCGGCGCCGCCGTGAATCGTCCGGCTGGCCTGTCCCTTGCCAGTGCGTCCAAAGATTACGAGCACGCGGTTGCTGGGGCACCGCTTGTAGTACTTCATCAGGATGCCGAGCAGGACGACGCCGAACATGAGCGCGACCAAGACCATGGCGCCGGTGTAAATCGCCACCTGAGTCAGGTCGGCGAGCGGAAGCAGGGACAAGTTCATCGTGAAGCTCCACCAGAGAAGAGGATGCGGACGGGAGGACGAGCAGTTACGGGCCAGCAGCGGGCGACGACTGCCCGTTAAGAGGCGATCGTTTCTTGTTCTTGAATGGGGAGCGGTTCGACGTCGAGCCGATTGCCGACCAGACCGATCACTCGCACGCGAGCCCCCGTCGGCAGCCGAACTTCAGCCGAGGTGACCGCTTCGTACTCAACCAGCCGGTCTTGAAGTTTGAGCTGCACCTTCCCGGCGCGTTGCCGGTAGGGGTCGATCGGAACGTAGACCGTCGCGAGCTGCCCCACCGCGCGCTGAATCCGCACGGTTCCGTCGGCGTTCAGTCGTCGAACGGCATTGAGGGTCCAAGCCACGCCGTACATCGCCGCGCCCCCCATGACGAACGCGAGAGTCCACTGGGCCGTCGGGCTCAGTTCGGCGGCGTCGGCAGCCAGGCCGGCGAGTCCGAAGAAGGTGAGCGCCGCCACGATCGAGCGGAACGACAGCACGTTAACGAACCAGGCTGCGTGATGGCCGTCGGCGCTGGGCTGGCTGAAGTCGGCGTGGTCGTCGAGCGCAAGCCCCCCGTCCGCGCCTGCGTCGAAATCGACGCCATCGGGCAGACTGTCCCCCGCCATATCGCTGCCGACGCCCAGCAGCGTGAGGGCAAACTGGAACAGCATGACGGTGCCGCCAGCTACCGCGCAAATGACGAAAACCTGCAACATGCGACTACCCTCCCTTGAGCGGGGAGAACGACGAGAAGTTCAACGCGAGTAGTTCGCAAGAGCCGCTCAAATCTTGCGGAAAATCGCAGGCGGAACCCGCCATCTTGGATAGCCGCAACCGGCGTGTCAAACAAAACCGCGGAAACGACTTGTAACGGTCCCGCCGGACGGTGCAGCACGAGCTTCGGCGAGCGCCGCCGCCCGGCGGTGGGCTAACTTGGCGCGAGTCGCTAGACTGGGCGAATCGCGACTCCATCGAGACAGCGCCGGCCGACGCGCCGCAGCGCTCCGGGAGTCGCCGCGGTATCGCCAGAATCGTTACGTGGAGTTCAGTACGTGCGGGTCATCATCGAAGCCAACGCCGAACAAGCCAGCCTGCGAGGCGCCCGATTCATCGCCGATCTCGTCCGACGCAAACCCGACTGCGTGCTCGGGTTAGCCACCGGCAGCACGCCGCTGGGCGTCTATCGCGAGCTGATTCGGCTGCACAAGGAAGAAGGGCTCGATTTTTCGCAGGTTACCACGTTCAACCTCGACGAGTACGTCGGCCTGCCGGCAAGCCATCCGCAGAGCTACCGCTACTTCATGCAGCAGAACCTGTTCGACCACATCAACATCGACCCGAAGCGCACGCATGTGCCGGACGGCCGGGCGCTCGACTTCGAGGTCCACTGCCGCCTCTACGAGCAGCAGATCAAGGACGCCGGCGGCATCGACCTGCAGGTGCTCGGCATCGGCTCGGACGGCCACATCGCATTCAATGAGCCCGGCTCGTCGCTCGGCAGCCGAACTCGCTTGAAGACGCTTGCCAGCGAAACTATTCGCGACAACGCCCGCTTCTTCGGCGGCGAAGACAAAGTGCCGCGATTGGCCGTGACGATGGGGGTCGGGACGATTCTCGAATCGCGCCGCTGCCTGCTGCTGGCGTTCGGCCCCAACAAGGCTTTGGCGGTGCGCGACACCGTCGAAGGCCCGATCACGGCCCAAGTCACCGGCTCGGCTTTGCAATTGCATCGCGAAGTGATCTGCCTCTTCGACGAAGCTGCCGCCCGATTGCTCGTCCGCCGCGACTATTACGCCGAAGTGGAGCGAGCCCAGTCGCTTCTCGAATCTGGACAACTGCGAGCGCTCGGCATCGGCAATCAGTAGCGCTCCCAATCGCAGTCCCAGCGCAACGCTCTCCTCGACCGCAGACGATCGGAACCAGTACCCACCATGCGACAAGCCGGCCAATTAGCTAGTGAAAACGACGCGCGACGGTTCGTTGCCTGGCTGACGACGTTGGAGATCGATGCGACCGCCGAGGAGGACAAGTCCTGCTGGAGCATCTGGGTGCGCGACGAGGACAAGCTGCCCGCCGCCCGCGCGGCGCTGGCCGAGTTCACAGCCGATCCGTCGAACCCCCGCTATGCCGACGCGGAGCAGAAGGCGAATGCGATTCTCCGCCAGCGCGAAGCCAGACTCGAGCAAGTCCGCCGCAATCAGGTGCAGATGCGCGACAAGTGGGGACCGGCTGGGGGCGCGGCCACGCGCCGCTGCCCGCTGACGTTTGCTCTCATCGGGCTGGCGATCGTGGTCGGGCTGCTGACTAACCTGGGCCGCAATACGGGTGGCGCGACGTTCCAATTGCTGCAATTCAGCAACGTCTCGCAAGCTCTGCAGTCGCTCCGCTCCGGGCCGCTGCCCGAAAGCATTCGGGGCGAAACGGATGCGGAAGTCGAAGCGAGCGTCCAACAGTACGTCACCTGGTACAGCCTTCGACGCGGACAGGTGTGGCGTATATTTACGCCGGCGCTGTTGCATTACGGCGTGATGCACCTGCTGTTCAACTCGATGATCATCTACTCGTTCGGAGCGCAGATCGAGACGCGTTACGGCACGCCCCGTTTCCTGCTGCTGGTGCTCGCGCTCGCAGCGCTGTCGAACCTTGGCCAAGCGATCACATCGGGGCCCGGCTTCGGCGGGCTGTCGGGCGTCGGCTATGGTTTGTTCGGCTTTCTCTGGATGAAGTCTCGGTACGATCCAGCCTCCGGCCTGCGGCTCGATCAGTTCACCGTGTTTATCTTGATGCTGTGGTTTTTCCTCTGCATCGGCACCGAGGTGGAATCCTTGCGGCCCCATCTGGAAGGTCTGATGGGAGGACGTTCGGTGGCCAATGCTGCGCACACCGTCGGCCTCGTGGTCGGCATGGCGATCGGCATTCCGTGGCAGAAGTTTCTCAGCGGTCGCCGCCCTTAGCCGGCAGTTAACAACGGCCGGAGACGAGCGAGACGAGCCGGCCACCTCGATGCGGTTGGGCATCGGCAGCTTTGGGCTCGGCCGACATTTCCGCGTCTTGCCGCGATTCTCCGGGCGGTGTTACCGCCCGACGATGCGCTCGATCTCGTCGGCAAGACGCTTTAGGACTTCGGCGGCTACCGACTTTTGCCGGGCGACGCGATTTTCGTCGGGCGAGCAGTGAAAGGCGGCGGCGATTGCGCCGGCTGAATCGCCGCGGCGGGCGATGCCGATGAATACCAGCCCGTCCTTTCCTTCCGGAGCATTCGGGCCGAGGTGGCCGGTGACCGACGCGGCAAAATCGGCTTCCGGGGTGCGCTCGAGGACGCGCTCCGCCATTTCGCGGGCGATGCGCTCGCTTACCGCGTCGAACTCCTCGAGCAGCGCGGCGGAAATGCCGAGGTACTGCTGCTTCGTCTCGTTGCGATAGACGATCATGCCGCCGCAGTGACGGCTGGAGATGCCTGCCTCGGCTGCGAGCGTCGCCGAGGCAAGCCCGGCCGTGCAGCTTTCGGCGAAGACGACTTTCAAGTCGTGCTGAAACAACAGGGCGGCAAGGCGAGATTGCGGCTGAGACACGGCAGAACTACCTGACAAGATCTACGGACAACGACTCGGTCAGGATAGCTTCGCTCGGGCCAGTTGTCTGCCTACGAGCCGCTGGCAGGGGGCGGCGGCGGTGGCACATAGGGACTGTTGCTGACCGTCGCCGGCGGCAAGGCGGCAGGCGCCGCGGGGGGATCGAGGACCACCGCCTCGGCGAGCAAGGGCTGCTGCATGTTCTGGAACTCCTGAACTTCCGCAGGTACGGCGCTGGAAATACGACCGTCCATCATGAGCACCAAATAGCGGTCGTCGGTCGGCTTGAGAGGACAGGCAAGCAGAAAATTTGACGTGCCAATGGTTGCTTCCTTCATATCGACGCCCAGAACGACCCGATAACCGGCCCCCTCGAGCACCCGCCGGGCCTCGCTTGAGAGCCCAGCTTCGTGCAAGTGCTCCCAACTCTCGGGCGCGCCCCAATGTTCATCGTGGTAATTCATAAACGCCCCGTGCAATTCCTTGAGATGCTTCCCAATCTGCTGCAGTTTCTTCGCCTTCTGAACCGATTTGGCGATGCCGCAACCGGCGAGAGAAGTCAGCATTAACAGGACGGCCAAGACTCGAAGATGCGGCGTGGCGTGAAAAATCATGGAACCGTGGACCTGAAGCGTGGGAGGCGGGAGATGGCAGCAACGGATCGGCGGCCAAAAGGGGAAACCGCATTTCCGATGGTGGCGTCCACTCGCCGAGAATTTCTCGTAGGCGGGCATCGCCGCCGGGGCCGCCTGGCAAGAAACCGCATGTTTCAAGCTGGTCCTAGCTTCCTGGACGTCGCCGCTTAGAATGGGGTTTTCCTGCCTTGGCTGCCGGCCGCTGTGAACCCTTCCCTCTATCCCCCTTCCCAACCAACCCGCGCCGGGGTCTTCGACCCTGTGGTGTTCGGGACGTTTTGTGGACTTCTCTCGGCGGCGGTCTATACGGCCGCGAACGCCTGCCTGCGGGCCGTCAACGATCTCGACCCGGTTTGGGTCTCAGCCGTCAAAGCAGTGCCGACGGTCGGCTGCATGGCGCCGTGGATGCTTCTGCACTATCGCAACGGCATCCGGCTGATGCCGGGCTGGCGGGTGCTCATCACCGTGGCGGCTGCCGGTCTCTGCGGACAACTGCTGGGGAACGTCTCGTTCCAATGGGCGCTCGGTCAGATTGGGATGGCTTTGACCGTTCCGCTGACTTTGGGCGGAATGATCGTCTGCGCCTCGATTCTGGGACGGCTTTTTTTGGGAGAACCGGTTTCGGCGCGGATGGCGATTGCGGTGGCTGTGCTGCTGGTAGCGATGGGGGTGCTGTCGCTCGGGGCGGAAGATGCTCGTCGCTCGCTCGGTCCGGTCGCGTCCGATCCTTGGATGTTGGCAGCCGGCGTGGCAGCGGCTGGTGGATCCGGTCTGGCTTATTCGGTACTGAACGTGGTGATCCGCTGGAGCGTCAGCCGCCACGCGTCGTTGCCTGTGACGCTCTTTACCGTGTCGACGATGGGCCTCGTCAGTTTGGGGAGCTTGAGCGCGGTGAGGATCGGCTGGAGCGGCATGGTGGCGACGACCGCGAGCGATTGGTGGATCATGCTCGGCGCCGGGGTTTGCAACGCGATTGCGTTCGTGGCGCTCACCAAGTCTTTGCAGCTTACCAACGTGGTGTACGTGAACGCCCTGAACGCGACTCAGGCGACCATGGCGGCGGTCGCCGGGGTGCTGATCTTTCACGAAGCGGTCTCGAAGGCCCTGATTGCGGGCGTGGGACTGACCATTGTGGGGCTGCTTTTGATGCGGAAGGGCAAAGCTGGCTCCGCTGTGAAACCGGAGTAATGTCTGGGCGAGTGGCGATCCCGGCGACGGGCGGGCGGCAATCCCCCCACCGAGAGTTAGGCCCCTTCGGGAAAGCGCACAAAAAAGAACGCCGCAAAATTGCGGCGTTCCAAAGTTGGGTTCAAATCCCTGCCCTGTACGAGGCAGAGATGCAACATTTCTCAGCTTAGCGGCCGACGCTCTGGCGGACGGCCTGCATGGTCCAGTACGAGCGGAAACGCTCTTCCATGGCCGCGATTTGGGTATCGAGTTCGGCGTTGAAAACGACCCAAGCGGGGTTGGTGGCGTTGTAAATGCCGCTGTCTTCCGGCTTCACGACCGGCTGGCGAGTATCGGCTTCGTTCTTGGCATTCGGAAGCATGGCGGACACCGTTTCCTTGGTAAGTGCCTCACTGGGTGCGGTTATCTCTGTTGTGGTGGAACAGAGAGCAACCGTCGTGCCATCCGTGACTGCACGAGCCGCTAGAACGTCCCTAAGGACCTTTGCGCGTTGGCTTTTGCGTGCGATCTCGGCCGCCTAAACGCTGACAACTAGTAGCATTTCCGCGTCTTTTTGTCCACAGAATGCGACACAGCCGTCTCACTTTAGAACGGCTCGTCGGCGGGTTGCCAATCACCGTAAATCGCGGAGGTCGTGACGTACCGGCTAGCGGAAATGCGCCCGGCGGCTGCCGATTTGGCGGTGCCAGGCCGGGCTGATTCAGTTTGGCAGCCAGCCGCCGTTACTCGTTTGTTCCGGGGAAGCGGAACGTCGTAAGCGCCCGGTAAAGCTCGGCGAAGTCCGGTGAAAGCGTGGTTAGATTTGAATACTGGGGACGCTCGATGACCGGGCGGCTTGCGCCGCTCCGCTACTCTGGCGAGGCTCAAACTTCCTTGCCTTTGAATTTGCCCTGCCAGCGTCACCTTCTTCCTTCCATTCGAGCCCGCCCAAAACACATTTAACAACTTATTGACAAATTAACACCGAGCCGATACACTGCCGGGACCGCTAGCTGCGCGATCCATTGCGTCCACGGCAGCGGGCGCTCTGGCCGAAGCGAAGGCGCCGTAGGGCGAAGCGTTTGGTGACTGACGTCGCGCTGCCGCGAGGGGGCGGATGCCGGAGTGGTGAAAAACAGGCGAGGTTTTTCACCGAGTTGGGGGCCCCTGGGACCGGGGTCACTGGTGAAAAACCCCCGCGGTATTTCACCACCGCCCAGCCATCAGAGGAGGTTGACGCGAGGTAAGTCCAGTCGAACCGCCCCGAGCCAGAGCCGGTGGCGACCGCTCGCTGCGGCTCTCTCAGTCGGCGCCGCGGAGCGTCGCAGTGGCGACGTGGGCGGCGAAGCGGCAAGGCTGCGGGACAAAACTTGAAATTATTTTCCCTCCAATCCCAAGAGTCGGAACACGGCGGCGAAAGACTCCCTATGACCGCGAAATTGCGCGGGCCGTGTCCGCATGGGATTTCACAGTTCGAGGCTGATCCAAGGCGAAGCCGAGACAAGGGAGGGCAGTCAGATGGTGAAAAAGGGGATTGCGATTGGTGGAGCCGCGCTGCTTCTGCTCGGCCTATTCTTCGGCCGCGACGCGGCCAGCTACGTCTGCACGACGACCGGCTGGGTTCGCGACTCGGTCCACGACAGCATTCCGGTTGCGTTCGAAATCGAACGGGCCAAGCGAATGATCAAGGACCTCGATCCTGAGGTGCATCGCAACATGCACCTGATCGCCAAGGAAGAGGTGGAAGTGAGCAACCTGCGCGAGCAGGTCGCGGTCGCGGAGCGTCAGCTTGCTAAAAACAAGGCGGACATCGAGCGGCTGACCCGCGACCTGAAGCAGGGGGGCAGCGAGTTCGTGTATGCCGGCAAGACCTACACGGAAAAGCAGGTCGAAAACGACCTCGCCCGCCGCTTCGAGCAGTACAAGGTGAAAGCCTCGACGCTCGAGAAGCTGCAGCAGGTGTTGGCTGCCCGCGAACGGGGCCTGTCGGCCGGCCGCGAGAAACTGAAGGCCATGCAGGCTGCGAAGCAGCAGCTGGAAGTGGATGTCGCCAACATGGAAGCTCGCCTGGAAATGGTCCGCGTGGCCCAATCGACGAGCGACTTCAACTTCGACGACAGCCACCTGGCCCGCACCCGTGAGCTGGTGAAGGATATTGGCGCTCGGATCGACGTCGCCGAAAAGCTCGTCAACGCCGAGACCACCTACCCCGGCCAGATCGATCTGGACGAGGCGGAGCACGCCAATATCACCGAGCAGATCACGGAATACTTCAAGCAGTCGGACGATCACGACGCCGAAGCGATTGTGAAGTTGGACTAACCTTGCATGGGCCAGGCTTCATGCCTGCCCGTGCAGAGAATGACGAGCGCTCCCGCAACGAGTGACCAATGAAGCTTGCAACTTCATTGGTCACTCGGAGCTTCGTCCTTCGTCAATTCCGTAGGCGCAATGCCTGCTCTACGATAGGGAACGCAAGGTGTGCGTTCCCTTTTTCATGGCGAGCAATGGGTTTCATGTTCCAAGCCTGGCGATACAAACTGCGGCAGGCTCAGATTGCCCTCGACGACGGGCGGCTGGAAGAAGCCAGCCGACTGCTGCAGGAGGGGGATCTTCCGTCGTACCTGCCCGCCCAGCAAATGCTGGGTGAAGTGGCCCTGCGTCTCGGTCAGCGGGGCGTTGAGAAGGCCCAATCGGGGGACTGGCAGGCAGCCTGGCGCGAGCTGGACGCCGCGCGCGAGCTGCATGGCGAATCAGACGGCTGGCTCAAGGCGCAACAGGCGATCGTCGACCTCGTGCTAGCCACGGTCGGCAAATACCTGCAAGCCGGCGATGTGGCGGATGCGCAGACGCTGCTTGACTCCCTCCAGCGGCGAAAGCTGGCGGCGACGGCGGTGCAGGAACTACGCGAAGTGGCCCGCCGCATCGAATCGGCGCAGAAACTGGCCCAGCGAGGCAAGTTTTCCGACTGCGAAACGCAGCTGGCTGCCGCGGCCCAGTTGCGGCCCGATTTGAAGCAGCTCAGCGAGCAGCGTGAAGCCTGTCACCAGAAGGGAGAACGCTATCGCCAGTTGCACGAGCAGCTTCACAGGGCGATGGCGGCGGAAGATTGGACTGAAGTGCTGCGCACGGCCGACGAAGTGCTGGAGCTGGCGCCGCAATGCCGCGTCTCACGCGAGGCGAGGCGAAAAGCCTGGAGCCAGGTTGGGGCAAAAGTGCCCGACTCACAGCGTCTCGGCGTGACGACGCCCTGGAACGGCGTGCTCGGAGCGGCTGCCGCCAGTACGAAGAGCGAGACGCCCCGGCAACGGTCGCCGCGGCTGCTGATGTGGATTGACGCGGTCGGTGGCTACCTGGTTTGCCTCGGCGATGAGGTCGTGATTGGCCAGGCAGGGCCCAATAGCCGGGCTGACGTGCCGATTCTGGCCGATATTTCGCGGCATCACGTCAAAATCGTCCGCCAGGGGGAAGGCTACCTGATCGAACCGCTGTCGGGGCCGGTTCGACTCGCCGGCAAGGACCTGACCTCGGCGGCGCTGCTAGCAGACGGCAACGAAATCGAGCTGGGCACGGCCGTTCGGCTGCGATTTCGCAAACCGCACGTCCTCAGCGCCTCCGCCCGGCTGGAGATCATCAGCCGCCACCGCACGCAGCCCTATTCGGACGGAATCCTGCTCATGGCGGAGTCGTGCGTGCTGGGGCCGAAGTGGCAGAACCACGTCATCTGCCGCGACTGGTCGGGAGACGTCGTGCTGTACCGCAACGACGGCAAGCTGTTCTGCCGGGCGATGGAGTCGCTCGAGATCGACGGACAGTTGCATACGACGCGCGGGCCGGTGGAACCGACGTCGCGGATTGTGGGTAGTGACTTTTCGATGAGCCTCGAGCCGCTCGCCTGACCCCTTAGCCGGG
>Ga0182737_1002708_pt1 | contig 14016 bp, 7 predicted proteins | sample eDN5th30CBELigOP_FD_128878 | JGI IMG/M metagenome (GOLD analysis project Ga0182737, IMG submission 128878) | Enriched Organic Plus compost microbial communities from Emeryville, California, USA - eDNA 5th pass 30_C BE-Lig OP (version 2) (version 2) ... | reverse complement strand
CCTCCTTCCATCAATGCGTTGAACGTATGCAGCGCCAATTCCCCCTCCTGCTTTTTCGGTCCGTGGCAACTTTGGCACCGCTGTTGCAAAATGGGTTGGACAATATCGGCATAAACGGCCGCCTCCTGGACATTCTCCAGGGTGAACACGTCCGGTTGCCAACCAAACAATTTTCGCATCGGAGTAGGCATGGCCTCGGTCAGGTACCCATCACCATGCGTGAGCGTCCCGCCGAAATGTCCGGCGATGCAAAGGAGGGCCACCATCAGGCTAAGTACTGCAAAGCGCAGCTTTCTGATTGGAGAAAGTATATCTTTCGTACGAACAGCGGGGCGATAGAGCAGCCAGCACAGTACGCTGACCAGTGCCGCACTGATGCCCATCCATTGATGGAGCGAAAGCGTCCGGACATTATAACCGCCACTAAGCGACAACAGGTATCCCGAAATACTTGCCAAAACAGCCGAAGCAGCCCCGAAAAGTAAGGTGGGTGCTATTGCCGGGGCGAGCGACGTATAGGCCTTTTTCCGGCTGAGCAGCGCAAGAACGAACGCCATAAATAACATTCCGATGGGAAGGTGCACCAGCAACGGATGCCATTTCCCGAGGAAAAGGAGCAAATCACCGTTATTTTCCATCAATTTTCGTAACGGGTTTTTAAAAGATCAAGCATGTATTTATTAAGATCCCATTGGTTAGCTACTGGCTGTCGCGTATAAGGCAGCGTTGGCAGGTAGTTCGGCGGACCAAATTCCGTCGTAATGGTTAAGGGCTTACGTTGTTCACCGTGGGCCGCAACAATGGCGTCCCACCATTCGAGGTGACGCTGTACAACGGATTCCCATTCGGGAGCACGGGGATCGTTTATCTGAGGGCCTTCGGGATGTCCTATGCGTGCATGGATGTGATCGGTTCGCTGCAGCGCCAGCGACACCGCTTCGGGCTGGTCGTCAAGCATTGACTCATGAACATTGCACCAATGTGAAATATCTAAGGTGAGCCGCAGATGAGGTAATCGCTCGAGGTACTCCTGTGTAATATGCGCAGCGAAACTGAAACGGCCCCGGTGTGTTTCATGTGCAATAGGAACTCCGCTTGCCCGGCTGATTGAATCGGCTAGGTTGATCAGCGCTTCGTTCTGTGTCGCATCAAAATGATCTTTCCCTGTATGGCTATTGATCGATACGGGGTGAAGGGCAACTGCATGCTCCAAACGCTGCTTATAGGTGGCAAGAAACGTGTTGAAGTCGGCACCCGATCCGGTACAGAGAAAAATATAGGCTAAGTTATATTTTTTAAACGCATTCAGCATCTCCTCCTGCGCCGCAATATCAGTGGGAGCCCAGGTTTCGATGCCATCGAAACCTGCGTCACGCACTCGTTTGCAATATTCGTCCCACGGGACATCCCGTCCCCAGTCGGTGCAGAAGAACGTAATGTCGGTTGCAAGATCCGATTGCTGGGCGTTGACCGCAAGCGATGCAGCGAAGGTCAGGAACAACACATAAATTAAAATAGGGGCAGGTTTCATTCGTATTCGCAACATCAATTATCAAATAAGTGCCTGGATCAGGTTTCCTTCTACGTCGGTGAGCCTAAAGGGCCTCCCTTGAAACTCATACGTCAACTTCTCGTGGTCGAAGCCCAGCAGGTGCAGCATCGTGGCGTGGACATCGTGAACCGACGTGCTACCCTTAACAGCCGAGAAACCGATTTCATCGGTTTCTCCCCAAGTGACTCCTTTTTTCACACCCCCTCCTGCCATCCATATCGTATACGCATCGGGATGATGATCCCGGCCTGCGAAAGGCATATCCTTGTTGTCGCGGTTTTCCTGCATCGGGGTACGGCCGAATTCGCCGCCCCATACGACCAATGTTTCATCCAGTAATCCCCGTTGCTTGAGATCCAACAACAACGCAGTCATCGGTCGGTCGATTTCACGGCATTTATTCCGGAAACCTAGATCGAGTGCGGTATCTGCGCCCGTTCCGTGGCTATCCCATCCCCAGTCAAACAGCTGTACGAAGCGTACACCTTGTTCCACCAGCTTACGAGCTAACAGACAATTATTTGCAAAGGATTCCTTGCCCGGCTGCGTACCATACAATTCGTGGATGTATTCAGGCTCATTATTGATGTTCATTACCTCGGGCACGGCCACCTGCATTTTGTAGGCCATTTCGTATTGGGCGATACGCGTCAGGATCTCCGGATCTTTATACGTCGCATATTCCTCCCTGTTTACCGCACCGATGGCATCAATCGCCTTTCGTTTCATGTCGCGGTTCATTCCGTCCGGATCGCTGATATACAATACCGGATCACCATGCGATCTACATTGCACCCCTTGATAGACGGATGGAAGAAAACCGCTACCCCATACGCTTTTTCCGGCATCCGGGGTTTTGCCACCGGAAGTCAACACAACAAAGCCTGGCAGGTTACTGTTCTCTGTACCCAGCCCATAGGTTACCCACGATCCGATGCTTGGCCTTCCCAGCCGGGCGTTTCCCGTGTGCATGAAGAGCTGTGCGGGTCCGTGGTTGAACTGATCGGTGTGAACGGCCTTTAAGAAACTTACCTCATCGGCCACTTTTGTAAAATGTGGCAAAAGATTGGATATCCAGGCTCCGCTTTCGCCATGCTGCCGAAAAGTCGCTTGTGGCCCCAGCATTTTGGGAGTGCCACGGATGAAAGCAAACTTCTTGCCTTCGAGCAACGATTGCGGGCATAACTGATTATGGAGCTTATGCAATTCAGGCTTGTAATCAAATAATTCCAATTGCGATGGTGCGCCTGCCATGTGCAAATAGATGACGCTTTTGGCGCGCCCGGGGAAATGCGGAAGCCGCGGAGCGATTGGATTCAAGGCATCGGCCGATAATCCCACCCCTTGTTTGCCTCCGGTATTCCCACCAAAACATCCGCCCAACATGGATCCCAGGGCCAATGTACCGACACCCGCCACACATTCCAGCAGAAAATGACGCCTTGTCACAGCCTTTAATTCGGCTTCCTGTACTTCTTTCAATAATTTATCCATGGTCACTCATTAAGATTTTGTAAGGAATTCGTCTAGATTGAGCAGCGCGCTGGCCACCATTGTATACGCCGCCGTGGCGGCATCCGCCTCGGCAGTGCCGGATGACTTTCCGATCAACGTACCGGCCGCCGTAGGTTGTTCGCGGTAATGAGTATGCGCTTCCTGGTAAAGCTTTTCCAGCGCGGCGAGCTTATCGTCGGAAAGCGGCCGTTGCATCACATAGCGGTATCCTGACCGGATCGAACGACTAATATCCCCCGCTCCGGCTTCGATCATCCGTCGGGCCAGGTGAACAGCGGCTTCCATATACACCGGATCATTCAGCGTGGTAAGCGCCTGTAGTGGCGTATTCGTCGGTATGCGGTCTACCAGGCATACCTCCCGACTGGACGCATCAAATGTCATGTAAGAAGGGTAAGGGCTGGTCCGTTTGATGAATGTGTAAATCCCTCTCCGGTGCTGATCTTCCCCCGGACTGGTCTTCCAGCTTTCGCCGCTATAAACACTCATCCAGACGCCTTCCGGTTGATAGGGCATCACGCTGGGGCCGTACATTTTATCACTAAGCAGACCACTTACGGCAAGTGCCTGATCGCGGATCTGTTCGGCAGAAAGCCGGAACCGCGGTCCACGTGCATAATAGGTGTTGTCGGGATCTTTTTCTGCCGTCTCATGGGTTAATACGGACGATTGCCGATAGGTAGTGGATGTGACCAGTTCTTTCAGCAGGCGTTTCACGCTCCAGTCCATTTCATGCATAAATTGCAAGGCAAGCCAATCGAGCAATTCGGGATGCGTAGGCGGATCGCTTTGTGTGCCCATATCGCCGAGCGGTTCAACAATCCCATGTCCAAATAGCTGTGCCCAGACGCGATTGACCAGTGTACGGGCGGTAAGCGGATTTTCTTCGCTAACCAGCCACTGGGCAAAGCCCAGACGGTTACGGGGCGCGCCCTCGGGGAAATCATTGAGCGACTCGGGAACATCCGGTTCCACCACCGGACCATGCACCAACCAGTTTCCACGCTCAAAAATAGGTGTTTCGCGGGCCATCTCAGACGGATTTTCAATGAGGATCGGTACCGAAGGTGTTTGGCGGTTGACCAGCTCCAGGAACATTTCATCCAGTGCAGCATATCCGTCCTTGTTGCTACCCGGCAATGGCTGCCGGAAGGCCATCCATTCGGCGAGGCAGACGACCTGTCCCGCCGGCAGCGAAGCATTGCGGAAGATCAGGTAGATGTCGTGTTTTCCCTGCGTAGTGGTTGTCGGGATGGCTAGGGTCTGCATACCCTGAGTGACCGCTAATTTTGTCCGCGCCAACACGGGCCCATTGAGGTTCCCCAATCGCATCTCCAACAACCCACCTGGAGTACCCGTTCGATAGTTCAGGTAGAATACATCGTTGTCATTCACCGTGACAGCGGGTATCCGCGCACTTCCACCGTTGCGTATTCCGAGCCATTTGGTATCCACCAACGCGCCGTTGACCAGCTGATCACACGCATGGGCATGGATTTTGGGTTCCAGCGTGTGCAGGAAACGATCGGTGGCTGCCGCCCGATCCGCATTGGCGTATTCGCCTACCCATTGTTTGATCTGTTCGATCTGCAGGCTGTCTTCCTGGTTAAAAAACCGAAGCGTTGGATAGTCTGCCGGTGTATCTTCATCGCGTGTATTATTGAAGAATGCCAACGACTCATAATATTCTTCAAACTTGATGGGATCGTAGGTGTGGCTGTGGCATTGCACACATTCAATGGTGGTCGATAACCAGGTCTGATAGGTGGTATTGACGCGGTCAATGACCGCTGCTACACGGAATTCTTCGTCATCTGTCCCGCCCTCGTCGTTGGTCATGGTGTTGCGATGGAAGGCAGTCGCGATGAGCTGATCCTTTGACGCATTCGGAAGCAAGTCGCCGGCTAATTGTTCAATCGTGAATTGGGTAAAGGGCATATCGTGGTTGAATGCCTTAATGACCCAGTCGCGGTACCGCCAAATACTCCGCGATTGATCTTTTTCATACCCCTTGGTATCCGCATAACGTGCCATATCCAGCCACCACGAAGCCCAGTGTTCGCCAAAGTGCGGCGATGCCAGCAAACTGTCAACACGCCGGTCGTAGGCATCCGATCGCTTATCGTTCACAAACGCTTCCACCTGTTCGGGCGACGGCGGTAGGCCAACCAGATCTAAAAACAACCTGCGTAGCAGGATAGCCCGATCGGCCTCCGGCGAAAATTCAAGCCCCCGCTCTTTGTGTTTGGCCTTGACAAAGTAGTCGATATCACTGTGCAGGGTCTCACCGCTCCCGAAGTTCCATAGGGAAGCGAAGGCGAAATTCGTGCGAGGTACTTCCACCTCTTTGGGCAGCGTATACGCCCAATGCTCCCCCCACTTCGCACCTTGGTTGATCCATCGCGTCAGCAGCTTAATTTCTTCTTTACTCAACGGCGGCGCGTCGTAGGGCATGCGCTCCTCGGGGTCCTCAGCGGTTAGTCTGCGGATGAGTTCACTATGCTCCGCATCACCGGGTACAATGGCAGGTTTTCCCGATTCGGTCTTTGCAAACGCCTCTTCTTCAAACAAAAAGCTTAGCCCACCGTTTTTCTTTACGCCACCGTGGCACGAGATGCAATGCTTATTAATAATGGGCTTTATCTCAGCGCTGAAATCCACTTCGTCTTCCGAAGACAGGCTAAACACCCCCACCAGCACAACAGCCACTCCAATAACCGCAAGGATAAAAAGCTTTGATTTATACCACATAATTTATGTATTTCGTTATTGCCATTCCGGATTTTGGGTAACATTCGGATTACCCTGCAACTCTTTTAAAGGTAACGGCAAAACATAATCACTTGTTTTCACCGTACGCCCCAGATTGTATTTTTCCGAAAAATGTCTTATTTGATCTCCTAAATAATCGGGCGATCCTCCAAATTTACTCTTTCTGCGCAATTCTGCATACATTACTTGTTCAAAAACAAACTCTTGCATGCGTTCGTGAATGATGGCATCGCGTAATTCGTCTTGTCCCATACCGGTCGGAAGTGACGCCAGTCCGGCCCGTGTACGGACTTTATTTATTCCCATAAGTGGATCACCTTGTCCATTTTCATTACACGCTTCACTATGTCCCAGTAGTACATCTGCGAAACGAATATAAACCGTATTTTTTTCCGTTTGCGCATTGTGCTTATCCAATTCTGTCAGCTTGGCGGACCACGCTTTCCCGAACACCATCTGTTTTGGATCGTTGGGATTGGCATCGGCTCTGACGACCCCCCCAAAACGGGAAAGGTTATAGTCGGCGGTTGCACTCCAATGTACCACGGGATACGTCCCATTCACCAGGCCCAGCCGACCTGTCGGATAGGACTCGATAAAGGTTCCTTCAATCCGTTTGTCATCCGGGTGATAGGCCGCCCTGAATTCCTGTGTGGCACTCAGCCAGCTCCAACCTGATCCGCCCAGTTGGCTTGGGAAATCCTCGGGATTAAAGTGAGCGGAATGCACACTGTATTCACTTGGGTTTGCAGAAGCCGATACTTGGGCCTCAAAGATACGCTCACCCTGATTCTCGTGTGCCAAATCAAAATTATGGCTGAAATCTTCAAATAATTGAATGCCGCTCGTGCTGATAATCTCTTCCGCGGTTTCACGGGCTGCAGACCAATTTTCGTCCCAGAGATGTGCTTTCATCAACACCGCCTTAGCGGCCCATTTCGTTGCACGACCCGCATCCGAAGCCGGATAGGATTCAGGCAATACCTCACCGGCGGTCCGGGCATCGGCAATAATCTGATCCAATACCGCACGTTTACCGCCACTATTGGAGGGGAGATTGTCCAGGTTCTGGGTGGACCCCACCAAAAGCGGTGGGTTATCGAAGTAGCTAAGGAGGCTGTAATAGTAGAACGAACGCAAGAACATCGCTTCGGCCTTTAACCGCTGAATCAGCGCTTCGTTTCCCGGATCTTCCAGTTGATCGGCTACTTCGATGACTGCGTTGGCCCGGTTGATGGAACGGTAACAGATCCCCCAGTAATCCTCAATATATTCATTGGCAGGATCTACATTTCCAAGATTATACTGCAGGGGGCCCTTCTCCCAGCCAACCTGGTAGCCTACCAGGCATTCAAACACATAGCGGTCGTAAAAGTATCCGAATCCCCTCGAATTTAAGTCGTCGTAAACAGCATTTACGCCCAGTTCCAATTCGGCAGCCGATTGATAGAACGTATTGGGATTGATAAAATCGGGAACCTCGGTCAACTCGGAGCACGCAGCGATCAGGAAGATACCCAAGGAAAACGCTATTTTTTTTATTTGCTGAATCATCATGGCCATATTATTTAGAAACCAACATTAACGCCCAATGTAAACATCTTTGCCCGTGGATAGGCATCGTAATCATCCCCACGGTTCAGGTTGTTCTGCCCTTGGTTATTCACCTCCGGGTCGAAGCCCGAGTAGTTCGTGATCAGGAACAGATTCTGGCCGCTTGCATAGAGACGGGCGCGCCGTACGAATTTCGTCTTTAAGGGTAGTGTATAACCCAATGACACATTCTGAAGCCGGATGAACGAGCCGTCTTCAATGAAGAACGACGAGCGCCTGAACGAAATAAAATCCCGTCGTCCGTCAATTACCGGACGCGGCGCATCCACATTATCCGGTCGCCATGAGTCTTCCAGGATGGTCCCGATCTGGTTGATCTTCTGCACGCCATCACCCATTTCGGATTGCTGCAAGTTGCGTACGTCGTTTCCGTGTACACCGCGTATCAATAGTGAAAGGTCGAAATTTTTGAACCGTACCGACGAGTTCAGTCCCCATATGAAGTCGGGATTCGGGTCACCGATTACCACGTAATCATCCGCCGTGTAGGCTCCGTCCCCATCGATATCTTGATACTTCGGATAACCGGCCAATGCGGAGTAATCCGCTCCCTCGGCATCCGACTGGAACAGCCCGGTATACTGGTATCCGCGCCAGACGCCGATTGCGTATCCGGCTTCCACCCAACTGCCCAACACGCCAAGGTGTCCGCTTGTCGAATTGGAAAAGAACGGCGTGCTTAATCCCAGGTTATCAATCCGGTTGTCGAGGAAACTGATGTTGCCGCTTACATCCCAAAAGAAGTTTTCTTTATTCGCCATCTGGTACGTAGCCGAAAGCTCTACCCCTTTGTTGGTCAGCGACCCAGAGTTGAGCATCACACTGTTGAAACCAGTGCTTTGAGGAATGGATACGTCCAGCAATAAGTCATCTGTACGGTTGCTGAATACGTCGGCCGTAAACGAAAGACGGTTAGCTAGCAGCACCAAGTCGATCCCTGCGTTGAACATGGCCGTGCTTTCCCATTTCAGGTTTGAATTGGGAATACGGTTAGGTCCATACCCAGCCGTTAAGGTACCTCCCATCACATAGTTATATGGAACAAGTCCCGACACCGATCGGTAAACCGGAATCTGCGAGTTACCGGTAATGCCATAACTGACGCGGAACTTAAACTCATCAAATACATCGGCAAACGCCGAATTTTTGACAAAAGGCTCATTGATCAGGCGCCATCCGACCGCTACCGAAGGAAAGGTCGCCCATTTGTTGTTGGGACCGAATTTCGACGAACCGTCCCGACGGACGGTACCGGTTACTAAATACCGATCGGCGAAATTATAATTCGCACGGAAAAGATATGACTGCAGTTCCCACTCCACGCGGCTCGAATTTGGCACAAGGGGCTGATTCCCATTGTTGAGGTTCACCGAAGACACATCGTCGGAGGGAAGGTCCCGGGTTACGTTCGACACAAACTGGTTGAGTTCCTTTTGATAGGTATAACCTGCAGTGAGGTCAATCGTATGACGATCGCCAAACTGGCGGTTGAAACTCAAAATATTTTCGTTCAATACGTTACCGAGGTTCCTATTTGCCTTTTCCAACTGCCGGTTGTATTGCCGTCCGATATACGTATAGCTATTGTAAAAAGTCGTACGTTCAGCGGTCATCACATCCGCACCAATACTTGTTTTGAACTGCAATCCGTCGATGATCCGGAAGGTCAGCGCTGTGGTACCGAAAAGTCGGTTGGCGTTGTCGTGGTCATATCCTTCCCGGGCTTCGGCAAGTGGATTGGTCAGAAAACGCTGGTCATAACTCGGATAGTTGTAATCGCCGAATTCGTTAAATACCGGAACGGTAGGGTCCAATCCAAGTGCGGTAATGATGATTCCCCCCGGGCCTCCCCGATCGGTTGGTGTGTTGCTACTACCCGTACGATTGTAGGACCAACTGTTACTGAGGGTCGCCCGTCCGGCCCAGAAATCGTTATCGAGGTTTAACCGGAAACCATACCGTTTGAAATCGGTATTTTCGATGATACCCGTGTTATCCATATAGTTGGCAACAAACGCATAGCGTGTCACTGCCGTGCCTCCGGTAAACGAAAGTTGATGGTTTGACATTCCGCCGGTCCGCGAGACTGCATCCCACCAATTGGTACCGTTGCCAATCTGGGCAATCTGCTCCTGTGTGAACCGCGGGCTTCCGCCCTGGCTTTCTTCCAGCAGGTTGATGTAGCGTGCATAATCGGCACCATTCAATACCGCTACCGGATTCGCGATGTTCTGGAAGGAGTAAGAACCATCGTAATCAATCGCCGTAGCCCCTTCTTTCCCCCGTTTAGTGGTGATTAATACGACACCGTTCGAACCGCGCGAACCATAAATAGCGGTCGCTGAGGCATCCTTTAAGATTTCAATGGATTCAATTTCATTGGGATTAAGGCTGGCCATCGCATTCGCCGGGCGGCGGTTTCCGCCTGTTCCGAGCGCGCCATTGTCTGGATACATCGGAAACCCGTCAATAACATATAACGGTTCACTGCCGCTATTGATTGAATTGGCTCCCCGTACCCGTATGCTCAATCCCCCTCCCGGTGCCGCAGACGCCTGCGAAACCACGACACCCGGAACGCGTGCCTGGATAGCCTGATCGACCGATACGACGGGCATTTCCTTAATTGCGTCGCCTTTAATGGTCGCAACCGAACCGACGAGATCGCTTTTCCGTGTCGTGCCGTAGCCCACGACGATCACCTCATCCAGGGAAGATAATGTCTGACGAAGGACTACGTTCACTTCGTTGTTCTCTCCCGATGGGATTTCCTGGGTTTGATAACCGATGATGGAAAACACCAATGTTACACCCGGTTCCCCCTCGATGCGGAACCTTCCGTCGACATCCGTAGATACGGCTCGGTTAGTACCTTTTATCGAAACGGTGACATCGGATATGGGACGGTTCGTTTCATCCATCACCTGACCGGTGATAACCGCCTGCGCAAGCACGGTGGCTTTTGTCCTGACCTGTGGCAGGAACGACATACTCCGGCCCGCACGCCTTTTTTTATAGATGACCAATGATCGGTCGTTTTCGGAAAACGTCAGGTCCGTCGCGGTAAATAGGGTTTCAAGGATACGGCCAAGGCTGGTATCATTGAAAGATCTTTTTTGGATGCGGTATTTTTTCAGGTCATTGGGGTTGTAAGAAAACCGAATGTGATGGGTTTTTGACAATGTGACGATCGCTTCATGAAGATTTTGTTCTTCAAATGAAATGCTGAACCGCAATTCTTTTAAGCTTTGTGTAGATCGAAAAGATTTTGCTGCCACGGACTGGCTGATTGAAAAGCAGCCTACCGATATCAGCAACAATAACAACGTGGCAGCGGTGGGCTTTACCTGTTTTCTCATAATTTGGTCTGTTAATAAAAGGTATCTATTGGTTATTATAAATTCCGGTCTCAACGTTTCCGTTCAGAAGGGCTCATCCCTATCTTATCGGGGACGAATCACTACCTCCTTTCCGGTCCGATCGTATTGGACATTGAAAATTTTCGCCAAAACTGCCATTACCTCTTCCAAGGTCTGTTCGGGAGGTATCTCGATGGATATCCGTTCTTTGTCAAGCCATTCATCCGGACACCCGATGTTTACCAGGTACTTGTGTTCCATTGCCAGAATCAAGTCTTGCAGGGGAGCATCCAGCAGATAGATTTCTCCCTCCCGCCACCTGCTGAGCTTCTGTGACTCCACCTCCCTGACGGAATAATTGCTTGCTCTTTTATCAAATATTAGCTCTTTATTTTTCGCCAGTTTTTCAAGTTCGTCGCCCCCCTTCGCTACACTGATCATTCCCTCGTTGACAGTTACACGTACTTCCTCCAGTTGCTTATAGGATTTCACATTAAACGCAGTGCCCAGCACCTTGATTGTCAACGTGGGCGTATGTACGAAAAATGGCTTTTTTTCATCTTTGGCGATATCGAAAAACGCTTCTCCTTCATCCAGGTAAACATTTCGTTGTTTCCCATCAAATTTCAGCGGAACCCGTACTTTGCTTGCGGCGTTGAGCCAAAGTACCGAACCATCTGGCAATACGGACTTTTTCGTTACTCGGCCGGTGTTCTGAACGGCGATCAACTTTTCGCCCTTGCTACGTGTCAACAGATAACTCCCGATCCCGATAAATGCACAGAAAATGACCGATGCAGCGATGCGCAGCCACATTCTTCTGGACATTTGCGGTTTGCTGCCTGCTATTTTATTGCTGATATGCTGGTATAGTTCGGCTTTAACACGTTCCAGGTAGGATTCATCCTGTTCCCTATCGAGCCGTGTGTATCCGTCCCGCTTGTCGAGCCAATCGGCGATTAATTTTTCCTCCTCCTCCGAAAGCGGATCCGGAAGTTGGCGATTCAACCGGTCGACATGTTTCCTGAAATTACCTTTTCCGCTCATGGTATATGTAATACACAAAAGTGCCCCCTAAGGAGTATACCATTTTTAAAATTTTATTCTTTTACTGATTAGCTTCGTAAATGGGCAGCAAAACGGGCCCGGAGTGCCCGCAGTACATTGGAGAGTTGTTTCTTGACGGTCAGCGGCGAGATCTCCAACCTGCCGGCTATCTCATTGACAGAAAGGTTCTCTTGTCGGCTCAGGTTCCAGATACGTTGTGCCGCCGGAGGCAGTTCGCGGATGATCGCCAGCATCTTACTTTCCAGCTCTTTGGCAGCCAACTGTTCGACGGGAGAAGGAATCTCGTGCGCGGTGTGCGCAACGATATGGATTTTCTTTTCGGCCAGCGTCTTTTCTTTCCGGATGTGATTAAGGATGCTGTTCTTCAGGATGGTATATAGGTAAGGTTTGGGCGATTGGAAGCTGTTTATCTTGTCCCGGTTTTCCCACAGTTTTACAAAGGCATCCTGCGTAAAATCCTTTGCTAGCTCTTCACAAGCAATCAAGTGAAATGCACTGATAAATAAATCCTGCCAACAAGATTCATAAAGCTTTTGAAACGCCTTCCGATTGGATGCCTTGATTTGCTGAACTAATATGATATGAGAATCCAATGCCAAGACTTACGAAATTGCTTACCTGGGATAATCTTTACTTTATGTTTATAACCGCTACAAACTAAACTAAAATAAAAAAAATTTACAAGTATTAAATTTTGTTCCGGCATATATTAATTGTTTTGGCATAGCAAAACCCCTGTGTATCACTTCAAGAAAGATATTTTTTAATCTATCCCCCATATTTTACGAAGAATTGGAGAAGTCGCGTAATTACGCGGATGCGAGGAGATATCTAGAAAACCGCTTGACAGACGGGAAAATTTCGGAGAATTTGCGGGCGTTTAATAAGTAGGTGGTGCCCATCTATCCGATGAACACCACCTAATAAGTCATCGCACAGGTTGACCAACTTGTGCTTCATTTAGTCATTACCACGGTTTTCCCGTGCCCTGCAATAGCCAAGGCTTAGACCAGGCGCTGTTTTTATCGTCCGCCTGGGAGTACCCGGTTACTTCCAAGCGCTCCAATGCCTGCTCGGCATTCTGGCGATTAATGTTCAATTCATCCTGCATGTAGTAGAAACGAACGGGAAGCACTCTCCGTAACGCCGCAGGGCCAGCTTTCAGATCGGGATATCCCGTACGGCGGTAGTCGAACCATGCTTCAGTTGCGGCCGTCCAGCTCGCAATCCATTTCTGTTCCATCACCTGTGCGATTGTTCCATCGTAAACTACGCCTGCATTATTGATGTAATCTCCGTATGCATCCCCCGCTGCCCAAGCCGCTAAAGACTGCTCAATGCCTTGGTTGTAATGATCTTGGCCATTGCCCACGGACCAGCCCTTAATGGCAGCTTCTGCCAGGATAAAATGAACTTCTGCAGCAGATAACAAACGTGCTTTCAAAAGCGGCCCGGAAGCCTCCTTGTACATATCATTGAGGAACGACACATGTGGATTGTTGGACAACTGACCCGGTGTTGGGTTCAGATTATAGCTTGAAGGTACCGACGATGACCAGCTTGGAGGCATTCCTACATAATCCGGATCTTGATCAATGGATACACCGGCTACTTTATCGGGCGAAAGATACCGTACGTTGCCTTCCACCCTGTCGGTGCCTGCTGGCAAGCTGGCGTCAACCTTCAGTGAAACCTGCACCCGATTTGCCCATATAGCCAATCGAGGATCATTCAACGCTTGCAGCTGATTGACCAGCGTAGCACACATTTTCAACCGCCGGTAATTGCTACCACCCGTGTCATCGAATTGCAGGTTATTGGGCCACGAATCTGCCGCCGAACTTCCCACAAATGCCAGGGTGGCATCGTCGGCAGCCTCGGTAATAATCGGGTATTGGCTGGGATTGCCTGCTATTTTTTCGATGCCTGCTTTGGCGACATCCGGCATTTTTTCTGAGATGCGCATGTAATACCGGAGCAGCAATGAATTTGCAAATTTGCGCCACTGTGCAGGTTCTCCTCCGTAATACACGTCGGCATTACCAATAATCCCCGCATACTCCGACGAAGGCTTGGACAACAAGCTATTCGCTTGCTCAAGCTCACCGATAATTCCGGTATAAATGGTCTCTTGTG
>Ga0182737_1002706_pt1 | contig 14020 bp, 10 predicted proteins | sample eDN5th30CBELigOP_FD_128878 | JGI IMG/M metagenome (GOLD analysis project Ga0182737, IMG submission 128878) | Enriched Organic Plus compost microbial communities from Emeryville, California, USA - eDNA 5th pass 30_C BE-Lig OP (version 2) (version 2) ... | reverse complement strand
ATCACCAAGACCAAGGCCCAAACCCACCGCCGGGTGCCGCTGCTGGCCTCGATTCCGGTGCTGGGCCACCTGTTCCGCTACGACGCGAACGTGGAGCAGCGGACCGAGCTGCTGATCATCATGACCCCGCGCGTGGTCCGCACCGAGGAGGACATGGAGCTGATCAAGCAGATGGAATCGGCCCGCATGCACTGGGTGCTGTCCGACGTCCGCGACGTGCACGGCGATGCCGGCCTCCGCGGCCGGGGCGACGCGTGGGAAGAAGCCGGAATCCCGGTGATCTATCCGCACGTCAATCCCGACGGCAAGGTCAGCACCGGCAATCCGGATCTGGAGCCGCAGCCGGCCGACCTCGAAGAACTGCTGCCCACGCCGATGCCCGCGCCGCAGCAGCCGCGGAACGTGCCGCCGCTGCCGACACCGCAGCCGCGGCAGCAGACGGTGCCGGCTGATCCGGCCCCGCCGGGAGCGGCAGGCCAAGGCGCCGGAGGTGGATCGTCGTTGCAACTGGTGCCGCCGGGAGACAGTGCCCAGGCACCGGCAGGACAACAGGTACAGCCCGCCGCCTGGCAACAACAGGCGGGACCGGGGACCGGGCAGGCCGGGATGCCGCAGCAAGAAGTGCGGTTGATCAGCCCCTCGGAGCGTGCCGAGTACACGCAGCCGCAACCGGAGCCGCAGGCTGAACCGTCTCGCTTCCGGTTGCCCTGGAAGCGCTCCGCGGCGTTCGACTCGCCGAAGCGCAGTCGATGATGGTCTGTCGTAGTTTGCTTGGCTCTGCTTCTTCCCCGACGATGACCCGCACCACGGCCAGAAAGGATTCTGCGATGCGAACGGCGTTTCACCTAAGCTTGGCGCTGCTGATGCTAGGCAGCGGCTGCGCCAGCTTCGATATGAGCAAGAACATCCCATGGGGTGCCGGCAAGGACGGGGAGTTCAGCGGCAACCTGCGAATCGTGGCGGTGTGGCAAGACACGGTGCTGCACCAGCCCGACAAGTCGCCCGTCCGCGGCTTTGGCGGTCGCGTGTTCTTGTACTCCGGCGGCGGCGAGAAGCCCATCAAGTCGAAGGGGCGGCTGGAGGTCTACGCGTTCGTCGAAGACGGCCGCAAGAAGACCGACACCCGGCCGGACCGCAAATACGTGTTCACCGAGGAGCAGTTCGAGAAGCACTACAGTCCCAAGAAGCCGCTGGGGCACTCGTACAGCTTCTGGCTGCCGTGGGACGAAGCCGGCGGTCCGCAACTGGAGGTTTCGCTGGTAGCCCGGTTCACGCCGCTCACCGGCGGATCGACCATCGTCAGCGAGATCACGCACCACACGTTGCCGGGGCGCGAAGCCACGCTGGCCGAAAAGATGAAGTACCGCTACAAGCCTGAGGCCACAGAAGAAGAACTGCTGGCCAAAAAGGGAGAAAACGGCGAAGGGCACGAAGGCCAACTGGTTTCGTACGACGAGCCGCTCAAGTACCCCGGACAGCAGCTCGACTTGCAGCAGGCCAACCGCCCGCGGATGAAGACCTCGACCATCGACTTGCCGCATCGGTTCAACGCAGGCAACATGCCGACCTGGCGGACTACGTCGCCCTCAGACGTTGAACAGGCGTCTGGCGTGTACGGCGGCTATGCCACACAGGCCGACTACCAGGCCATGGTGCCGCAAGGAGCGATGGCCGCGCCGCCAGCCGGCGTGCAACAGGCCTACTATACGGCACCGATTGGACCGACGGCTCAAAGTGCCGTGATGCAGGCCGGGGCGATGGGGTTGCCGCCCGCGACCAACGGCGGGCGGAGCCAGGCGTACCCGCAATTCCGGGCGCGGCCCAATCCGCAGTATCCGGGACAAGCGCAACCGGCGTATCGAAGCGGCGTGGGCAGCGAATCCTTGCCGCCGACGGCAGGAGCTGCCGCGACGGGCCAGCCGGGACTCAACGCCGGAGCCCAGTACGCACCGGGTTTGATCCCGCTGGATCCCGCGGTTATCGCGACGCAGGCTCAGCAACCTCCAGTTGGTTATCGACCTGCTCAATCCCGGGTTCTAGGAGCACCAATCGCTCCGCTAGATCGCGTGCATGGGCCGTGGCTACCTGACCACGTAAAATGGCAGTATGGCCTTGAACCTCCACCGCAACGGAATTTTGTGACGGGGCCAACCTCGCGCGCTGAAGCTGGGTCGTGAGCTGGGCTGCAAGCGTGCCCGGCGCGGGAGCGGGGTAGTCAAAGCCAACCCGGATCGTGGTGCGATAGGGGCGGCGGTTCTGCGTCTGGGTGTTGAGGCTCTGATTGGCGTCGCGAGCGTTGCGGCTGTTCGGGCCCCCCATGAAGTTGTTCAGGGCCTGGCCGAACGAACCAATCTGCGGCGTATCGGCCGTGTCGGCACCGACGAACTGCCCCTGCCGATTGCTGCGGAGGAACCGCTCGCTGCCTTCCACCATGCCGACCTGTTGGTTCTGCTGCGTGGCTCCAGCGACCGAACCGCCGGTACCGCCACCGCCGAACATGCTGCCCGACCGTGCCGACAAGCCGCCCGATGCACCGACGGTACGGTTGCCAAACGTGCCGGTGCTGGTCCGGCCCTGGCTGCTAAGAGGCGACGACTGGAACTGGGCCATCGCTTCGCTGCCGCCCAGCGCAACCAGGCATCCGCAAGCAACGCACAGGGCGCGACGAATCAGGCGGTATTCCATAATCAAGCTCGCAGCGATGAGGTTGAGCGGTCGCAGCAGCCGGGCCGCGCGGAGCGGGGGCGCTGCTGCATTATACACCTGAATCGTCAAATAGTTCCGTCTCTTGCGCTAGCTGCTGGCATTTGCCCGGTCGTGCCGGTTCCGTGAGCTGCGCGCGGCACCCCGCTTTAGGGGTGCAAGCCATTTTCTTGACATCACCGATACCGCTTGCCATAACGATGGCTCAATTTCCACGGGGGGCCGCCTTTCTGCCCATCTGACCAGGTTTCCATTGCCGGGCTTCCCGCGATTTGCTTCTGAACATTTGTCTTGCCGCAAGCACGCGGCGGTGAATCTTCTTGCCGGCTTACGACTGCGGCTGCGCGATGACTAGGTCGACCGAGCGCGGCGGTGCAGCCGGCATGGCTGTATTTGCTTTGCTGCCACAAGTCGCGAGGCGGGACCAGCAGGGGCGCGGTTGGGTTCACGTCTGAATCAATTGCGATAAGGAGGAAAGACGTGCCAAAGTCGGTGCTGGACGCAATTCGGGAAGGAAATTGGGACTTCGAGCCCCAGTGGAACGACCAGCCAGACTTCGATGGCACCGATGCCTTACCGGGCACGCGGGCCAAGCTGATTGTGCTGGCCGAACGACTGCGGCAAGGACTCCCGCTCTGGCACCCGGATGATCGCCGCGACTGCGAAGGGTCAGAGGACGGCGACCACTTTTGAACCGGCCGCCCGTAACCAGCAGGTCACACCGGCAGACACGGCTCCCTATTGGTGCGCACCCGCGGCAAGTTGTCGTGCTGCCCGACAAACGCGGCGCGGCCGTAGCCTTCTCCCCCGATTTCATGGACTTGGCCGCCCTGCCAGGCCGATTGGTATCGGTGGTGCCGACGATAATGGTTGTAGCGGCGCTCTGCCCGTATGAGCGTTCTGCTAGCCCATCAGCCGTCTGGCGGCATTGCTCGCTTGCGCACTTAGTCCCGCTTTACCCCGCACGCGATGCCGCCAACAACCGCGCCTGGCGCCGCCAAGTCGCCAGGCGATTCGCCATTTGGCACACGACACGATCACTCGCTTGGGAGCAGGGAGGCTCGTTCATGCGCATCACTCGTTCGTTGCGTTGGCCATTGTTACTTTCCGCCGCGCTGTTAATCCCCACGGTCGCCCAGGCCCAACTGGTGCCAGGCACCGGCAAGAAGGTGGAGAACGCCGGCGACGACTTTGAAGACCCTAACTGGTCGTACGTGTACAACCTGCCCAAGGCCAGCGAGGAGATCGACGAAAACAAGCGGCTGCCCGGCGCCTACTCGACCAACCGCCGCTGGGCGGAAAGCGCCCTACGCGGCACGCCCGACCACCTTCGCCGGGTGGAAACGCCCGCGGGGGGGCTCCCCGGCAGCACCGGCGCGCTGCTGATCATGTCGCGCGATACGGGCGTGCCGGGCACGCGGAGCAACAAGCTCCAGCAGGACGATTTGCTGGCCGTGATCGGGCGGCCCATTTCGGTCTCGCGGATGCCGAGCTTCGTGGTGCGGGTGTTTGTGCCGCCGTTCGAAGATTTTGAGAAGCGGACCGGCATCACGTTCGGCGTGCGCGCCGGTTGCTCTGGCCCCCGCACCAAGACGGAAGCGGCGGGCGGCCTGGTCGGCTTCTTCGGTGGCACGCGGACGAGCACCGACACCGAGCCCTACTGGCCCGGCTTCTTTGTCCACTTCAACAGCAAGCACGACGGCCGGCACAAGGAAGACTCGGCGTACTTCATGCTGCGTGCCAACCAGCGAGGCCAGGATTTCCGTGGCCCAGACATCCTCGAAAGCGGCTGGTGGACGCTGGGCATGTCGTTCACGCCCGATGGCATGGTGCACTACTATGCTCGCCCCGGCGTGGAAGACCTGCGGGCGGAAGACCACCTGGCTTCGATGTACTGCTACGGTGCCAAGTGTGAGACGTTGGAGACGTTCTTCTTCAACATCTGCAGCCCAGACAACGGCCGCACCTGGTCCACGCCGTGGATCATCGACGATCCGGAACTGTTCATCGCCCGCTAGGGTGGTCGCCGCAGGCAACGCCAAAGAGGCGTGTCCGCTGCCAATCAGATAGAAGCATCAATCAATAAGAACGCCAGGCGGAATGATTCGCCTGGCGTTCTTTTTTTGTGCGCTGGGGGGGCAAGGCGAGTCGCCGGTGAAGCGGCGGCCGGCTAGTTCACAGGCCCAGCAGGCGAATGAAGCTTTCGGTCAAGGCCTGGCCCTGCTGGGTGCAGCGGTGGATCAGCACCACCAGGATCACCACCCCGAGGAAGCCAAAGTTAAAGCCGCTAGGATTGCGGGCAACGCGGATCTCGCCCAGGGCCACCGAGAGTTCGGCCACCAACCGCTGCCAGGCGGGGAAGTCGAAGTGGTCGGTATCGACCGCCAACGACACATTGCGAAACGCCGCGAACGGTTCGAGCTTCAAGAGCAGCCGGGCTTGCGGCATCTCCAGCGAGTTGCCAGCCCAGCGGGCAGTCGGGTCGAGGCGCACGGCAATAGTCGAGACAATTCCACGGAACTGTTCCGGGGCCATGTTGTAGACGACCACGCGCGGACGCAGGAACAAGATCCACAGCGACACCACCGAGCCGTACAGCAGGACCAGCAGCAGCCAATAGTAGGGCCCCATCTGGGCCAGCATCTGCGGGGGCGTGAAAAGCTGCACCGGCCCCATCATCACCAGGCCGGAGATTCCAACCGCTAAAGCGGCCAGGTCGCGCGCGCCCGAAAGCATCAGCGGCCGCGGCGTCAGGTTCACCACCGCCAGCAACAGGAAATAGATGGCTAGCGGCACCAGGGCCACGACCAGGTGAGCCGTATCAAATCCAAAATTCACGTCGCCGTTCATAGCCGCATCGTAGATAAGCGCGCAACCGGCGTCCACATATCGAAGGTGGCTTCTCCGTTTCCCCCGGCACTGCTATCGCCGCCGGTAGCTGCCGCCGCGGCCCTGGGCACCAACTGCTCTTGCCCAGAGTTCGCAAATGCGAACAATGCTACATTACTGAACACCAGAACAGGCTGTTCAGTCTGCCCGACCGGCCGCGCGTCGCCCCCAGCAGTGCGGCTGGTCTGCCGCCCGCCTACAGCAATTATTCCGATTTGGCCGCAAAACTTCCCGCCCCCCAGCGTTGTTCTTGCAGCCGCATCCCCCGGCAGGTGGAACGCCTGTCTGCCGCTTCCCGCACGGATGGAATGAGCCCACGATGACGCTCACCTCGGCAGCCAATCATGAACTCGCGGCCCCAGCAAGCGGCCCGGTCCCTGCGCCTCCGAGCCAGTGGGAAGGGCGGCCGCTGTTGGCCGATGCCGCGGTCGAAGCCCGGCCGTATCAATTGCGGATTATTCATCAGGCGTTGGAGATGTTCCACGGCCAGTACCGCAATCGGGCGGGCGACGTGGAACCAGCCGCACATTCCGTCATGGTGGAGAGTCCCACCGGCAGCGGCAAAACCGTGATGGGCCTGGCCATCGCCCGGCAGATGCAACAGAAGCATGGCTACCGCATTGGCTGGGTGTCCATGCGGCGGAACCTGCTAGCCCAGGCCGAAGCCGAAAACCGGGCGCGCGGTTTCAACGTCGCCATGGAGTTCATCTCCATGTTCGACAAGAACCCGCCTACCGTCGACATGCTGGTGGTCGACGAAGCCCAGCACGACGCCGCCATGAGCATGGCCAACCTGCACAGCGTGGTTCGCCCACGGCATGTACTCGGGCTGACCGCCACACCGTTCCGCACCGACCGGATCAAGCTGTGCTTCGATCAGGTGATTAAAGACGCCGGCATCCATCAGCTCATTCAAGATGGCTACCTGAGCCGGTACCACCACTACACCATCGAGCGTTACACGCCCGAGAGCGTGGCCGAACATTTCCTCCGCGAGCCACAGCGGTGGGGCAAGAGCCTCATCTTTTTTCACCGGGTTCAGCAGTGCCAGGACTGCCATGAGTTATTGACGGCCGCTGGCATTCGGGCTGAGGTAGTCACTGCCCAAACCGACCGGCAGCGGCAGTTGGACGATTTCAGCGAAGGCCGGCTCGATGTGCTCTTGAATATGGCCATCCTCACCGAAGGCTTCGACTGCCCCACGCTCAAGACCGTGTTCTGCCGCCCGTCGGGCAAAGGCTGCACCATTCAAATGGGCGGCCGTGTGTTTCGCCGGCACGCCGACTTTCCGTTCAAGCAGATCGTGCAGTGTAAGCAGACACGGCACCCGTTCCTCAAGACGGCCATGGCCGACGAGCAGTACATCTGGCTCGACGGCTCGTGGCGAACGCTCCAGGTGAACCAGCGGATCGCCGCCATTACCCAGCGCAGCCGCGCGGCCATCGCCCGCAGCCAGGCCGAGCTGCCGCAGCTTGTGGCCCAGCACCGCACGCGCGACTTTTGGGCCCAGCAGCGCGACTGGGACTGACGGCCGCCGCGTCGCCGCCCCCCGCGTGTCGCAGCGCGCTGGCGCGACAAACTCCCCCCACGCAAGAAAGACCCAACCATGCATTACACGTTCGAATCCGGATACGCCCGCGTTCAGCAGTTTCGCGTGATCGACCAGGAGCGGGCGGCCAACGGCCGGCTGCGCATCCGCCTGATGGAAGTCGACGGCCACCTGGTCGCGCCGACCCAGCGGTTCTGGACATCGTTCTTCATGCGGTTCGGCATCTCCGATAGCGTGTTCCGCTACTTCGATCCGCTGGAAGTTTTTGAGCGGATCTCGCATGTGGCCCAGGATGACCTGGTTCGCTACTGCATCGAGCAGGGCGGGAGCAGCGGGCCGCGGCTGCTGGCCGTGAGCAATCCCAACCGGCCGATCATCAACTTTGGCGAGATCCACGACATGGCCACGCGCTATGGCGGAACCGAGATCGGCTATCACGACGGCGTGGTCAGCAGCACGCACGTGCCGCGCACCGGCGACAAGACGTTCACCATCGCGGGCGATGCCTTCCAGCACCGCTTCGTGATGGAGACGCCGATCGACGGGTTCAGCCAGCCCAAGATTTATCTGTCGTTCCTGCGGACCATTTGTTCCAACGGTGCGATCGGCTACAGCCGCGCGTTCCGCAGCGACATCAGCCTGGGCAAGGACGTGCAGCACAGCCTGAGTCGGGCACTCGAGAGTTTCGACAATGGCGACGGCTACGCGGCCCTGCGGCAGCGGTTCACCAGCGCGCAGCTTTCGTGGGCGTCGGTGAACGAATGCCACGAACTGTACAAGGCGCTGACCAAGGCGCACGGCCGGGGCGGCATCGCCAACGAACAGGTACTGCGCGACCTGAATCGGGTGACCGGCAACCTGCACGAGATCTATGGGCTGGCCAACCTCGACGCGCTGAGCGTCAAGCGGCAGCGGGTGCTGCCCAGCCGGGCTCGGGTGTACGACCTGCTCAACTTCGCCAGCGAGGTGGCCACCCACCACGCCAGCGAGGAGGGGCGGCGGCTGATGCAGGGCTACATCGGCAACCTGATTTCCGATGAGTTCGACATGGAAGGCACCGCCGAAACCGTAACCGAGTTCCAGGACTTCTTCATGCCGACCGACGATGCCGGCCCGCGTCCCTCGATGAACTAAGCCCTCACCGGGCGGCCATCTACCAGGAACCACACCGAGCCTGCGTCCCCGCTGCGGGGGAGGGCGAGAGGTGGAGAACCGCCAAACAGATTCATCGGCGGCAATTGATGATTCGCGTCGCAAGGCAGGGCGGCTTACCCTCTGCTGTGTGGGGGATCGCGTGGCAGCGATTAACGGCACTTTGCCGCGCGGGCCGTGCCACGCTATAGTCGCCCGGCCTCTCACACCGATTGACGGTAACTTCGCTACCTGATAGCATTTCTACTCTTTCGCTGAACGGCCCAGCGAAGACTAGTCCGCTCCCGCACCCCGTGTTCTCCACGGGCCATCCCAGAAGATGTGGTGGCGGTGCGGTCGGTGTGATTCAGGCCGGTGGTACTATTTGAACGCCGGACGCCGGCTGGCTGTCGTTAGCCTGCCGGACATAGCCGGTGTGCCTTTGCATGTGAAGGAATGTAGCGCGTGGCACCAGTTCTGGTTAAGGAACTCATCGAGGCAGGCGTACACTTCGGGCATCGTTCGAGCCGCTGGAATCCCAAGATGCGGCCGTACATCTATGCCAAGAAGAATTTGATTCACATCATCGACCTGCGTGAGACGGTCAAGGGCCTGCTGCGGGCTCGCAAGTATCTCTCGCAGGTGGCCGCCAATGGCAGCCTGATCCTGTTCGTCGGTACCAAGCGTCAAGCCGCCGAGGCGATTGAGCGCGAAGCCCAACGCTGCGGCATGCCCTACGTCAGCGACCGCTGGCTGGGTGGCTGCTTGACCAACTTCCGCACGATTCGCAGCCGGCTGGCCCGGCTCGAAGAGCTGGAAGACATCCGCAACAGCGACCGGTTGAGCGAGTACTCCAAGAAGATGCAGTCGGCGCTCAACCGCGAGTACCGCAAGATGTACCGCAACCTGAACGGCATCCGCACCATGAACCGGCTGCCGGAAGTGCTGGTGGTGATCGATCCCAAGAAGGAACGCAACGCCGTCCGCGAAGCCCGCAAGATGGGCCTGGCCACGGTCGCCCTGATCGACACCGATTGCGATCCGGATGAAGTGGATCTGCTGATCCCCGGCAACGATGACAGCATCCGCTCCATCGAGCTGATCGTGAAGTCGTTGGCCGACGCCGTGATCGAAGGCAAGAACTCTGCCCGCGAAGGCGAACTCCAGGCGATGGCCGGCAACTAAGCCACCCCTGGCACCCGAGCTGCGGCAGCTAATTCGCCGGCGGGACGAAGCCTTTACGGCTTGTGTTCCACGTAACATTCCGGCGGCAGTCGCCCGGCCACCTGCCCAACAATACGCGTGCTCCTGGAGCACCGCATCGGTAGCAGTTCGGCGCAGCCGCGTCCGCGCACGAAGGGCGGACGCGGCGTTACGCCTTTGAGAACCGCCCGTCGGTTCTCCGGGGGTGGGTGTTGTTTTCGCCGTATACCGTTAGAATGTGCCCGGTGCCTCGTGCCGGCGGGAGCATTCCCCGTTGCGGCAGGCAGAGCCGCTTAAGCGGTAGCACCGGTCCAGGTTCCGGCGGATCGAGCGGACACGTTGTCGCGGCGGCCCGGTTCGTCGGCCGGCGGCGACACTTGGGCGGCTTGTTTGCTGGTTGATTCTGGCCGTGAGCCCAGTGGCCAGCCGAACCCGCGACGGGTGCCTGGCCACCCTAACTTATGGGGACCTCCGGCGCGGCAAGGCACGCGGCTTGCCATTTGAGTCGTACAGATCCTGGCGGCGATGGATCAGCGGCACGCCCGGCGAGCATCCCCTCACCATCACACGTACAATCACTCAATCAATACATACTCAAGCGAACGGAGCAGCAACGAATGGCTGAGATCACCGCTGCGTTGGTCAAGTCCCTGCGGGACCGTACCAAACTCCCCATGATGAAGTGCAAGGCCGCCCTCGAGAAAACCGGCGGCGACATCGATGCAGCGATTGAAGAGCTCCGCAAGGAAGGCGAGAAGTTCAGCGCCACCCGCGGCGATCGCGAAACCTCGTCGGGCCGCATCGAGATCTACGCCAGTGTCGCCGAAGGCGTCGGGGCGATGATCGAGCTGCAGTGCGAGAGCGACCCGGTCACCAAGAACGAGGCGTTCCGCCAACTGACCGCCGACCTGGTCAAGCAACTGGCCAAGGGCCCCGGCGCTGCCACACCCGAGGAGCTGCTGGCCCAGCCGTCGCCCAGCCGTAACGGTGAGACGCTGAACGATCAGCTGATCGAACTGACCAACCAAATCCGCGAAGTGTTCCGCCTGTCGCGGATCGTGCGGATCAACGGTCCCTGCGGCGGCTACGCACACCACGACGGCCGTTCGGCCGTGCTGGTGGAGGTCGAAGGCGGCAACGACGAGCTGGCCAAGGAAATCGGCATGCAGGTCGTCGCCATGAAGCCCGACGTGGTCCGGATCGAAGACCTCGATCCCGAGGTGGTCGCCAAGGAGCGCGAGATCTTGGCTGCCGCCAGCCGCAATGAAGGCAAGCCTGAGAACATCATCGAGAAGATGGTCGAAGGCCGCCTGCGCAATTTCTACGCCGAGCGGGTGTTGAACGAGCAGCCGTTCGTGAAGGACAGCGCGGTGACCGTCGGCAAGTTCGCGCAGCAGAACGGCATGACCATCAAGCAGTTCATCCACTGGTCGCTGGGTGGCAACGCCTGAAAAGTTAGGTAAAACTCTGGGGGTGCCAAACCGGTCCACGCGGCCGGATTGGCGCCCCCGTTTTGTGTCGGCCGGGCGTGGCAGCCGTTTGGAAAGGCCGCGCATCCTATCAACGCCAACGAAGGCATCATGGCAACTTCGCAGTCCGAGCAGTCTGGCAGTCGTCTCAAATACCGGCGGGTGATCCTGAAGATTTCCGGGGAGAGCTTCACCCACCCGGGCGAACGCGGCATCAGCATGGACCAGGTGCTGCACATCGCCCGCGAGACTCACGAAGCCGCGCAACTGGGGGTCGAAATCGCCATCGTCATCGGCGGCGGCAACATCCTCCGCGGGGCGCAGTTCACCTCGGGCAGCACCGGCATCCACGAGGCCACCGCCCACTACATGGGCATGCTGGCCACGGTGATGAACGGCTTGGCCCTGCAAGACGCGCTCGAATCCCTCAATTGCCAGACGCGGCTGATGACCGCGATTCGCATGGACGGCGTGGCCGAACCGTACATCCGCCGCCGTGCCCAGCGTCATCTGCAGAAGGGCCGGATCATCATCCTGGCCGCCGGCACCGGCAGCCCGTTCGTGACCACCGATACCGCGGCCACGCTGCGGGCTCTGGAGCTCGAGGCCGAGATCGTGCTCAAGGCGACGCGGGTGGACGGTGTGTACAGCGACGACCCGGAAAAGAACCCGCACGCCGTGCTGTTCAGCGAGCTGTCGTACCAGCAGGTTCTGGAACAGAACTTGAAGGTGATGGACCCCACGGCCATTGCCCAGTGCCGCGAGCACGACGTGCCAATCATGGTTTTCAATTTCAACAAGCCCGGAAACATCCAGGGGGCCGTGCGCGGCGAGAAGGTCGGGACTTTGGTTTCCAACAACCCGGCCCCCGTCGTGGTTAGCTAGTGAGGAACCAATGAGCGCCGACGAAATTCTCCTGAACGCCGAAGAACGGATGGAAAAGGCCCTCGACGTGCTCAAGCACGCCCTGGCCGGTATCCGCACGGGCCGGGCCAACCCGGGCCTGGTCGACTCGCTCCGTGTCGAGGCGTACGGCTCGCCCACCCCGATCAAGCAGTTGGCTTCGGTCAGCGCGCCGGAGCCCAACCAGATTGTGATCCGGCCCTACGATCCGGGCGTGCTCAAAGACATTGAGAAGGCCATCCAGGCCAGCGACCTGGGCTTCAACCCGATCAACGACGGCAAGGTCATCCGCCTGATCGTGCCGCCGCTGTCGACCGAGGTCCGCAAGAAGATGGTCAACCGGATCAAGGAACTGACCGAGGAAGCCAAGGTCGCCATCCGCAACATCCGCCGCGACGCCAACAAGAGCTGCGAGCAGGAAGAGAAAGACAAGCTGCTCAGCGAGGACGATTGCAAGGCGACCAAGGACGAGATCCAAGAGCTGACCAAGAAGTTCGAGAACAAGGCCAACGACCTGGCCAAGGCTCGCGAAGCCGAAGTGCTCGACGACAACTAAGGCTCCGCGCGCCCCGCACAAAGCGCCCCCTGGCTCCACCACGTTGGCAGCCAGGGGGCGCTTTTTATGCGCCGAGTGTGGTGCGCCGCGGCTGGCGACGCGGGCTAATCGCTGCGTCGTCCCCGACCGGTTGTTGGCCGCGGACTATTCCTGCGCGCCCCGGCCTATCCTTCTCCCCGGCGAGCCGCTTCTGCCCGGCTCCCCATTCCGGCACAATCCGCGCCGGCCCCCTGCGCGATAGCGATTGGGGGCAGCGCCGCCCGCTCGCCCCGGCGTGGGCCCCTTCATCACCGTGGGCGATGCCGGTATAGTTCGGGGAGTCGCCTCTTGGTTCTTGCCGGTGGTTTCCGCCGGTTTCCCGCCTCCACTAGCCCCACCACGCCAGAACCGTTCATGTCGCACGAGCACTACGAGAACCCGCTGATCAGCCGTTACGCCTCCGACGAGATGAGTCGCCTGTGGGGCTCGCAGCGGAAGTTCAGCACCTGGCGGCGGCTGTGGATCGCCCTGGCTGAGGCCGAGGCCGAGCTGGGCCTGCCGATCACCGAGGAGCAACTGGCCGAGCTCCGGGCGAACGTCGACAACATCGACTTCACCGCCGCGGCAGCCCATGAGCGCCGGCTGCGGCACGACGTGATGGCCCATGTCCACACCTACGGCGACGCCTGCCCCCAAGCCCGGGGCATCATCCACCTGGGCGCGACGAGCTGCTTCGTCACCGATAACACCGACCTGCTGCTGATCCGCGAAGCGCTGGAACTGGTCCGTGCCCGGTTGGTCGCCGTGATCGATCGGCTGGCCACCTTCGCCAGGCAGTACCGCGACTTGCCGTGCCTGGCGTTTACACACCTGCAGCCGGCCCAGCCCACCACGGTTGGCAAGCGGGCGTGCCTTTGGGCCTACGACCTGGTGCTCGATCTGGAGGAGGTCGAACACCGGCTCGCCACCCTACGGCTGCGCGGTCTGAAGGGTACCACCGGCACCCAGGCCAGCTTCCTCAAACTGTTCGACGGCGACCACGACAAGGTCCGCCAGTTGGAGCGGCGGGTCTGCGAGAAGCTCGGTCTGCCTCAGAGCTTCGCCGTGACCGGCCAGACCTACCCGCGGAAGGTCGATTCCCAGATCCTGAATACCCTCTCCGGCATCGCCCAAAGCGCCTCCAAGGCGGCTACCGACCTGCGGATTCTCCAGAGCCGCAAGGAGATCGAAGAGCCGTTTGAAAAGGAGCAAATCGGCTCGTCGGCCATGGCGTACAAGCGCAACCCGATGCGCTCGGAACGCATCTGCGGCCTGGCCCGGTTCGTCAGCAGCCTGGAAACCAGCGCCGCCCAGACGGCCTCAACCCAGTGGCTAGAACGAACGCTCGACGACAGCGCCAACCGCCGGCTCACGTTGCCCCAGGCATTCCTGGCCATCGACGCGATTCTGATCCTGTACCAGAACGTAACCAGCGGTCTGGTCGTGTACCCCAAGGTCATCGCCAAGCACCTGGCCGAGGAACTGCCGTTCATGGCCACCGAGAACATCATGATGGAGGCGGTGCAGCAGCGGGGCGGCGATCGCCAGGATCTGCACGAGCGAATTCGCCAACACAGCCACGCCGCCGGCCGAGCTGCT
>Ga0182737_1002704_pt1 | contig 14028 bp, 15 predicted proteins | sample eDN5th30CBELigOP_FD_128878 | JGI IMG/M metagenome (GOLD analysis project Ga0182737, IMG submission 128878) | Enriched Organic Plus compost microbial communities from Emeryville, California, USA - eDNA 5th pass 30_C BE-Lig OP (version 2) (version 2) ... | reverse complement strand
CGGCGCCGGGCCCGCGCAGGCGGCGGAGCCTGCCCCCGGGGCGGATCCCGCCGCGCCCGCCGACGAGGCCGGCTACGACGAGGGATATGACGACGGCGGCGGATTCGACGACATCTGATTTCCCCGGGCCGACACGGTACGCCGGCTCCGGCCCCCTGATTTCCCCGATACGGCTTGTGCCGTTGCGGATCTTTCCATTTTTTCGCCTTTAGGCACCGAACCCCAATCCCCGGAGGTCCCACGTGTTCGAGTTTCTCCAGACGCTGAGCTGGGCGGCAGTCTTCCAGATCATCCTCATCGACATCCTGCTCGGCGGCGACAACGCCGTGGTCATCGCCCTGGCTTGCCGCAACCTGCCCGCCCGCCAGCGCATGCAGGGCATCCTGTGGGGCACCGCCGGCGCCATCGGCCTGCGCGTGGTGCTCATCGCCTTTGCACTCACCTTGCTGACGATCCCGTACCTGAAGGTGGTGGGGGCGCTGCTGCTGCTGTGGGTGGGCGTGAAGCTGCTGGTGCCCGAGGACGACGGCCACGGCAAGATCGACGGCGGCGCCTCGGTATGGGCGGCGGTCAAGACCATCATCGTGGCCGACTTCGTCATGAGCCTGGACAACGTCATCGCCATCGCCGGGGCGGCGCAGGGCGCCGATCCGGACCACCAGATCGGCCTCGTGGTGTTCGGCCTGGTCGTGAGCGTGCCCATCATCATCTGGGGCAGCACGCTAGTGCTCAAGCTGATCGACCGTTTCCCGGTCGTCGTCACGTTCGGCGCGGCGCTGCTGGGCTGGATCGCCGGCGGCATGCTGGTCACCGACGTGGTCGTGGTCGAGCATTTCGGCGAGGTGTCCGGCGGGGTCAAGCTGGCAGCCGAAGCGATCGGCGCGTTGCTGGTCGTGGCGCTGGGCCGCTGGGCGGCCAGCCGCAAGATCGCGCGAGCTGCCGCGCAACCGCCGGCCGGCGAATCGGCCTGACGCGCCGCGCACGGCGGCTCCCGGCCCCGGGTGGGCGGGCGCGGCAATGGCCCCGGTTGCGCACGGGCGCCCGGGGCTGTTGCCATTGGCGCGACGGCTGGCCGACAGCTGGCCGGGGGTATGCTACGGACGTTTCCCTCCTGGAACCTTCCATGTCCGGCAACCTCGATACCCTGCGCGCCGCCTTCGCGCCCACCGGGCGCCTGCGCGCCTCCATCAACGTCGGCAATCCCATCCTGGCCCGGCCGGACGCGCAGGACGGGGCGGCGGGCGTGTCGGTCGACCTGGCGCGCGAACTTGCGGGGCGCCTGGGCATACCCCTGGAGCTGCGCGTATTTCCCAAAGCCGCAGACTCTGTGCAGGCCGTGGCCGGCAACGACGCCGACATCGGCTTTTTCGCCATCGATCCGGCACGTGGGGAACAGATCGCCTTCACATCGCCCTATGTGCTGATCGAGGGCGCCTATCTGGTGCGGCGGGACTCCCCGTTGCGCGCGCTCGAGGAGGTCGACCGCGCCGGCCATCGCGTGGCGGTGGGCCAGGGCAGCGCGTACGACCTTTACCTGAGCCGCGAGTTGAAGCAGGCGCAGATTGTCCGTGCGCCCACTTCGCCAGCGGTGGTGCAGACCTTCCTGGAGCAGGGCCTGGACATCGCGGCGGGCGTGCGCCAGCAGTTGGAGTCCGACGCGGCGCGCGCGGGCGGGCTGCGCATGCTGCCCGGCCACTTCATGCTGATTCGGCAGGCCATGGGCATGCCCAAGACGCGTGGGGGCGAGGCCGCCGCCTATCTGGCGGAGTTCGTCCAGCAGATGAAGGCCAGCGGTTTCGTTGCGCAGGCGCTGGCGCGGCATGGCATCGAGGGCGCAGCGGTCGCGCCCGTCTGAATCTGCGCCAGGCGGCTGATGGCGCCGGCCGCGTTTGCCGTGCCGCCGCGGGGATGGACAGGCAAAACCTGCATGGCCGTGTACAAACGTGCCCCGGCATAGCGGCGCGCCCGCCGACGCGCAGGGCGGCACGCGGCTTGCGGCCGCGAAGGTTCGCGCCGGCCTGCCGCGCGGGCCCGGCATCAGGCGCACGGGCGCCGTGGCGCCGGCTCCCTGAGTTCGCTTTTCGGGAGAGCCTCTCATGAAAGCTGTCGTTTTCCACGGTATCGGCGACATCCGCCTGGATGACGTGCCCGAACCCGTTCTGGAGCAGGATACCGACGCCATCGTGCGGCTGACCCGCACGGCGATCTGCGGCACCGACCTGCATTTCATCCGCGGCACCATGGAAGGCGTGCCGGAAGGCACCATCCTGGGCCACGAAGGCGTGGGGGTGGTGGAGCAGCTGGGGCCGGGCGTGCGCAACCTGAAGGTGGGCGATCGTGTGGTCATCCCGTCAACCATCGCGTGCGGCTACTGCTCGTACTGCCGTGCCGGGTACTACGCCCAGTGTGACAACGCCAACCCGCACGGCAAGCTGGCCGGCACGGCGTTCTACGGCGGGCCGCAGCAGACGGGCGCCTTCAACGGGCTGCAGGCCGAGAAGGCGCGCGTGCCGTATGCCAGCGTCAACCTCGTGAAGATCCCCGACGCCGTCAGCGACGACCAGGCGCTCATGATTTCGGACATCTTCCCCACGGGCTATTTCGGCGCCGACTTGGCCGAGATCAAGCCGGGGCACAGCGTGGCCGTGTTCGGCTGCGGCCCGGTGGGGCAGTTCGCCATCGCTTCTGCCAAGCTGATGCAGGCCGGCCGGATCTTCGCCGTGGATACCGTGCCCGATCGGCTGGACATGGCGCGCGAGCAGGGTGCCGAGGTGATCGATTTCAATGCGGAAGACCCTGTGCAAACCATCCGCGCGCTGACCGGCGGCATCGGAGTGGACTGCGCCATCGATGCGGTGGGCGTGGACGCGCAGCACGTGCATGCGCCGGATGAGTCCGAGGCGCCGCAGATCGCCGAGCAGGAAGCGCTGTCGCGCAAGCTGGCGCCCCATGCCCAACCCGACGGCCGCAACTGGGTCCCCGGCGATGCGCCCGGACAGGCGCTGGAATGGGCCGTGCAGGCCCTGGCCAAGGCCGGCGTGCTGTCGATCATCGGCGTCTATCCGCCGACCGACAAGACCTTCCCGATCGGCCAGGCGATGAACAAGAATCTCACGATCCGCATGGGCAACTGCAACCATCGCAAGTACGTGCCCATGCTGCTGGAACTGGTGCGTACCGGCGCGGTGGACCCCGTGGCCGTCCTGACGCGGCAGGAGCCTCTGACTTCCGCCATCTCGGCCTACCGGGCGTTCGACGCGCGCCAGCCCGGCTGGCTGAAAGTCGAACTGCAACCGCCGGCCACGCACTGAGCGCGGCCGCCCGCCGCAGGCGAATTATCTTAAGGAGAGCGCAATGGGAGCGTTTGCAAGCGAAACCGGCGCCCAGGTCCAGGGCGACGATGTGGTGTTTACGCTGACCACGGCCGGCGTGGCGCGGCCGTTCGAAATCTCGGGCGACGCGCTGCGCCGCTTCTTCGGCGCGGCCGACGGCACGGGCAGCGAGCTGCTGCGCGCGTTCGAGCACGCGCGCGAGCCGATCCTGGCGGCCGCCAAGCGCGCACAGTGGGTGCCGGCCGACGGCACCATCAAGCTGGGAGCAGGTGACTTCGAAGGCTGAGACGAAGCGTGAGCCGCCGCGGGGCCACGCCACACGAGGACCGTCACCGGGCCACACTGCCGCAGGGCCGTGGCGTTCTCGTGTCGGCATGTCGTGGGGCAGGCCGGCCGCGAGCGGCCGGCCCCGTGGTCAGCCCGCCTTGGCGGCCTCTTGGTTGGTTTGGGACTGGGCGAGCACACTGAGCTTGTCGTCGGTGGCTTTTTCCTCGGCCAGGGTTTCCTTCAGCAGTTTCAGCGCGTCGTTCAATCCGAGCAGCTTGGCGTACGTGCACAGCGTGCCATAGCTGGCGATCTCGTAATGCTCCACCTTTTGGGCGGCCGCAATCAGCGCGGCGTCGCGCACCGGGCCTTTATCCACCTCTTCGATGATTTCGCGGCCTTCCTCCACCAGGCCTTCCATGGCCAGGCACTTCACGCGCTTCAGGCGTAGCTCGTCAGCCTGTTCCACCAGGCGGTCGATGCGCTCCACCTGGCCTTGGGTTTCCTCCAGGTGCGTCTGGAAGGCCTGGGCCAGCTTGGGGTCGGTGGCGGCACGCGCCAGGCGCGGCAGCGCGCGGGTCAATTGCTTCTCGGCACTGTAGACGTCGGACAGTTCATGAATGAACAGATCTTGCAGGGTCTTGGCGGTACTCATCGACGTGTCCTCTTGATGATGCGGTTTCGGGAACGGCGGATGTGCCGTCGTGCAACGTACGCAAACGCCATGCCCGTGCGCCAAGGGATGCAACCGCACGATGAGGTCCCCCGCATGGGATGGCGTTCTTGCACGGGGCGGTAAATCCGGCAAAGCGATACGGCCGGCGTAGAGCTCGTCGGCAATTGCAACGGGTGGCGCGCGATGCAGGCACAGGGCTTGCGGAGTCATGGGCTCCACTATTCCAAGGAGCTTGCCCATGAGATCCCGGACTATTCTGAATTCTGTATCGGCTGTATTGATGGCGGGCGGCCTGCTGGCCGGCGGCGTCGCCGCCGCGCAATCCACGGCCCCGACGGCTCCGCCGCCGTACTCGCCTTCGCAGACGCCGAACGACACCACCGGTACGCAGCCCAACACGCTTCCCGCCCCGGGCCGCCAGAAGGCTGCGCCCACCGATGCGCCCGCCGGCGGTCCGTCGATGCAGAACACGCCGGCCACCGGCATGCCGGGCAGCAACCATGCGGGCGACCGCACGCCTGGCGCCAATCCGGCGCCGGATGCGCCGGCCGGCAATCCTGCACCGAACAAGACGCCGGCCCCTGGCTATCCCAACACCGGCGGTTCGAAGTAAGCCGTCCGGCGGCAGCCCGCCCGCGCAAGCGGGCGGGCGCTGGCGTCCGGCGCCGTCGCGGGTTCCCAGGACGCATCGGTACGGAAGTAAAAACGCGGGACGCCTGCATCGTGCAGGCGTCCCGCGTCGTTTCCACATGCGCTGCGCCGGCCGGCACAGCATGCGCCGTTTCAGGCCTGGCGGCGCATCTCGGCCGGCGGTACGCGCATCTGGATGCGGTACTTCGATACCGTGCGCCGGGCCACCACTACGCCGTTGCTGGCCAGGCGCTGCGCCAGCACCACGTCCGACAGCGGCTGGCGCGGGTCCTCCTCGTCGATATATTCCTTGATCAACGCGCGCACAGCGGCGGCCGAACACGATCCGCCGGATTCGGTGCTGAGCTCGCGCGAGAAGAAATGGCGGAACTCGAACAGGCCGCGCGGCGTGCTCATGTACTTGTTGGCGGTGGCGCGCGACACCGTGGACTCGTGCATCTCGAGTTCGTCGGCCACGTCGCGCAGCATCAGCGGACGCAGCGCCACTTCGCCGAACTCGAAGAATGTCTGCTGCCGCCGGACGATGGCCTCGGCCACGCGGCGGATGGTGATGTAGCGCTGCTCCACATTGCGCACCAGCCAGCGCGCTTCCTGCAGTTCCTGCGCCATCGGGCTGCGTTCGTCCATGCGGGCGCGCCGGAATAGTTCGGCGTAGGTGTTGTGCAGGCGCGCCTGGGGCATCGCCTGCCGGTTGGCCACGACCTGCCAGCGCGAACGCACCTTGCTGATGATGACGTCAGGGACGATGTAGTTCGGCGCATCGGCGGCATAGCGGCGGCCGGGCTTGGGATCCAGCTTGCGCACGGTTTCGCAGGCGCGTTGCAGCACGTCGGGGCCGCAGCCCAGCACGCGCTGCAGGCCGGCCAGGTCGTTGCGCGCGAGGCGGTCCAGGTGGTCGCGCACGATCGCCAGCGCGATCTCGCGTACGCCGCCCAACAGGCCGGGATGGGCGTGCAATTGCAGCGACAGGCATTCGGTCAGGTCGCGCGCGGCCAGGCCGGGGATGTCCAACTGCTGCACCAGCTTCAGCGCGGTGGCCCATTCCACCGGGTCGGGCGGCGGAGAAAACGCCGTCTCGCCCGCCAGCTCGGCGGGGTCCGCATGCAGGTAGCCGTCCTCGTCGAGGGCGTCGATGATGTGTTCGGCCAGCAGCCGATCCCGCAGGGTCAGCGGATAGCTGCCCAGTTCGGCCGACAGGCGTTGGCGCAGCGACACGGGCGCGGCCACCCATTGGCTCAGATCCGCGGCCGGTGCGCCATCGCTGCGTGTGCGCGTGGGATAGTCGCCGGAATAGCCCGGGCCGTCGCTGCCGTCCGGGGCCGCATTGTCGGTGGCGGGCTGGGAGGCCATGTCGGCTTGCGCGGTTGGCGAAGCCCCCTCGGGCGCATCGGCGGCGCCCGCGTCGGGCGCGGAAGCGGCCTGGCCGTTCGGACCGGGGCCGCCGTCGGCCTCATCCCCATCTTCCAGGAAAGGGTTGGTAGCCAGCGCTTCCTGTACGGCCGTGGTGAATTCCAGCGCGGACATCTGCAGCAGGCGGATCGACTGCTGCAACCGGGGTGCCAGCAACGTCTGCTGTCGCATCCGGAGCTCTTGTGCTGCGTGGGCCAATGTCGCGTCTCCTAGTGAAAGCGGGCCGCTATGGCGTGACGGCCCGGCCGGGTGCGTCTGGACTAGATGCAATATCCGTGCCAGCCGACCGTCCCTGGGCGCGGGCCTGGCAGGGCCTGGACGGAATTACAGCTGGCGGTAAGTTCTCCTCATAGCCCGCCGGGCGCGTCCAGGCCGTAGGCATTGAGGCGGTTGTAGAGCGTCTTCAGGCTGATGCCCAGAGTGGCGGCCGTGCGCCGCTTGTCGCCGCCATGCAGTGCCAGTGTTGCGGAGATGAGTTCGCGCTGGGCCTGGCTGAGCGGCGTGCCCACCGAAAAGGCCAGCGCGTCGGATTGATGGTCGACCGGCTGGGCATGGTTGGAGGCCACTAAGTCGTACTGCAGCACATCGTCACACATCAAATACGCCCGTTGCACCACATTTCGCAACTCGCGCACGTTGCCCGGCCAGTCGTGCACGGCCATGGCTTCGGCGAAGCGGCGGCCCAGGCGCTTGCGCGTGCCGTATCGCCGGTTCAGGTCGTCCAGCATGCGCTGGGACAGGTACGGAATGTCCTCGGGGCGCTCGCGCAGCGGCGGGACGCGCAGCGGGATGACCAGCAGGCGATGCAGCAGATCCTCGCGCATCCGGCCCTGGGCCACGGCTTCCTGCGGGTCGCGGTTGGTGGCCGAGATGATGCGCACGTTGGTGCGCAGCACGTCCGTGCCGCCGACCCGGCGATAGGTGCCCGTTTCCAGCACGCGCAGCAGGTGGGCCTGCATGTCCAGCGGCATTTCCGTGATCTCGTCCAGGAACAGCGTGCCGCCGCTGGCGTGTTCGAAGTAGCCCGGCGTGCGCGCCAGCGCGCCCGTGAAGCTGCCTTTCTCGTGACCGAACAGTTCGGCATGGGCGAGGCTGGCGCTGATGGCGCCGCAGTTCAGCGCGATATAGGGGCCGTCGCGGCGGGGACTGAGCTGGTGGACTCGCTGCGCGATCAGGTCTTTGCCTGTGCCGCTTTCCCCGACCAGGAACAGACTGGCCTCCGTAGGCGCCGTGCGGACAATGAGGGACTCCAGTTCGCGCATGGCGCCGCTGCGCCCCAGCGGCTCTTGCGCCAGCACGTCTGCGCGTGGGTCGGCAGAGGGATGGGTATTGAGCATTCGACGCTCCATCGTTATCGGTCTAGTGAGTCGGCAGGAAATGGTAGGCGCGCCCGACAGGCGCGATGCGACCAGATGCAAGGATTGGCAAGCGTTTCTTCTCCGTATCGAACATTTACGGTTCTGCCCGTGAGGCCGGTGTACGCTGCCAGTTCCAATGGAGGATTTTCCAGCGGAGGGCAAGCGCGACGCTTAAGCCTCGCACAAGAGACGCCCATCACGATCTGGACCCGTTCCGGTGCCGACAGCAAGTACGGTGCCTGCGCCAAACAGGATACGGAGAAAAAATGCCCCACCTGCTGATAGTGGACGATGACGATGCGGTACGGGAGGTCCTTTCGGATATCGCCCGGGAAAGCGGATATTCCGTCGCGGGAGCCGCATCGCTGAAGGAAGCCCTTATCCAGTTCGAGCGCCGCGTGCCCGACCTGGTACTGACCGATGTTCGCCTGCCTGGCGCCAGCGGCATGGAAATTTTCGAGCGCATTTCCAGCGCCAGCGTGCCGATCGTGGTGATCACGGGCTATGGCAGCATGGACAGCGCCGTCGAGGCGCTGCGCTGTGGCGCCACCGACTACCTGGTCAAGCCGGTATCGATGGAGCGACTCCAGCAGATCTTCGACCGGATCGCCGAACGCACGCGCGACGCCGAGGCCGCGGGCGGCTGGACGATCCAGGAGCCCGGCCGCCTCGGCCAGCTGTTTGGCGCTTCGCCGCAGATGCAGCAGCTGTACCAGCAACTTCGCCGCGTCGCTCCCACCGACGTCACCACGCTGCTGGTGGGCGAGAGCGGCACGGGCAAGGAACTGGCCGCGCATGCGGTGCATGCGCTCAGCCCCCGGCGCAGCGAAGCCTTCGTGGCGGTCAACTGCGGCGCGATCTCGCCCAACCTGATCGAAAGCGAATTGTTCGGCCACGAGCGCGGCAGCTTCACCGGCGCCGAACGCCAGCACAAAGGCTATTTCGAACGCGCCGACAAGGGCACGCTGTTCCTGGACGAGATCACCGAGATGCCGCTGGACCTGCAGGTGAAGCTGCTGCGGGTCCTGGAGACCGGCCGCTTCATGCGCGTGGGCACCAATCGCGACATTGCCTGCGACGTGCGCGTGGTGGCGGCCACCAATCGCGATCCCGAGGCCGCGGTGCAGGAAGGGCGGCTGCGCCAGGATCTTTACTATCGCCTCAGTGTGTTCCCCATCGAGCTTCCGCCGCTGCGCAGCCGCGGCGAAGACGTGATGCTGCTGGCCGAGCGCTTCCTCGAGTCCCAGAACATCGAAGGCGGTACCAACCGGCGCTTCTCGGCCGAGGCGCGCGAGGCCATCATGGCGTACCGCTGGCCCGGCAACGTGCGCGAACTGAAGAACTTCGTGCGGCGCGCCTACATCATGGCCGACGGCGACGAGCTGACAGCGGACTCGCTGGTGCCGCAGGTTTCGCCACGCCAGGCCGAGGGCGGCAACGGCAAGATCGTGGTGCCGGTGGGCGTGACGCTGGCCGAAGCGGACCGCAGGCTGATCCTGGCCACGCTGGAGCGTTGCGGCGGCATCAAGAAGCAGACGGCCGAGGTGCTGGGCATCAGCGCCAAGACCCTCTACAACCGGCTCGAGGAGTACGACCTGGCGGGATACCTGCGGCCGTCCGACCGCAAGGAAGATCCGCAGCGCGAGGCCGAGGCGGACGAGTAGCGCGGGTATACGGCTTGCTGCCCCTGCGCCCGTCAGCGCGCCCGCCCGTCGGGCGCGCGCAACCGGGAGCACGCATGCAGACCACCGTATCCGACTTCATCGTCGACCGCCTGGGACAATGGGGCATTCGCCGCATCTATGGCTATCCCGGCGACGGCATCAACGGCATGATGGCGGCGTTGGGCCGCGCCGGCGATGCCATGGAGTTCGTGCAGACCCGCCATGAGGAAGCGGCCGCCTTCATGGCGTGCGCCCATGCCAAGTACACCGGACAGGTGGGCGTGTGCCTGGCCACCTCGGGGCCGGGCGCCATCCATCTGCTCAATGGGCTGTACGACGCGAAGCTGGATCATCAGCCCGTGGTGGCGCTGGTGGGGCAGCAGGCGCGCAGCGCGCTGGGCGGCGACTATCAACAGGAAGTGGACCTGCCCGCCCTGTTCAAGGACGTGGCGCACGACTATGTGCAGCAGGCCGCCAGCCCCGCGCAGGTGCGGCACCTGATCGACCGGGCGCTGCGCATCGCGCTGGAGCGCCGCGCCGTCACCTGCGTCATCCTGCCCAACGACTTGCAGGAGATGCCGGCGGTGCCGACGCCGCCGCGCGAACACGGCACGGTGCACACGGGCATCGGCATCACGTCGCACGCCGCGGTGCCTAACCGCCAGGCGCTGGAGAATGCCGCCGCGGTCCTCAATAGCGGAGAGCGGGTCGCCATGCTGGTGGGCGCCGGCGCGCTGGGCGCGGGCCCGCAGGTGCTGGAGGTGGCCGATCTGCTGGGCGCGGGCGTGGCCAAGGCGCTGCTCGGCAAGGGCGTGGTGCCGGACGACGCGCCGTGCGTCACCGGCGCGATCGGGCTGCTCGGCACGCAGCCCAGCTGGCAGATGATGAACGAGTGCGACACGTTGTTAATGGTCGGCACGGCGTTTCCGTATGGAGAATTCCTGCCCAAGGAAGGGCAGGCGCGCGCGGTGCAGATCGACCTGGACGGACGCAGCCTGAACCTGCGCTATCCGGTGGAGGTGGGCCTGGTGGGCGACAGCCGCCAGACACTGGCGGCGCTGATACCGCTGCTGGAGCGCAAGACCCGCCGGCAATGGCGCGAGCGCATCGAGACCAGCGTGGCGCGCTGGTGGCAGGCCGTGGAGGCGCGCGCCATGGTGGACGCCCATCCCGTGAATCCGCAGCGCCCGTTCTGGGAGCTTTCCTCGCGCCTGCCGGATCGGGCCATCCTGACCTGCGACTCGGGCACGGCGGCGGCCTGGTATGCGCGCGACGTGCGCATGCGCACCGGGATGATGGGTTCGCTGTCGGGCGGCCTGGCGACGATGGGCAGCGGCGTGCCCTACGCACTGGCGGCGAAGCTGGCGCATCCGGATCGCCCGGTCATCGCGCTGGTGGGTGACGGCGCGATGCAGATGAACGGCATCAACGAATTGGTCACTATCGCGGACCGCTGGACGGATTGGGCCGATCCGCGCCTGGTCGTGCTGGTGCTGAACAACGGCGACCTCAACATGGTGACGTGGGAGCAGCGGGGATTCTCGGGCAGCCCGCGCTACGAGCCGTCGCAGTATTTGCCGTCCTTTCCCTACGCGGCCTATGCGCGCCTGCTGCAGCTGGGTGGCGTCAAGGTCGATCGGCCCGAGGAGGTGGGACCCGCATGGGACGCCGCCTTGTCGGCCGACCGGCCCACCGTGATCGAGGTGCTGGCCGATCCCGAAGTTCCGCCGGTGCCGCCGCACGTGGAGCTGAAGCAGGCCCGCGCCTATCTGCAGGCGCTGGGCCGCGAGGGAGCCACGGGAGGGGCGGCGCTGCGCGCCACGCTGAAGCAGTGGTGGGCGGGGTTGTGAGCGAGGCACGCCGCTTGCTGCCCTCGCTTGTCGCCCCGTCCGGCCGGCCAGGCGGGGCTTGAATTTTCGATGAACCGACACGCCAAGGAGCCACCACCATGTTTACACGTTCCGCTGCCGACCACGATGACCATTCCTCTCGACATCTGCGCCGCGGCTTGCGCGACCTGGTCGAAGGGGCGGAGGAACTGCTGCGCTCCACGGCCGCCTACGGCGGCGCCGAGATGGAAGGGGCGCGCGACCGCCTGAAGCATCAATTGGAGCGGGCGCGCAGCCAGGTGGGTGGATGGTCCGACCGGGCGGGCGACCGCTATCGCCGCGCGGCGGACGTCGCCGATGGCTACGTGCACGAGAACGGCTGGAAGGTAGCGGCCGCCGGCATCGTGCTGGGCGTCGTGCTGGGAATCTGCCTGAGCCGCGGCAGGCACTAAGCTCGGGAACCGGCGCGCGCGCGAAGGCACGCCCCCGCATGCCGGTTTCGTTCCGGTCGCGTGCGGGGCGACGCCGGGCGCGGGGCGCCGGCGCCGCGACCGATCACTTGCCGCGGATCTGGATGTCGTTGCGCACTTCCTTCACGCCCGACACGCCGCGCGCGGCCTCCACTGCACGATTGGCGGCCGCCTTGCTGTCCGCGAAGCCGCTCAGTTGCACCACGCCCTTGTAGGTTTCGACCTGGATGGTGTTCGAGCGCAGATCGGGCGTGTCGATCAGCGCAGCCCGCACCTTGGTCGACAGCGTCGCGTCGTCGGCGTATTGGCCTGTGCTGCGCCGGCCGTCATGGGAGGCGCAGGCCGCCAGGGCCAGCGACAGGAAAAGGGCGGAGGTGACGCGGGAAAGACGGGAATGGGACATGGATGCGCTCCTTGTTTTTGCTTCGAGGGGAAGGCCGCGCGTGGCGGCCCGCGCCCTGTAAGGCAAGTCGCGTGCCTGCGTCAGCCCCGGGGCGTCGCCGGCATGGCGGCTGTCCCCATTTACAACTGCCGGTAAGAACTATCGCGGGCCGCGCGTCAGGCAGGAGCCCGGCTCGGGCAGCATCCGGAGGCGGCGCAGGTACGGCGGTTGCGGCAAACGCCGGTCCGGCAAGGTGGCATGGCGTCTTGCGCGCCACCGCGATCGCCGCAACCACGGAGACCACCATCATGTCCCGACAGAATGCGAACCCTGGGCAGGACGGCGCCGAGGCCGAACGGCGGCCCGACGACAAGCCCGGTGGCCGGCACGACCCCCAGCGTGCCGCGAAGGAGGGCAGCACGGAACACGCACGCAAGAGCGGACGCTGGGGCGCGGAGGAGGCATCGTATGGCCGCCCTCACGGAGAGCGGCCCAACCCGGGGCAGGGCGGGCGCGCCAACCCGAAGGGGCCCGAGTTCGAACAGGGCGGCCGTTATCCCGGCGCCCGGGAGCCCGGCGAAGCCCATGCCGCCGACAAGGAAACCGGCACCACGCCCAAGCCCGGCGAGGGCCGCCGGCAGCGCGGTTGATTCAAGGAGACAGATATGACCCAGGATGCCGGTTCCGGACAGCCTTCGTCCAACAACGACAAGCCCCGGGGGCCTGACAAGGGTGACGATCGCAGCATCGCCAATCGGCCGATCGACCCGAACAGCCTGCCGTCGCGCGTCAACATTCCTCCCGGCGTGACGCCGGAAGACGTGCGCGATCCGGGGCGGCAGACGCCAGATGCGCCGCCGGTCGACAACCGGTCGTAAGCAGTGCGGGAGTCCAGGCGCCTGTGCCCGGTTGGTGCGCAACGGCCGATGCGGCGGTGGCCGGACCGGGCGCATCCGATTCACTCAGCGGGTGATGCCCGCCGTCAGAATCCGGGCGTGCCCGTGATGGGCAGCACGATGCCCGTAATGTAGCTGGAGCACGAGGCGCTGGCGAGAAACACGTAGGCGGGCGACAGCTCCTCGGGTTGCGCGGGCCGTCCAAGCGCTGTCTGCTTGCCGAACTCGGCCACTTTCTCCGCGGGCTTGTCGGCGGGATTGAGCGGCGTCCACACTGGCCCCGGGGCCACCGCGTTGACGCGGATGCCTTCGGGCGCGAGATTGGCGGCCAGCGACCACGTGAACGCATGGATCGCCCCCTTGGTGCTGGAATAGTCCATCAGCGTAGGATTGCCCTTGAGCCCCGTCACCGAGCCGGTGTTGATGATGGCCGCGCCGGTCTGCAGATGGGGCAGCGCGGCTCGCGCCATCTGCATGTAGCCGTAGATGTTGGTCCGAAAGGTTTCGTCCAGCCGCTCATCGGTGATGTCCAGCAGGGACTCGGCGTGTTCCTGGAAGGCCGCGTTGTTGACCAGCACGTCGAGCTTGCCGTACTCGGCCACGGTGCGTTCGACCGCGTCGCGGCAGAATGCGGGGTCGCGCACGTCGCCGGCGATGAGCAGGCAACGCCGGCCTTCGTCCTCGACCCGCTGCCCGGTTTCCCGCGCGTCTTCATGTTCCGCCAGATACACAATGGCGACGTCCGCGCCCTCCCGGGCATACAGTACGGCCACGGCGCGGCCGATGCCGGAGTCGCCGCCGGTGATCAGCGCCACCTTGCCGTTCAGCTTGCCGCTGCCTTTGTAGGCGGGCGCCAGGTACTGCGGGGCCTGCTGCATGTCGGCCTCGCTGCCCGGCTTCTCCAAATGCTGCGCCGGCAGCGGAGGCGTGGGGTGGTCGCGGGCGCCGGTTTCGCTGGCCTTGGAGCCGCCGTCTCCGCCCTTGCCACCCGCCGAGGCGGCGTCGCGCTGGTCCTGTTCGCGCTGGATCTTGCGTTGCGCCTGGGCAGTGCGCTCGGCATCGCGTTCGTCGTCGGTGGCCATGGATTCTCCTGTCG
>Ga0182737_1002700_pt1 | contig 14052 bp, 8 predicted proteins | sample eDN5th30CBELigOP_FD_128878 | JGI IMG/M metagenome (GOLD analysis project Ga0182737, IMG submission 128878) | Enriched Organic Plus compost microbial communities from Emeryville, California, USA - eDNA 5th pass 30_C BE-Lig OP (version 2) (version 2) ... | reverse complement strand
TCCTTCTTGGCGATGGAGTTCTCGGGCGACTTGCAGTGCACGATCGCCGGCCGCAGGTACGCGCAGCGTTCCTTCTCCACCAGCCGCGGGCCGTACTTCTCGGTGACGTGAGTCACGCCTTCCTCGTGCAGCTCGGCTTCGATCATGTCCCACACCAGGGCGCCCATGTTGCGGCCGTTGATCACCGCGGTGAACGCAGCCAGACCGGCATTGGGATCCTCGGGCGGCAGAGCCTCCACAGGGCCAATCCGCTCGGCGATGGCTTCGGCAATCTCCTTGGTGTGCCGCGAAGCCCAGATGCCCGAGCAATTGATGCAGCCGCGGCCGCTGTTGCGGTAGATGCTGTCGACCATCACGTCGAGGTACTTTTCCCAGTCATCGACGCAGTCGTCGCCCAGCAGAATCTTGCTGAAGCCAGGGCCGTGCGCCTGCACCTTGGGATTGCCGCGGTAGCGTTCCACGGTAGGCGTGCCGCCGAAGATCATGCTGCGATCGACGTGCTCCAGCACCGCCGCGCCAACGTCGGCGCCGCCGGGATAGATGGAGATCACTTCGGGCGGAATGCCGGCTTCGACAAACGCGGACGCCATGCGGTACGGCGTCCACGGTTCTTGCGGACCGGGCTTGAGCACCAGGCCGATTTGCATCGGAATCACCGGCAGCCACAGCGTATGCACGCCAGGGCTGTTGGAGGGCAGCACCAGCCCCAGCACCGGCGACTGCGCTTGGTAGCTGACCACCACGCCACGGCTCTCCATGCCGTAACCGCGACTCAGAATGTTGAGATCGAGCCCACGGGTGAGGGCGTCGAGCATCCGGTCCATGTTGGTCAACACGAAGTGGTTCTTCTCCATGTTGAACCGGCACATGTGCTCAGGCAGACCGGTCGAAGCGCTTTGCGAGCGGACGAAATCGTCCGGGCTTTGGGTGCCGTTGCCCAGCGGCAGCGTGCCGCTGAGATACAGGTCGGCGGCCTTCTTCACCCGCTGGATGAGGTCCTCGGGCGGGATCTGGCGGAGCAGGTCGCGAGCCCGTTTGGCATGCCGCATATCGCGGGCGAGCATGCCGGGGTTGGCCTGGCCTACCTCGGCGATGACTTCGCCGGTATTGAAGTGGACGACCTGGTCTTTCTCGAGCGAGTCGTACGGCTTACCCCAGCGGAGCACGGGAAGCGAAAACATGATCGGGAACTCCTGCGGCCCCAGCGGCCGGCACGTGGTGTTGCAAACTCGCGTCTCGCGGCCGCCGACTCCGAGTTGCAATTGGACGAATGACAGAAACGCAATCGATCAATGAAGCAGATGGGTCGCCGGCAAAGTTGCCGCGTGGCAGTGCAGCCCCCGGGCGACTTCCAGGCGAGCGGGTTTCCGCACGCGTTTGCCAGCATGAACAGCAAGCCGGGAGGGACGTACGGCGTCCCTCCCGGCCTCTGCTGACTTGTGTTCCGCTGGCGATTAGTACACGCCGACGGTGGTGCCGCCAGGCAACTTGCTGAACGGCCGCACGCCGCTAACCCCGTCCCAGGGGTACTTCTCGTACGGCTGTTCGCGCTCGCCCTCGTCGCGTTCCAGGAAGCCGGGGATAAACAGTTCCTTGGTCAGCGTGTACAGCTTCACGCGGCCGGTGCCACCGTAGCTGACGACCTCCAGGTGATCGTCGGGGTTCACCACTTCGACCGCGGCGCGGGGCTGCGGAGCGTAGTACGAAATCTTGTAGCCATCGGCGGCGCTGACCGGCTTGCTGCAAGCCAGGCCCATCAGGGTGTTGCCGTAGGTCGGCGTCATGTACACCCGCTCGTCGAGGAACTCTTCCATGCAGAACCGGGTCCACTGCGGGGTGAACTCGGTGCCGCCGGAGAAGATGCCGGTGATGCCCACCTCGGGGATGCTGGTGCCGCGCTTCTCCAGTTCCAGCGCCAGGGCTTCCAGCAGCTTGGGCGTGGCGAACATGCACTTGATGTCGTGGCCGGCGGTGAGGATCGTCACCGCCTGGTCGATGCAGTGCTGCTTGTACGCTTCCAGATGCTCCATCCAGCCCTTCTTGATGAGCTTGATCACCCAGCGCGGATCGAGATCGATGCAGAAGCAAACACCGCCGCGGAACTGGCACAAGTGCTCCACGGCCAACCGCAGACGCCGCGGGCCCGAGGGGCCGAGCATCAACCAGTTGCTGCCCTTGGGGAAGTACTCATCGGGCAGGGTTTCGCTGTACAGCTCGTAATCGATCCAGTGGTCTTCAACCACGGCCCGGCTCTTGGGAATGCCGGTCGTGCCGCCGGTTTCAAACACGTAGATCGGCTTGTCCTGCAGCGGCTGCGGAATCCAGCGGCGAACCGGACCGCCACGCAGCCAGTCGTCCTCGAACAGCGGGAACTTCTTCAGGTCCTCGAAGCACTTGACTTCCTTCAGCGGATCGAACTTCAGCTCCTTGGCCTTTTCCAGCCAGAACTGCGAACCGGTCGAAGGATGAAAATGCCACTGCACGCACTCCACGGTGTGCGCATCGAGGGCTTCGCGCGCTTTCGCGACAGCGCTTTGGAGATCAACGGTGCTCATGTTCAATTCAGCTCGCTTGTGGCAGGGGCCAAGGGAACAGATCGAAGGACAGCTTTGGCAGGACTGCCGGCCGTAAGCCGCGTTTGACGACAGACATACCGGGGGCAACAGAGCCCCCAGGATGATGGAGGGAAACTGAACATACCGCACCGCGCGGAGCAAAACAAGTGTTTGAATTCTTTTCGGCGCGCCTTGTCAACCGCTCGATTTCTCGCGCATTTGACACCTTTGGGACAGCTTGCCGAGGCTGCCTCAGCCCCACCTGATCAATCGCCTGACTGCTTGGATCAGAGCACGCGGCCGACGACGATTTTGCTAGGCAAACCGTCCAAAGGTGGTAAACTCGCGGGCATCAAATCAAAATGGATCGATCACTGCATCGCCCGCCGTCAGGTGCCCGTCGATGCTTCTCGTGCATGACGCCCCGGGAGTTCAGGCATGGCCCATGATTCGCGTTCTAACGTCTCCCGCCGTGATTTCCTCAAAGCCTCGGCAACCAGCGCCACCCTGGCCGCGGCCAGTAGCTGGTTGCCCTCGGGCGTGACGCAAGTTGCGGCGTCGGAGAAGACTGCGGCGCCGCTGGGCAAAGCCGAATATTGCATCTTCTTGTGGCTCGGCGGCGGCGCTTGCCACATCGATACCTTAGATCCCAAGCGCAAGAGCACGGGCCGCAAAGATCCCGGCTCGTACTACGACGCGATCAATACGGCCATCGCCGGCGAGCAGGTGTGCGAACATCTCAGCCGTACCGCGCCGATCCTCGACCGCGCGATCCTGGTGCGCAGCCTGCACCATAACGTGATCGACGAACACGCCGCGGCCACCAACCGGTTGCACACCGGGCGGCCAACCTCCGGCACGATTGTCTATCCGTCAATCGGCTCGGTCGTGGCCTACGAAAAAGGGGCGGCCGACGACGGCGTGCCGGCTTACGTGGTGATGGGCTATCCCAACCTGACCCGCGGCCCCGGCTTCCTGGGCGCCAAGTACAGCTATATGTACTTGACCGATACCAATGCTGGCCCGGCTGGCTTGAAGCGGCCCGACTCCGTCTCGGCCACTCGGCAGGATCGCCGCGAGCAGTTGCTCGCCGGGCTCCGTGATGGCTACCGCCAGCGCAACGAGAACGATCCCAAAATCGAAGCCTACGCCGACATCAGCGAACAAGCTCTGCGGCTGGCCGGCCCGCAGTTCATGAGCACCTTCAACCTGGACCAGGAGCCAGCTTCGCTCCGCGAGGCGTACGGCAGTGAGTTTGGGCAGCGCTGCTTGCTCGCCCGGCGTCTGATCGAACGCGGCGTGCGGTTCATCGAGGTGTCCTCAAACCTCAACTTCGTGAACGGCACTGGCTGGGATACCCACAACGATGGCCAACTCAATCAGCACATCCTGATCCAAGAACTGGACCAGGCGCTCTCGGCGTTGATCCTCGACCTGGAAGCCAAGAAGCTGTTGGATAAGACGGTGATTGCCGTGGCCACCGAGTTTGGCCGGCCGCCCGAGTTCGACGGCGGCGGCGGTCGTGGCCACCATTCGCAAGCGTTCAGTGGCGTGATCGCAGGCGGCGGTCTGAAGACTGGCCAGGTGGTCGGCGTCACCGATGAACTGGGCCACAAGATCGTCGAACGGCCGGTGTCCATCCCCGACTTCCACGCCACGATCTACGCGGCACTCGGCATCGACACCAACAAAGAACTCTTCGCCGGCGACCGTCCGGTGCCGATCACCGATGGCGGCAAGCCGCTGCCGGAAGTTTTTGCGTGATCGGCCTCTGTTAAGGCAGAATCAATGCAGCCAACCGCCTGATCTTGGGGGAAACGCCCCCGAGGCTGGGTGTTTTATCTTGTGCTGCCGCCCCGGTGGACGATCGCAGCCCCTCGCTTGGGCGTATTCTCTTTCGCGCTCCAAATAGAACCGTGCTGCGTACGAATAAGTAGCGCCGCATGGTTTGCCGCTCCCGTGCCAGCATGCCGGGGCCAATCGGGCCAGACGCAGTCCGATTCTTTGCAAGAAATCCGCCGTCGCGGTAACTCCCAGGTACCTATGAACGAAAAGCCGTCACTCCAGGGCGAAGGAGCGACAGCCGCTGCCGCCAGTGCCGGGCCGCCCATCGATTGGGATGCGGCGTTCGACCAGCACGGCCGCTGGTTGCGGACCGTGATCGGTGCGCGCGTCGGCAGCCGTGGTGCCGTGGAAGAGGTCTTTCAAGAAGTGGCCTTGGCTGCCGTGGAGCAGCGTTCGCCGCTGAAAGATCCCTCTCGCCTGGCCCCCTGGCTGTACCGGTTGGCAGTGATCAAGTCGCTGCTGTATCGCCGCAAGGTGGGGCGACGGCGCAAGCTGATCGATCGGTTTGCTCAGCGGTCGGCGTCGGTCGACGGCCAGTGCGAGCCGCACGATCCGCTGCAATGGCTGCTGGCCGACGAACGGCGGGCCAAGGTCCGCCAGGCGCTGGCCACGCTGCCAGGACGCGATGCCGAAATTCTGTTGCTCAAGTACACGGAGGACTGGAGCTACCACCAAATTGCCGATCACTTGGGAGTCAGCCATAGCGCGGTCGAAGCCCGGCTGCATCGGGCTCGCAATCGGATGCGCGACGTGCTGGCTCAAATGAACGTTGTCGAAGCACGGCCATGAACCATTCGCTTTCACCATCCGACTCGCTCACCCCAGAAGAACTTCAGCGGCTGCTGGACCGGCTGGTCGATGGCGAGCTTTCCACGCCTCAGCAGCAGGCGCTGCTGCGTCAATTGGACCAGATTGAAGGCGGCTGGCGTCGCTGCGCGCTGGCCTTTGTCGAAGCCCAGGTTTGGCGGCAAGCGCTAGGCGATTGGGGAACCGATGATAGTTCACCCGCCCAGGGTGCGATCCCGCCAGAGTCGGCCACCCCGGAGGGTAGCGGCTCTCCGGCCGGTGCCACTTCAGGCGGGTTGGCTACCTGGCACCGGCGGATGCTCACGGTGCTGTCGATGGCGGCCAGCTTCGTCGTGGCGTTCGTGTTGGGCTTTGCCCTGCATCCCAACCAACCCGATAGTGCCCAGATTGCCGGACCCGCAAAGCCAACACCACCGTCGGCGATGCCCCGAGAATCCATGTTCGCGGCAATGCCCGGTGACGAACTGCCTGTGAATAACGCGAGGCTGCTGGACGACCGCAACGATGCAACCTCAACGCCCCATTGGGGCCACGTGAGTCTGCTGGTCAACGACAACGGCACCTGGCAACCGCTGGATTTGCCGGCGGTCAACGGGGTCGACGCTCAGCGGTGGCTGGCTTCGCAGCCATCGGTGTTGCCTCCGCAGTGGAAGGAACAGATGCAGCGGCAGGGCCACTCGGTTCAGACCCAGCGTGAACTGGTCCCGCTCGACTTGGGCGATGGCCGGCGGCTGGTCGTGCCTGTGGAACAGGTCGAAGTGCAATACGTAGGCGGACACCGCTACCAATAACCCTATAGATCAGCGAACGTTTACGAATCCGTAACGCAACTCCCTCAACTGGTTGCCTCCTACTGCGCGTCGGTCGCGGCCGAGCCGGCGTGCAGGCGGAGGCAACGGTCAGCTAGCCATGTCCTGGCTCTGCGGCCTGGCCGCGTTGAGCCTCTCAAGAGATAGGAGACGCCTCATGCAATCGCACATCATCCGCAGCTTGTCGCGGCATACCTGCTGGGTAGCCGCCGTGGCAGCCATCTTGTGGCCCGCCCTGGATGCAGGCGCCCAAGATCAGAAGAAAAAGATTGTGATTCGCCATCCGGCGGGCGCGGCCGCACCTGCCGTGCGGGTATTGCAGTTCGCCCCGGGAGACGGCCCCGCGGGACCAGTCATGGCGCCCGGTGAAGGACACGGCCGCCGGTTCGTGGTCGTGCGGCCCACGGTGGCGGCAGTCCAGGACGAGGCCGATCGCGCGAGCGAACAATCGGCCAAGGAACCCAGCACGTCGCGCTGGTGGCTAGGCGTGGAGTGCGTGCCGGTCGAACGCCCGTTGGCAAAGCACCTGGGCCTGAAAGAAGGGCAAGGGCTGATCGTGATGCACGTGGTCGAAGGCTCGGCCGCTGACGAAGCCGGGCTCAAAGCCGATGACGTGCTGGTCCGCGCCGGCGACAAAGAACTCGGTGCGCTCATCGACCTGGTCGACGTGGTCAACACCAGCAAAGGCGAGAAGCTGACGCTCGAACTGATCCGCGAAGGCGAAAAAACCACCGTAGAAGTCACGCCCAAGGAACGGCCCCGCGATCAACGGATGGCTCCAATGGTCCGCGAGCACGGGCCTTTCCGGTTCCGCGTACTGGGCCCCGGCGTGATTGAACCGTTTGCCATCAAGGTGCACCGCGAGCGGCCGAAGCTTCCCAAGGACGTCACAGTCACGATCACCGCCACCGGCGAGGAACCGGTTCGCGTGAAGGTGCAGCGCGGCGATAAATCGTGGGACGTGGCCGCCGATCAACTCGATCAACTTCCCGACGACCTGCAGCCCGCCGTCGCGGCCCTGCTGCCGCAGCACGACGTGTTCCGCCCGTCCGCCGGCGTCCATATGGCGGTGCCTGGCGCACCATTCCCCGGGATGCCTGAACCGGTGCAGGGCTGGCACGGCTTTGAGTTCCCGCAGCACGGCGAACTGCAAAAGCAGATCGACGAGCTGCGCAAGCGCGTGGAAGACTTGCAGAAGCAGTTCGACAACTGAAAACCGCGAACAATCGTTCCCAGCGATTGGACCCGATAGGCACGCAGCGGATTGGCCAGCCGTACTTTCCCCCGCAAGGCTAGCCAGCGCTGCGTGCCTTGTTTTTTGGGCCGCCGCATGGTTGGTCGCCACTACAAATAGCGGCTTGTGAGGCGTGGCAAACTGTCTTACATTGCCAGTTAATTGGACAGGGTGCAGAAGGTGGGGAAACCACTGCGACCTCGCCCGTTTGCCCCGTGACCGTAGCAATTCACGGCGCTGTCGAGAGACTTCACCGTCCGCTCTTTGATGGAGCGGCGATTCCATCGCTGCGATCCGCCCCCTGTGGCGGTCCGGCGCGATCAAGGACGTGCGTCTGACAACTCAGGGGAAACCGGATCATGAATGCCATTTCGCCGGGCCTGGCTCGCGTTGCCGAAACGGGTAGCGCTTCTGCCCTGCAGCAATCCATTCAGCGCACCACGGACTGGTTGCTTCAGCAGCAACAGTCCCCCGGCTACTGGGTCGCCGAGCTGGAAGGCGACACCATCCTTGAAAGCGAATACATCCTGCTGCTGGCCTGGCTCAAACGCGAGCACACCGAAAAGGCCCGCAAATGCGCTAACTACCTGCTGGAAAAGCAGATGCCCGAGGGCGGCTGGAATCTCTATCCCGGCGGCCCGCTGGAGATTAGCGCTAGCGTCAAAGCCTACTTCGCGCTGAAGCTCACGGGGCATGATCCAGCTTCAGAGCCGATGCAGCGTGCCCGCAAAGCCATCTTGGCGGCCGGCGGTGTCGATCGCGTGAACAGCTTCACGCGGTTCTACCTGGCGATGCTCGGTCAGCTCGAATACCGCTACTGCCCGGCCGTGCCGGCGGAGCTGGTGCTGCTGCCCAAGTGGTTCCCGCTGAACCTGACCATGATGAGCGCTTGGACGCGGACCATGGTGGTGCCGTTGTCGATTCTGTCGGCGCTTCAGCCGGTGACGCACGTCGCCCCCGAGTGTGGCATTCGCGAGCTGTTCCTCAAGCATCCCCGCAACTGGCCGCCACTGCGTCCGCCGGGAGCCGAGGAAGAAGAGAAGACGATCAGCTGGGAGAAGTTCTTCCGGCTGGCCGATGCCTCGCTCAAACTGCTCCAGCGTGGCAACCTGCTGCCGCTCCGCAAACGGGCGTTGAAAGCCGCCGAGCGGTGGATGATCGACCGCTTCCGCAACAGCGACGGCTTGGGCGCCATCTTCCCGCCGATGGTCTGGTCGATCATCGCGCTCCGCAGCCTGGGCTACACCGACGATCAGCCCGAGTTGAAGTACTGCTACGAACGGCTCGAAGGGCTGGAGATCGAAACCGAAGATCACATCCGCCTGGAACCCTGCAAGTCTCCGGTGTGGGATACCGCCATCACGGTTCGTGCGCTGGTCGAGGCCGGCGTACCCGGCGATTGCGAGCCGATGGCCGCCGCTCGCCAGTGGCTGTTGGATCAGCAGATTCTGGCCCGGGGCGACTGGGCGGAAACCGTGTCGGCCGAGCCGGGCGGCTGGTGCTTTGAGTTCGCCAATGAGCCTTATCCGGACGTCGACGACACTTCGATGGTGCTCATGGCGCTGGGCGAGTCGCAAGCCGCCCTGGCAGCCGAAAACGCGGCATTGACCACGGCCACCAGCAACGATCCAGCAAGTAGCGCCCTGCTAACGCTGGGCAGCCCCGCTTCGGTCCACCACGAAAAGGTGGGCGATATCGAAGTGCTGCAATCCCGCTTCACCGCGTTCGCCGGTCAACGGTTGCGCAATCTCCGCGAAACCTTCAGCCGCGATGGCCTGCAAACGGCTGTTGGCAACGCCAAGGGCGTGCTCAATCGCCTGCGTCCCCGCAAAGAGCTGGGCAGCTTGCCGGCCACCAACGGCTTCCACGGTGACAACCTCACCGGCAAGGCACCTGCCGACGCGGCCGATCTCGTGGCCGCCGCCATTGCCCGGGGCGAAGCCTGGATGCTGGCCATGCAGAACGACGACGGTGGTTGGGGCGCGTTCGACCGCAACAACAATCGCGAGTTCTTGTGCCGGATTCCGTTCGCCGATCACAATGCGATGATCGACCCCAGCTCGCCGGACATCACCGCCCGGGTGCTGGAATCGCTGGCGGCACTGGGCAGGAAACCGGACTTCCCGCCAATCCAACGCGGCCTGGCTTACATCCGGCAAACCCAAGAGGCCGACGGCAGTTGGTTTGGCCGCTGGGGCATCAACTACATCTACGGCACCTGGCAGGTGCTGGTCGGTTTGAACGCCGTGGGCGTGCCGGCCAGCGATCCGGCTGTGAAGGCCGGCGCCGCCTGGCTGGTGGCCACGCAGCAACCGTGCGGCGGCTGGGGCGAAACGCCCGCCAGCTACGACGATCCGGCCCTCAAAGGTCAGGGGACGCCCACGCCTTCGCAATCCGCTTGGGCCCTGCTGGGCTTGATGGCCGCGGGCCTTGCCGACTCGCCGGCGGTCCGACGCGGTATTGCCTATCTGATGGAAACCCAGAATCCCGACGGCTCCTGGGACGAACCGGAATATACGGGGACGGGCTTTCCCCGTGTCTTCTACTTGCGGTATCACTACTACCGTATCTATTTCCCGTTGATGGCGCTGGCCCGGTACGCCCGGCTCACGGCCTAAGCTGGCACGTCGGTACGCAAATCCATGAAGCGCGACCTTTCCAGGCCGCAGCGGCACAAAACTGGTGAAGGATAACCTCGGCTGAGCGTGTTCCCGTCGCCCGCTGGCGGTAACGCCTCGCACTTACACGGAGGCTCAGGCCAAGCATGCGATTTCCCTTTTCGCTCACCCGCCGCATGGCGAGCTACCTGCTCAAGAAAAAGCTCTCAGGCCAGCGGCGGTTCCCCCTGGTGCTGATGCTTGAGCCGCTGCACGCCTGCAACCTGACCTGCACGGGCTGCGGACGTATCCGCGAATACTCCAACACCATCAAGCACAAGCTGACGGTCGACGAATGCCTGGCCAGCGTCGATGAGTGTGGCGCGCCGATCGTGAGCATCTGCGGCGGCGAACCGCTGATCTATCCCTGGATCGAGGAACTGGTCGCCAAGATTCTGGAGCGCAAAAAGCACGTCTACCTGTGCACCAACGGCATGTTCATCGAAAAGAAGCTGGCCGGGTTCAAACCGAGCCCCAGCTTCTTCTTCAACGTGCACCTGGACGGCATGGAGAAGACGCACGACCTGGCGGTCGAACGCGAGGGCGTGTTCGAAGCGGCCATTGGCGGCATCAAGGCGGCCAAAGCAGCCGGTTTCCTGGTGTGCTCCAACACCACGATCTACAAGGAAACCGACATGCACGAGATCTCCGTGCTGTTCGATTACCTGTCGGAGCTGGGCGTCGACGGCTTCATGCTCTCGCCCGCCTACGGCTACTCCGCGGTGCAGGAAACCAACCCGCTTGGCGCGCAAGAAATCTTCATGACGCGCGACGACATTCACGCCAAGTTCCGCGAAGCCAAGAAGCTGCTCAAGCGGCACAAGCTCAACACGTCGCCGATCTACATGGAGTTTCTGCGGGGCGAACGCGACCTGCGATGCGCAGCCTGGGCGAATCCCACCCGCAACGTACGTGGCTGGAAAGGCCCTTGCTACCTGATTACCGACACGCACCACGAATCGTTCGACGACTTGATGAACAAGACCGACTGGGACAAGCTCGGCCGGGGCAACGATCCCCGCTGCGAGCATTGCATGGTCCACTGCGGTTTTGAGCCGGCCGCCGTGCTTGGTGTGAACAAGCGGCTGGGCGATTCGCTCAAGATGGCCCTGTGGCAGCTCTCGTAGAGCGGCTATGACCGTTTTCACGACGTTGTAGGGCGAGCGTGCGCGGCGACCGCGCCGGCTTACAGGCCGGTGGGGCGTTCAAACACCCGGTAGGTCTTGTAGCGTTTCCCGCCGGCCCGCTGGATGAGCTGATTCACCAGCGTGTTGTCTTCCAGGGTCCAGCTCAGTTCGGCCGCCCGGAAGCCGGCGTTCTTGCCGTTGCGCATCACTTGCAGGATCAGCAGTTCGGCCACGCCGCGCCGCCGGTAACCGTTCTGCACGCCCAGCACCGCCAGCCGGGCGGTCTTTACCCTGGGCAGCCGCCAGAACAGCCGTGCCAGGCCGATCGGCAGGCCCCAAGTCGTCAGCCGGCCATTCAGCGGTGCAATGGCTTCGTTGACATCGGGAATCAGGATCACGATGCCCACGGGCTGCCCGTCCACTTCGGCCAGCAGGGCCATGTCGGGCTGCGTCACGCGGCCGAGGTTCTTCACCACCTCTTGGAATTCTGCCTCGGTGAACGGCACCGATTGCCAGGCATCCTGCCAGACTTCGTTGTAGAGCGAGCGGCAGCGTTCCAGTTCCGCGGCGAGTTGCCGCTTCTGGAGCGAACGAATCCGGATGCGAAACCGCTCGGCCAGCTGATCGAGCCGCGGGGCGATCTGCTCCAGCGGCCCATCCTGGTCGAACCACCAGGCGTACAGGTCTTTGGCCTTGGTCAGCCCAGCCCGCTCAAGCAGCGTCCGGTAATAGGGCGGGTTGTGGTTCATCATCACGCGAGGCGGCGTATCGAAGCCCTCGATCAACAGCCCACACGGATAGTTCGTGGAGTAGTCGACCGGCCCGAGCATGATCGTGCGGCCGCGGCGTTTCAACCAGTCGGAGGCGGTATCCAACAGGGCGTTGGCCACTCCCTGGTCGTCGATGCATTCGAACATCCCGAAGCAGCCGATGTTCGTATCGTGCGCCTCGTTGCAGCGGGGATCGTCGCTGACGGAGATGCGGCCCACAGGCTGCCCATCGCGCATGGCGAGGAAGAAGGTGGCCGCGCCGTGTTCGAGGAACGGGTGGCGACGGTCGATGAACCGGCGGACCTCGCGCTTGAGCGGAGGCACCCAGGCCGGGTCACTGGCCTGGACGCGCCAGGGGAAGTCGATGAACGCGCGCCGCAAGGCGGCGGTGTTCACCTCCACGATATCGCACATAGGCAATTCAGGGGATCGATACAGGACGTCGGCGGCCGTTACTGCGGCTTTCGTTAAGGTGGTCGTCGCGACGGAGCAACGGCTAAGTCCTGGCGAGAATTCGGTCAAGCTGCTTTTCATGACCGATCGGCTCCTTGAAGGCGGTCCTGGCAGGGTATCGCTCGAACGTTACTCCTAGATCTAGCGTAGTAGAGATAGTGAACGTTACGCGAGCGCCGACGGCTTACAGCCTCATTTCGCGAGGCCGTTTGCATCGGGACAACGTGTCGTACTGATTGTGATACGTGTGGAAGTGCCGCCGTCGGCCATGGATTTGGGTGCCTGGTGTGGCTGGCGGCGGCCGTTTTCACCCCCGTTTGCGGGGGCGTACCCTTCCTGCCTCTGCGGCAATTCTGCCGACAAAGAGCGGGTCGGAATGCGTACCGCCTTCGAGCCCCCCTGAGGCGTGCTGCGACTCCGACCCCTCTTTTGTTTTCGCCACCTTCTTGCTCCGTGGAACGGGCGGCTGCACCGCTAGCGCTGGCGCGCTGCGGTAGACCACCCGCCTCATTCTTTGTCTTTCGGCCGATTGGCGGACGATCCATCAGCGCACCTGCATCTTGGGCCGCCAGCCAGGCTGCTGGCGCACTCACTACTGTCTGCACACGCGTGGGGGTTACCCAACACTGGGCAGCAAGACAAAACGGGCAAGGAAGAGAAACGTACAGATCAAACCGAGCCGAGGACTTCGTAAACGAAAACCCGCGGTGCCAACGTCCCGGCTTCAGAAGGGAATGCAGAACAGGTGGGCCCAGCGGCCCAGCCGCAACACCACCGGCCTGGCGGCAGGCGGCTTGAAGCGGCGCCAGCTCATTCTAGCGCGGGCCACTGGTCGGGGTAGCTGCAAAATACGTCCGCGCGCGGCTGCGAATGAACCCCAACGCCGCTGCGGCATCTTGACTGGCGCCCCTGGAGTGATCCGCTCCCTGATAGGTTCGGCCAACGTTTGGGTATTGTTAACAACGACCAGCGCAGCGCTACCGCATGACGCCGACGGCCCAAAGCCACCACAACATAAGCGGCGTTCCGGCGTGAAGCGCACACGCGTTTTCGACCGCGCCGCCCCTAGCCAGCAGAGGCTTACATACAGCGTCAAACCTTGAACGCCGATCAACCCAATTCAGGCAGGCAGATATTCAAAGTTGCACTGACTATATAGCCCAGTCTCCCAAGATCAACAGTTTTCATCCTAGAAATCGATTCACGAGGTATCCCGGCAAATGCCGCCAGTGCTCATGCCCCGTTGGCTAATTCCACCGGTGCGTGCCATTAGTTGACCGTAGCTTTCGTAATTTCTAGTCTTGGGAATGCGAGCCAGTTTCTTGAATTCACGCTTTGAACCGGCCACGGCATAAGGGGACCGCAGCCGGTTTGGCGCTTCTCCATCCGGTTGAGCTGCCGCCGCAACGGAACGCAGCGAAATTAGGCCCCCATTCGCATCGTAACATCCACACGTTCGAACCACCGACTATCCCCAGGTTACTGACGGTTCCCGCGATGCACGCGGTGATGTAGAGAGCCCCCCATCTTTGCTTGGGCGTTCGTCCCAAGCTGAACGAATCACAATCGCTCTTCGCAACAGACTCTATCTCAACAATCGACGCACTGACTCAGTCCGCCGGCCTGATGCGGCGATATGGCCCCATCGCCCGCAAGTCGTGGCTTGCGCACATAAGAGCCTATCCGAATACCGAACCAAGCGGTTGCCAGCATCCGTAGTGCAGATTGAGGAGTTTTGCTCTCGATCTGCAGGGAGGTGCTGATGTCTGGCGTGCCATCGTCAAAGTTCCACCAG
>Ga0182737_1002699_pt1 | contig 14062 bp, 10 predicted proteins | sample eDN5th30CBELigOP_FD_128878 | JGI IMG/M metagenome (GOLD analysis project Ga0182737, IMG submission 128878) | Enriched Organic Plus compost microbial communities from Emeryville, California, USA - eDNA 5th pass 30_C BE-Lig OP (version 2) (version 2) ... | reverse complement strand
CCTGAAGGCTCTGGCCATCTACCGCGACGGCTCCAAGGAAAGCCAGCCGCTCTCGACCAGCACCGAAAGCGAGAAGGCGGCGGCCAAGCAGAAGGCGGCCCCGCGTCGCGAACGCCTGCCTGATACCCGGCGGTCGATCACGCACAAGTTCGACGTGTCGGGCCACGAGGGCTATCTGACGGTAGGCCTGTACGACGACGGCCGCCCCGGCGAGGTGTTCATCACCATGGCCAAGGAGGGCAGCACGGTCGGCGGTTTGATGGACTGCTTCGGCACGGCCATCTCGATGAGCCTGCAATACGGCGTGCCGCTGGAAGTGCTGGTGAACAAGTTCTCGCACACGCGGTTTGAGCCGATGGGCTTCACCAAGAACCCGGACATCCGCATCGCCAAGAGCCTGGTGGACTACATCTTCCGGTTCCTGGGCATCATGTTCCTGCCGGGCTTCAAGGAGGCCAACGCCGGCCTGAACGCCATCAAGAAAGAGGAGGCCGATACCCCGGAGGACCCGGTAAACCCTAAGTTGGCGGTTCCGGTCAAGACGACTGAGAGCCGCGAAGCTTCGAAGTCCGAAGCAGGGAAGCCCCAGCCTTCCGCGGCCCTTACCAAAGCTAAGAACGGCGCCACCCATACCAACGGCAGCGCCGCCCACGCCACGCTCACCGCTCCGCGGTTGCGCGAGGCGGAGACGCCACAGGACATGTATGCCGGTTTCCAGGCCGATGCCCCCAGTTGCGATAACTGCGGCAGCATCACGGTTCGGGCAGGCAACTGTTATCTGTGCTACAATTGCGGCAGCAGCCAAGGCTGCTCGTAACGTGTCGGGGCGAAACTTCGCCTGACACTTTACTCCCACCAACACGGGCGGCAGGGCTGTTCTGGCCTTGTCGCCCGTGTTTTTTTGTTGCGCGCACTGTTTGTGATACGCGCAAGGCAGGCGTTCAAGCGACACATCTTGCCGGATGGCACAACGCTCATGGCGAAGTCGTGTTCGCCGCGCAATTGGCGTTTAGCCGTAAGGAATGGGCCGTGCAAGATGGTCACGGCAGACGCTGGGCGGTTTTTTTATGCCGCTAGCGATGGGAAGCGGCGAGGCAGGGCGCACGCGCCACCGCCGCGCTAAACAGCAGAAAGCGTACAGGCCGCAAACTACTTCGAATCGACCTGGCGGCAGTAAGCGATCTTCTCTTCGATCGTTTGCGGCAAGGCACCGGCCTTCACCTGTACGGCACTGGCGGTGGAACTCTCGCGGTGCTGTTCCCCGCCGGCCGAACGCTCGCTGGCTGCCGTGGCAGCCGGAGCCGGCTCGGCAGCCATTTCTGCCGCGTTGCCGTTGTTGCTCGTGCCGTTTCCGCCCGCTTCCGCCTTGGCTTCTACAACTTCGGCAGCCGGTGGCGTGGTTGCTGCCCCGGCAGCCGCCGCCTTGTTCGCCCGAGCGGCGGCCAGGATTTCGGCCGTGCTCATCTTGGAACGATCCTTGGGGGGCTCGGCGGCTGGTGCAGGAGCCGCGGAGGCTGAAGGGGCGGCAGGGGCCGACTCGCCTGCCTTACGACGGGCAGCCGCGAGAATATCGGCCGTGCTCATCTTGCCGGCGGGCTTCGCGGCAGGTTCCGCTGGCGCAGCTTCGGCCTTCGCCGGCGTGGCAGGCGTTTCACCCGGCTTGCGGCGAGCGGCGGCCAGGATATCGGCGGTGCTCTTGGGCTTGGCTTCGGCCGGCTGAGCGGCCGGCTTTTCCGCCGCGGGCGACTTGGCCGCCTTACCAGCCCGAGCTGCGGCCAGAATATCGGCCGTGGAGGGCTTGGCCGCGGCAGGCTTGGGAGCTTCGGCCTTGGCGGGCGCGGCTTCGGCGGTTGCCTCGCGGCTAGTCTTGTCCGGCGGCGGCAATGGCTGGTCCACCACCTTCAAAAACGCCGGGTTGATGTCGAACCAGGCGACGTTGTTCCAAGCGTCGAACTGCACCAGGGCCTGGCCGTTCATGTTCACGGTCTTCACCACGCCGGTGTAGCCGCGGAACCGGGCCAGTTCCGGCCGCGATTCGTCGACGACCACGAACTTGTCCGTGTACTCCCGCTTCAGCTCTTCAATCCGCTCGAACACCATTGCGACGGGATTCCTTGAAAGCTCGTTGCGGCGTGTGCCAAGAACGGGCTGCGAGGGCGTTTTTAACATGGTTCCCAGCGCGCCCAGAACACCTGATTGACCAGCGACAAGCCCCGACCTTTGGGGAGAGCTCCACCAGAACGTGGGGGCAGCCACGCCCATTCTGAGATATCGCACAGGCGGAATCAAGGGAACCGGCCGGAGTGCGGTTACGAATCCGCCGGCTGCCGCAATATTCTGCCTGCGACCCGAACGGCGGCGGTTCCGGTTCCAGCGGCTGACGCGCATCAGCCGTCCGCCAGGCGTCCCCTATCATCAATATAAACATTACGGAGCCGACAAGCTAACTTCGTCCGCCGGCCGCGATTCGCCAGCGAGGGTCAGTCGCACGGCGCCATCTTTGCCTTGCACCTGGCGGGAGAATTCATTGGGGGTGCTCACGGCCACGCCATCAACCCGGGTAATCAGCATGCCCGGCCGCAGCCCTTTCTCCCAGGCTAGGCTCTCGCGTTCCACGTTGATGATGGCCACGCAGCCCTGGAGCAAAGCCCGGTCCAGGTCGCGGGCGAGGGGGGAGCCGTACAGCGTGCTGGCGTAATCGACACGGATGCCGCGCCAGGCAGGCGGCGGCGTGAAGATTTTCTTGCCGGAGACGGGAAACTTGGCCAGCCGCACTTCCACGGCAACCCGCTGCATGTCGCGCACCAGCCGCAGCCGAACCCGTTCTTCCACGTTGCGTTTGCCGACCGTGAGCACCAGGCCATCGGCATCGAAGATACGTATGTCGTCGACGTGCGTAATCAGATCGCCGTCGCGCAGTCCGGCCTGAGCGGCAGGGGTGCCGGCTTCCACCCGGCGTACGCGTGCGCCCACGATGCCCTGGAGTACCTGGTCGGGCGTAGGATTCTCAGGCTGCACGCCCAGGAAACCGAACTCGGCCTCGCGGCCCTGCTTGAGCGCCTCAACCAGCCGCAGAAACGTCTCGTCGACCGGGATCGCGTAACCGCCAGGCTGTTCATACCCACTCAAGGCCGCCAGGGAAGTGGTCAGGCCGATCATTTCGCCCCGCAGGTTGAGCAGGGCGCCGCCGCTGGAGCCCAGGTTCAGCCGGGCGTCGGTCTGGATCAGGGTGCCGTAATGGTGCAGCGTGGGCTTGCTGCTGGCCTGGTCGCGCTGAGGGTGCGGCGGAGCCTTGCGCAGCACGTTGGATACGATGCCCCAACTGGCGCTGCACTGGCCGTCGCGAGCGATTGCATACGGATTGCCCAGGGCGAGCACAATCTGGCCGCGGCGGACCTTGTTGCCATCGCCAAAGGTCACCGGCGTGAGATCACGGGCTTCGATCTCCAGTACGGCCAGGTCACTGCGAGGATCGGCCGCCTTGATCTGGGCCTTGTAGACTTTGCGTTCGACTGTGGTCACCCAGTAGCTGTTGCGGCCGTCATCGACGTCGCCCAGCACATGGTAGTTGGTCAGGATCAGCCCATCGGTCGAAACCACGACGCCGGTGGCAAACTCGTTGGGGACAAAGTCCGGATCGGTCGGCACCGGCTGCCGCACGCCGTGCATGAAGCCCATCTGGTCGCGCACGACACGGGCGCCTTCATCGCGAACCCGGGCAATGCTCACCACCGATCGCTGGTTGCGCTCGATGGCCTGGGTGAGCACGTTCTCTAGAGAAAGAAGCACCTGCAGGCCATCGGGCTCGGCCTGTGCGCGCAAACCCGCGGCAGGCAACAGCGCTACCGCAACGAGGATGCCTAGGGACGCGAGCAGCGGCCGACGTGACAAGCTCCACATGCTGCAATCGTCCTGTTTGAAAAGGAATCGACGCCGGAACGGCGCGCACAGGCGGCGAACCGGCGCAGCCGGTGCGAAATGCAGCCTCCTATGATGATGTCCCGGTCGCAGCGTTGTGGCAATGACTTATTGGCAACAGCCGCCCCCGAAAGCGGGAAAGGGCAGGGGGGCGGCCAGGTACGGCAAGCCGTCGGCCCCCCGGGTGGCACACAGCTCCGGAGGGCCGGTCGGTTTGCGTTTAACCTTCGTCGTCGGCGTCGCCGTCTTCCGCGGCCTTGCCGGTCAGCAGGGTTTCGAACCCGCCGGCCGAGAGGATCTTCTCCCGCAGCTCGGCAACCAGCTCCGGCGTATCCTTCAGGTACTGCCGCACCTTCTCGCGTCCCTGGCCGAGCTGCTGCTCGCCGTAGCGGAACCACGAGCCGGTCCGGGTGATGAGCCGCTGAGCCATCGCCAGATCGAGCACGTCGCCTTCGTAGCTGATGCCGTTGTCGTGCATCATGTCGAACTCGGCGACACGGAACGGCGGGGCCACCTTGTTCTTCACCACCTTGGTCCGCACCCGCTGGCCGACCACGTCTTCGCCGTCTTTGATCTGGCCGATGCGGCGAACGTCGATACGGCAAGAGGAGTAGAACTTCAGCGCCCGGCCGCCCGGCGTGGTTTCCGGACTGCCGAAGGTCACGCCGATCTTCTCGCGGATCTGGTTGATGAAGATCACGCAGGTCTTGCTCTTGGAGATGGCCCCCGTGAGCTTCCGCATCGACTGGCTCATGAGCCGGGCTTGCAGACCGACGTGGCTATCGCCGATCTCGCCTTCCAGTTCCTGCTTGGGAATCAGAGCGGCCACCGAGTCGACCACGATCACGTCGACCGCGTTGGACTTCACCAGCATTTCGGTGATTTGCATGGCCTCTTCACCGCTGCCGGGCTGGCTGACCAGCAGCGACTCCAGCTCCACGCCGAGCTTCTTGGCCCAGGTGGGGTCCAAGGCGTGTTCGGCGTCGATGAAGGCGGCAATGCCGCCCCTGCGCTGGGCGCTGGCCACCACGTGCAGGGCCAGCGTGGTCTTACCGCTGGATTCCGGGCCAAAGATCTCGATGATGCGTCCCTTGGGCAGGCCGTTGCCGCCCAGGGCGATATCCAGCGACAGGCTGCCTGTGGGGATGCCTTCGATCGCCTTGTGTTCGGTGCCCAGGGGCATGATGGCGCCCTGGCCGAACTGCTTCTCGATCTGGGCCACCGTGTTCTTGAGGATCGGCGTGCTGGACAGCACGTCGCGAACGGCGGCCTTAGCTTTCTTGCCAGTCGTGTCCGCAGCTTCCGTGCGGGAGGGCTTGGTTTCTTTCTTGGCCATGTGATTGTTGGTGCTCTTCGTGGCAACCATGATCTTGCTCCCCAGGGAACCCGCAAACAGACATGAGTTAGTGAACGCCTGAATAGTGTATCGGCGTTCACCTGTCCGGGCAAGAATTTTCTTGCCGCTTTTTGCGGGTGCCCTTGGGAAGGGCCCGATTGGGTGCCGGGTGACGGTGCTTAACTGACTGCTATTCCTAGGTTTAGCAAACTACTGTCCAGGCAAAAAGCCAACCGTGACTTCCACCTGTTAGGGGAGAAGGGGTCAGTGTACTACCGGGGAAAGCGGGAAAAATCGCTCGGCGGCGAAAAAGTCCAGGCAGTGGACAGGCCCCCAGCCAGCATTAGCTGTTCAGGGTTCCCTTGGTGCTGGGCACGCCGACCATCCGCGGATCGGACTCGGTGGCGTGGCGGAAGGCCCGCGCCGACGCCTTGAAAATGGCCTCGGCGATGTGGTGGCTGTTTCGCCCGTAGTGCAATTGTACGTGGAAGTTGCACAACGTGTTAGCCGCCATGGCCTGCCAGAAATCCTCCACCAGTTGGGTGTCGAACTGCCCAATCTTCTCGGTGGGGAACGGAGCCTGAAAGACCATGTAATACCGCCCGCTCAAATCCACGGCGGTGGTCACCAGGGTTTCTTCCATCGGTAGCGTGAAGTGGCCATAGCGGCGAATGCCGGCCTTGTCGCCCAGGGCCTGGCGGAACGCCTGTCCCAGGCAAATGCCCACGTCCTCCACCGTGTGGTGCTGGTCCACGTGCAAGTCGCCGTCAGCCTTCACGGTCAGGTCGAACACGCCGTGCCGGGCGAACAGCGTCAGCATGTGGTCAAAAAAACCGACTCCGGTGGCGATATCGGCCTGGCCGGTGCCGTCGAGGTTCAGCTCCAGTTGGATCTTGGTTTCCGCCGTCTGGCGGGCGATGCGGGCAATACGTTGAGCCATGAGCGGCAACCGATTCCTCCATAAACGGCAACGTCCGATGGCGGCATTCGTACCGCCAACGGCCGGCCGTTGCGTGTTCTCATTCCTTAGGACTGTTGGGCAAGCCGGTGTTAGGGCAACTTCACGTCCACGTCGTCAAAGACAATGGTGCCGGTCGCCCCGTGCAGGCCGATGCGGATGATGGCCTCGCGGGCATCGCGGGGCACGCGAATGCGACTGGTGAAATTCTGCCAGTCGAAGCTGCCTCGCCATCCGCCCACGGCCACTTCGCCGGCTTCCCGGCGGCGTTCATCATAATAGGTAATGACGATACCGGGCAGTTCCTGGCGTGAAGTTCCCGGCCGGATGCCTTGTCCCCGCACGCGGCACGAAACCACTAGTTGCTGCACCTTGCGGCCGTCGACGGCGAAAGCCTGTAAGGCGAACGCCCCCATGCCCGGCTCGTTGTTGGTGAACTCGGCGGCGCGGTTACACTCCGAACCCGGGTTGGCCGGCACTAGCGTCATCTGCCGCTGATAATGCCAGCCCAGCGGCCGGTCGCTGCTTTCGTTCGCTGCCTCAAAGTTGCCGTTGAACAGTGAAGGGTTCAGCGGATCGGGCAGTTTCTCGCGGTTTTCCTCGGCCTTGCCGGTCATCGGCACAAACAGCGTCGGCACCAGAGCCTCGGCCACCAACTGGCCGTTCTGTTTGCGGTACAGATACAACGACTGCTGGTAGCGCTCGCCCAGCGGGATCACCATCCGGCCGCCTTCGGCCAACTGGTCGATCAGCGGCTGCGGGATCTTCTCGGGCGAGCAGGTGACGATGATCTTATCGAAGGGCGCATGCTCGGGCCAGCCGAGGTAGCCGTCGCCGATCTTGGTGTGCACGTTGTCGTACTTGAGCTTGCGGAGCACCTCCGAGGCGCGGCGGCCGAGTTTCTCGACAATCTCAATGGTGTAGACCTCTTTTACCAGCGGGCTGAGCACCGCCGCCTGATAGCCGCTGCCGGTGCCAATCTCCAGCACCTTGTCCGTGGGCTGCGGGTCCAATTGTTCGGTCATGTACGCCACCACGAACGGCGGCGAAATGGTCTGGCCTTCGCCGATCGGCAGGGCCATGTCGGCATATGCCAGGCGCATCTGGTCGGGCGTCACGAACTCATGCCGCGGCGTGGTCCGCATCGATTGCAGCACGCGAGGGTTCTTTACGCCTTCGGCTTCGATGGATTCGGCCACCAGCTTATCGCGGGCCTTTTGATACGGATCGCGCTGAGCCGCCGCAGGCCAGGCCATCACTAACATCAACCAGGCCGCCAGGCCGAAGGGCAGGCCACGCACCACGTGCCCAAGCCAGCCAAACACCGGCGGAGCCGAAGGAACATGAACGCTCATCGCTTTCCCCCTTTGACGCATGGGCCCTGGGCTGCGGAGCCGCTTGCGACGAATGCCTTCCAGCCGCTACGAGCCCGCCAACCAGCAATCTGGCTACGATCGATACAAACCACCTATTCATCCCTTTATCTCAGGGACTTCTCGTTGATTGTACCTTGTAGCGAGCAACAGTCCGAAGCTTCTGCGGCAAGGCCGCCCGCGAACGTTGCAATCCACCCCCACGAGGGTGTTCGGCCACATTTCACAAAAGAAAAAAGACTGCTATGTCTTGAACCTTCGTAAGGTTCCGAGACAATGTCGGGCACTGCGACGCCAGGACCCGGCGATTGAAGGATGAAGACATACCATCGCAGTCCGCATGACGATGCGTGGTTGTCTGCCCTTCTGCTCACACGGCACATCGCTAAACTCTTGGGGGCAGCGACTCCGTGCGTGATCCGATGCCGCAATGGGGGCGGCTACTCGGTACGCAGCGATTCAATCAATTCGCCAAGCTCATTGAAATGCGGATGGAGTAGCATGGGCGGTCTGGTTCTGTTAGCCAACAGCGCAGCTCAGGCCGAACAAACGTCGATCTTTGAGCCGGCGTCGCCGCCTGCGGAATCGATCCGCACCTTGGCGATCCTGGTCTTCGTGATCACGTTGTTCATCTTCTTCGTGGTCGAAGGGGTGCTGTTCTACTCGATCTGGCGGTTCCGCCGCAGCAAGCAGAACGCTGGCGATCCCACCACCGAACCGGCACAAGTCTACGGCAGCAAACCGATCGAAGTGGCCTGGACCGCGGCTCCGGCGTTGATCGTGTTCGTGCTGGTGCTGGCTTCCACCCGCACACTGTGGGAAGTCAAACCCAATGCGCCGGCTCCATCGGCCGGCGACAACGCGCTGTATGTCACCGCGATTGGCCATCAATGGTGGTGGGAGTTCCACTACACCTCGTACAACGGCGAGCCGCTCGACTTTATCACGGCCAACGAACTGCACGTGCCAGCCGGCGAGGACGGCACGCCGCGGCCCGTTTATCTCACCCTGCGTTCCGCCGACGTGATCCACAGCTTCTGGGTGCCGCGACTGGCCGGCAAACTCGATCTGATCCCCGGCGTCGACAATTTGCTCTGGTTTCAAACCAACGAGCCAGGACTATACCTCGGTCAGTGCGCGGAATACTGCGGCACCCAGCACGCTGGCATGCTGCTGCGGGTCGTGGTCGAATCGCCGGCCGATTTTGAAACCTGGCTGGCCAACGAACGCCAGCCCGCCGTGGACGATCCGGCCGTGGCTCAAGGCAAGGCGGCCTTTTTGTCTGAAACCTGCATCAATTGCCACCGCGTGCGCGGCACTCCGGCCGATGGCACATACGCCCCCGACCTGACGCACCTGATGAGCCGCGAAACCCTGGCCTCGGGCCTGGTGCCCAACGATCGCGAAAACCTGCGGAAGTGGATTCGCAATCCGCACGACATTAAAGAGGGCTGCCTGATGCCGGCCTTTGGCCTGAGCCCCGAGAAACTGGATTTGATCGTGGATTACCTCGCAACGCTCAAATAGGCAGACGTTCGCGTGCGTGCCGTGGCTGGCACGGGGCCGTGGCAACCATAGCAAGGATCGATGATGGCGGTCGCAGAAAGACAACACGATTTGGCCTCTCAGGCTGCGACAAAGCCTGCGTGGACGGCGGTCCTGCACGATTGGGTGACCACCGCCGACCACAAGAAAATCGGCATCATGTACATCCTGATGGGGACGGTGTTTCTGGTCATCGCCGGCGCGCAAGCGCTGTTCATGCGATGGCAACTGGTGTACGCGCGACACGACTTCGTTTCGCCCGACGTATTCAATCAGTTGTTCACGATGCACGGCACCACGATGGTGTTTTTCGTGGGCATGCCCATGATTATCGGCATGGCCAACTACGTGGTGCCGCTCCAAGTGGGCGCGCGCGACATGGCCTTCCCGCGGCTAAATGCCTTGGGCTTCTGGCTGACGTTGTTCGGCGGCTTGTTGGTTTACTTCAGCTACGCGACCGGCGGGGCTCCGGCCCTGGGCTGGTTCGCTTACGCCCCCCTTACGACCAAAACCTTTGCCCGCTCGGCGGCCACCGATTTCTGGGCACTAGGGCTGATCGTCAGCGGGTTTGGCACGCTCACGGCTGGTATCAACTTCGTGGCGACCATCGTCGCCATGAGGGCTCCCGGCATGACGTTCCGCAAGATCCCGTTCTATCCGTGGACGATCTTGTGGACCAGCGTGCAGATTCTGATCGCCATTCCGCCGCTGACCGCCGCGCTGATCATGGTGATGTTCGACCGGCAACTGGATGCCCACTTTTTCGACCCGCAGAACAACGGCTCGGTCGTGTTGTGGCAGCACCTGTTCTGGTTCTTCGGCCACCCCGAGGTCTACATCCTGATCTTGCCAATCTTCGGCATCGTGTCAGAGGTGATCCCCGTTTTCTCGCGGAAGGTGCTGTTCGGCTACGAGTTTATGGCCGCGGCGACCATGGCGATTGCGTTCATCTCGCTGGGCGTGTGGGCGCACCATATGTTCGTCATCGGCATGAGCCGTACGCTCGATATGTACTTCGCCGCCGCCAGTTTGCTGGTCTCCATCCCCACGGGCATCAAGTTCTTCAACTGGCTGGCCACCATGTACGGCGGCCGGATCTCGATGGCGTCGCCGATGCTGTTCTGCATGGGCTTTCTGGCCATGTTCCTGATCGGCGGCCTGACCGGCATCATGCTGGCCCTGGCTCCGTTCGATTTCCAGTTGAGCGACAGCTACTTCGTCGTCGGCCACTTCCACTGGGTGTTGATCGGCGGCACGCTGTTCGGCCTGTTCGCAGGGTTCTATTACTGGTATCCCAAGGCCACCGGCCGAATGCTGTCCGAGCGGCTGGCCAAGTGGCAGTTCTGGCTGCTGCTGATCGGGTTCTTCCTCACGTTCGGCCCGATGCACATTTCCGGCATGCTGGGGATGCCGCGGCGCATCTTCACCTATGAGGCCGATCGCGGCTGGGAGCTATGGAATCAGATCAGCACGATTGGTGCCTTCATCCAGGCCCCCAGCTACGTGATCTTTGTGTGGAACCTGCTGTGGTCGCTGCGTCATGGCAAGCCCGCCGGTGACGATCCTTGGGACGCCTTTACGCTGGAATGGGCCACGACCTCGCCGCCGCCAGCTTACAACTTTGATTCGTTGCCTGTGGTACACAGTCGCCGCCCGCTGTGGGACGCGAAGCATCCAGACGATCCCGATTGGCAATATGAGTAACTCTGTCGATCCTACCGGCGCTGGTGTTGCCCTCCAGGCGCGGACCGCTGCGCTGGCGACGCCGCCACCCATCGAGCCAGAGCACACGCTGTCGCCGGCGATGTGGGGAACAATCGCGTTTTTGGTGTCTGAATGTGCGTTTTTCGGCACGCTGATCGTGGCGTACATCACCTTCTTGAACCGCGACACGACTGGTCCCACGCCCGCCGAGGTTCTGTCGCTGGCGCTGGTCGCCGTCACCACCACGTGCCTGCTCTCCAGCAGTTTCACCATTCACGCCGCGGAAAAGGCGCTGAAGCGGGGAAGCATGGGCGGCTTCAAGTTCTGGTGGGCGGCCACCATCACCCTGGGCGTGGCGTTCCTCGCCGGCACCGCATACGAGTGGACCGGCCTGATCCGCGACGATGGCCTGACGATCAGCACCAACCTGTTCGGCACCACGTTTTATACGCTGGTGGGCTTTCATGCCTTCCACGTGACCGCCGGCGTGATCGTGATGCTCACGATCCTTGGCCTGGCCCTGCGCAACAAAGTGACGGCCAGGCAGGAAGCCGCCGTCGCGCCGGTGGCGCTGTATTGGCACTTTGTCGATGGCGTCTGGATCGTGGTCTTCCTGGTCGTCTACATAATCGGCCGCTGAACGCGGCCAACCGGTAACAACCGACATACCCAACGCACGTTTTTCATAACGCACGTTTCCCTATGAGATATCCCTTGGGCAGCGTTCCATGACAGGCAGTGATTCGCAACATGTCGATCCGCACGAATCGGCCGATGCCGTGCATCTGCCACGGCCCACGGTTGCGCCGCTCGTTCTGGCGACGGGCGTGATGATGCTGGCAGCAGGCGTTGTCCTCGGCTTGCCGTTCCTCGTCGTGGGAATCGTGCTGCTGGTGATTGGTTTGGCCCGCTGGATCGGTCAGTTACTCCCCGACGAAGGCCACATGGCCGAACCGCGCGTGCCCGAAGGCGTGCCCGCCCCCATCCAACCCCGGCTGGGCAAGGTGCCCGCTTTGCAGGCCGGCATGCCCGGCTATCGCTTGCGGCTACCGGTGGAAACGCAGCCGATCTCAGCCGGCGTGAAGGGCGGCATCGTGGGCGGGCTGGTGATGCCGATTCCCGCCGTGATCTATGCCGTATTGGCCGGGCACAGCATCTGGTATCCCGTGAACCTGCTGGCTGGCATGGTGCTGCCGGGGGTCGACCAGATGACCGTCGATGAGCTGAACCAGTTCCAGCCTACGCTCTTGATCCTGGGTGTGATCATCCACGTGGTCATGTCGCTGGTGCTGGGGCTCATTTACGGTGTGCTGCTGCCGACATTGCCTGCCATTCCGCAGGCCTTGGCGTGGGGCGGCCTGCTGGCTCCGCTGCTGTGGTCGGGGGCGACGTATCTGACGATGCAGTACGTCAACTCAACCTTGAGCGAAGGCGTCAGTTGGCCCTGGTTCGTGGTTTCGCAATTCGTTTACGGCATCACGTTGGCGCTGGCGGTGAAAGATAGTCGCCGCCCGCTATTGGCGGGGTTGATCGGCGGCTGGATCGGCGGCCTGTTGATGCCGATTCCGGCCGTGCTCTGGAGTCTGGTCAGCCGGCACGGCGTGTGGTACCCGGTAAACCTGCTGGCGGCGTTGGTGCATCCCGATGCCAAGGTGGCCTCGCTCGAAGCCCTGGAAGCCCTGCGACTCGATTGGCTGGGCACGGGCCTCGTCATCCACCTGGTGTTCTCAGGCCTCTTTGGCCTGCTGCTCGGCCTATTGCTGCGGGTGCTGCCGGCTATCCCTAGCCAACTTGCCTGGGGTGGCATGTTGATGCCGGCCCTGTGGTCGGCGCTCAGCTACGGCATGATGGGCATCGTCAATCCGGTACTACAACAGCACGTTGATTGGCCGTGGTTTGTGGTTTCACAGTTCGTGTTTGGTGCCGTGGCGGCGATCGTGGTGATGTTTTCCGAGAAAGTGGCGATCCCGCCCGCTGGTCCCGGTCAGCCCGAGGAACCGACCGTGGTGGCCACGGAATCGTCTGGCGAGCCGCTGCCTCCCGCCGGACCGGAGGAGACGCCATGAGCCACGGCAACTTGATGCGTTATCGCTGCCGCTCCGGTGCGCCGCTCTGGCTGCTCACCGCAGTGCTGTGCTTCACCGGCTGCGAGCCACCAGGCAAACCTGATCCTGCCGACCGGCCGCTGCGCCCCGAGCAGGTGATGAGTTTCGACCGCCTGTATGGCACCCGCTGTGCCGCCTGCCACGGTGCGGATGGAAAGTTGGGCGCGGCGCCGCCGCTGAACGATCCGCTGTTCCGCGCGGCTGTTAGCGAAGACGAACTGGCCGAGCTGATTCGCTCGGGCCGCAAGGGCACGCTGATGCCTCGCTTTGGCGGCGACCATGGCGTGCTGACCGACGTTCAGATCAAGCTCTTGGTCTACGAGATCAAGGGCGTGCCGTACCGCGTTCGCAGCCAATACAACGAGGTCACCGGCCCCAGCGATTTCTCCATCGAGGTCGCCGCCGATGGGCAGCCGCCGCAGTGGGGCACGGTGAGCAAACGACCTGATAACATGCCGCCGCTGGAGCCGTCCTCGGCCGAGCAGGGCGATGCGCGACGCGGCTTACAGGTTTTCGCCAAAGCCTGCGCCGACTGCCACGGTAATAACGGCGAAGGCAACGGGGACGAAAAGCCTGGCGCCATCAATAACAGGGCCTTCCTCGCGCTCATCAGCGACCAGGCGCTGCGGCGCTTGATCATCACCGGCCGGCCCGACCTGGGCATGCCAGACTACGCCGGCAAGGACGGACGACCCGACGACTTTCAGCCGCTGACGGCTGCCGAGGTCGCCGACCTGGTGGCGCTGCTGGCTTCGTGGCGCGAGACGGGAGCGAGTGCACAACCATGACCGACCACAACGATCCAACATCCCGCCGCGACGACGGCAGCACGCAGCTTGCCAACCCTGGCCGGCGGTGGTTCTTCCGCTGGCTCACCTATCTGACCGGGGCCGCCGCCACGCTGGTGCTGGCGGTGCCGCTGCTGGGCTACTTTGTCTCGTACCGTCGGCAGCGGCCGCCCTGGATCAAACTAGGGGCGATCGCTGATTTCCCCGAGAACGTGACGCGGATGATCACGTTCGATAATCCGCTCAAGCAGCCCTGGGACGGTATGGTCGCCCATACCGGTGTGTACGTGCGCTACCTGGGCGCCGACGACCGCCAGCAGGATCAGTTCCTGGTG
>Ga0182737_1002698_pt1 | contig 14064 bp, 12 predicted proteins | sample eDN5th30CBELigOP_FD_128878 | JGI IMG/M metagenome (GOLD analysis project Ga0182737, IMG submission 128878) | Enriched Organic Plus compost microbial communities from Emeryville, California, USA - eDNA 5th pass 30_C BE-Lig OP (version 2) (version 2) ... | reverse complement strand
TCCTCGCCGCTGCGCTCGTGTGCGTCGCTCGGGGTCCTGGCTCGCGCCAGCGTTGGTCGGCCGCGGGCGGCCTGGTTGCGGTCACGGTCGTGGCGATCGCGCTGCCCGTCGGCATCGCACGCGCGGGTTCGACGCTGCAAGTCGCCCTCGTTCAAGGTGACGTCCCCGGCGAGTTCCTGACTTGGCCGCGTGGTGAGATCTTCACGCTCCACGAGGTCGAGACCCAGCGTCTGGTCGACCGGATCGATGCGGGTGAGGCACCCCGCCCCGACGTCGTGCTGTGGCCCGAGAACGCCACCGACATCGACCCGAACTTCGATGCCGATGTCCGCTCGCGCATCGAGGGCCTGTCGCGGGAACTCGACGCACCGATCCTGGTCGGGGGCATCTTCGACGGACCGACGGTCGACACCGCGTACAACGCCGGCGTGGTCTGGACCGAGAACGGACCGGGGGACCGCTACGTCAAGCGGCGCCCGGTGCCGTACGGCGAGTACGTCCCGTTCAGGCGGTCATTAGGCGGTCTCGTGCCGCGTTTCGACCGCGACATCCCGCGTGACATGCTCGCGGGCGATCTGCCCGGCGGCCTGCACATCGGTGGCGCGATCCTCGGCGACACGATCTGCTACGACATCGCGTACGACGGTGTGGTCGCCGACGCACTGGGCACGGGCGCCCAGGCGCTGGTCGTCCAGACGAGCAACGCCGCCTTCACCCGCACCGCTCAGCCGGAACAGCAGTGGGACATCTCGCGGATGCGCGCCATCGAGACCGGGCGCTGGGTACTCGTTCCGTCGACCAACGGCATCTCCGGCGTCATCGATCCGCAGGGGCGAGCCGTCCAGCGCGCCCCCATGCACGAGCCCGCCACGATCGAGCAGAGGATCACGCTGGCCGACGGCAGCACCCCGTCCCGGACGATCGGCCCCGTCGTGACCTGGGTCTTCGTGACCGTGGGGCTCGCGGGCGTGGCCTTCGGCCTGGTGATCGGATGGCGAGCACGAACCCGGCGCGCACAGACCCGGAGGGCCCGTGACGACCGCTGACACCCTGGTCGTGGTGCCGACCTACGACGAGGCCGAGAACATCTCCGTGGTGCTCGATGACGTGCTGACCGCACATCCGGAGGTCGACGTGCTCGTGGTCGACGACGGCTCGCCCGACGGCACGGGAGATCTGGTGGCCGCCCGTGCGGCCGAGGATCCACGCATCCATCTGCTGCGCCGAACCGGCAAGCAGGGCCTCGGCACCGCATATCGCGCCGGGTTCGCCTGGGCGCTGGAGCGTGACTACCGGCGGATCGCCGAGATGGACGCCGACGGATCGCACCGTGCCCAGGACCTCGGGGGCCTCCTGGCTGCGTCCGACGAGGGTGCTGATCTGGTCCTGGGTTCGCGCTGGGTCGCCGGCGGAGGGGTCGTGAACTGGCCGTGGCACCGCCGCTTCATCTCACGCGGCGGCACCTGGTACGCCCGGCTGATGCTCGGCCTCGACATCCATGACCTGACGGGCGGTTTCCGCGTGTTCCGGCGCGAGACGCTCGAACGCCTCCGCCTCGACGAGGTGGCTTCGCAGGGATACTGCTTCCAGATCGACATGGCCCGCCGCACCGCCGGGGCAGGCCTGCGCATCGTCGAGATGCCGATCACGTTCGTCGAGCGTGCCCACGGCCGATCCAAAATGAGCGGCGCGATCGTGCGCGAGGCACTCTGGCGGGTCACCGGCTGGGGCCTGCAGCGGGCACTGAAACGGCACTGACCTCCGGTCACAAGCAGCACTGACCCCCACCCGGTGATCCAGGTGGGGGTCAGGAACTCGTGGTTCAGGCGCTCTTGGCCTTCTTCTTGCTGCGATGCAGATGGGGCGGGCCGATCTCGCCGCCGCGGAGCAGTTCGAGTCGTTCGGTGAGGATCTCCTCGAGCTCATCGACCGAACGCCGCTCCAGCAGCATGTCCCAGTGCGTACGCACGGGCTTCTCGTTCTTGGCCTCGGGCTCGGCACCATCGACCAGGCGGCCCATCTGACCCGACTTCGGGTCTTCCCACTCCAGCGGGACCTCGGCCTCGTCGGCCATCGTCACGGTGAACGTACGACCGTTCTCCAGGACGTATTCGACCTGCTGCCGGGGCGCCATCTCGACGCCTCGTTCGTCCTCGAAGCTCTGGGACCCCAGTCGCGCACCGCGCAATGCTCGTTCAGCCATCGTCGTCCCCCTTCTCGTCTCGTCGTCTCGTCATGTCCAACGTAGAGCACGGCCTTGAGATTCCCGTGAGAGCGACATGAGAGTCACGCCACGGCCGTCACAGCACCGCGGGCACGGGATTTCCGGCGTCCTGCACGCCCTTGCGAGGATCCAGGCGCCACAGGAGTACCCCGCCGACGACGAAGAACGCGATCAACGCCAGGATCGCCGGGCGGTAGGAGTCGGTCAGCTGGTGCACGACGCCGAAGATCAGGGTGCCGAGCCAGCTGGTGCCTCGTTCGCCGGCCTGGTAGAGCGAGAAGTACTCGGCCTCACGCCCTCGCGGGATCAGCTGGGAGAAGAACGAGCGCGACAGCGCCTGCGTGCCGCCCTGCACCATGCCGATGCCGACTGCCAGGAGCAGGAACGGAACGATCTGGTCCTTGGGCGTGAAGTAGGCGCCGACGACGATGACGACCCAGCCGATCAGGCCGTACCGGATCGTCTTGTGGCCGCCGATGCGCTGGGCCACGCGGCCGAACAGCAACGCGCCACCGAAGGCCACGAACTGCACCAGCAGGATCGTGGCGATGAGGACGCTCGTGCCGAAGCCGAGCTGCTTCTCGCCGTAGATCGAGGCCGCGTAGATGACGGTCTGGATGCCGTCGTTGTAGATCAGGTAGGCGACCAGGAACAGGAGGGTCTGCGGGTAGCGCCGGAGTTCGCGGAGGGTCCGGAACAGCTGGCCGAAACTGCGCTGCATGAGCGTCGCCGCGTCGTCGGGGACGACATTGACCGGGGCACGGTCACGCAGACCGCGGTACGGGATGATCGTGAACGCAGCCCACCAGGCCGCGGCCGAGAGCAGGCTGATGCGCACGGCCCACTCGGTCGTCAGCCCGAACGGCAGGACCGTCACGAGCCCGAGGTTCACCGCCAGCAGCAGGCCGCCGCCCAGATAGCCCCAGGCCCACCCCTGCGACGAGACGCGGTCGCGTTCGTCCGGACCCGCGATGTCGATCAGGATCGCGTCATAGATCACGACCGACGCCGCGAAGCACAGATTGGCCAGGATCAGCAGGACGGCACCCAGCAGCCAGTTGGTGCCGGTGACGAAGAACATCAGGCCCGCGAAGCCGGCGCCGGTCCATGCGACATGACCGAGCAGGCGGCGCTTGTGCGCGCTCCGATCGGCGATCGCGCCCACGATCGGTAGGCCGAAGGCCGACAGGATCGTGGCGATCGTGAAGACGTAGAACACCAGCGAGCCCGGTGAGATCGACACGCCAAGCACGTCCAGGTGCTGCGTGCACTTGCGGTCGTCGTCACCGACGAAGCCGCAGGCGGCCCGTTCGGCCACGCTCGTCAGGTAGGGCCCGAACAGAACGGTGACGACCGTCGTGAAGTAGCCCGAGTTGGCCCAGTCGTACCAGTACCAGGACTTCTGTTCCCGGCGCCGCGACTCGGTGGACTCGGCAGGTGCGGTGGTCATGAGGTTCCCTCCAGGGACAGGCCGCGTTCGGCGAACACGTCGGCGAGCACATCGGTGCGGTCGGTCATGATGCCGTCGACTCCCAGATCGAGCAACCGGTGCATCTCGGTGGCGTCATCGATGGTCCAGACATGCACCGGGATCCCGAGCGTATGAGCGCGGCGCACGAATCCCGGCGTCACGACCGTGACGCCGCTGTGCCGCACCGGGACCTGCAGACACGACGTCCTCGGGCCGCGCGACGGCGTGCGCAGCTTCGCCCGGGTCACTTCGCGGCGCGAGGCACCGGTACTGATGCGGGGGAGGCGGCGGCGGATCGCGGCGAGCGTGCGGTGCTCGAACGAGGCGAGACAGGTCCGGTCGACCGCGCCCATCGCCTCGACCAGCGCGCATGTCGGTTCGATCGCGTCCCAGGACTTCACGTCGATGTTCAGCCGCGCGTCGGGGAAGGTCTCGTACAGCTCCGTGAGCAGAGGAATGGGTTCCCGCCCGCCGATGCGGACGCCGGACAGGTCGGCATCGGAGAGCTCCGCGATGCGGCGCGGATCGCCCGCGACCCGCTGCAGGGTCTCGTCGTGCACCACGTGGACCGTGCCGTCGGCGCTGCAGCGCACATCGGTCTCCAGGTACCGGTAGCCACGCGCCACCGCATCGGCGAAGGCGGTCATCGTGTTCTCGATACCGACGTTGTCGCCGGTGGCGGCACCTCCGCGGTGGGCGATCGCCAGCGGTCCCGTCACGCCCAGATACGTGTGGCTCACACGCACACGGTAGGCCCGGCCGGGGTCAGATGTCCCTGAAGGTCTCGATGTGCGCGCCGAGCGCGTTGAGCCGTTCGGCCAGATCCTCGTAGCCGCGGTTGATGACATACACGCTGCGCAGCACCGAGGTGCCCTTGGCGGCCAGCATCGCGAGCAGGATCACCACGGCCGGGCGTAGCGCCGGCGGGCACACCAACTCGGTGCCGCTCCAGTGGGTCGGTCCATCGACCAGCACCCGGTGCGGGTCGAGCAGCTTGACGCGGGCGCCGAGCTTGTTCAGCTCGGTCAGGTAGATCGCCCGGTTCTCGTAGACCCAGTCGTGCAGCATCGTCTGGCCCTCGGCGGTCGCCGCGATGATCGCGAAGAACGGAAGATTGTCGATGTTCAGGCCGGGGAAGGGCATCGGGTGGATCTTGTCGATCGGGGCCCTCAGCGTGGACTCGTAGGTCGTGATGTCGACCAGGCGGGTCTGACCGTTCTCGGCCATGTACTCGGGGGAGCGGTCGTACTGGAAGCCCATCTCCTCGAGCAGCGCGAGTTCGATCTCCATGAACTCGATGGGCACCCGGCGCACCGTGATGTTCGAACGGGTCACGATCGCGGCGGCGATCAGGCTCATCGCCTCGATGGGGTCCTCGCTGGGCGCGTAGTCGACATCGCAGTTGATGACGGGCTTGCCCGTGACCCGCAGCGTCGTGGTACCGATGCCCTCGATGTCGACGCCGAGCCGCTGCAGGAAGAAGCACAGGTCCTGCACCATGTAGTTGGGGCTGGCGTTGCGGATCACGGTGACGCCGTCGTACCGGGCTGCGGCGAGGAGCGCGTTCTCGGTGACGGTGTCTCCGCGCTCGGTGAGCACGATCGGGCGTTCCGGTCCGGTGCCCGAGGCGGTCGACGCGTGATAGCTGCCCTCGGTCGCCACGACCTTGAGCCCGAATGGGCGCAGGGCCGTCATGTGCGGCTCGACCGTGCGCGTGCCGAGATCGCAACCACCCGCGTACGGCAGTTCGAAGTCGGCGTAGCGGTGCATCAGCGGCCCCAGGAACATGATGATGCTGCGGGTGCGGCGGGCGGCGTCGGCGTCCATCGCGGACAGGTCGAGATCGGCCGGCACGACCAGTTCCAGATCGTTGTCGTCGTTGAGCCACGTCGTGCGGACACCGATCGACTCCAGTACCTCGAGGAGCCGGTTGACCTCCTCGATGCGGGCGACCTTGCGCAACACCGTCGTCCCGGCGTTCAGCAAGGACGCACACAGCAGGGCGACCCCGGCGTTCTTGCTGGACTTGACGTCGATGGATCCCGACAGCGTCGTGCCGCCCTGGACCCGAAGGTGACTCGGGCCCGACGTGCCGACGCTGACGAGCTCGGAGTCGAGCACGGCGCCGATGCGGGCCAGGGTGTCGAGTGTCAGGTTCTGCTGGCCCTTCTCGATGCGGTTGATCGTGCTCTGGCTCGTACTCAGCTCACTGGCCAGTTCCGACTGCGTCAGGCCGCGATGCTGACGCGCGTCTCGGATCAGCGTGCCGATACGGGACAGGTACGTGTCAGACGCCGGAAGCTCGAGATCGGTCATGCGTCCACGGTATCTCATATATGAGATAAGCCAAGCGTACTAGATCACCTAGACGTCCGTGCTGTCCCGCTGGCCGAGCAGACGCGCGTCCTCGGCCCCGCCCAGTTCGGCGACACGCGCCCAGTACATCGGGTAGGCCAGCTCCGAGATTGTCAGATCGTGGATGGGGAACACGACGCGGGGGCGCACCCGCTGGACGAAGTCGACCGTCTCACTGACCTTGGTCCACGGAGCGCCGAGGGGGAGTGCCAGGACGTCGATGCCGTCGGGCACGTACTCGTAGGTGTCGCCCGGGTGGAACAGGGTCGTACCGTCGGCCGACGTCACCGTGACGCCGACGTTGGCGATGCGTGGGGTCTCCGGAACGATCACGGCATGCCGTGCCCCGACGCCGCGCACCACGAGATCGCCGACCACGGTCTCGAGCCCGTCGGCATTGGCCTGCCATGCACCGAACGCGACCAGGTCCGCGGTCTCCGGATCGCACAGCAGTACGGCATCGGGATTGGCGGCCACGAGCGCCTGCGCTCGCCCCTGGTCCAGGTGATCGGCATGCTGGTGGGTCACCACGATCGCCGACAGATCGGTCAGCGCGAACGTCTCGTCGGGGCTGAAGCCGCCCGGGTCGATCAGCAGGCGAGTCGTGTCGGTCTCGATGAGCAGCGCGGCATGTCCGAAACGAGTGATCTTCACAGCCTCCATCATGCCCGGCGCTCACCGCGGGAAACTGGGAACGCAATGCGTTATGTCGGCCAGTCAAAGAAAGTTGGCCAACGGCTCGCACAGCACAAGAAGCGGTTTGGGGCGAAGGCAGTCCGCAAGGCAAAGGTCTACCGTGTCAAGGGCGGCAAGACTGCAAGAGAGATCGCGGAGCAACGAAAAATCAACCGTTATGGCGGCATCAAGGGAGGGCGCCTACATAACAAGGTCAACCCAATCGGTCCGCGACGACAACATCTCATGAGGAGGTGACAGTGGCACGGTCCGGTCTCAGGGGCTACACGGCGATCGACGGGGCTGACCTATCCGCGTTGACGGCCGCCAAGATCAGACACGTGACGAAAAGCGTTCACATCATTTCGATGCCGCCTGGCTGCAACTCGCTCGATTTCCTTGAGCCGGTCGGCCATGTACTCGAGCGAATTGTCGTCACCGACTGGGGCTGCGAGGATGCACGCATCCTCGCGAATTTTCCAGCCCTAGCCGATATCGACCTCTTGACGACGAACCTCACATACGATGTGGGGCTCGAAAGCGCTCCCGCACTCAAGCGCTTCATTGGGCAAGGCAGCAGGTTCTACCGTTCCGCGTGGCGCAACCCGAGTGTGCGCGAATTGGGGATCGATCATGCCAGCTCGGACATGCTCGAGGCGATTGCCCATCCATCGCTGCTCACGTCGCTGTCCCATCTGTCAGCACGGAACGTCGATCGGCTACCAGCCGAGTTCGATTCGTTACAAACGTTCGAACTCCACGGCGCACGCGAGTTCGATCTGGCGTCGCTCGCCGCGACGATTTCCTCCCTCCGATTCACGTCCGTGAAGAGCTTCACGAACGGCGATCATCTCGCTCAGTTGAACAAGCTGAGAAGCATCTACTTCTTCGACTCTGGTCGCGTGGACTCCCATAGTCCGTGGCTGTCGAACCTGCAGATCGAGTCAGGGGAGGTCTTTGGACCGCCCTTTCCGTTCCGGCGGTCTGAGCTGAATGCACTCGATGCCGCTCAGCGGAGACGCTGGAGGGTATCGCCGGGACTGGACTGACCTCTTCTATCCGCGGGACAGCGAGCATTTGTCGCCATGGCCCTTTGCCCGATCTGCACAGAACCTTCACACGTCGCGCACCCTTTCGGGCCATGAGCGCTCCTAGTCTCGGGGCATGGAGCAACGCACAGCGGGCCGGCCGCGGGTCCTGGTAGTCGAGGACGAGCCGATCATCGCCGATGCCGTCGCGGCACGGCTGACGGCCGAGGGTTTCGACGCCGTCACTGTCTATGACGGGCCGTCCGCGTTGACCCAGGCGGCCGAGACCCACCCGGATCTTGTGGTGCTCGACGTGATGGTGCCCGGCCTTGACGGCATCGAGGTGTGCCGGCGGCTCCAGGCCGAACGGCCGGTACCGGTCCTGATGCTGACGGCGCGCGACGACGAGAGCGATGTGCTGGTCGGACTCGGCATCGGAGCAGACGACTACATGACGAAGCCGTTCTCGATGCGCGAGCTCGTGGCGCGCATCCGGGCGCTGCTGCGACGCGTCGAGCGTGCGGCCGAGCTCCAGGCCGAGCCGGCGCCGGACCAGCTGATACTCGGCGACCTGCACGTCGACCTCGCGGGCCGCCGGGTACTGGTCGACGACACCGAGGTGCACCTCACGCCCACCGAGTTCGACCTGCTGGCATGCCTGGGCGCCCGCGCCGGCACTGTCCTGTCACGAGAAGAACTCCTGCACGAGGTGTGGGGCTGGGCCGCTGCGTCGGGCACCCGCACGGTCGACAGCCACCTGAAGTCGTTGCGGCGCAAACTCGGCAACGACCGGTTCCGCACGGTCCACGGCGTCGGCTATGCGCTGGAGGCCGACGCGTGACGCCCGACCTGAGGCCGCTCGACCCCGTGCGCTCGATCAAGACCAAGCTCGGAGCCCTGGTGGCCGTCACCGTGGCCGTCGCGAGCCTGCTGGCCACGCTCGCCACTCGAGCGGGTGCCTCGCCCTGGCTGGTCGTCCCCGCGGCCGTCATCGCCGGACTCGTGGTCACCCAGGCCCTAGCCCGCGGCATGACGTCACCCCTGCGGGACATGACCGCTGCCGCCGGGAAGATGGCCGCCGGCGACTACAGCCACCGGGTGCACACTCGCTCGCGCGACGAGGTCGGCGAGCTCGCCGAGGCGTTCAACCGGATGGCGGCCACGCTCGAGGCAGTCGACCAACAGCGGCGCGACCTGGTCGCGAACGTCTCACACGAGCTGCGCACACCCATCACCGCGCTGCAGGCGATGCTGGAGAACCTCGCCGACGGCGTCATCAGCCCCGATCCCGAGGCGCTGCGGACCGCTCTGACCCAGACCGAACGACTCGGCCGGCTCGTGTCGGTGCTGCTCGATCTGTCGCGGGTCGAAGAGGGCATCGCCCCGTTCACGATCGATGAGGTCGGCGTCCTGGACCTACTCGACGACGCTGTGGCCCAGGCCGAGGTGTCCGGTCTGGAGTACGTCGTCGACGCGGATCAGGGTCTCGTCGTGCCCGGCGACCCAGAGCGGCTCCACCAGCTGCTGGCGAACCTGCTCGACAACGCGGCCCGGCACAGCCCGGCCGGCGGCCGCATCACCGTGTCCGCTCGGCACGAAGGCGGTTCCGTCACGATCACCGTCGCCGACCAGGGTCCCGGTATTCCCGAGGCCGACCGGGATCGGGTGTTCGAACGCTTCGTCACCAGCTCCGCCCACACCAGCGGCACGGGGCTCGGCCTTGCCATCGCACGGTGGGTCGCCCAGCTGCACCGCGGATCCATCGCCGTCGTCGACGCCGACGGGACAGGCGCGACCATCGCCGTCTCCCTCCCTTTCGACGCCGATCAGGTTCCACCGAAGAAGGAGACCGTCATGAGCACTCCCTGGACCCCGCCCGCACCTCCGGTCGGCCCTCCGACCTCGCCCGGTGCAGAACTCGGGCGCTGGTGGCCGGACGTCGAAGGCGGACGCCCCGGCGTGGTGGGCGTCGCCGCCGGCGTCGGCCTGTTCGCCGCACTGATACTGCCGTCCTACGAGTTGGGCCTCGGCTGGGCGCTGACGTGGGCAGCGGTGTGCACCGTCGTCGCACTCGCAGGAGGAGTGCGCGGCCGCGACCGGCTCGGTTGGGCCGACCTCGGCCTGGCGCTGTGCCTGATCGCGATGTTGGCGATCCGCGACGCCGAGTGGGTCACGATGCTGTGCTTGTTCGGCGCCCTGGGCGTGACCGCCGTCAGCTCCACCCGTGCCCGGACCGTGATCGGAACGCTGCTGACGTTCGCCGCGGTGCCACTCGCGGGCCTCCGCGGTCTGCCGTGGCTGGGCCGCTCGGTCATGGTGGCGCGCGGCTCGACCCGGTGGCTCCCGTGGGTGCGCACGGTCGTGCTCAGCGTCGTGTTGCTGCTCGTGTTCGGCGCGCTGTTCGTCGCCGCCGACGCCGTATTCGCCGACTGGGTCGATTCGCTCACCCCTGACGTGTCGCTGCCCGAGCTGCCCGGCCGGCTGGTGCTCGGCACGTTCATCGCCGGCGGCACCCTCGCCGCGGCGTACGTGGCCCTCAGCCGCCCGCGGGTCGACGAGATCCGCCCGACGGCCGGCCCCGACCGTGGCCGGTTCGAGTGGCTGGTCCCTCTGCTGGTGGTCGATGCGGTGTTCGCGCTGTTCCTGATCGCGCAAGCGACCGTGATGTTCGGCGGGCACGACTACCTGCGCCGCACGACGGGGTTGACATATGCCGAGTACGTCCACCAAGGATTCGGCGAACTGACCGTCGCGACGGCCCTGACCCTGACGGTGCTCGGCTGGGTCGCGGGCCGGTCCCGTCCCGGACGAGACCGCACCCTGGCGGCCGGAGCCCTCGGCATCATGACACTGATCGTGGTCGCCTCGGCGCTGTATCGCATGGCGGTCTACATGGACGCCTACGGCTTCACTCGGCTTCGCCTGCTGGTCTCGGTGTTCGAGGGTTGGCTCGGCGTGGTCCTGATCGTCGTGCTCATCGCCGGTGTCGTCGGCAGCAGGCACGTCGTGCCCGTGGCGGTGCGCCTGGGCGCGGCGGCGTTGCTGGCATTGGCGCTGGCCAATCCCGATGCGTGGATCGCCGAGCACAATCTCTCGCGCGACACGACCGTGACGCCGATCGACTACCGCTACCTCGGCGAGCTCTCGTCCGATGCGTATCCGGTCATCGCGGATCTGCCGGCCGCGGAGTTCGCCTGCATCACCTCGGCCTCAGGCATGGCCGTCGAGCACGACGACTGGCTGGGCTGGAACCTAGGCCGCTCACGAGCTGCCGACCTCCAGCGCGAACGGCCGCCGGCGGCCGACGGCATCGCGTGTCACGCGGACAGGTGAGCGATCTCGGGCTCGTCGGCACCGAAGTAGCGGTGCATGATCCGGTCGCGATTGCGCCGGGCCGACCACTGCAGATAGCGCTCGCCCGGGGGAGTCAGGCCGACGATCCAGTACTTGACCACGTTCTTGGCGACCGTGGCCGGCACGGTCCACGGCAAGCGTGACGGCAGGTTCAGGTCACGCAAGCCTTGGCGCCCGAGGAACAGCCGCAGCATGCTCAGCAGCCGCTCACGGGTGTACAACGCCTGGAGCCCCGTCAGCGGCCCCTCGTAGTGCAGCTTGGCCTGCGCGTCCAGGATGCTGTTGGCCAGCTCGCCGCCCGCCGGCGTGACATCGTCCTGGGCGAGCAGGATGTGGTAGTTCAGCCGATGCCGCTCACGCTCGGTGTCGACCAGCCAGTCCTCCTCGACACCGATCAACCAGCCGATGTACTTCCACAGATGCATGACAGCACGCGACTCGGCGCCCGTGATGCGCACGCCGAGAGCGCGGGCACCGACCAGCAGGGCGCCGTCGAACAGCCCCAGCGTCGCGGCCTGGTCGCTCGCGTTGATCGGCAGGCCCCAGTACTCCGAGTCCCACAGATCGCCCTGGCGGAACCGGTGGTTGACCAGCGCGTGCATCAGCCGCACGTGCACCGTGAGCTTCCACCCGTCGCCATCGCGCAGCATCGCATCGTGATCCGAGACCGCGATACCCCACTTCTGCGTCTCGCCGAGCCGCCGCTGCGTGGTGTCGCCCGCGAGGCCGCCAGTCGCGACCAGCAGATCGGTCGGGCCACCGAAGCGATAGCCGCCGATCAGGGCGAGCTGGAGCAGGACGTCGGAGGCATTGCGTCCGAGCCGTCGGTACACCCGGGCGCCCTCGTTGACCACGTCCATGTCGACCCAGTCGGGTGTGGCCTCCAGATGTTCGAAGAAGGCGCGCAGGGCCGGGGGAGCGTCGGGCACCGCCGACAGGCCGTCGGCCAGCACCCGGTGGAACTGCTGCATCGTCACGCGATCGTCGCCCTTCGAGCGCATCGCGATCGCGAGCTGCTCGCCGAGTTCGTCGCACTCCATGAACCGGTGGCCGATCAGGTCGACGAGCTCCTCGTCGACCTCGCCGACACGACCGACGATCTTCAGGACCTTGCCGATCGCGGCAGCACGCTGCTCGCCTCGACGGAAACGACCGGGGGTGCCGACAGCTTGAACAGTCATGTCGGCATAGTGACACGAGTATTTACTCGCATACCATTCGCGTCATGAGCGGTTCTCTGCGCAAGGCACCTCAGCAGGAGCGATCCCGGCAGATGGTGGAACGCATCGTCGACGCCGGGATGCGAGTGCTAGCCGATCAGGGCTATGAACGCACCACCACGAACCGCGTCGCCGACGAAGCCGGCATCAGTCCTGGCTCGCTGTACCAGTACTTCCCGAACAAGGCGGCCGTCCTCGACGCCGTGATCGACCGGTATTCACGCGATTTCTCCGAGCAGCTGGCCTCGCTCGTGCTTCCGCCGGTGGGGCCCGATCCCGCAGCCACCGTGCGCGCCACGTTCGACGGCCTGATGGACGTGCTCGAGGCGAATCGGGAGTACGTGCGCCTGATCGCCGAGCAGCTGCCGCGTTCGCAGACGGGGGAGCGGACCGGACAGGTGGAGCGCCGCATCCGTGACCTGGTCGGCGCCTACCTGGTGTTCGCGCCATCGCGCGAGCGCATCGAACCGAGCGCCTCGGCCTGGATCCTGGTGCGCATGGTGGAGCACTTGACGGTGCAGTTCGTCTTGGAATCTCCGGACATTCCTCGTGATCAGCTGGTCGACGAACTGGTCCGCATGACCATGGCGCACCTGGGGCCTGGCCGGCACTAGGCGACCCGAACGCGAGTCGTCAGAGCTCGCCCAGCACCTTGACCAGTGCCAGGTGCAACGACACCAGCGACGGCCAGCCCTCCTCGGCCGTCTCGTGGGCGTTCAGCACCGCGTGCGCCAGCGACCAGTCGCGAGCCTCGTCAAGGTCCATCCCGGCCGCCTCGGCCACGATCTCGAACCTGCGCCGAACCTGCCACTGGAAGGTGGATCCGGTGCCGTACTCCTCGACCCGATTGCGCAGCGCCGGGTAGACGTCGAAGCCCGCCGGACCGGCCACCGGCTTCGGATCGATCGCCAGCCAGGGCTCTCGATCCGCGGCCAGGACGTTCTGGAAATGCAGGTCCAGATGCAGCAGGCGCGGGTCGAACGATCGGTGCTCGTAGATTTCGAGCGCCCGGTCGACCCATCGGCGCGGCACAGTGCGCGGATACGAGCGCAGGGGAGCGATCCAGTCGGCCACCACGTCACCGAACTCCGGCACGGTCGGCGGCGGGTCGACGTGGAGCCGCCCCAGCAGAGATCCGATCACGCTGCAGGCGTCGTCGATCTCGACGGGCTCGAGATCTACACCGGCGCGGAGCGCTTCGAGAAGAAGCGCGTGATCCGACGGGTGCGCAGCGATCAGGCGCACGGCGCCGCGACCGTCCCAGTGGCGCAGGCCGACATGCTCGACCTCTGCCTCGCAATGCGGCCAGCTGACCTTCAGTACGAGCGCCATCCCGTCACGCATGACGGGCACGACCAGGGCGTTGTGTCCGTTCATCGCCGCACCCGTGACGTCGAGATCCCACTGCGCCAGGCGCTGCGCCATGATCGCCGGCAGCGTGCGCAGCCAGGTCGCGCCGTCGGGACCGGTGTCGGGGGCCCGGTCCTGCATGCGACGCACCAGGTCCGGTGGGATGGCGTACGCATCGAAGGTCGACGTCACGAGGCCATCCTCCCGTGTGACACGATGACGATCCGCACCAGGACGATCCGAACCCACTGACGACGTCCGCCATCTGAGGGGGAGACCGCATGCGCGCGGCGAAGACCAGGACGCTCGACACCGACGCCACACCCGAGGCCGCTTTCAGCGCGGTCCGTGCGGTGGTCGACGGCGGCAAGTACGAGCTCGTCGGCG
>Ga0182737_1002697_pt1 | contig 14065 bp, 5 predicted proteins | sample eDN5th30CBELigOP_FD_128878 | JGI IMG/M metagenome (GOLD analysis project Ga0182737, IMG submission 128878) | Enriched Organic Plus compost microbial communities from Emeryville, California, USA - eDNA 5th pass 30_C BE-Lig OP (version 2) (version 2) ... | reverse complement strand
TACTATTTTGAGCCGTCGGTGGCCGAGGCTGTGTTCGATGCCATGGTGGCCGAGCAGCCCTCGATCACGGTTTACAAACGCCACCGTTTCGAAGGCGCAACTACGCGCGACGGCCGCCTGGTGGCCGTGCAACTCGCCGACCGCGATACCGGCCAACCGCTCACGCTGCGGGCAACCTTTTTCGCCGATGCCACTTACGAGGGCGACGTCTACGCTGCGGCCGGCGCCCAGTTTCGCCTGGGCCGCGAAAGCCGCGACGAGTTTGGCGAGCCGCATGCCGGCCACATCTACTTCGACTGGCGCAATCACCAGCACCTAGGCGGCACCGGGCAGGGCGATGCCCGTTTGCCTGCATACACTTATCGCCTGTGCCTGGCCACCGACCCGCGCAACCAAGTGGCGGTACAACAGCCCGCGGAACACGACCGCCGCCGCTACCTGGGCTACCTCGACGATTGGCGCAGCGGCCGGTTCGGCAAGACCAACCCGGCGCGGATCGCCCTATCCATCGCGCCCATTCCCAATGCCAAGACCGATGTGAACATGAACCCGCGCGGGCTGGGGTTTGTGTTCGTTGAAGAGAACGCCGGTTACGTCGAAGGTTCGTGGCAACAGCGCGATGCGATTTGTCAGCGGCTGCGCAACCTCACGCTGGGCCTGCTGTGGTTCCTGCAGCACGATGCCGACGTGCCCGAGGATGCCCGGCAATTGGCGCTGGCCCACCAACTACCGCGCGACGAGTTTACCGACAACGGGCATTTCCCGTTCCAGCTCTACGTGCGCGAAGCCCGGCGTCTGGAAGGTTCGTACACGCTGACCGAAGCCAATATCACCGAGCAGCCGGGCTTGGAGAGCCGCCGCTTCCACGATGACGCCGTCGCCGTGGGCGAGTTCCCTATCGACAGCTTTCCGATTCAGAAGCGGCAGCCGGGCGATTACCGTGTGCTGGAAGGCTACCTGTGCATGCTGCACAAGATCACGCGGCCGTACCAGATTCCCTACCGGATCATGATCCCCCGGCAGCTTGAGGGGCTGATCGTGCCGGTGGCTGCCTCCACCACGCACGTGGCGTTTTCGTCCATCCGATTGGAACCTACCTGGATGGCCATGGGCCAGGCGGCGGGAGTGGCAGCGCACGTGGCACTGGCCGGGAGCACATCGCTCCGCGCCGTGCCGATGGAGCGCGTGCAATCGCTGCTGCGCAAGCAGGGAGCGGTCCTGGAACCGCCGGCCTAGCCGGGGGCGACCACTGGCACCTCGGCCGCCATCGGTTCTGGTTTGATGCGCGAAAGTTCGGTCATCATCCGCACGGCCTGGGCGGCATCGCCGGTTTCTTCCAACGCCGCCAGTTGCCGGTCGGCACCCGACCGCGAACGCACCATCTTGCTGACGTGTTCCAGGTAACGCCGGCAGTTGAGCGAATCGGCCACCGGCTGCAATAGCTCCACCAGATGCTCAACCGTTTCCCGGACAGGCTGCGAGTGGTACGTGAACGTATCGACCAGCCGCGCATCGAGGCCGAAGCGGGCAGCCCGCCACTTGTTCTGCCGCACCATCATCGGATGGCAGTCATGCTGGTAAGCGCCTTCGTCGATATCGTCGGAGAGCGCTTTGACCAGGCACTGGATGAACGCCGCCAGGGCCAGCGCGTCTTCCAAGCTGCCGGGCATGTCGCACATGCGAACTTCGACGGTGCCGAAGTTGTGGTGCGGACGCACGTCCCACCAGATCTCGCGGATCGTGTGAATGAAGCCGGTTTCAATCAGGTGCTTCACCAGCCATACGTATTCGCTCCAGTTACGCATCAGCGGAGGGAGCCCTGCCGTGGGCAAGCCTTCCATGATCTTGGAGCGATGACTCTTGAGGCCGGTCACGCGGCCTTCCCACCAGGGGCTGTTGTTCGAGACGGCCAGCAGCAGCGGCAGGTGCCGCATGATGCGATCGCAGATCATCACCGCTTTGTCGCCAGAATCGACGCCCACGTGCACGTGCAGCCCAAAGCAGATCAACTGCCGGGCCATGTCCTGGAGCAGGTCGACCAGCTTCTCGTAGCGGTCATTGGGCGTGACACGTTGATCGGCCCAGCGCGAGAAGGGATGCGTGGAGGTCCAATACAGCCGCAGTCCCAGGTCATCGGTGGTCTGCTGGAGCCATAGCAGTTTTTCGCGCAGGTCGATTTCCGCCTCGCCGATCGTGCGGCAAACCTTCGTGTTCAACTCCACGTAGCACTGCATCAATTCCGGCTTGATTTGCGGAGCGAAATTCTCGGGTACGCGTTCCAGAATCGATTCGATCGAACTGGAAAGCGCCATCGACTGCGCGTCGACCAGGGCCAGTTCCAGTTCGATGCCGACCGTCGGCCCGTCACTCGCCTGAAAAACCAGTTTGCTCATACGAATCTCGCGAAGAAGGTCGCTAATGGGAGGGGGGCACAGCGATTAAGCGTACGAGTCTGCCCAAGGCGCGTACCTTGGGCGTAGGGACACGCTGCTGCAAGAATTGGGCCGCAACCGTAGTTACGCAGGCAAGAACGCCTGCTGGATCAGACTCGTAAGAAAAGGTTTGCGCATCCGGCCGCCCCAGACGCAAGCCAATGCCCTAGCTGCCAGCCTGGGCACCCGCAGTGGCAGGCGACGTTTCGCGCGGATCGAACTCGGGGGCCTCGTCTTCGCTGGCCGAGGCCTCATCGCCCGGGGCTACCAGCGGATCGCTGGAGGCGATCGGCTCCAAGGCGGCCAGGGCTGTTCGCGCCTGAGCCACCTCGGAAGCCGCCCAGGGCTTGTGGCTGTACAATTCCACCACGCTGCTGTAGATCGCTGCGGCGCGGGCCGGCTGGTCGGCGGCAAACTTTTCGGCATCGGCCAGACGCTTGCGCACCAGGTCCAGGTGATTGCGGATATACACGCTGGCCGCTCCACGCAACCGGATCAACTGCCGCTGGATGAGCTTCCGGAGCAGGTTGGTGTCGGTGCCGGGCGAGGCATCGTCGCCATACAGGGTTTCGATGGCCTTGAGACGTTCGTAGGCCAGCGCCGGATCGACCGATGCCGTGGACATCGCCTCCAGGTAGTCGGCCTCGATCGGTTTGAGCCCTTCCACGCGTGACAGCCGGTTAGCCCGAATGGCAAACCGCCGTTCCAGTCGCAGCACTTCGTTCTCTTCCAGGTAGCCTTCCATCTCGCGCGAGCGCGGGTCGGAAGGATACAGCTCAAGGAACCGGCTGATATCGGTCGCCGCCGCGAGCGGTTCGCCGGAGGACTGCACCGAGTCTTTGATCTTCTGGTATAGGTCGTCGGCCGACGGCGGTTGCAGCATGTACCAGATCAACAGCCCGATGGTCAGCAGCGAGCCCGCCAGCAGCACCGTTTGCGGCGAAATCAGCGGATATTCTTCTTCGCTGACGAGCGGGTCTGCATCTTCATGTTCCGGAACCGTGGTGAACCGCGCGGTGGACGTGGTTTCGGCCACCGCGGCGGCGGCAGCCGCGGGCTGCGAGGCGGCATAGCCGGTGCTGGGCGCCGCCATCGTGACTTCGGCCCCGGCGCTATCGCCCGGCTCGGGCCGCACCGTGTAGGCGTCGCGCCGCGAGGGAGCCGGCGTCTTGCGCGCGACGGGCATCGCCGTGCCCGCAGCCGTAGCATCGAGCCCAGGCGTCAGGTCCGGCTCGTTAGGACCAATGCCGGTGGCTTGGGTGACGCCGTACTGATCGATTCCCGGCGAGCCCGGCCGCGTGATGGCCTCGGTCACGTCGGAGCGCCGCCCGGGGCCGGTCAGGTTCGGTTTGTTTGAGATCTCAAAATCGGTGTCTGAGCCGGAACGCTGTTCCTTCTTGAGCTTCTGCTGGTTCGCCTTCCACTCCAGCCCACGGGCGGTGGCTTCCAACCGCCGCGCGACCAGCACGGCATTGGCAATCCGCCGTTCCGGGTCCTTTTCCAGAAGCTGGAGAACGATGGTTTCGATTTCCTCGGGCACATCGACCGAGAACTTGCGCAGCGGCTCAGGTGTCGCATACCGCTGCATGTGCAGCAGCTCGGGAATGCTCTTGCCCACAAACGGCGGCCGACCAGCAATCAGCGTGTAGAGCACGGCGCCCAGACTGTACAAGTCGGCGCGGTGTCCCACGGGCCGGCCGTCGGCCTGCTCGGGGGCCATGTATTCGGCGGTGCCCAGGATGCCGCCGGCCGAGGTCATGCCGGTGGCGCCGAACAGCTTGGCGATGCCAAAGTCGGAGAGCTTGATATCGTCGTCGGTCGTCAGCAGCAAGTTGGCCGGCTTGATGTCGCGGTGAACCACGCCGCGGTCGTGCGCGTGCCGCAGGGCTCCACACAGTTTGACGCCCAGCCTTACCGCTTCTTCCCAGCGGAACTTCCGGCCGCCGCGCAGATCATCTTCCAGGCTGCGGCCATCGACCAGTTCCATGGCGTAGAACAGGATGCCGTTCTCTTCGCCGTAGCCGAACAGGCGGACGATGTTCGGGTGCTTGAGTTTGCGAAGGGTTTCGATTTCGGCTTCGAACCGTTCGCGAAAGCCGACATCGCGGCCCAGCCCGGTGGACAGCACCTTGATGGCGGCGGGATTGCCATCTTCATCCTGCGCGGCATACACGGCGCCCATGCCCCCGCGGCCGAGCAGCTTGCCGATCCGGTATGGGCCCAGGCGGTCGACTTGCATGCAAAGATCCTGGAAACGACGCTGCTTAAAGAGGGGGGAGGCCGGTCACTGTTGCCGGCGCGGACTACGCAAATGGGGGAAACCCATTCAAGCGTACCATACGCTCCCCGGCCGTACCAAGCAGCCAGTTGCCACGTTGTGCCGAGATGCCGCGGTTGGCGGCGCTGCTAGCGCGGGCATCACCGCGCAGCGGCGGGACGGAAACGTCCCCTGGCTGCGTGCGGTGGATCCGATGGTTGAACGCCGTTTAGCCCTCGTTCTGGGCAGCTTCGGCGTGGCGACGCAGGAAGTCGGCCAGGCCGTTTTGCAGATCGTCGGCCGAGCGCAGTTGGATGCGAATGACATCGCAATCCGCCGCATCGGTTTGCAGTTCGCGGTCGGCGCCCAGGTGCAGCAGCTCGCCCAGGGCGAACTTGTTCTTGGGGCCGTTGAGAGCCGCTTCCAGGGCCGTGGGGCGCTTGGTGTGCAGGCTGAGCCAGGGCTGCGAGCGGCCCGGCAGCATGTAATGCACCACGGTTTGGTTGTTCCAGAGGAACTCGCCCTCGGGGGCCACCTCGGAAACCAACTCGCAGAACGATTCCAGCAGTTCAACCGGCCATTGGGCGGTTTTGCCCAGCGGGAAACCTCGCCGCGAGAAGTGCCATTTCCGGCCCAGCACCTTCCAGGGCATGACATCGTCGGGGGTCTGCTTGACCCGTTGCTGGTGCCGGTCGAAGCCTTTTACGGCTTCTTCCAGGAACTTCCAGAACTCGGGCTTGTCCACTTCATCGAGCGAGTGGACGCGTAGCTCAACTTCCTGCCAGGGGCCAGCCAGGTTCTTGCATTTCACGCGCGGCTCGCTGCCGTACACCGGCAGGTCGTGCATTTCATCGAGCGGTGCCAGGTCGAGCCGGGCTTGCAGGTCCTCGCGTTTGAAGGTTCGCCGGGCGACGCGGAACTTGAGCTTCAGCAACCACTGTTCGCCAGTGATGGCGTGGAAGAACCAGCCGTCGCTCTTGCGGCGGCCAGTGATCTCGACCACCGAACGCTGGTTCCAGTTCGTTTCGTCGAAGTCGCCCAGCTCCTGGATGCGGTCAACTACCTTAGCCAGGATGCGGCCGTCCCACTTGCACGGTTCGCCGCGGCGGCCCACGCGATCGACGGTGTGCCAGCGACGGCCGTCCACTTCCCACGGCATGGCCACGTCGCTGCCCACCTCGGAAATGTCCTGGTCGCCTTCCTGGCGCTGATCGAGTTGCGCTGGATCGAACACCGGCCGCTCGACGTAGGGACCTTCCGCCAGGATCGGTTCCAGGGCTTCGCCGGTATGGCTGCGGAGCAGGTCGGGATGCTTGCCGCTGCGCTGCCGGCGCGAGTGTTCAACCACGTCCTCAGGCGTGCCGGCTACGACCAGTTGCCCGCCGCCGTCGCCGGCCTCGGGGCCCATGTCGATGACCCAGTCGGCGGTCTTGATCACGTCCAGGTTGTGCTCGATTACCACCACCGTGTTGCCCAGGTCGACCAACCGGTTGAGCACGTCGAGCAGCTTGGCCAGGTCGTCGAAATGCAGACCGGTGGTCGGCTCGTCCAGCAGGTAAATGGTTCGGCCGGTGTCGGGACGGGCCAGTTCGGCCGCAAGTTTTACGCGCTGGGCTTCACCGCCGGAGAGCGTGGGAGCCGACTGGCCGAGCGTCAGGTAATCGAGTCCCACGTCGCACAGCACCTGGAGGATGCGGCGGATCTTGGGGATGTTCGAGAACAGTTTGACGGCTTCGCCGATGGGCATTTCCAGCACGTCGGCAATCGAGCGGCCCTTGTATCGTACGGCCAGCGTTTCGGCGTTGTACCGCTTGCCGTCGCACACGTCGCACGTGACCCAGACGTCGGGCAGGAAGTGCATCTCGATCCGCAGTTGGCCGGCGCCTTCGCATTTGTCGCAGCGACCGCCGGGCACGTTGAAGCTGAACCGCCGGGCCGTGTAACCGCGGACGCGAGCGTCGGGCAGTTGAGCGTACAACTCGCGGATCAGTTCGAACGCGCCGGTGTACGTGGCCGGGTTGGAGGTCGGCGTGTTGCCCAGCGGTTGCTGGTCCACGCGGATCACCTTGTTGATCTTGTTAACGCCTTTGAGGGCATCGTGCGCGCCGGGGAACGTACTGGCCCGGTGCAGTCGCTTGGAAAGCGCCCGGTACAAGATGTCGTCGATCAACGAGCTCTTGCCTGAGCCGGAAACGCCCGTCACCGCGACCAGGGCACCCAGCGGGATTTCGACATCGATGCCGCGCAGGTTGTGATGCCGGGCACCTAGGATTCGCAGTGCGTCGAAGTCCAGGCGGCGCGGTGCTTCACGCAGCGGCGGGGCAGCCTCGGCGGCCGCTTTGCGGGTGGCCTTCTTCTTGCCGCGTTTGGCCGTGGCCTTGCCCTTGGTGGCAGCCGGATCGGCTTCCACCGGTGCGGCAATCAGCGACGGCATGCGGCGATTGATCGGAATGCCAATGCTCTTGCCGCCCGAGAGGTAAGGCCCTGTAACCGAAGTCTTGCGCTTGGCCACCTGAGCCGGGGTACCCTTGGCGACGACGGTACCGCCGTGCCGGCCGGCCCCGGGGCCGAAGTCGAGCAGTTGGTCGGCGCCGGCAATCACTTCCTTATCGTGTTCCACGATCAGCAGCGTGTTGCCCAGGTCGCGGAGCCGGTTCAAAGCCCGGATCAAACGGCCGTTGTCTCGCGGATGCAGGCCGATGGTGGGTTCGTCGAGCACGTACAACACGCCGGTGAGGCCGCTGCCGACCTGGCTCGCCAGGCGGATACGCTGGGCTTCACCGCCGGAGAGCGTGGGGCCGGGCCGACCCAGCGTGAGATAGTCCAAGCCCACGTCGACGAGGAACGTCAGCCGGTTGGTGATCTCGCGGACCAGTTCGCCGGCAATCTTCTGTTCACGCTCGCCAAGTTGCCAGCTGTTGACCTGTTCCAGCAGCATGCCCAGCGGGGTGCGGCATACGTCATCGAGCGTTTTGGTTTGGAAGCGGTACGCGGCTGCATCTTCGCGAAGCCGGCTGCCGCCGCAGGTGGCGCACTCGACTTCGTCGACCAGGTGTTCCAGCCGCGAACGCAGCCGGGGAGACAGCTTAGACGCCTCCTCCAGGGCCGGGTACAGACCCTTGTACTGAAAGCGGAACAGCGGCGCGGTACGCTTACCGCGGCCGGACGGGTAGACGTCGATCCATTCTTCGCCCAGCCCATGCATGATGATCCGCCGCTGCTTGGCCGAGAGCGATTCAAACGGCTTGTCGGCCGGGATGCCGGTATGTTCGCAGAACGCTTCCAGCATCACCTGGAACAGCGGCAATTGCACGTCGGGCCACAGGGCTACGGCGCCTTCGGCCAGCGACATGCGCGGATCGTGAATGAGGGCAGCCGGGTTGGCACCGGTCTGCACGCCCAGGCCTTCGCAGCTTTCGCACCAGCCCAGCGGGCTGTTGAACGAGAAGTGATGCGGCGTGAGCGGCTCGAAGCTGCGGCCGCAGTGATCGCACGCCAGGTGCTGGCTGTGCGTTTGCACGGGCCACTTGGCCTCGGCTACGTCGTCCAGGGCGGTGGCCACACGGAGCACGCCTTGGCCCAGCGAAAGCGCGCCTTCGACGCTGTCGGCAATGCGGCCGCGGCTTTCCGCCCGGATCACGATGCGGTCGATCACCACGTCGACCTCGTGCTTGCGTCGGCGGTCGATCTTGGGCGGATCGTCGAGCGAATAGGTCTGACCGTTCACGCGAATGCGCTGGTAGCCGCGGCTGCGGAGATCATCCCAATGCGTTTCGTACTTCTCGCCGACCTGCACCTCCAGCGGCGCCATCAGGTACAGCCGCGTGCCTTCTTCCAGGGCCATCAGCTTGTCGACGATTTCGTCAACCGTCTGCGTGCCGATCGGCAGATCGCAGTCGGGGCAGTACGGCGTGCCGAGCCGGGCGAACAAGATCCGCAGATAGTCGTAAATCTCGGTGACGGTGCCGACCGTGCTGCGGGGTGTGCTGCCCAGGTTCTTCTGCTCGATGGCGATGGCCGGCGAGAGCCCTTCAATGTGCTCAAACTGTGGCTTCGAGACTTGGCTGACAAACTGCCGCGCGTAGGAACTGAGGCTTTCGACATACCGCCGCTGGCCTTCGGCGTAGATGGTGTCCATGGCCAGCGAGGTCTTGCCCGAGCCGGAAGGGCCGCACAGCACCGTCATCTGGTCGCGGGGCACTTCGACATCGACATCCTTGAGGTTGTGCTGCCGCGCGCCACGCACCTTGATCGAGGTGATCCGTTCGATGCGATTGGCACCGTTGGTCGCGCGGCCATTGCCAGCCGACTTGCCATTGGTGGAGGCCTTCACGGGCTGGGCGGGTTTGGTCCCCAGCACTTCGGCCAATGCGCGGCCGGTGTGCGAACGCGGGCAGGCAGCCACGTCCTCGGGCGTGCCGGCCACGAGCACTTCGCCACCGGCGGCACCGCCTTCGGGGCCCATGTCGATGATCCAGTCGGCCGTCTTGATCACGTCCAGGTTGTGCTCGACCACCAGCACCGTGTTGCCGGCCTCGACGAAGTTGTGCAGCACCTTGAGCAGCAGCTTTACGTCGGCAAAGTGCAAACCGGTGGTTGGCTCATCCAACAGGTATAGCGTCTTGCCAGTGCTGCGCTTGGTCAGTTCGCGGGCGAGCTTCACACGCTGGGCTTCGCCGCCAGACAGCGTGGGCGACGCCTGGCCGAGCTTCAGGTAATCGAGGCCCACATCGTGCAGGGTTTGCAACTTTTCCCGCACCTTGGGCACGTTCTCGAAATGCTCCAGGGCTTGCTGCACGTCCATCTCAAGCACTTCGGCGATGGACTTGCCCTTGAAGCGGATCTGGAGCGTTTCGCGATTGAAGCGGTGGCCTTCGCAAACCGGGCACGTGACCCAGACGTCGGCCAGGAAGTCCATTTCGAGCTTGTTGGAGCCGTTGCCTTCGCAGGCTTCGCAGCGGCCGCCTTTGACATTGAAGCTGAACCGGCCCTCGCGGTAACCGCGGGCTTTGGCCTCCGGCAACTGCATGTACAGTTTGCGGATTTCGTCGAAGACCTTGATGTAGGTGGCCGGGTTGGAACGCGGCGTGCGGCCAATAGGCGACTGGTCGATGGCGATGAGCTTATCGAGGAAGTCCATGCCCTCGATGCGGTCGTGCTCGCCAGGATGGCCTTCGCCGCCGTTGAGATCGCGCCACAGGGCTTCGCTGAGCACGTCGTTGACCAGCGAGCTCTTGCCCGACCCCGATACGCCCGTCACGCAGATGAAGGTGCCCAGCGGCAACTCCACGGTGACGTTCTTGAGGTTGTTCTGCCGTGCGTTGACGATCCGCAGCCACTGCTCACCAGGCGTCCGGCGGCGGGCTGGCACCTCGATTTTGTCCTCGCCCGACAGGAACTTGCCGGTGAGGCTGCGCGGGCTCTTAACGACGTTTTCCAGGTTGCCGGCCGCGACCACTTCGCCGCCGCGGACACCAGGCCCGGGGCCAAAGTCGATCAGGTGGTCCGAGGCCCGCATCGTCTCTTCGTCGTGCTCCACGACCACGACGGTGTTGCCCATGTCGCGGAGCTGCGTCAGCGTGTCGATCAGCCGGGTGTTGTCACGCGGGTGCAGGCCGATGGAGGGTTCGTCCAAAATGTACAGTACGCCCACCAGGCCGCAGCCGATCTGACCGGCCAGGCGGATACGCTGCGATTCGCCGCCCGAGAGGCTCGGCGCCGTACGGTCGAGCGAGAGGTAATCGAGCCCCACATTCATCAGGAAGCCGAGCCGACCGCGGACTTCCTTCAGAGCCTCGGCCGCAATGGCCTGGCCGGTGGCGTTCAATTGCAGTTGGGCGAAGAAGTCGGCTGCGTCCGACACGGCCAGGCTGCACACTTGCGGCAGCGTGAGGCTTGCCTGTTCAGCGAACTTAGGGTGCTCAGTGGTCAGCGTGACGGCGCGAGCTTGGGAGTTGAGCCGGCTGCCGCCGCACTCGCCGCATCGCACCACCTGCATGTATTTTTCGAACTGCCGCCGCTGCAACTTGCTGGTGGCGTTGCGGTGCTTGTTGCGCAGCTCGTTGATGATGCCTTCCCAGCGGCCGCCGTACTTGTGCGAGCTGCCGCCGCTGCTCCACGAGAAGGTGATGTGCAGATCGCCTGTCCCGTACAGCAGCATCTGCCGATACTTGGGCTCCAAGTCTTCCCAGGCCGTTTCCAATAGGTGGCCGGGTTCCAGGTCATCGAGGCGTTCGATGGTTTCGGCCACGCCCTGGAAGATGTGCCGCCGCCAGCGGCCCATCTCCCGCCACTTGCCGATGATCTCGAAGCAGCCTTGCTGGAAGCTGAGATCCGGCCGCGTGACCAGCAGTTCGGGGTCGAAGGTGAACACCTCGCCCAAGCCGTCGCAACTGGGGCACATGCCCTGCGGGCTGTTGAAGCTGAAAAGCTGCGGGCTGGGCGGCTCAAAACTGCGGTTGCAGTGCGTGCAGGCGTAGTGGGCCGAAAGCTGGATATCGAGCGAATCGGTCTGTTGCGCCACGGCGTCGGCTGGCAGATCGAGGGCGGGCAGCGCATCGCTGCCGCCTTGCACGGCGGCGATCAGGTTGCCGTCGCCCAACTTGAGCGCCACTTCAACGGCTTCGGCCAGCCGCGTGCGCACGTTGGCGCTGATCTTGAGCCGGTCGACCACCACCTCGATGTTGTGTCGCATCTGCCGGTCGAGCGCCAGCCGATCGGTGAGCGATACCACCTGGCCATCGACGCGGGCCCGGGCAAAACCCTGCTTGAGCAGATTCTCGAACAGGTCGCGGTGCTCGCCCTTCTGGCCGCGGATCAGCGGGGCCAGGATTGAAACGGCCGTGCCCTGCGGCAATTGCAGGATCCGCCCGATGATCTGTTCCTGCGTCTGCGCGGTGATCGGCCGGTTGCAGCCGGGGCAGTGGCCTTGCCCCACGCGGGCGTACAGCACGCGCAGAAAGTCGTAAATCTCGGTGATCGTCCCGACGGTACTGCGGGGATTCTGGCCCGAGGTTTTCTGCGAGATCGAAATTGAAGGGCTGAGGCCGTCGATGGCGTCGACGTCGGGCTTGGGCATCTGGCCCAAGAACTGCCGCGCGAAGCTCGACAGGCTCTCGACGTACCGCCGCTGGCCTTCGGCAAACAGCGTGTCGAACGCCAGAGAACTCTTGCCCGATCCGCTGACGCCCGTCAGGCAGATCAATTGATTTCGGGGGAGGACCAGACTGACGTCCCGCAGATTGTGTTCGCGGGCGCCCTTGATGACGATATCGGAAGCCGGCATGCGGGTGAGCTGGGTTGCTGTGGCAATTGGGGAGAGGTGCCGCGGTCCGCGGCCATCCAAGCCGCGACGGCGAACCCTGAATTGTACGGCGTTACCTCCCACATTTTAAGGGAGCAACCGTTAAAGAGCGCAGGACCGCAAGGGGGCGTCGGTCCGCCTACCCCCCGCGGGTAAGGCGGGGCGTGGGATTGAGTGCATCCCATATCACTGGCCGTTGATGGAGAGGCCGCGGCTGCGGTTACGGCAGCTTGCCGTTTTCCTCGGTCTGGAGGATGCTTTGCAGCCGCTGGATCGCTCGGCCCCATAGCATTTGCGCGGCCGGCCTTGAGCGGTTCATGCGGCGAGCCACCTCGTCGAACGGCAACCGCTGCAGGTTGCGGAGCATGATGACTTCGCGATAGTCGGGCGAAAGCTGGTTGATCGCCAAGGCAAGCCGCAATTCCTCGTCCCGCCGCATCACCTGCTGGCTGGGCGAGGGATCGTGCGCCGCCGGCTCCGGCGGCCCGCCCACCTGCGAATCGGCCGGGCGGCGGCCATCGAGCGGCACTTCGCGGGCGGCGTTGCGTTTGGCCGCCGTGCGGTACCGGCGCACGAAATCGGCCGCGTTGCGGGTGAGAATCTTCCGCAGCCAGGCCAGCCATTCGCCGCCGGATTGGCCGGTGAAGCGGTCGAAATCGCGGTGGGCTTCCAGCATCGTCTGCTGCACGATGTCCGAGGCGTCCACCTTGGCCCGCAACCAGCTTTCCACCTGGCTCCGGGCGATCACCTCCAGGTACCGTTTGCAGAGCGCAAACAGCCGGTCGCGATCTTCGACGCTGCCGCCGCGGGCTTCGGCCAGCAAGGCGACTAGCAGTTGCGAATCATCGTGGTGATCGGCAGCCATGAAAGCTTCGGTGGAACGAACTGGATGAACGGGCGCAGACGTCTTACCCTGTCAGTGTACCGCGCGGCGGCCGCGGATGCTGCCTGTGCAGATGATGCGATCCGGCTCGGGGCGATAGCATGCAGGACATTGGCCGCTACCTGTTCACCCACACGTGGTGGTCCTACAACGCTACGAGCGAGTGGTACGAACAGCCGTACCACTGGATGAACCTAATCGAGGGCTGCGCGTGGCTGGTGTTCGCGGCCCTGGTGCTGGCTCGCTACGTGCGGCACCGCAACTCGCCGTTGGAGCTACTCTACAGCCTGGCGTTTGTGACCTTTGGCCTGAGCGACTTCCGCGAGGCGTACGTCCTGGAAAGCTGGCTGATCCTGTTCAAAGGGATCAACCTGGTCGCGCTCTTATACCTTCGCTGGCAGATCATCCGTAACTGGTACCCGGAGAGCCGCACGTTCTAGCCGGTAAAGGAATACACGCACACTGGCCATCGACGCGGCTTCTCTTGCTGACGCTGCCGACCTGATGGCACCGCGATTTACGGCGTTTCCATGCGGTTTGTGGTCGGCACAGCGGCCCCTATTTGTCGTTAGTTCTGCCCGTTGCGATGTCCGTTCCTTCGGCCGTTGCCATTGCCGCTGTTGGCCGCCGGGCGGGGCGGACGCGTGAGCAGCCGCAAGTTGCCCGGACCGAGCAAATCGTCCACCCGTCGACGCATCTCCGACGACAGCTCCAGCCGCATGCCGTCGCATTGCAGGTGCGCCCGGTGCCCATCCTCGAGGCACAGCATCAGTTGCAGAATCTGGTCGCCCGGGTAGCCACGCAGAATCTCGTACAACTGGTGAATCTTTTGCGGGCCGTGCTGGGCTTCGTCGTAGCGGATCATCACGCCGCGGGTGAAGCGGGCATCGAGTTCATCCATGGGGATCAACTCGTTGACGATCATGTTGGCATCGTCGCTGCCAGGCCGTTTGTCGATCGCGCCACGCACCAGCAGGATCGCCTCCGGCTGCACCATGTGGCCGTACTCGGCAAACTGTTCGGGCCAGATGATGGTTCGCATGATGCCCGCCCGGTCTTCCAGGTCGAACATCGCGTACTTGGTATGAACCTGGCCGGGGCGCGGGTTCTTGGTGTGCGAGAACTTGATGGCCGAGAGCATGCCTGCCAGGTACACCTCGGTGCGGTGGGGCAGGGCGGCCGCCTCGACC
>Ga0182737_1002696_pt1 | contig 14065 bp, 16 predicted proteins | sample eDN5th30CBELigOP_FD_128878 | JGI IMG/M metagenome (GOLD analysis project Ga0182737, IMG submission 128878) | Enriched Organic Plus compost microbial communities from Emeryville, California, USA - eDNA 5th pass 30_C BE-Lig OP (version 2) (version 2) ... | reverse complement strand
GGTGCGTGCCGATCACGCTGCGGGCGTCACGGGCGAACTGGTCGGGACGGGAATGGCCAGGTTCCGGCCGGACGATGATCACGCAAAGGAAAGTCCCTATGCCGATGTGAAGAGCGACGAGGGGACGGTGCACCGCGTGTGGGGCGTCAGCCTGCCGAAGGCGCTGGAGAAGGCAGGCGTGTCGAAGGGCGATACCGTCACGCTGCGCAAGGACGGCGTGGAGACCGTCAAGGTGGACGTCGTCGTCACGGATGAGGAGACGGGCGGCAAGCGAACCGAGAAGCGCGAGGTTCAACGCAATGTCTGGACGGCAACGCTGGTCGAACCCGTCGACGTTCGCCGGGCGCGGATCGAGGGTGAGCGCCATCGGCCGGACCTGTTCAAGCCGATGGTCGAGCGTCTCGGCCGGTCGGGCGCAAAGACGACGACGCTCGATTTTGCGAGCGAGGCCGGCTACCGCACGCATGCGCACGACTTCGCCCGCCGGCGCGGTATCGACACTTTCGCCGGGATTGCGGCCGCAATGGAGGAGGGGGTTTCCCGGCGGTTGGCCGCTCTTGAGCAAAAGCGCGGGCAGGTGGCAAGGCTGTGGGAGCGGGCAAGCGTGGCGCTCGGCTTTGCGATCGAGCGCGAAAGGGCCGTCTCCTACGACGACGAGCGGACCGCGAGCCTTGCTTCACAGCGTCCCGCAGATCCGGCTTATCTGATCGCGCCGACGACCCGGTTTGCCCGCAGCGTCGCGGAGGATGCGCGCCGGGCGCAGCTGGGCTCGGATCGCTGGAAGGAGCGGGAGGCCATTCTTCGTCCTGTCCTTGAGACGATCTACCGCGATCCCGGCAGCGCGCTGGCCAGGCTGAATACGCTCGCCTCCGACGGCGGCCTTGAGCCACGCCGCCTTGCCGATGATCTCATTGCCCGGCCGCAACGTCTCGGCCGCCTGCGTGGATCGGATCTTCCGGTCGACGGCCGTGCGGCCCGCGCGGAACGCAAGGCGGCACAGGACGCCCTGGCCGACCTTGTGCCGCTGGCGCGCGCCCATGCGACGGAGTTCCGCCGTCAGGCCGGGCGCTTTGCTATCCGCGAAGAGCAGCGGCGCCGTTCCATGGCCCTTGCCATTCCCGCGCTCTCGACACCGGCCCTGGCCCGTCTTGCCGAAATCGAGGCGGTGCGCGAGCGCGGCGGACAGGACGCCTACAAGACCGCCTTTGCCTATGCCGTCGAGGATCGTGTGCTGGTCCAGGAGGTGAAGGCGCTCGACGAGGCGCTGACGGCGCGCTTCGGCTGGTCCGCCTTTACCGAGAAGGCCGATGCCAGCGCCGAGCGCGCCATGGTCGATTGCATGCCGGACGGTCTTGGCTCCGACAAGCGCGAGGAACTGGTGCGGCTGTTTGCCGTCGTGCGCCGGTTTGCCCGCGAACAGCATCTTGCCGAACGCAAGGACCGCTCGAAGGTGGTTGCCGGCGCCAGCGTCGAGCCGGGAGCCGAGCAACGTGCCGTCCTGCCGATGCTCGCCGCCGTGACGGCATTCAGGACCCCGCTCGAGGAGGAGGCGCGGGCAAGGGCGCTTCAGGTCGCCCACTACGCGCACAACCGGGCCGCCCTGGTCGAGACGGCGGCGCGGATCTGGCGCGATCCCGCCGGCGCCGTCGACACGATCGAGGCCCTCGTCGCAAAAGGTGTTGCAGGCGAGCGGATCGCCGCGGCCGTTGCCAACGATCCCGCAGCCTATGGTGCGCTGCGCGGCTCGGCTCGCATCGTGGACCGGTTGCTGGCGACAGGCCGCGAGCGGAAAGAGGCGTTGCAGGCCGTGCCCGAGGCCGAAAGCCGCGTCCGCTCGCTGGGTGCATCCTATTCCACGGCCCTTTCCGCCGAGACCCGGGCGATCACCGCCGAGCGCGAGCGGATGGCAACCGCCATTCCGGGCCTGTCGCCCGCCGCAGAAGGCGCCTTGCGCGCGCTTGCGGCGGCGATGAAGAAGAAGGGCGCCGACCTCAAGGTGGCCGCCGGTTCGATCGATGGCAGCATCTGGCAGGAGTTTGCCCAGGTCAGCCGCGCGCTCGACCTGCGCTTCGGCCGCGATGCGATCCTGCGCGGCGAGACGAACGCGGTCAACCGCGTGTCGCCCGCGCAGCGCCCCGCTTTCGAGGCGATGAGAGACCGCCTGAAGGTTCTGCAACAGGCCGTCCGTATGCGAAGCGCCCAGGAGATCGTTGCGGAGCGTCAGCGTCGGGTGATCCAGCACGGCGTCCGGATCACGCGATGAGGACTGCTTTGGCAATCCGCTTAAGGCAACGGATGAAAGCCGTCGTGATGCGGCATGTTTCCATTCCTGCCGACGCTTCAGGATGCCGGGACGGCCGTTCTGTGCGCGGTAACAAACAGGATGGGGTTTCCTCCAGGATTGTCGCGCTATTCTGCGTGCGAGGCATACGCGCTCTTTTCCTGCGCGTGACGTGGTGACGCGAGAAGAACAGCCGGATCGAAGCTGAAGAACATGCCGTGTTCGGGCAGGGTTGGCCTGAAATCGTCGGTCGTCGCGTAACTGTGCGCCCGCAAGGTTTCGACAATGGCGTTCATATGGGCATCTGACCGCACTGGGGCCATCTCGACCCAGGGCGCAAGGCCGGACGTGGCCTTGTTCGTGCTTATGCGTGCCCCAGCGACTGACGCAGGGTGCACTTTCGTCGAAATGTTCCGCTGCCGCCGATATCCCAGGCCCTTCGATCCCGCCGCAAGAACACGCAAAGGCAAACCCGGCGACAAAATCTTCGACATATCTTCGACATATCCATCGCCTCCAATCGGCGGATACCCATGAACCCGACAAATGCTGATTGAATAGCCGGATCCCTTCGATAAGGTCGGGTGCCGCTCTTAAGTCCAAGGTGCCGTAGTTTGCGGGGCCTACCGCGCTCCTTGCTCGTGCAGCGCACAAAGCCTCTTTGCTCACTCGGCGCTGATTGTTCTCAGTCGGTTGCCTCAGCATCATGGCGCCAACGGACTGGGTGGAGATCATTGTGGGCAAACCTCCGCCCGTGGGCAGTTCGATGAAGACCCCTATTACAAAAAATGACCGAGCGTGCCTAAACCAGGGAACTCAGACCACGCTCGAGCCTTCAATCAGCGGTGAACTGGCGAAAGGGGGAACGTACATGCTGGAGATCGGTAGGGTTCTGGAGGTCTGGCGCTACCCTGTAAGTTCAGTCGGCGGGGAAATGTCAGATGCTTTGCGACTTTCACCGGGTGGGGTTGCCGGAGATCGCCTGTTTGGTCTTTATGATCGCGCGTCACGCTGCCCCGCCGCTCCGGAACAGGAACCGAGGTGGCGGGCGGCCCTCAATCTCTCCTCCGTCCTTTGCGACAGACCCTTGCCAGGCCTGCGCTTTCCCGAACGCGGTCCAATTGCGTTAGATGACCCCTGCCTGCCTCAGCATCTGACGGAGCACTTCGGGTTCGACGTAGGCATCGCCGCTCATTCTGGTTCAATGCAAAGCACCGAAATGCGGTTACCCGTCATCGCGCCACGGTACGCCGTATCGCCGCTCCATCTGCTGACGACCGCGTCGCTCCGCGCTCTGGAGACAATGACAGGAATCGCGTCGATCGACCGTCGGCGTTTCCGACCGTCCGTGCTGATCGAGACCGATGGGGAAGTTTTCATTGAGAACGATTGGGTCGGCCAGACCCTGACGATCGGGCGCGTTGAGGTCACCGTGAGCGAGCGCACCCGGCGATGCGGCATGACGCTCGTCTCTCAACCGGGGCTCGAGGAAGAGCCCAACGTGTTGCGCGCCATCATGCGTCACAACGCTCGCAGCCTTGGCGTTTATGCCACGCCGCGTGGATCGGGTTCTATTTCGGTTGGTGATCGTGTCTACGCGGGCACCTGAATGAGGGGAGCGCCTTCTTCTGCCGCGACATCGGCAAGAATAGCATTCGCCACTGTCTCCGCTATCTCGCAGGCGCTGGTGATGCCCTGGACAAAGGGCTGTTTGTGCAAGAGGAAGGAGATCGCTGCGCAGTAGAGCCGGTTGCAAAGCGGTTGGTCCAACGTCGGACGATAGACGTCATCGACGTCGATCCCGCCGGTGCGTTTGGTTTGCATCAGGCCGTCTTCAGCCAGGATCGCCCCAGCCTTGGGCGTCCGGGAGCGGCGCACACCACCCTGCGCGACCAGCGTCGGGAACGGCAGCTCGGTAGCGGAAAGAGACTCCTGGCCCGTGGCGTCGATGAAGGCGTCGAACAGGTGCTTTTCGTCGCCGACAAGGACGGCAGCACCGCGCTCCAGCCCCTCCCGGCTGACTTCATAATCTTCGCCGAGTTTGAGAATGTCGAGCTTGCCGACGCGATGGAGCGCGAGCAACCTGCGGATCGACATCAGCGGCACGGTCGCATAATTGTCGATGAAAATACCCTTGAAGAAGCGGTGGAAACGCTCCAGGTCGGTCTCGTCGAGATGAGGCACGACCCGGGCAATGACCTCGTGCGTAATCAGGATCGCGTAACGCCACGGCGGCGTGTGGCGGCGCTCGCGGTTGTACTCCGTTTCAGCCAGATTGTTTGCGGCCCATGCAAAAGGATCGCTTTCGGCACGTTCGGCGTAATATGCCGATGCGAAGCTTTCGACATTAAGGTCGAAGAGCCCGATCTTTGCGGCGTATTCGGGATCGGCCGCGACAAGCTCCTGGCGAAACAGTTCGAAGACGTCGTCGAGGAGCTCATGACGGCCGCTTGCGATCAGAGCGTCAATTGCTTCTCGCGTGCACACCCTCGGCGTCAGGTACGGCAGTGGGCAGTAGAAGTCGGCCTCGGGCAACAGGCCCTTGCGTGACATCATGGTGGCGTGGAAACTGTCGCTTCCCGTCGCCGGCTGGTACTGAAGATCGCCGTTGGCGTCGAAACAGAAGGTGCCCTGGGCGGTCGCCACCGTCATGAGCGCATCGATGGCGCTCAGCGACGTTCCGAGGATGCCGACCCGGGCAGCACCGATATGACCAAGCGCAGGTGCTGGCCAGGGCGAGACGAAATATCCCGGTGCGATCTCGGTATTTTCCGGCCAGTTATGTCCGGTCGCCATCACGACATGATCAAAAATCGCATCGAAATGAGAGCCCTTGCAGTCGATGACCTTAAGGCGAATGTCATCCGGCTGCAGCGCTATGTCGATCACTTTGTGGCGCTCCAGCACATCCACATGGTGGCCGTTTTCTCTGGCAATCGCAACGATGCGCAGGAACTGCGTCCGCATGTATTCGCCCAGCACTACCCGTGGGTAGAACTCGCGCTCGTCAATAGCATCGCGAGCGATGCCGAAGCGGACGAGATCCTGGTCATCCTGTCGCTGCAGCCATTCGACCAGCGTTTCCGTCAGCGGTGGGAACTCGATGCTGGGAATATTGGAAAGCATGGCCGGATCATTGATGTCCGGATGGTATGGGGTGCCCTTACCAGGCTCGGCTTCCGCTTCGAAGATCGTGATCGACAAGGGAAGTTTGGATGCAACAAGGCCTTTGAGGGTGTAAAGACCCGTCGGCCCGGCGCCGATCACGGCAATTCGTGAAATCATGGAAACACTCGTTTGAACAGGAAGAGGAACCCTCGCGATTTCCTAAATGCGCAGGCGGATCTCTTGTTCCAGCGGGGCGACCTTGCCGGCAGAGCGCAATATTTTGATAGCTCTCCACCTTAAGCCTTTGGCGCAAATCGCTTCCATCCAAGACCAGGGGATGATCGTCTATCGTGCTTAACGCCTTGAGGAGACAGGACACCATCGTTGGTTGTCAGACAGGTGATTGTCCACGCTGCCTGCTCAATATCGCATAGATGACGCGTCCTGCCGCGTGGAGATCGGAACACGGCGGCCGCTGGCGATCACCGTGTTGAGGTTGTCGCCAGAGCGCTTGCCCAGCGCCATCGCCTTCGCGACAGCGCATTCTGTAGCGAAGCCGCGCGTTCGCCCTTGGCGCGGGACACCACCATGGCGTTGTTAAGCGCCTCGGTAAAATCCAGACTCTCCCTCGTCGATAGCCCGAGTTCCCCGAGTGCCGTGGCATTGGCCAGCCAGAAGTCCGTCGTCTGCTCGATGCCGGAATAGGTTGCCTCGCCATCGCTGCGAGTCGCTGCATGACGGCCGCACCCTTTTCCCGGCTGCCAGTGGCAAGATCGACCCGCGACCGCAGATCGGTCCAGGTGACGCGCTGCTGGACGCTGATGGCAGCACCCAGCACGCCCATGACGCGCCGCACGACCTTGCTGTTGATGTCGGCCTGCTTCTCGATGCGCTTGAAGCTGGCCTCGCCAGCCTCGCCGACACCCTGAAACTCGGACCTGACCAGCCGGCCGCCCTCGGCGACGAGCCGGACGGAGACGCGTTTTCCTGCCATAGATAGGAGGATCCTTGAAGAAGGAGTAGTTTTGTCTTACGTTTCGTCTATCGATCAAGTTGGAGTATGACGATGAACGAGACTGCGACCCTGTCGTCGAAATTCCAGATTTCGATTCCCAAGGCTATCCGCGCAGCCCAGCATTGGGAGGCGGGCCTGACCTTTGCATTCATTCCCAGGGGAACGGGTGTCCTTCTGGTCCCCGTGCCCAAGCGGGAAGCATTGGCTGGCATCGCCAAGGGTGCATCACCCAGTGACTACCGCGACCGGATGGATCGCGTCTGATGCATCTTGTCGATACCTCCGCTTGGATCGAATGGCTGGTTGGTTCACCGACCGGCGAACTCGTCGCCCGACATCTGCCCGAGCAATCCGACTGGCTGGTACCAACCATTGTGCAACTCGAACTTGCGAAGTGGCTGGTGCGTGAGGTTGGCGAGGACAAGGCGGATCAGGTGATCGCCTTCACGCAGCTTTGTCATATTGTGCCGCTCGACACCGAAATTGCACTGGCGGCGGCTGACGTTTGCCGGGCGCACAAATTGGCAACCGCCGATGCCATCGTGTTTTCCACGGCCCGCACACACAATGCCGATCTTATCACCTGTGATGCGCATTTCGATGGATTGCCGGGGGTGACATTGGTCGACAAGATCAAGCCCTGACCCTCGTCGCATCGGCCACGTTCGGCCGCCATCTGTTCGTTGAGCTTGCGCACCATCACCGCTTCGATCGCAGGCAGGCACTCGGCGGCAATGAGCGGATCGACGCCAAGCGCCTGCGCCATGGCGAGGGCAGCACCCATGTCCCAGCCGATGATGACGCTGGTGCCCATGCCGCCGGCGATGCGCAATTGTCTGGTCAAGCGCAGGACGGGGCCCAGACCTGCCACCCTTCCGGAGTTTCCGGGTGGTTCAGCCGCACCGGGCAGTCCGGGCACCTGATTTGACAGGCCGTGTAGAAGCTTTCGCCTCCGCCGAAGTGCCATTCGGCCAGGGCGATGAGACGTCTTTTCCCGCTTCCAGCATCAGATGCGGCGCAAGACAGCGGGTCTGGAACGCCTCGAAGACTGGCCAGATATCGAGCAATGCGTCGATTCCTTTTGGGGGGGACCGCCACGGGCATGTCGTTTGTGTCGCCGAGGCCTTCCCAATCCGCCACGACACGACGGGCGACGGCCTTGGCTATGACCCGCGCCACTGAGAAAATCTCGGAAAATCAGCGAGTACGCAGCAACATGCTGACAATTGATGGTTTCACGACAAGCCGAAATCATGGCGGAACCGCTCGATTTGATGCATCCGCTGATGCAGGTTCGTAACGATGCCGATGGGCTAGTTCAGGATCGGTTGTTCCAACGCGGCGACGATCCTTGAAGCGCGAAATTTTAATTGCTGTCCAATTTTAGGCCTTTGGCGCAAATCGCTTCCATCCAAGACCAGGGCATGATCGTCTATCGTGCTCAACACCGCGAGGGGACAGGACACGATCGTTGGCTGTCACAAAGGTCTCCGCGCTGCCTTATCAATATCGAGTAGATGACGCGTCCTGCCGCATGGAGATCGGAAGGAATAACGAGTGCCTTCATACCGTCACGGTGACGGCAACCCATACAGAAAGAGCGCACTGAGGGCATGGCGCCCCTTGCCAGGACTATTTCCGGCTGTAGACATGTGGGGTGCCGCTGTCCATGACCAAAAGGAAGGCGATTTGCGCAATCGCTCCAATTAGGCACGAGCCGCCGACAATTCCGCTCGGACCCTTAAATCGCCATCCAGAAATTCCGGCTCCGCCTCGGCCCCGACTGCATCGAAATATCGGCTCAGGAAATTGCGGAACGAAGCGGCCAGTGCGATATCGGCGATATTCAGGTCCGTGAACCCCACGGTGCGCAGATGGTCGATGTTGGCCTGGCTTATGCGAGAGGCATCGATGGTGATCTGCTCGGCGTAAGCCAGCATCGCCACCTGCTGGTTCGTAAGTCCGGCATTGCGATAGTCGCGAAATACAGCCAGCGTCTGTTCCCTCCCGATCATGCCGGACAGCGCCTTGAAGTAGACGTGGGAGCAGTAGCTGGACGGCACGTGCTTGGCTGCTACCAGCGTTATGAGCCGGAAGTTGATCAGGCCGAGGGAAAATCCATCTCTGATCTGGTGCAACAAGTGCTCGACCGGGGCGAGGATGTCCGGCCTTGCCGACCAGCATTGCGTGGCCTGCATGACGCGCCCCATCGACGCCAACTCGTTGGCATAGATCGACGCCACTTCGCCCTCGGCCTCCGTCGGCTCTATGGTTCGTAGAAACACCTTCGCCTCCTGGATCGCTGTAACTGGCGCCATTGTGCCTTGGAAGCATCATCACGGGAAGAGATGGCAGGAGCAGCGTCACCGGTCTTCTTGCCCACATGAAGCCGTTGAGCGCTCTAAGGACGTTCTGGCAACCTTCTGTCAGGCAGCATGGCGAGCGCAAAGCGGTCACCCACCCGGTGATCGCCAGACGGCGAGTCCTACCCGACAGCAAGAATGGCGCCGGTAGCCCCCTTCTTCGAATGCGTAAGCCCGCTGACGACCCAAGCCCCGCCGTGTCGCCGGTATCCTCGAAACCTGGACCGAGCTGTTGCCTGACGACAAGCGCACGAGGAACAGGACCTGGCATTCGTGCGGGCTGCCTATTCAGACCCCGACATAGGCTGGCCCGTTACATACGCGCGTCCGGATTCATTGAAGATGTGCCGGTGCGGGTTAACCCCGCACCGGCGTAAGACGGGTTCTTTGGCCATGATCGATTGGAATTGCCGTGTGGGGAAGTGCTGGCGCCAGTGCTGGACGTCAATTGACTGGAATCGAATGTAGTGCAAGCCTCACGCAAGTTCCGACCTGGAGAATGAAGCCAGCGTCATGTGGACGTGACAGGTTGGACCTGGAGATCATGAGGATCCCAATGACAGAAATTGATGCGGTGCTGGACTGGCAATCTCTTGGAATGCGCGCGCGAAGGGCTGGTATCCCGGAAGAATCGAACCCCTTGCTGCTAAACAAGCCCGCAGAGGGCGCGTCCTGTTTTGAACAGTGGCGCATGAAATTCGAAGCATGGGTCTTTGGCTGGACAATCGAAGACGCTTTCCGCCTGGAAACCTGATACCGCAAACATGTTCATCGCAATGGTGGCGGCAAGGATCAGCTCTTCTTAGCCTGCTGGATGGCCGGTATCTTTGCACCGTCCGCCAGCCGGAAGCTCCTCCAAATGCGGTCGTTTCCAGGCTCGTACCACGGCCTGTCTTTGCTGCCGAGGGGCGCGAAGCTCTTTCGTCGCGTATTGTTGACGTACGACGACGCCTGTCGAACGGATCGATGGTATGACCGATCCCAATCTATGGCTTCAGGAAAAGCAATACCGCGGTCGCCAGCCTCGGTAAAATAGCCAGAGCAAGTCGTCTGCGCAGACATCTGCAGATCGAGCCCAGCCATCGCTATCTGCTGCTTGACGATTTTATCGATGGCCCTTCGGATCCAGCAGCCGGCGCGAGACGGCGGATGGCTTTGGGGAAGCCACCGAGCGGGACGAGCTGGACCAGGTCATCACCGAGGGCGGCGTTCCGCTGACTCTGGAGTTTACCCTCGAAGAGCCGTTCCAGAAAATCTGGCGTCCGGCCCTCCACCTCGGCCTTGGCAAGCGGCAGCATGTGGTTGGTTTCCATCCGTTCCGCTAGGCTGTCGGCGATGCGCGGCATAACGGAGACGATGGAGAACCGTCCCGAGATCGGCTTCACGTCTTATTATCGTAAGTTCACGCTGATTCAGCTGTTCGCGCGCTGACTGAGCCAGATACTACCAATAATCAATGTGATACCGACAATCTGAAGCGGGGTCAGCGTCTGTTCGAGAAAGCCCCATCCGAGGAGCATCGCTGTCAGCGGACTGAGGAACAGGAGCGATGATACGAACGAGGGAGACAGCCGCCCGATGCCCCGGAACCAGAGGGCGTAGGTAAAAGCCGCTCCGATCAGGCCGAGCCATACCAGCCCCAGAAGGTTGGCGGCCGTCGGAACAGGGATGGGACGTCCTGCGAGCACAGCAACGGGAAGCAAAAGCAGGCCGCCGGCGGTCAATTGCCAAGCCGTGAAAGTGAGCGGCGATACCGGAGGTCGCCATCGTCGCGCCAAAATGCTTCCAAGCGCCATGGAGGTTGCGCCGGCGAGGCCGGCGGCAACACCAATGGCATAAAGCGCGGCGCTGGGTGTCAAAACGAGCAAGGCAACGCCGCCCATCCCGACAAGGGCGCCGATGATAGCTGATGGCCGCACGGGGCTGGAAAGTAGTAAGGAGGCGAGAAAGACGACGATTAGGGGCTGCGCCGAGAGTACGGTGCCGGCAACGCCTCCGGGCAGCCGGTAGGCCGCGACAAACAGCATGCTCAGGAAAATCGAGATGTTGAGAGCGCCGAGCACGAGTGAGCGCATCCACCAGATGCCGGTCGGCAATTCCCGCACGATCATCAACAGCAGCAGGCCAGCAGGCAACGCCCGCAGCATGGCCACCGTGATGGGAGAGAATCCAGGCAAGAGTTCGGTCGTCACCAGATAGGTGCTGCCCCAGATGACAGGCGCAATCGCAGTCGCGACGAAATCGGTAATATTGGTTTTCATGATATCAGCAGAACCTCGGAAAGTGGTCGGCGAGGCTTGTGCGGCCAGTTGCCCGGTGCGGCGCGACCGACCGCAAGAAGCGTTACGGGTATCTCATTTGGGGCGAGGCCGAATTCGCGGGTCACGGCGTCGGCATCGAAGCCGCCCATAAGGCCGGAGGCGAGGTTCATTGCCTCGGCGGCATACATGAGCGTCGCGGCGCCAAGGGCGGCCGACCGTATGGCCTCATCGCGGGCTGCGCGAGGCCCGGCGTATTGGACCTCCACATTTTTCTGCCAAAGCGACGCCATGTCTTGCGGCATGTGCCCGGCTTCGACGAACGGGCGCAGCCGGTCCGCAAGGGTGGTGTGGTCGGGCGACTGCCCGCAGATGATGAACGTGACGGCAGCCTCGAAAACCTTTGCCTGCCCGAAAGCCAGTTGGCGGAGCCTTGCCTTCGCATTCTGTGTCCGTGCCGCAATGAAGCGCCAGTTCTGCAGATTATAAGCCGTCGGCGCGCGCGTCGCGAGACGAACGAGTTCCGCGATTTCGGTGTCGGACAGTCTGTGAGACGCGTCGAATTGATTGGCGGAAACGCGCCGCTCGATAAGGTGGATAGTTGGATGAGGCATCGTGAAATTCCCTGCCATTGCTGCGGCAGAGATAGAGAATTCACTTGGTAGACAGAATATGCCGATATAGAAAGATACTCTTATCTGACAGGAACTAACAAATGGACCGCTTCACGGCGTTGCAGGTGTTTCGGCGTGTGGCTGAACTGGGCAGCTTTGCGGAAGCAGCCCGTGCGCTGGGCCTTTCTCCACCCGCTATCAGCAAGAATGTAGCGGAGCTTGAAGCGCATCTGGGAGTGCGCCTGATCAACCGGACAACAAGGCGCATGGCTCTGACCGAGGAAGGCAAGATCTATCTCGACTCCGTCAACCGCGGTCTTGATGCGCTGGCCGAGGCTGAAACGGCGCTCTCGCTTGTCAAGACGTCGCCGTCCGGCACGCTTCGCGTGAGCGCGCCAATGACCGTCGCCCTCGTGCGATTTTCCGAAGCGATACCGGAATTCCTCTCGCTCTACCCGGAACTGAAGCTCGACCTGCATCTCGATGACCGCCGGGTCGACATCGTTCGCGAAGGGTTCGATCTAGCGATACGCGGCAGCGGCAATCTTGAGGATTCAAGCCTGATCGCAAGAAAGCTGGCGGTGATGCCGCATGTGCTTTGCGCCGCACCGGCCTACTTCAAGCGGCATGGAAAACCGGAAAAGCCATCTGATCTGAAAGTTCTGGACCACGTTCGTTTTCTGTTTGGCGGAAATGTCGATACCTGGGAATTCAGAAAGAGCGGGCGCACCGAAAGGATCGCCGTCCAGGCGCGCTACTCGGTAACGTCGAGCCTGGCCGTACGTGATGCGTTGCGCGGTGGTCTCGGCGTCAGCCTGATCCCACTTCCGTACGTCGCGCAAGACCTGCGGGACGGACGGCTAGAATCGGCCCTGGATGATTGGACAACGACAGAAGTCACACACTATGCGGTTTATCCATCGCGCCAGCATCTTGCGCCAAAAATCCGTGTCTTCCTCGACTTCCTGGTCCACCAGTTTAATCGCGCGCCGTCATCTTTCGTGTGAGCGCAGGAGATGACATTCCGTGCGGAATGGGGTCGTAAACTGCCGTTCGCTGGCTGTCACGTCTAACGGGCTCTTGCGGAGAGCCGGCGGTTTTGCATGCCGATGGGTGGAATACGGTGATCGGCGGCAATATCGCACTGCAGAGGGTAATCGACGGTTATGGCGGAGGACGGCGACCTCCCGACAAACTCTCTCATAGTGCGCCTTCTGGATGCCCCATATTCCTGAGAAAAGCTCGGGAAATCAGAGGCTACGCAGCAACATGTTGCCAACGCGATGGTTTCACGACAAGTCGAAATCATCCCGGAACCGCTCGATCTGATGCATCCGCTGATGGAGGATCGTAACGATGCCGATATTGCCGCTCGAGAGGCGGCGCCAATAGACAAAATGCTGCTCGTAGCGGAAAAAATATCCGTCGACGCCAAACTCTGCTGGAACCGGCCGGGACACCACGCCACGGCTCTCGATCTTCTCGAACGCTTCGAACATCCCCGTGATGTAGCGATCCGCTTGTTCGGCGCCCCATCGATCGCGGGTGTATCGATAGATGTCGTCGAGACGGTGGGATGCCGCCTCCTGGATGCGTACGCCAGCCATGTCAGGTTCGGTTGCGAGCGATGACGTCAGCCGCAGTCAGCGGCTGATAGGCCGTCTCCGGAGCCGCATAGGCATGGGTCAGTTCAGCTTTCAGGCGATCGAAGGCTTCCTGCTCCGCGCGATCCTTGTCGCGGCGGATCAGATCGCGGATGTACTCACTGACGTTCTCGTATGAGCCGCTCTCGCTGACATTGGCAGCGACGAAGTCGCTGAGCGCGCCGCTAAGGCGAACCGTCATCGTGGTCGTTCGAGACATCGGGGCGCTCCTTTCTCGCAGTTGACGTATTCAATATAACCAAAAACGAACGCAGTTCAATGCGTGGTGTTGTTGGTCGAGCGATGCGGGCCACGTCGGCTGTGGTTCCTCCCGGAGAATGGTCGCGTCCTAAACATATGACTTGATAGTGTTTTTCACCCACGCCTTCGTCGTGTCGCAGTCAATGTGGTCAACGCGAAAGGAGACGGAAATGGAAGCAACACATCTGAACCAGATCGAACTGGCGGTACGTTGGCGGGTCAGCCATCGCACTCTGGAGCGTTGGCGTTGGACTGGCGAAGGTCCGCGCTTCGTCAAGCTCGGCGGGAGGGTCGTCTACCGATTGTCGGACATCGAGGAGTACGAGCAGGCGATGATCCGATCCAGCACTCCTGCCAATGGCCGCCTGCAGGGGACTGTCAGGAATTCTGTGCGGGGGTCCATGATGATGAAAAGGAGCGAATCATCACATGGCTATCGAAAAGGAACTACTGGACGAGCTTCTTGCTGGTCGTGATCCATCGGAGGTTTTCGGCAAGGACGGCTTGCTGGATGACTTGAAG
>Ga0182737_1002695_pt1 | contig 14073 bp, 12 predicted proteins | sample eDN5th30CBELigOP_FD_128878 | JGI IMG/M metagenome (GOLD analysis project Ga0182737, IMG submission 128878) | Enriched Organic Plus compost microbial communities from Emeryville, California, USA - eDNA 5th pass 30_C BE-Lig OP (version 2) (version 2) ... | reverse complement strand
GCGCCGGCATGCTCGTCGATGTGCTCGGCCGCGGCGAGGATGGAATTGGTGGCATTCTCGGTGCCGCTGACGATGGCGTCGAGTTCGCCGGTGACGCTGACCTGAGGCGTCTCGAAGCCGTTTTCATGCAGCGTGGCAATCTCGCGCTTGGTGCGCTCGATGGCCTCGTGAATGGCGTCCAGCTCCGCCTTCAGCTTGCCGGCCTCGGCCATTTCCCGGCGCAGCGCGTCCAGCGTCTCGCTCGAGATTTCCTTCGAGATCTCGGCCGCGGGCCGGATGACGGAGCGCAGCGATGCGATCTCGTTCATCAACTCGGTATGGCGGCGGGCGGCGGGATCGGTTTCGTTGCCAGAGGTCTGGCCATTGAGAAGGGCTTCGATACGGAAAGGCTTGCGCGCGGGCGTCATGGCTGGGTCCGTCTTCATCAGGCCCGCGGATGATCGCCGAGAAGCCTTAACGCACGGTCACCATGCGGAGCGGGCGAAAGGTTTGATAAACCATAACTTCAACAAGCTTCCGCGCCGGGTCAGGGAACCGACGTAAACCATTTTTGTTCATCATAAATTCGGGGCTTCTGCGTAACGCTCCACTCCTTCGACCGTCGTGCTGGAACGGCTTGTGTCATGCGTTGTTCGCTTTCGCTTCTCGTGTCTCTGCCCCTCGTGATCGCCCTGCATGGGCCGGCGCTGGCACAGGAGGCCGGACCGGCCGGCCTCGCCGAAGCGCTCTATGCGGGTGCATCCCCCGAGCGGCTTTCGCAGGTGCAATACACCTATGGCCGCCCGCCGGCGGTGATCTATCCGCGCGGCTTCTACACCACGCCTCCCGAGCCGGGCTATTACGAGGGCTATGGCTATTACGGCCCGCCGCCGGGGCGCTACGAGGCCCCGGCCTATGCTCCGCCCGGGGCCGATTACGGCCGCCGCGGCAGCCGCGTCATCGTCGTCCCGCCGCAGGATCGCAGGCCCCGCCGCTATGTGACCGCGCCGCCCCGCGGTCCCGTGGTGGTCGTGCCTGACGCCCCCAAGGTCGCGCGCACCGTCGACCCGAAATACCACAAGACCGAAGTGGCCTATGACGGGCCCTACGCCCCCGGCACAATTGTCGTGAATACGGGGCAGCGCTTCCTCTATCTCGTCGAGCCGGACGGCAAGGCGCTGCGCTATGGCGTCGGTGTCGGCCGCGAGGGCTTTGGCTGGAAGGGCACGCACAAGATCACCGCCAAGCGCGAATGGCCCGATTGGCGTCCGCCCAAGGAAATGCTGGCGCGCCGTCCGGAACTGCCGAAATTCCTGCCCGGCGGCCCCAGCAATCCGCTCGGCGCCCGCGCGCTCTATATCGGCTCGACGCTCTACCGCATCCACGGCTCCAACGAGCCCTGGACCATCGGCCATGCGGTCTCCTCCGGCTGCATCCGCATGACCAACCAGGACGTCAAGGACCTCTACAACCGCGTCGATATCGGAGCCACCGTCGTGGTGCTGTAACGGTTCCCAAGGAAAACTGGCGGTCCGGCATGTCCTCCCCGGCTCTGCCTGAGAACGGCGCGTTAGCCCACGACGCGCCGTTCTGTTTTTGGGGCGCCGCCGGATCAAACCGCACACGGCGGCGTTTAGGGATCGACATTCCCGTTGAGGGCAATCCCGATGACGCTTTCCGAGACGTTCACCAAGGCCGCCAGCGCGGTGGCGCACGCCGCCGGCCGGCCGACCGCCTTCATGCTGTGCGTGCTGGCCATTGTTGTCTGGGGGATTTGCGGGCCGATCTTCGGCTATTCCGACACCTGGCAGCTGATCATCAATACCGGCACGACCATCGTCACCTTCCTCATGGTCTTCCTGATCCAGAACACGCAGAATCGCGACGGCGCCGCCGTCCAGACGAAGCTGGATGAGCTGATCCGCACCAGCAAAGCGCAGAACGCCTTTGTCGGTATCGAGAACCTCACCGAGGAGGAACTCGAAGACATCCGCGAGAAATGCGAGGCGCGCGCCAAGGCGGAGGACGAGGGTGATGACCCGGCCGAGGCGAAATCCCGGAGATCGGCCAAGGCCCTGAAGGCCGGAGAGAAGGCGCAGGCAAATGCCGACAAGGCGGCCGAACGCGCGGTCCGCAAGAAGGTCGGCTAGTGGCCCAGCGCCTCCCTGAACCCGCGTGCAGCGGCCTTGACGTCGGAGGCGCCAAGGATCGCTGAAATGACCGCGACGCCATCGGCGCCCGCCGTGGAGAGCGCGGGCACGATATCCACGGTCAGGCCGCCGATGGCGACCGCCGGCTTGTCGATCAGCCGCCGCACAGCCTCGAAGCCCTCGACACCAATCGCACCGCCGGCATCGCTCTTGGTGCCGGTGGCGCGCACCGGACCGATGCCGACGTAATCGACCATCGCGACCTCCTCCCGCGAAGCGGCAAACTCCGCGGGGGAGCCGACCGAGAGCCCGATGATGCGCTCCGGCCCGAGCACGGCGCGGGCGTCGCGCGCGGCCATGTCGTCCTGGCCGAGATGAACGCCGTCGGCATCGGCGGCCAGCGCCACGTCCACGCGGTCGTTGACGACGAGGGCGATCCCGCGCGGCGTGAGCAGGGCCTTCAACGCCCGTGCCTCCTCGATCTGCCGGCGTACCGGCGCCTTGGGTGCCCGCAATTGCACGATGCTGGCGCCGCCCTCGACCGCAGCCCCGACGACCGCCAGCAGGTCGCGCTCGCCGATCAGCGCCACGTCGGTGATGAGGTACAAAGAAAGGTCGAAGGGGCGCGGCATCGGCGAAAACTCCTGCGGGTCGGTCGGCAACCCTCCGGCCACCGGTCACGTTGATAAAGCGAACAGGAGAGCAGAGGCGAGCCCCATGAACACGAAAAACCATCCTCCCGCACGGCCTTCCAAGCAAAGGGTGGAGAAGGAGCGCCGGGAAGAGGCCCGTCATCACGACGAGGCGGTCGAAGAGACCTTCCCCGCCAGCGATCCGCCGTCCACGAGCCAGCCCGGCAGCGGCATCACCGGTGCCGAGGTGCTGCGCAAGCCGCGCGAGCGGCCCGAGGGGCGGCGGTAACGCGACGTGACGCTCGTGACCCGATGCCTTGCGGCAACAGGCGGGGAAATCCAGCCGGCGCGGGCGGTGTCGCAGACAGCCTGCCAAGACCATTCCACGCCGCTGGAAAGGAAGCCATCCACTTCGTTGAGGAGCAAAATCACTGCCTAGGCTATAGAGCCTATTTTTCAGGGGGGCCCTGTGGCTCGCGGACCACAGATAGGTTCCTGGAAGTGGTACTCGCGCGACTGCGCGGCGGGTTTTGTTTTGCGCGCTCGAACGGGCGCGCGGAAACGGCGGGCGCTGCCTCGAAAGCGGGATTTTATCGGGGAGGTGGGTGGTACAGCTACCCCGGCTCGAACGGGGGACCTCCTGATCCACAATCAGGCGCTCTAACCAACTGAGCTATAGCTGCACGTGATGCGGGCTTACCTAGGAGAATTTCGGCCGTTCGGCAAGCCTGCGCGGAATTAACCGTGCCGAAAATCGACCGCCCGCACAGCGCTGATCGCCTTTGGTTTTCCTCGAAGCCGTGCTTTATCTTTAAGAGACCGTTAAGGCTGCGGCCGACCGGTGGTGGACAGTTCACGCGAGCGAACGGGATGAGCGAGCGGCAAAACGGCGGCGATCCGCTGGAAAGCGCCTTGCGTGACCATGGCGTCACGCCGGAAGGCGCGGCGGCATTTGCCGTCTCAGAGCCTTCCCTTTCCCTTTCGTGGGCCAACGAAAAGGCGCGCGGACGCCTCGGCGGAGACACGCTCGCGGACCCTCTCCGAGCAGCCATACAAGACGCATCGCACCGCCTGTCCACAGACGAATCCATCGGGTTGGACCTGCCGGGCGCTCCGTGGGAAGGGGAGACATACCGCCTGTCGCGGCTCGTCGTTCCCCGGTCCGGAAATGTCCTGTTGATCGCTGCCGACCCTGCCCAGTCCGCCACCGTGTCCTGTGCCGAAGCGCCGGCGGTCGATGAGGCGCGCCCGTTGCGCTTCACCTGGGCGTCCGATGCCCAGGGGCGCATCGCCTCGCTCTCGGCGGAGGCGGGGACCGCGCTGGGCGTGCGGCCGGAAGAACTGGAGGGGCGCGGCTGGAGCGCGCTGGCCGCCGATCTCGGACTCGACCCCAGCGGCGAACTGGGCCGCGCGCTCGGCCGCCGCGACACCTGGAGCGGCATTGCCGTGTCCTGGCCCTTGCCCGGCCGACGCGTGCAGAAGGTCGAACTGGCGGCCCTGCCGGTGTTCGATCGCGAGCGCGCCTTCCTCGGCTTCCGTGGTTTCGGTGTGCTGCGGGAAGCGCCGCAGCCGGCGCTCGAGCTGCCCATCGAGGAGGCCGCGCCGCTCGATCAGGCGTCCGACGCGGCCGTGGCCGCGGAGCGTCCGGAGCTCGATGCGGAGGAAAGCCAGGCCTTCGCCGAGATCGCCCGCACGCTGGAGAGCGCCGGAGATGGTGCGGACGCACCGGTCCGGTTGACCTTTGCGGCGCCCGAGGAAGACCTGCTGCGTCCGCCCGCGCCCGACAATGACGTGGTGCAGGATGCGCCGACCGGCGCGCCGCTGTTTGCGGTGGATGCCGGCTCGGCGATGAGCGTGCTCGAGGCGCTGCCGACCCCGCTTCTGGTGCACCGCTTCGGCGCGCCGCTCTTCGCCAACCGCGCCTTCCTCACCCTGATCGGGGCGCGCGATCTGGCCGATGTGGCGCAGCGCGGCGTCGACACCCTGTTCGTGGCCGATTCCGGGGGGCGGCTGCACCTGCACAATGCGACGGCCGACCCGGTCGACGTGAACCTGCGCACTATTCCCTGGGACGGCGAGTTCGCCACGCTGCTGCTGCTCCAGCGCAGTGCCGGAAGCGCCCCGGAGCCGGCCCGACCCGCCGCACTTGCCGAGGATCGCGACGCGGATTTCGCGCCGGGCGATCTGCGCCGCGTTCTGGAGAGCGCGGCCGATGGCACGCTGATGCTCGACCGCAGCGGCCGCATCCTTGCCGCCGACGGCCCGGCGGAGCGCCTGTTCGGCTACGAGGCGGCGGAACTGCGCGGCCGCAGCCTGACGCTGGTCCTTGCCGCCGACGAGCCGGTTCTGGCGGCGCTGGAGCGCCTGGACGCGCCCGCGCCGGAGCCCGCGATCGTCGAGGCCACCGGCATCACGCGCCGTGGCATGCGTGTGCCGCTGTCGCTGCGGCTCGCGGCTCTGGAGGAGAACGGCCGCTTCTCGGCGGTGCTGCACGATCTCAGCGCCCAGAAGCGCACCGAGGCCGAGCTGCGCACCGCGCGGGCGCAGGCGCAGAACGCCAACGCCCAGAAGGCCGATTTCCTGGCGCGCGTCAGCCATGAGGTGCGCACCCCGCTCAACGCCATCCTCGGCTTTGCCGAGCTGATGATGGAGGAGCGCTTCGGCCCCGTCGGCAGCGAGCGCTACCGCGATTATCTGCGCGACATCCATGCCTCCGGCAGCCACATCATCGGCCTCGTCAACGACCTGCTCGACCTGTCCAAGATCGAGGCGGGCCGGCTCGACCTCGAACCCGAGGATCTGGCGCTCAACGAACTGGTGCAGAAGGTCGTGGCGCAGCACCAGCCCGAGGCCAACCGCAACCGCGTCATCGTCCGCACCAGCCTGGCGCAGCGCCTGCCGCTGGTCAGCGCCGACCAGCGCGTGCTGCGGCAGGTCATGGAGACGGTGCTGGTCAACGCCGTGCGCGCCACGCCGGCCGGCGGGCAGGTGATCGTGTCCACCGCGCTGGACGATTTCGGCCAGGCCGTGCTGCGCTTCCGCGACAGCGGCTCGGGCATGACGGAAGCCGAGATCGCCGCCGCCCTCGAACCGTTCCGCGACCTCTCCGACAACGCAGTGGCGCATGGCGGCGGCATCGGCCTGCCCCTGGCCAAGGCATTGGCGGAGGCCAACAAGGCCCATTTCTCGATGAAGGGGACGGTGGGGGTCGGCACCTTGGTCGAGCTGGCTTTCGCCCCGGTTTCGCGGCGCGATCCCGATGTTGTCCTTGAAATGTCGCGACAGCGTTGACAAATGCTGTAGGAACGGTGAATTTAGCAGCGTTATCAATAGTTTAGATAAGTTCTAAACTAGCTCTGTCCGGTCGCGATGATTGTTTGCTCCTGCAACGTGTTGACTGACGACGCCGTGCGCCAGGCGTGCTCGGAAGATGCCGTGCGCACGCCCGGGCAGGTCTATCGCTGCCTGGGCTGCAGCCCGCAGTGCGGCCGTTGCGCCCGCACCATCCGCACCATTCTCGACCAGGCCGTGGCCGCCTGTCCGGCCGCCTGCGCCATCTGCCCGGCGCACGATCACGCTCTGCACGAGCCGGCGCCGGCCAACGCCAACCTGCCCCATATCAGCGACCTTGCCGCGCTGCCCGAGGCGGCGGAATAATCCCACAATACCGCGAGGCCCTGCGCAATTTCCGCGCGCGCTTCCCTTGCGCTATAAAATTCTTAGAACTATTCTAAGCAAGTGAATTGCCGAAGGAGAGTGCCGTGAAGGGCGACGCCAAGGTCATCGAATATCTCAACCGCGGTCTCCGCTCGGAGCTGACGGCCATCAACCAGTACTGGCTGCATTACCGCCTGTTCGACAATTGGGGTTTCAAGGACCTCGCCAGCAAGTGGCGCGAGGAGTCCATCGAGGAGATGCGCCACGCGGATCGCTTCGTGAACCGCATCATCTTCCTCGAAGGCTTCCCCAATCTGCAGGTGCTCGACCCGCTGCGTATCGGCCAGTCGGTCAAGGAGGTCCTGGAGAGCGATCTTGCCGCCGAGCACGACGCCGCCGCGCTCTACCGCGAGGCCGCCAAGTACTGCGAGAGCGTCAACGACCGCGTCAGCAAGAACCTGTTCGAGGACCTGCTGACCGACGAGGAAGGCCATATCGACTTCCTCGAGGAACAGCTCGACCTCGTCGCCAAGCTCGGCGTGGAGCTCTATTCGCAGCACCACATCGGCAAGCTGGGCGGCAGCGATCCGGAATAAGCCCCTCGTGCATTTAGAGAAGGCCGGCCCCTGGGCCGGCTTTTTTCATTCCGCGGCGATGAGGTGGGAACGGCGGCGGTAGATCGTCGAGGGGTTGATCTGCAGGGCGGCCGCGGCCTTGGCGATGTTGCCGCCGAAGGCCGCAAGGGCCTGCTCGATCAGATGGTCCTGCTGCTCCCGCAGCGGGCGGATCGGAGTGTTTCCCGGCCCCGGAAGCGGCCGCAGCTGCCGCATCACGGCCGCGGGCAGCATGTCGGCGGTGATCAGGGTGCCCTCGTTCAGCACGACGAGACGCTGGACCATCGCCTTGAGGCCCCACGCATTTCCCGGCCAGTCATGGCCCGCGATCAGGCGTTCGGCGAACAGGTCGAAGCCGATGAAGCTGCGCCCTTCGCGGTCGGCGCATTCGCGCAGGAAATGCCGCGCCAGCAGCACCGAATCCTCGCGGCGCTCGCGCAGGGCGGGCAGCTCCAGCGGCAGCACGGAAAGCCAGAGGCCGAGCCCATCGTCGTGCATGGCCGTGCCGGCCGCCAGCACGCGCAGGTCGATCCGGCGGCTGCGGGCCTCGCCCGGCCGCTGGGTAGTCTCGCAGCGCAGCGCCGCCAGCAGGCGTGGCCGGAAGGCCAGGGGCAGCGCCTCCATATTGTCGAGGAAGAGCGTGCCGCCACTGGCGCGCTCAAGAAAGCCGCCATGGCCGCGGCGCGGGCCGTGGGCTTGTCCGAAGAAGGCGGTCGCAACCGCCGCTTCGTCCAGCATGCCGCAATCCACGGTGACGAAGGGCCGCGCCGCGCGGGGAGAGCGGTCGTGGATCAGCCGCGCAAGCGCCGACTTCCCGGTGCCGGGCGCGCCCTGGATGAAAACCGGCGCCTCGGAACAGGCGATGCGCGGCAGCGCCTTGAAGATCGCGCGCATGGCTGGCGAGGCGCCGACCAGTCCGCAAGAATCCCCGCTGCTCTCGACCGCGGCCAGCGCCCCGCCGAGATGGTCTGACAGCGCCTCGACCAGGGTGTCGGGCGTGCAGGGCTTGGAAATGATGGCGTCGGCGCCCGAAAGGAGGCCGTTTCCCGGGCGTTCGGTGAGGATGAGCAAGGGGCCCGCGAAGCGCGCGCGCAGCTCCTCGACGAGGTGGGTCGCGTCGCTTGCGACCTGCTGGGAGGCGAGCACGGCGGTGAAGGTTTCGCGGGAGAGGCGGCGTTCGGCGCTTTCCAGGTCGGTGGCGATCTCGACTTCGGCGTTGATGAGGCGGGCGGCCAGCGCCGCGGCGGCGCGGCGTGCGAAGGCGAAGTCGTTTTCAACAACGAGAACGCGATGATGTGCGGGCCGGAAGTGGCGCGCCGCCTGTGCCATTTGCGAAGACCTCGAACCCGGAATGCGCCCCCGCAGTGCCGAACCTTCATGCTGCGCGCACAGGGTTAATGTCTTGTAAACAGTTCGTCCGGGGCGGTGGCGGTGCAGGACAGAATCAGAAATACTCGGGCCGCGCAGAATGGTGACGCAGACGGCATCCATGTCGAAACTCGCAAAGATCTTCATTGCCGGCTGCATGGTGGTGATCGCGGGTGCGTTCGCCTTTATCGGCATTGTCGGCCTTGGCCTGGATCTCGCCCACGCTGTGCTGCTGGGCGGAGGCACCTTCGCTGTCCTCCTCCTGCTTCAGATGGTGCAGAATTTCTTTGCCGCCCGCCGCGCCCGCGAAGAGCGCCTGGTGCTGCTGGAGCGGCAGGTCCGGGCGATCTTCGCGCGCCAGGAGACGCTGGATGCGCGCTTCAGCAAGGGAGAGGCTTCGTCCGGCGAGGCGATGCGGCGCAACCTGGCCCAGGTCACCAACGAGATCGGCGAGGTCAGCGAGCTGGTGCGCCAGATCGCCGAGCAGGTCGCCGCCCACGAAGCCCTGCTCAGCGAAGCGGAGGCGACGGTGATGACCGCCTCGGCCGTCGCGGTGGAGACCGCCGTCGACCCGAGGGAGGAGCTTGCGGCTCCCGAGATCCCGCCGGTCCTGCCCGAGCCCCGCATCACTGCCGCGCCGGAGCCGCCTGCCGAATCGGCGTCGCCGCAGCGGCCCGCTGCCGCGCCGGTCTCCGAGCCCTCGCCCGATCTCGTGCGGCGGGTACGTCATGCGCTGGAGCGCGGTGCGGTCGATCTCAGCCTGCAGCCGGTGGTGACTTTGCCCCAGCGCCGCATCACGCATTACGAGCTGACCGCGACCCTGCGCGACGAGGACGAGGTTGCGATCGAGGCGGACGAATACCTGCCCGCCGCCCGCGCCGGACGCCTTCTCTCGGCGGTGGATGCGCTGGTGCTGGACCGCGCGCTGCGCATCGCCCGTCGGCTGAAGGCGCGCGACCGCGACATCGCGCTGTTCGTCGGCATGGCCACCGAGACCATCGCCGGCAGCGCGTTTGTCAGCGACATCGCCCGCCGGCTCGACGCGGCGGCCGACCTTTCGGCGCACATCATCCTGTCCTTCGACGAGGGCATGCCGCGCGGCTTTGCCGGTCTCGAGGGCGAGATGCTCGGCAGCCTTGCCGAAAAGGGTTTCCGCTTCGCCGTGTCCCACGGCGAGCGGCTGGCCTTCGACGCCCCGGCCCTGCACGGCGTGGGCGTGCGCTATGTGCGCATTCCCGCGGCGCGGCTGGTCGATCCCGCGCAGGCGGCCTCCGCCGAAATCCACCCGGCCGATCTGCCTGGCCTCCTGCGCCGCCACGGCATCACTCTGGTGGCCGAGAGCGTGGACAGCGAAACCGTTGTGGCCGACCTGCTCGACGCCGATGTCCGCGCCGCCAGCGGCGCGCTGTTCGGCGGCCCACGTCCGGTACGTCCGGAAGTCTTCGCCGCGCCGGCGGCTGCTCCCGCCGCACTGGCTCCGGCGCCGTCCGTGCCGGCGAAGAGCGGCGTGCGCTCGATCGCGCGGCGCGCCTGACGGGAATGTGCCGAGGCATAAGCCTTGACGGAACAGCTCCGCCGAGCCACGTCCCGGGAGCAATGACCAAGATCGATACCCTGCCGCCCCGCGTGGGCCTCTCCACTCTTTCCAAAAGCTACGACGTCATCCTCTCCGACATCTGGGGCGTGGTGCATAACGGCGTCGCCGCCTGGCCGGAGGCCACCGGCGCGCTGCGTCGCTTCCGCGAGGAGGGCGGCACAGTCGTCCTCGTCTCCAACGCACCGCGCCCCAACCGCGACGTGAAGCTCCAGCTCGACGGCCTCGGCGTGCCGCGCGAGGCCTGGGACGACGTGGTGACCTCGGGCGACCTGACACGCCGCGAAGTGCTCGGCCGTGGACCGGTGCGCGTGCATCATCTCGGGCCGCACAAGGACGATTACCTGTTCGAGCGCATCGAGCGCGTCGGCCCGGAGGAAGCCGATCTCGTCGTGGCGACCGGCCTTGATGACGACGACAACGAGACGCCGGAGGATTACCGCGGCCGCATCGAAGCGCTGCGTGCGCGCAATCTCGAAATGATCTGCGCCAACCCCGACCGCGTGGTCGAGAAGGGCGGCCAGCTGATCTGGTGCGCGGGCGCGCTGGCCGACATGTACGAGGAGCTGGGCGGCAAGGTGCTCCATGCCGGCAAGCCGCATGTGCCGATCTATCAGGCGGCGCTGGACCGTGCCTGCGAGCTGCGCGGTGAAGCCGTGCCCAAGGAGCGGGTGATGACGGTCGGCGACTCGGTGCGCACCGACCTGACCGGCGCGCGCTCGTTCGGCATCGACGCGCTCTTCCTCACCGGCGGCATCCATGCCGGTGAAATCGGCGATCCGCCGGACCCGGAAAAATTCTCAGAACTCTTGGAGGGTTTCGCGCCGGTGGCCTGGGCCTACCGCCTGGCCTGGGATCTCTAGCCGAACAGATCGCCCTGGCGCGTGGTGGGCGGAGCGCTGCCGCGCGGCTTCTTCGGCTTGTCCTCGGCGCGTGCCGGCGTTGCCGGGCGCTGCGGCGGCTCGCCGGTGGCGCGGACCGCGGCGTCTCCATCGTGGAACTGCAGGACGAGATCGGCCCCCGGCATCACCCCGGCGACCGAGCGCACCGGCTGTCCGCCGGCGTCGCGCACCAGCGCATAGCCGCGCGCCAGGACGTGCTTGTACGAATAGGCGTTGAGCAGGCCGTGTGCGCCCTCCAGCCGCCTCCGGGCATCGCGCAGCAGGCGTTGGACGAGCGGGGGAGACAGGCGGGCGGAGACGTTTGTTTCGCGCCTGCGCCAACTCTGCGTGTTGGTGTGCAGGGCGCGGCCGGCGCGGCGGTTCAGCGCGTCCAGCCGCTCGTTGCAGCGCTCAAGCCGCCCACGCAACGTGGCGGGCGTCAGCCGCGCGGCGGATTGCGAGAAGGCGATGCGCTTAGTGCGCTCGTTCGCGCGCAGCGCCGGGCCGAGCCGCGCGCCGCAGGCATCGAGCTTCTGGCGCGGTGCGGCGAGCAGGCCATCCGGGCCGGGGAGGGCACGAGCCGCCGAGCGCAGTTCGGTGCGCCGCCGCTCGACAAAGCGACCGAGCGCGCCGATCAGTCGCGCGCCGCAGGTGGCGGTCTGCGTCACCAGTTCGGCGCGCACGGGAATGGCTATTTCCGCCGCGGCGGTCGGGGTCGGTGCGCGGCGGTCGCTGACGAAGTCGATCAGCGTCGTGTCCGTCTCATGGCCCACCGCCGAGATCAGCGGGATGGCGCTCTCGGCCGCCGCGCGCACGACGATCTCCTCGTTGAAGCTCCAGAGATCTTCCAGGCTGCCGCCGCCGCGCGCCACGATCAGCACGTCCGGGCGCGGGACTGGTCCGCCCTCGGGCAGGGCGTTGAAGCCGCGGATGGCCTCGGCCACTTCCGCCGCGCTGGTCTCGCCCTGCACGCGCACCGGCCAAACCACGACGCGGCAGGGGCAGCGGTCGGTGACGCGGTGGATGATGTCGCGGATCACCGCGCCGGTCGGCGAGGTGACGACGCCGATGACGCCGGGCAGGAAGGGCAGGGGGCGCTTGCGCGCGGCGTCGAACAGGCCCTCGGCCGCCAGCTTCTTGCGGCGCTCCTCCAGCAGCGCCATCAGTGCGCCAACGCCCGCCGGGGCCAGGCTGTCGATGACGATCTGGTAGGTCGACTTGCCGGGGAAGGTGGTGATGCGCCCGGTGGCGACGACTTCCAGCCCCTCCTGCGGCTTGAAGCGCAGCTTCGAGAAGGCGCTGCGCCAGACGACGGCGTCGAGCCGGGCGTTCTCGTCCTTCAGGCAGAAATAGGCATGGCCCGAGGAGTGCTGCCCGCGATAGCCCGAAATCTCGCCGCGCACCCGCACATAGCCGAACGCGTCCTCCACCGTGCGCTTCAGCGTGGCGGAGAGCTCGGAAACGCTGACTTCGGGCGCGTTGGAGGGGGCGGTCGATTCGGTGTCGTTCATGGAAGCCCGACCTTAGCAGGGCGTCAATGCGAGGTGGAGGCCTGCGAGGCCGGTGGCGATGGCGTCGCGGTGAGGCGGAAAAGCGCCACCTCGATGAGGATGAAGAGCAGGATCGGCGCCGCCGCGCCGGCAAAGCCCGCGACCTCCCAGCCGAAGCGCGCCGCGACATAGAACAGGACAAGCATGCTCTGCACCATGCCGGCCATGCCCCAGGCGCGGTGCTGCGCGCCGAAATGGTAGCCGATCCAGAAGGCGAAGCGGGAGAGGATCCACACCACGGTGACCGCGACCACCGTCCGCATGCCCTCGCCGCCGGAAACCATCCCGGCGAGCGCCAGAAGTCCGGGAGTGAACACCAGCAACTGCTCCAGCGTGTGCTGGAGATAGCGCAGATTGATGCGCATGCGCCGTGTCTCGAAGCCGGTCAGCGGGTCGATGGCGGCGCTGTGCAGCCGCTCATGCGCCACCGCTTCGACGCCGGTGACGAAGGCGAACAGCACGGCCAGGCAGCAGCATTTCAGCGCGAAGACGATCCGCGCCACCGGCTCTTCCATGCCCGCGATCGGCGGCAGGCCGAAAGCGAGACCAAGCCAGATCGCCAGCGAGACGGGGCCGGCAATGGCCACCGACTGGATCAGCGTCCGCTTGTAGGCATCGACGCTGATCGGGGTTTCGTTGCGCGCATTCGGGCTCACGGCTTCCTCCTGTTCAAGGACGCTCTTCCGCAACACTTCACATCGAAATGCGCGTGAATGCACATGCCCTACATGACGCCCGCCTTGCCGACGGGTAGAACCCTGCCGGACGGGTTTTGGAAACGGGCATGAATGTTCTTCTGATCGGTTCGGGCGGACGCGAGCATTCTCTCGCCTGGAAGCTGGCGGCGAGCCCGCTTTTGGCGCGCCTTTTCGCGGCGCCGGGCAATCCCGGAATGGCCGAGCATGCCCAATGCGTGGCGCTCGATGTCGCCGACCATGCAGCGGTCGCCGCCTTCTGCCGCGACAACGCCATCGACCTAGTCGTGGTCGGGCCGGAAGCGCCGCTGGTGGCGGGGCTGACCGACGATCTCGAAGCGCAGGGCGTCCGCGTCTTCGGCCCCAGCCGCGCCGCGGCACAGCTCGAGGGCTCCAAGAACTTCACCAAGGAGCTTTGCGCCGCCAACGCCATCCCGACCGCGCGCCATCGCACTTTCCGCGATCCCGCCGCCGCGCGCGCCTATGCCGCCGCGGAAGGCGCACCCATCGTCATCAAGGCGGACGGCCTGGCGGCGGGCAAGGGCGTCATCGTGGCCATGACCGACGAGGAGGCCGAGGCCGCCATCGGTTCGATGTTCACCGGCACGTTCGGGGCCGAGGGCGAGCGCGTCGTCATCGAGGAATTCATGCAGGGCGAGGAGGTCAGCCTCTTTTGCCTCGTCGACGGCGAGACCGTGCTTCCGTTTGGCAGCGCTCAGGACCACAAGCGCGCCTTCGACGGCGACGAGGGCCCGAACACCGGCGGCATGGGCGCCTATTCGCCGGCGCCGGTGCTGACGGCCGAGCTGGAAGCGCGGGCGCTGGACGAGATCGTGCGCCCCACCGCGCGGGCCATGGTCGCGGCCGGCATGCCCTATCGCGGCGTGCTCTATGCCGGGCTGATGCTGACGGCTGAAGGGCCGAAGCTCGTCGAATACAATTGCCGCTTCGGC
>Ga0182737_1002691_pt1 | contig 14105 bp, 7 predicted proteins | sample eDN5th30CBELigOP_FD_128878 | JGI IMG/M metagenome (GOLD analysis project Ga0182737, IMG submission 128878) | Enriched Organic Plus compost microbial communities from Emeryville, California, USA - eDNA 5th pass 30_C BE-Lig OP (version 2) (version 2) ... | reverse complement strand
GTCGGTCTCCTCCGGCGTGTTGACCAGCACCGCGTAGCCCTTGCGCCAGTCGACCTGCGCGCTGCAGCCGAAGCTATCGGCCTGCGCGGCGACGATGGCCTTGATGCGCTGCTCCAGCAGCGCGCGCACCTCGCGGTCGAGCGCGCGCACGCTGATCTCCAGCGTGGCGCGGGCCGGGATCACGTTGTTGGCCTGGCCGGCATGCAGGGCGCCCACCGTCACCACCGCCGTGTGCAGCGGATCGACGTTGCGCGACACCACCGTCTGCAGCGCCATCACGATGCTGGCGGCCGCCACCACCGGGTCGGCGGCGAACACCGCCCCGACCAGCGCCGGCGCCATGACCACGCCGCCGAGGGTGATGGTCCATTTGCGCGCGTTATTGACGCTCCAGCCGGCCCCGATCAGGCGCCCGGACAGCCAGCCGCCGGACAGGCTGCCGAGCATTGCGCCGACGAACGGCACCCAGGCGAACAGGCCGATCTGCTTGATGTCGAAATGGAAGGTCTCGGCCAGGTAGATCGGCAGCCAGGAGACGAACAGCCACCAGATCGGGTCGATGAAGAAGCGCGACAGTACGATGCCCCAGCTCTGCCGGTGCGACATGATCTGGCGCAGCCCCGGCACGTAGGCCGGCGCCGCGGGCGCGACCGCCTCGCCGGCCGGCGCGTCGAGGATCAGCGCGCGTTCGGCCGCGCTCACCCAGGGGTGGCGGTCCGGGCCGGCGCGGTAGACCACCAGCCACGGCAGGACCCAGACCAGGCCCAGCGAGCCGATCAGCAGGAAGGTCCCCTTCCAGCCGATCCACAGGAACAGCATCGCGATCAGCGGCGCCGAGATGATCGCGCCGATCGAGGCACCGGCGTTGAAGATGCCCTGCGCGAAGGCGCGCTCCTTCGGCGGGAACCACTCCGCGTTGGCCTTGACCGCGCCCGGCCAGGCGCCGGCCTCGCTGATGCCGAGCATCGCCCGGAACACGGCGAACGAGGTCACCGAATGGCTGATCGCATGCAGGGCGATCGAGATCGACCAGCCGATGATCGAGACCGCGAAGCCCAGGCGCACGCCGATGATGTCGAACAGCCTGCCAAAGGCGAACTGGCCGGCGGCGTAGAGCAGCATGAACACCGTCACCAGGAGCGCGTAGTCCTCCTTGGTGGCGCCGATGTCGGCGGAGATCTGCGGCCACATCACCGCCAGCGCGTTGCGGTCGATGTAGTTGATGACCGTGGCGATCGCGATCAGGCCGATGATCGTCCAGCGGACGGCGGAACCTTGCTTCATGGCCGGGTATGTCCTTGCTTGGCGGTGCGGGACGCGGCGGCATGGCGTCCGCCCGCGGGATGGTCGAAGCGGGCGTGGGAACCCGTCCATGTGTAGGTGCGGCCGCCGCCGGCCACGCGGTGGCGCCGCGTCGCGTCCGCCGGATCGCGGGCCACACCCAGCGCCAGTTCGGCACCGGAAGCCAGGGTCAACACCACCACGTCGGCGCTGGCGCCGGCGAAGTGGCGCACGTCGCGGATGCGGCTGTCGGCGCCGGTGACGTACTCGACCGTGCCGTTGTATTCGCCGTGCGGCTCGAGCACGGCGAAGAACGTGGCCTCGCCCTGCCCTTCCATGCGCTGGACCAGCACCGGCTCGCGGCGCAGGTTGAAGTCCGGATCGTTGGCGCCGCTCTCGGCGAGGATCGCGCTCGTCGGCGCGCTGGCTCCGAAGTGGTGGGTGTAGAAACGGCCCGCATTGAGCCAGGTCAGCCGCCGCACCCCATCCGAGGCCGGCGAGGTCGCGTCCACCCACAGGTGCTGGTAGCCATTGGCTTCCCCCAGCACCGGGCGCGCGGCGACCTCGCGCTTCGCCTCGAAACCCACGCGCATCACGTGGCCGCTGAAATGCAGCGGCAGGTCGTAGCGCGCAGGACGTTCGCCATGCACGCGCAGCAGGTCGATCACCACCGGCAAGCCCAGATCCGGATGCCGCAGCAGCGCCTGGGTGCGGTCGAAGGCCACGCCCTCGTAAGCACCTTCCATCCGCGCCGAGACCAGCTGCAGGTCTTCGCCGGGCGCGAACTGCGTCACTACCGGCGCGTGCTCCTGGCCGCGACGCCAGTCGCCATCGAAGTGGCTGCAGCCATCCACCACCAGGGTGTTGTGGGCGATGGTCTGCTTGGCCCAGCTGGTGTTCTCCGGCAGGTAGATGCCGCCGGCCTTGGCCTCGATGTTGAGGAAACGCGCGGCGCCGTAGTCGGTCACCACGCGCTGGCCGTTGTCGTAGAACAGCCAGTTGAGCCTGTCGAAGTGGCCATGGCCCATGCCCTGGGCGGTAGCCTTCAGCACCAGCAGCTGGCCGTCCTCGCCGCCGTCGCGCAGCAGCGCCAGGCCACCGTGGTCACCGTCGGGGCCGTCACGCAGGAGCAGCGAACGGAAATCGAAGGGCCTGGCACGCCCGTGGGCCAGGCCCTCGGCGACCTTCAGCCCCTCCGGCGTCAGCAGTACCCGGCCCTGGCGCCCGGCGATCGACAGCAGTCGACCGTCTCCAGTATGCGCATATGCGATGCCGATGCCCGCGACCAGCTCCGCGGTGTCGAGGCCCTTGTCCAGCAGCGCGTCATTGACCGGGATGAAGTAGCCGGCATAGCTGGCCTGGACCAGGGTTTCCACCGCCTTCAGCAGCACGCCTTGCTTGCGCTCGAAGATCTTCCGCCCCGGCTCGTTGCGCTCGATCGCGCTGGCGAAGACCACGAACGGCTGCAGCGCATAGCGCTGGTAGTACGGGCCTTCCTCGTAATAGCCGTCCGGCGAGAACAGCTGGTCGACCTGGCGGAGGAAGCCCGCATTGCCGTCCTTCGACAGGCCCAGCAGTGCCTTCTCGACCATGTCGCGGTCGCGAAGCACGTAGCCGGTCATGCCGACCGCGGCCACGGCCCAGGTGGCGTGGTTGTGGATGCGTTCGAAGTTGGCCGGGGTCTCCGCGGAGAGGAAGCTGGCCATGCGCCGGAACACGTCGTCCTCGATCAGGCGGCGCTCGTCGGCCGACAGGTCGGCGCGCACGGCGTCGTAGCCCTGGATCGCGTGGACGAGCCACACCGAATCGTTGAGCGTCTGCCAGAACAGGCGGCCGGGGATCTGGCCGCGCCCGGCCGGGTGCTGGCCGAGGGTCGGATACAGGCGCGCGTACTCCAGCAGCATGTCGCGGACGAAGTCGGCGTACTCGCGCTGGCCGGTCAGCCGGTACAGCGCGCCGGCATTCTGGATCGCCAGGTAATTGCGCTTGTGCTGTTCGTGCGTGTAACCACCACCCGGATCCTTCGGCACCGGCACGGTCACGCCCTGCGCCATCGCCGCGCGGACCGAGGCCTCGGCACGTGCACGTTCGCCGGCGAACAGCGGGTAGTCCGCCGCCGCCGCGGCCATCGCCTGCCACTCGTCCGCGCGCACCAGCACCGGCGCGGTATCCGCCGCCGGCGCGACCTGCGCCGGCCCGGCCGCATGCACGGGGACCGGGACGGGCATCGCCATCGCGACCAGGCAGGCGGCCAGCGCCGCCACCGGCCTCACGGCGCCACCCCGCTGACGGCGATGTCCGACTCGATCGGCGGCGTACCGCTGAACGCATTGCCGCCGGCCACCAGCACCGGCTTGCCGACGCTGTGGGTGAAGCGCACCGTGCCGCTGTCGACGAAACGGTTGTCCTCCAGCTCGGCGTGCTGCACGCCATGCAGGCGCAGCGCCGCCGCGCCCTGGCCGACCTGCTCGAAGGTGGAGCCGCGGACGCGGATGCGCGGACCGAACGTGCTTTCGTCGGTGCCGCCGCGGTACAGGTCGACCGCGGGGCCACGGACGCGCCGGAACTGCGAGTCCGCGATCTCCACCTGCTCGGCGTTGTAGGTACCGCGGTCGTCGGTCTCGGCGGCGGCGGACAGCACTGCCCCGGTGGCATCCTCGACGGTGGCGCGGCGGAAGGCGACCAGGTCGGCCATCGAGCCCTTGCCGGTGGCGACGACGTCGAATCCGCGGTTGACGGTGAGGTCGCGGATCGTGGTGTCCTCGACCAGCAGTTCGTAGTTGGCGGCGCTGGAACCGGGGCGCACGGCTATCACCGCATTGCCGACCTCGTCCGGCGCCAGCTCGCCGCTGATGCTCAGGCGCGAAAGCCGCAGTTTGCCGCCGGCCTCGATCTGGAACAGCTGCGGACGGCTGAAGGCGATCACGGCCTCGCCCTGCGCCGGGCCCTGCACGGTGAGCGGGCGATGCACCTGCAGCACCTGGTTGACCAGGTAGCGGCCCGCCTGCAGCACCAGGCGGTCGCCCGCGCCGGCGCGGGCCACGGCATCGGTCAGGGTGTCGTCGCCCGGTGCCACGGCGTGCTCGCGTCCGCCGTCGAGCTTCGCCGCCTGGCCGTGCTTGGGATACCAGTCAACGCCGGTGGCGCCGCGCGCGATCGGGCGCAGGTCCGCCGGCATGCCGACGCCATCCAGGCCTACCGGCACCAGCACATCGCCATGCTCGCGCTGCATTTCAACCCGGGCGCCACGGACGCGCTGGCCCAGCGCCGGGGACGCGGCCGGGGACTGCACGTTGCCTTCGAAGGCGATGCCGGACAGCTCGCCCGGCACGCGCACCGGGTCGCGGCCATCGCCGTTGACCAGCAGGTTGCGGGCGAAGCGGCTGCGCACCGGCGGCGCCGAGCGCTCCTCATCCTTGCCGGCGCCGATGACGATGCTGCGCGCGTCGACGATGGTGTTGTGCTCGATCACCGCTTCGTCGACCTGCACGTAACGGTTCAACGGCGAGTCCGGAACCCCGTACATCACGCTCAGCGCCGAGGCGAAGCCCTCGCCGGCCAGGCCTTCAAGGTAGTTGTTACGGACCACCTGCCGGCGGTTGATCACGCGGATGCCGCCGGTGTGCGGCTTGTTGCCGCCGAAGAAGAAGTTGCCTTCGACCAGGTTGCCGTCGCCGTGGCGCAGGACCAGCGCACCGCGCGACTGGAAGAAGACGTTGCCGCGGTAGGTGTTGCCGCCGGACTTGTTGGAGACGATCTCCACCTCGCCGTCGCAGCCTTCGAACCAGTTGTTCTCCACCAGCGTGTTCGAGTCGGACAGCGAGTCGTGGCTGGTGCCGACGCGCAGGGTCTCGCCACCATTGGAGCCGAGGTTCGGGCGCGGGCCGAAGTAGTTGTGGTCGATGCGGTGGCGGTTGTCCAGGCCCTGCTCAGCGTCGCGCACCACCACCATGGTCGCGCCCTGGTTGGTCTTGCCGACCAGGTGGTTGTGGTCGAAGCGGTTGTGGTGGCCGTACAACGCCACCCAGTTGTCCATCTGCGAGCGGTCCGGCTTGTTGAAGCGGTCGATCACCACGCCGGTCACCCGGCTGTGGGTGGCGCGCTCGGCGCGGCTGCGGCGGAAGGAGACGACTTCGCCCGTGGGCGACCAGCCGTCGCGGAACACCAGGTTGGACACGACCAGGTGCTGGCCGGCCAGGCGCAGGTTGGACTGGCCGGTCAGCACGACCTTGCCGGGAGTCTGCGCGGTCAGGGTGATCGGGCGGTCAGGCGTGCCCTCGCCGAGGAGCAGCACCTGGAAATCGCGCCACTCACCGTCGGCGAGGACCAGCCGATCGCCCGGCTTGAGGGCGCGGACCGCGGACGCGTACTCGTCCTGGCTCCGGACGATGACGGTTTTGCCCGCAGGGGATGCGCCCCACGACACCAGGGGCCAGGCCACCACCAGGACCAGGGCCCGGCAGATCCACTGTCGCATCGCATCCCTCCTCCACCTGCGGAGGCCCGGATGGTAGCAAAGCAAGCCAACCCGTCAACCAGTTTTGTATACCAATTACCTGAATACGCAGACCTCCTCAGTACCGTCCGGTATAGAAAAGTGTCCTTACCAATTGGTTGACAAGTTCCCGCCTCCCGGTAAACCCTTGCCACCGCCCCGCGACGGGGAAAACCACTCTGGGAGGAGAAAACACATGCGGCGCCACCACCGGGACACGCCCCACGCGCGGGTCCGTCCTTCGGCACTTCGAACCGCCCTGTTGTGCGCCATCTGGGCGCCGCTGGGCCTGACTCCCGCCTTCGCCCAGGAGGCGGACCGCGGCCAGGAGCCGGCGGACGGCAACGTCACCGAACTCGACAGCGTGGTCGTGTCCGGCATCCGCGGCTCGATCCAGTCGTCCATCGACCACAAGCGCGAGGCCTCGGTGATCTCCGACGCGATCTCGTCGGAGGACATCGGCGACCTGCCCGCGCTGTCGATCGGCGAAGCCATCGAGACCATCACCGGCGCATCGACCCATCGCGAGAAGGGCGGCGCTTCGGAGATCTCGATCCGCGGCCTGGGTCCGTTCCTGGGCTCGGCGACCTTCAACGGCCGCGAGGCCAGCAACGGCAGCGGCGACCGCTCGGTGAACTTCAACCAGTTCCCCTCGGAGCTGATCAACACCGTCGCCATCTACAAGACCCAGCGCGCCGATTTCATAGAAGGCGGCGTGTCCGGGATCATCAACATGGAGACGGTCAAGCCGCTGGACTTCGGCAAGCGCCGCATCCAGCTGGAAGGCCGCGCGATCTGGGCCGACTACGACGATCGCCTGGACGATTCGGCCGGCGTGGGCTGGCGCGGTACGGCCAGCTACCTGGACCAGTTCGACCTGGGCGGCGCTGGCAAGCTTGGCATCTCGCTGGGCCTGCAGAGCCTTGAATCCACCAACCCGGAAGAACTCTTCAGCAGCTCCAGCACCTGGAACGCGTGCGACGGCACCCAGGTGGTACCGAACAACGCCAACTGCCGCCAGGTGACCAGCACCGAAGTGCATGAGGGCACCCCGTTCTACCTGATCCCGGGCAGCCGCACCTACCGCCAGTTCATCGAGCGCGACGAGCGCGACGCGCAGTTCGCCGTGCTGCAGTGGAAGCCCAACGAGACCCTGGACATCTCGCTGGACTACCAGGGCTCCCGGCGCACCTACACCGAGCAGCGCTCGGACCTGAACTTCTCGGAGACGATGCGCGGCGTCAACAACCGCATCGTCGACGAGAACGGCGTGCTGCGCTACTACACCGGCTTCAGCACCATCGAGTCCACCCCGACCTACCGTATCCGCGACGAGAAGTACGACGGCGGGGGCCTGAAGGTGGAGTGGCGTCCGAACGAGGCGTGGCTGCTGTCCACCGACCTCTCCTACTCGAAGACCCGGCGCAGCGAGATGGACCGCCAGGTACGCATGCGCTCCAACGGCAAGGACATCTACGGCGTCGCCGTGCCCGGCACCGACGGCCAGCGCGTGGGCTACACCTTCGACTATACCCGCGGCGACATCCCGGCGATCATCGTCGACCCGGCGTTCGACCTGGACCGCCACGAGAACTTCAGCGCCGCGGCGCGCGCGCGCCGCGACGAGACGATCCGCGAGAACGAGATCCGCGCGTTCCGCTTCGACGGCAGCTACTTCCCGGAAAGCGGCTTCCTGACCGCGGTGAAATCCGGCGTCCGCCTGTCGGAGCTGACCTACAAGGACATCGACGACCGCGTCGAGATCAACGTGACCGACACGGCCGCGATCCGCGAGGCCAACCTCGCCTGCCGCCGCGAGTTCCCGCAGCGCGACTTCCTCAGCAACGCCAGCGGCAACAGCATCACCAGCTGGGCCCAGTTCGATCCGCTGTGCCTGTTCGAGGCCATCACCGGCGTCGAGGACACCGGACTGAACGCCGACACCCGTTCGATCGGCAACCGCGACGTGACCGAGAAGACCCACGCCGCGTACCTGATGGGCGAATTCTCCACCGAGATGTTCGGCCTGCCGGTGAGCGGCAACTTCGGCGTGCGCTACGTCGACACCGCGGTGCGTTCGGTCGGCCTGACCGGGGCGCTGGAGGTGGTCGACAATCCGGACGGCACCATCCGCCTGGAGCAGACCGGGGAATTCGACACTCTGGTGATCGAGTCCGACTCCAAGGTGTTCCTGCCCAGCGTCAACGCCGCGTTCGAGCTGCGCGACGACCTGGTGTTCCGCGTCGGCCTTTACCGCGCCATGTCCCGACCCGACCCGAGCGCGCTGGGCGCCGGCCGCACCTTCGTGCTCGAGTCCGGTACCGCGTTCGATTCGGTCGCCGAGGCGATCCGCAGCATCACCGCCAACGGCAACCCGCGCACGAAGCCGCTGCTGTCGTGGAACGCGGACCTGTCGCTGGAGTGGTATGCCAACGAGGACTCGATGCTGGGCGCGGCGGTGTACTACAAGCAGTTCAACGGCGGCTTCATCCCTGTGGTGCTGGACGAGTCGTTCGTGATCGACGGGCAGGACGTGGTCGTGCCGGTCGTGCAGGACGCGACCACCAACGAGAAGAGCGACCTGACCGGCTTCGAGCTGACCGCCGCGCACCGTTTCTCGTGGCTGCCCAAGCCGCTCGACGGGCTCGGCTTCAAGCTCAGCTACAACTACGCCGATTCGAACTTCAGGACCCACGACCTGCGCCTGGGCGACCAGCTGGACCCGGAGACCGGCGAGGTCACCCCGGGCATCATCCCGCCGGCCGGCATCTTCGGCCTGTCGCAGCAGGTGGCGTCCGGTTCGCTGTACTACGAGATCGGCCCGCTGGAACTGCAGGCCATCTACAAGTACCGCACCGAGTACTACCAGAAGTTCGTCGGCGGCCCGAGCCAGAACCGCTACATCCGCGACACCGGCGTGCTGGACTTCCGCGCGACCTACCGGGTCAACCGGAACCTGTCGTTCTCGTTCGAGGGCTCCAACCTCAACGACGAACCGCGGTACCACGACATGCCGGTGCGCGGCAGCCTGCGCGAGTACAACACGTACGGGCCCCGCTATTATCTGGGTGTACGATACCGATTCTGAATACGGAGGCGCGGCCACCCGGCCGCGCCTTCCGCAGGTCCGGGACAGGTCCCTGTCCCGGACCGGAACGGTAAACATGGATGGATAGTCCAGCCGATGTCAGAAAACCGCCTCTACCAGTCCGTCGCCGCGGAAATCCTTGCCCTGATCGAGTCGGGGGAGTTCCCGCCGGGTTCGCGCCTGCCCGGCGAACGTGACCTGGCCGAGCGGCTGGGCGTCAGCCGGGTGACCATCCGCGAGGCGGAGATCGCCCTGGAAGCGCAGGGGCGGATCGCCATCAAGACCGGCTCGGGCGTGTACGTGCGCCCGCGCCCGGCCAGTTCGCTGGGCGCCCTGCCCGACGTCAGCGCCTTCGACCTGACCGCCGCCCGCGCGGTGATCGAGGCCGAGGCCGCGGCCCTGGCCGCGATGCGCATCACCGATGCCGAGGTCGAGGAACTGGAGGAGCTGGTGCGGGCGATGTCCGACCCTGGGGCCACCGACCAGGAATCCAACGAATCCGACCGCCGCTTCCACCTGACCATCGCCCGGATCACCGGCAACCCGGTGATCGAGTACTGCGTGCAGCTGATCTGGCGCATGCGCAACGACCTGCCCGGCGTGCGCCAGGCCTACGCGCGCATCTGCCACAACGACTGGAACTCGCGGGCGCAGGAGCACAGCGCGATCCTGGCCGCGCTCAAGGCGCGCGACCCGGCCGCCGCGCGCACCGCGATGCGCGACCACTTCCACCGCCTGTTCGAATCCATGCTCGAGGCCAGCGAGACCGAAGCGCTGGAGGAAGTGCGCCGCCGCACTGCGCAGAACCGCGAGCGCTTCCTCGCCACCACGCGGATCTGACGAACCCGCTCGCCATTCGGCCCCGGGCCGAAACCGGGAAAGGAAAAAGGCGCCTCGCGGCGCCTTTTTCTTGGATGGCGTTGCCGCCGGCGTGGATCAGTTGCCCACGCTGAGGGTCAGGACCACGCGGTTGTCGGCGATCTCGCCGAAGGCATCGCGGCCGTTGCCGTCGGTGCCGACGTAGGCCAGCGAGGCGGAGAACAGGCCCCAGCTGCGGCTCACGCCGACGGTCCAGTCGGTGTAGTCCTCGCCGAAGTCCTTCTCGAACATGCTGCGGCCGACGCCCAGGTCCAGGCTGAAGTCGTTCGGCAGGCCGATGCTGGCGCCGCCGGCCACGTACCACGCGTCGGTGTCCGAGCCGCCGAAGTCGTCGCTGTAGGCGACGGTCAGGCTGTAGTTCTCGGCGAAGGTGGTGGTGGTGATCAGCTCGTTGAAGTTCAGCTCGCTCGCATCCGGGTAGGTGTAGCGGTTGAGCATGATGTCGAAGTTGACCGAGTCGCTGAAGTCGACGTTGTAGCCGACGAAGTAGTCGACTTCGAAGTCCGGGTCGCCGGGACCGAAGTCCACGCCCGAAGCCCAGGTACCCACGTACAGGCCCACCGGCGAGTTGTAGGTCAGGCCGACCTGGCCGGTCGAGGTTTCGTTGCTCTGCGAGACACCGCGCCAGACGTAGTCCGAAGTCGCGGCGACCGACCAGGTCAGCGGCGAGGATTCTTCCTCCGCGTCCTGGGCGAAGGCGACGAACGGCAGTGCGGACAGCGCGAGGGCAAGCGAGGCGGCAAGCTTGAACGGCTTCATCCTGGATCTCCTGGCGGTGGGGATGTTGCGGGCGGCGGGGCCGGGGCCGCGACCTCGGTCGCGATCACGGTTTCACGAATAATTAACCCAGCCCGATACTGCGATGCAACATTTCCCGCGTCAAGTGCCGGCGCGCATGATCGCCGGCCGCAGCCCGGACGCTCCGCCTGCCCTCCCCTTCACCCCTTCGCCGCGGGGCTTGCCGGCCCGCGCGGCCGCTCCGGTCGCCGCCTCCCCGCTAGCCGGCGGACGCGGCCAATCTCGGCCCCGCACCCGCCGCGATGCCGGCCGCATCAAGCGCCCGCAGCAGTTGCGCGGCCAGCTCGCAGGCAGCCACCCGCAGCTCCGGGACCGCCGTGGTCTCCCACAGCTGCCCGCGCAGCAGCGGCCCCAGGCAGTAAAGCCCGCGCACCGGCGCGCCATGCCGGTCCAGCACCTCGTAGCGGGCATTGGCACGCACGCCCAGGCCGAACGGGTCGGCGCTGATCGTGCCGGCGTCGCGCAGCTGGCCGACCAGCGGATGGCTGGTCCGCTCGATGTCGGTGTCCAGGCCGGTGGCGCGGACCAGCACGTCGTACTGTTCGAACTCCGCGTGCGACTGCCCGCGCTCGCGCAGCACCACCTCGATCGCGGTCTCGCCGCGGCGCGCGCGCAGCAGGCGGCCGGCGCGGATCCTCAGCTGGCCCTGCCGCTGCAGCTCCTCCAGCTCGCGGTGCACGCTCGGCGCCAGGCGGTGGCGGAACACCTCCCAGTACGAGCGCAGGTGGCGCAGGAAGCGGCTGCGCTCCTCGTCCGGCAGGGTCTTCCAGTAGCCCTGCAGGTAGGGACGCAGCGCGTCGACCAGGCCGCGCCAGTCCGGCACGATCGGCGCCAGCGCGCGCAGGGTGCGCAGCAGCAGGCGCACGTCCGCGCTGTTGAGCGCGTGCAGCACGTTCGGCGGCAGCGCCACCGGCGGGCCCGGCTCTTCCAGGTGCGACCGCGGCAGCAGGCCGTGCCGCGACAGCGCCGTGATCGGCCCGCGGTGGCCGCGGCGCAGCAGGGTGACCACGGTGTCGGCCATGGTCAGGCCGGTACCGATCACCAGCACGCGCGCCTCGGCCGGCACCTGGGCCAGCGCGTCGCGGCCGCGCAGGTCGCGCTGCCACGGCCAGGCGATGTAGCCCGGATCGACCAGCAGCCGCGGGCCGACGCCCTGCAGCCGCTGCGGCGGCAGCGCACCCACCGCCAGCACCACCTTCTCGGCGACGAAATCCGAGCCGTCGGCCAGCAGCACGCGGAAGGCGGTGCCCTCGCGGTCGATCGCCACCGCTTCCTGCTGCACCTGGTTGAAGCTGGCCAGCGAGGTCTGCGCCGCCGACTGCAGCCGCGAGTACAGGTATTCGCCGTAGACCAGGCGCGGCAGGAAGCCTTCCTCCGCGCGGCGGGTGAGATTGAGCCAGCGCGCGAACTCCACCGGCTTGTCCTGGGTGGCGCCCATGTCGCGGGCGCGCACGTTGAGCAGGTGTTCCGGGCGCGCCTCGCCGTAGGCCACGCCGCGGCCGAAGCTCTCCGGCATGCCCACCAGGCACAGGTCGACGCTGGCCGGGGCGCTGCGCGCCAGTTCCGTGGCCAGCACGCTGCCGCTGAAGCCCGCACCGATGATCGCTATCCGCATCGCCTCGCCCTCCGCCAGTCCGGAGGGCAGTTAAGCGCCGTGCGCGTCCCGGCAGGTAAAGGCGGGGTTATTTGCGGCCATGCCGGCGAGAACGATTCGGCACGAGCACATCGCCACACGTCATGACCGCCGTCGCGGCCAGCGCATCCATGCGAAGCGCGCGCGCCACCACCGGCCGCGTTCAGGCCGCGGGGAACGCGCCGAAGCGCACCGGCAGCAGGCCGATGCGGCTGCCCGGCGTATGCACGCGACCGGCATCCACCGGCAGCTCGATCTCCAGCTCCTGGCCCTCGCCTTCGTCCAGGCGCGCGCGCACCCGCATGCGCGGGCCGCTGCGCTGCGCCGCCACCACCGTCGCCGACCAGCCGCCCTCGCCCACGCGCAGGTCCTCGGGGCGCACGAACAGCTCCAGCTCGCCCTCGGCCGGCGTCTCGGCCGGCGCCGGCAGGGCCAGCCCCGCCACCTCGATGCGTTCGCCCTCGCGGCGCCCGCGCAGGCGGTTCACCGCGCCGACGAACGAGTACACGAACGGCGAGGCCGGGCGGTCGTAGGCGTCGGCCGGCGTGCCCAGCTGCTCGATGCGGCCGTGGTTGAGGATCGCCACGCGGTCGGCCAGCTCAAGCGCCTCTTCCTGGTCGTGGGTGACGAACACCGTGGTCAGGCCGGTGCGCTCGTGCAGCTCGCGCAGCCAGCCACGCAGGTCGCGGCGCACCTGCGCGTCCAGCGCGCCGAACGGCTCGTCCAGAAGCAGCACCCGCGGCTCGATCGCCAGCGCGCGCGCCAGCGCCACGCGCTGGCGCTGGCCGCCGGACAGCTGCGCCGGATAGCGCCCGCCCAGGCCCTGCAGCTGCACCAGCGACAGCAGCTCCTCCACCCGCGCGGCGATCTTCGGCTTCGGCCAGCGCTCCTTGCCGCGCCGCACCTTCAGGCCGAAGCCGATGTTCTCGGCGACGGTCATGTGCCGGAACAGCGCGTAGTGCTGGAACACGAAGCCGACCCGGCGTTCCTGCACGCCCAGCCCGGTGGCGTCCTCGCCCCCGAACAGCACGCGCCCGGCATCCGGGTGCTCGAGGCCGGCGATCACCCGCAACAGGGTGGTCTTGCCCGAACCGGACGGCCCCAGCAGCGCCAGCAATTCGCCCTGGCGGATCTCCAGGTCGATCCCGTCCAGCGCCGGGAAGGTGTCGAAGCGCTTGCGCAGGTTCTCGATCTTGATCGTCATCGGCTCGTCCTCAATGGCGGTGGTTGGCGGCCAGCGATTCGCCGTGGCGCCATTCCAGCCAGGTCTTCAGCACCAGCGTGACCAGCGCGCTCAGCGCCAGCAGCGAGGCGGCGGCGAAGGCGGCGCTGTACGCGTATTCGTTGTAGAGGATCTCCACGTGCAGCGGCAGCGTGTTGGTGCGGCCGCGGATGTGCCCGGAGACCACCGACACCGCGCCGAACTCGCCCATCGCCCGCGCCCCGCACAGCAGCACGCCGTACAGCAGCGCCCAGCGGATGTTCGGCAGGGTCACCCGCCAGAACGCCTGCCAGCCGCTGGCGCCCAGGCTCAGCGCCGCCAGCTCCTCGTCCGCGCCCTGCTGCTCCATCAGCGGCATCAGCTCGCGGGCGATGAACGGGAAGGTCACGAACACCGTGGCCAGGACTATGCCGGGCAGGGCGAAGATGATCTTCGGCAGCTGGAGGTGGACTTCGCCCAGCAGCGGCAGGCTGGCGTGCCAGCCTTCCTCGATCAGCGGATAGGCCCAGCCCTGCGCGCCGAAGATCAGCACGAAGATCAGGCCGGCCACCACCGGCGACACCGCGAACGGCAGGTCGATCAGGGTGACCAGCCAGCGCTTGCCGGGGAACTCGTGCTTGGTCACCAGCCAGGCCGCGGCCACGCCGAACACCAGGTTCAGCGGCACCACGATCGCGGTCACCAGCAGGGTCAGGCGGATCGCCGCCAG
>Ga0182737_1002689_pt1 | contig 14116 bp, 10 predicted proteins | sample eDN5th30CBELigOP_FD_128878 | JGI IMG/M metagenome (GOLD analysis project Ga0182737, IMG submission 128878) | Enriched Organic Plus compost microbial communities from Emeryville, California, USA - eDNA 5th pass 30_C BE-Lig OP (version 2) (version 2) ... | reverse complement strand
CGACGAAGGCGATCACCGTGACGACCAGGATGACCGCGCCGTAGATGAGCGCCGTGTCGTGGAGGCCCAGGCGGTCGGCGGCGAACCCGCCGGCGACGGCGGGGAGGCTGAAGGCCAGGTAGCTCAGGACGTACGCGAACGCGAAGAGCTCTCCGCGCTCGTCCGGGGTGGCTAGGTTGACCAGCACCCCGAACGATCCCAGGGCGGACGCGCCGAAGCCGACGCCCGAGACGAAGGTCCCGGCGAGCGCGAGCGGCGCGAGGTCGAACTCGAGCCCGAGGAGGGAGAGGGCGATCCCGGCGAAAAGCCAGCCGGCGGCCATGCGGATCACGGAGGCGGGCTCGCGCTCGCGCAGGAGGTAGACGGTCACCGCTCCCGTGCCGCAGAGGGCGGTGACGACCAGGGCACCCGTCAGGTAGCTGTCGGTGTCGATGAAGGTGGCCGCGATCGAGGGGCCGAGCGAGAGGTAGAGCCCGCCGAGTGCCCACCCCGCGACCATGATCGGCACGAGGGCGAAGAAGTCGGTTCGCAGGTGCGGCGGCAGGCCCACCTTCGGCTTCAGCGAGCCGCGCGCTCCCGGGCGCATCGTCGACGTCTCGGGCGAGATCCAGACGGCGACCGCGGCGAAGGCCAGGGCGACCAGCAGGATGATGAAGACCAGGGAGGTGGGCCAGGGCGCGAGCTGGACCAGGAGGCCGCAGCCGAGGGCCCCGAACGCGAGCCCCGCCAGGGGCGCCACCCCGTTGACGACGCCACTCCGCTTCGGGGCGTGCTCCGGCTGGAGATCGACGATCACCGCGCTCAAGGTGGCGAGCGCCACGCCCGTGGCGAGGCCTTGGATGACCCGGGCAACGGCGAGTGCGGTCACGTCGCCGGCGGACAGGAACACCACGAGCGAGACCGCCTCGAAGAAGATGGCTCCGAGCAGCACCGGACGACGCCCGACGTGGTCGGAGAGAGCGCCGAACACGAGCAGGGAGACGAGCAGCGCCACGACGTAGATCGCGAAGACCTCCGTGAGCGTCGCGGACGAGAAGCCCCAGCGGTCCTGGTAGAGCGCGTAGAGGGGGGACGGGACGGCCGAGATCGCCGGGAAGGTCACGGCGATGGCGGCCATCGCCCAGAAGGCGCGACCGTGAGCGAGCGGGTTGCGGGGTGAGGGAAAGGAGCCTGCCATCGGACGATCGAGAAGAGAGAGGGGACATGGACGCTACCAACCCGGCGCGCTCGGCTTCCGGGCCTCGCCCAGGCCGTTGCACGTTCGTTTTTCGCTATGTGAATCGAATGCCGACGACGTATCCCCGAGTTCATTCACGGCGCTTCTCCGATATGTGTCAATGCGATCGGTTAGTCTCTTGAACCGTAAGTATCAAACAAGTTTGTCTCCCAATGAGTGGGGTTAGAGGCAAAGAAACTCAGGAGGCAGCAAGTGTCAAGTATCGAAGACGCGATCGAGCAGCTCGAGAAGTCCGCGGCCAAGTTGAAGCAACTTTCGGTCGAGGAGAGCCGCGCCGTCCGTGAGGCGGTGAAGGAAGCCACCAAGGAGGCGACCGCCAAGGTAAAGGCCGAGTACAAGGACAAGAAGGCCCAGGCGCGCAAGGAGGCCCGCGACGCGGAGAAGGCAATCAAGGACGCGCAGGCCAGGATCCAGAAGGCCCTCGGCTCGGAGAAGGCCACGACGACCACCGGCGGCGGCAAGCGCGCCAGGCGGGGCGAGCGCGAGGCCCAGTTCGTCGCCTACGTGAAGGAGAACCCAGGGTCCCGTCTCGCCGACATCGCCCGCGGCATCGGGGTCCAGAACAGCGCCGCGAACGGGTTGGCGAAGAAGGCCGTGGCGGCCGGCAAGGTCAAGAAGTCGGCGGACAAGACCTACACCGCGGCCTGATCACCAAGGTTCACGGATACCAAGGCGCGAGGAGGGGCCCGCTTCGGCGGGCCCCTTTTGCTGGGTAGAATCGAACCGAGGGACGGATCCGTTCACGGATCGAAACGCTACGAGGAGAGTTTCATATGAGGGTGATTCGCAGGGTTTCGCTCGCGCTGGCCGCGATGTTGATCACGGCGGGGGCGTGCACCGTTGGCGGGGCTTCGGCCAAGCTCAACGTAATGACGTTGAAGGGATTCCCGGCGCCCGGGACGCCCGCCAAATACAACAAGGTGAAGGTGGTCAAGCAGGGGCCGAAGAAGGCGAAGAAGATCCTCCTGTTGGAACCCGGCACCTCGGCCGGGGCCACGAACTTCCGGCCGCTCGGAAACGCCCTCGTGAAGCGCCTCAAGGGTTGGCAGGTGTGGTCGATCGAACGGCGCGAGAACCTGCTCGAGGATCACTCGAAGCTCGAGGCGTACCTGAAGGGCAGGGCCACCAACGAGCAACTGCTGCACTACTACCTGGGCTGGATCCTCGACCCCGAAGGCGAGCCGCACTTCCAGCCGAAGACGACCGAGGAGACCGAGTTCGCGAAGCGCTGGGGCCTCCGGGTCGCCGTCCAGGACATCAAGCGGGTCGTGAAGCGGGCGCGCAGGGGCGGACGCAAGGTGGTGCTCGGCGGACACTCCCTGGGCGGATCCATCGTGACCGCCTACGCCACGTGGAACTTCAACGGCCGGCCGGGCGCGAAGGATCTCGCGGGGCTCGTGTTCATCGATGGGGCCGGGGCCAGGGAGCCCGGGGACCTGCCCGATGCGGATGCCGCCAGGGCGCAGCTCGACGGGCTCGCCGAGCCGTCCGCCAGCCCGTTCATCACGCTGGTCCCACCGTTCCCGTGGGCGGCCGGCGTGTTCAACGCGATGGGTTCGACCGTGGCCCTCAAGGACCCGGACACGAGGTCGCTCATGGATGAGTTCCCGCTGCTGCCGGCGAGCCTCAAGCCGCCGGTCCCGGCCACCAACCTCGCGCAGTACGCGTACGCGGTGGACGCGGACACGGGCCCCGACAACCTGAAGCTCGTCCAGAGCCACATCGGGGACCTCGCCCCCTCCGGCGACCCGCGGGGCTGGGTCAACGGGCAGCTCGGCACCGCGCAGCGCGCCGCCCAGGTCTTCACCGAGATCGACGGGATGGACGGGACCTCCTGGTACCACCCGCTTCGGCTGAGCATCGACGCCGGCGCCGTCAACAACGGCATCCCGGCCCCCGCCCAGAAGGTCTACGGCATCAAGACCACCATGGGCAAACGGGTCCGGCTGCCCATGTATTCGTTCGACGCCGAGCTCGGCAACGGCAGGATCAAGCGCGCGACCGAGGCGTTGGCGGCACAGTCGAAGGTGCCGAAGAAGTGGGTGAGGAGCGTGGTGCGTTCCTCGACCTACGCCCACATCGATCCGCTGAGCGCCCTCCCGGCGAAGAACGACTTCATCAAGACGCTCGTCCCCTTCCTGAAGAAGCGGATCAGGTAGCGGCTACTCGAACATGACGATCTGGCGGACCGCCTCGCCCCGGGCGAGGCGGTCGAAGCCGGCGTTGATCTCGTCGGGGGAGAGGCGGTGGCTGAGCAGCCTCTCCACCGGCAGCTCCCCGTCCCGGTACATGCGGATGAACTCGGGGATGTCGCGGCCGGGCACGCAGGAGCCCAGGTACGAGCCCTTGAGGGTGCGCTCCTCGGCGACCAGAGAGATCGCGGGTATCTCGAGCCGCCGGCTGGGATGGGGGAGGCCCGCGGTGACGGTCGTGCCACCCCGCCCGGTCGCGGCGTACGCGTCGGCCAGCACGTTCTCGTTGCCGACGGTCTCGACCGTCAGGTCGGCGCCGCCGCCGGTCGCCTCGCGAACCTCTTCCACCGTCTCGGGCCCGGCCTGGATCGCGACGTCGGCGCCCAGGTCCCGGGCGAGTTCGAGCTTCTCCGGGACCGTGTCGATCGCGACGAGCGTCTCGGGACGGGCCGACTTCGCGGCCAGCAGGGCCGCCAGGCCGACGCCGCCCAGCCCGAAGACCGCGACCGAGCGGGCGGGCAGTGCGGACGCCCCGGTGTTCAGCACCGCGCCCGCCCCGGTGAGGACGGCGCAGCCGAAGAGCGCGGCGACGTCGAACGGCAGGTCGTTCGGGACCTTGACCGCCGACCGGGCCGAGACCACGGCGTGGTCGGCGAGGGCAGAGACGCCCAGATGATGGTGCACGTCGCCGGCCCCGTCCTCGTGGAGCCTTATGTCCCCGCCGAGAAGGGTCCCGGCGACGTTGGCCGCGCCGCCCGGGCCGCACAGGGCGGGCCGGTCCTCCTCGCAGAAGCGGCAGCTCCCGCAGGCGGGCACGAAGGCGAGGACCACGTGGTCGCCGGCCTTGAAGCCCTCCGTGCCCGGACCGACCTCGACGACCTCGCCGGCCGCCTCGTGGCCGAGCGCCATCGGCATCACCCGCGGCCGCTGGCCCGTGATCACGGAAAGATCCGAGTGGCACAGCCCCGCCGCCCGGATGCGGATCAGGAGCTCGCCCTCGCCGGGCCGGTCCAGCTCCAGCTCGACCCGCTCGAGGGGCCTCGTCTCGGCGAAGGGGCCGGACCTGCCCATCTCGCGCAGGACCGTCGCGGTAGTCCTCACGAGGCCACCTCCAGCGATTCGAGCGCGGCCCGGATCGGGTCGGGTATGCCGGCCGGGCGACGGGTCTCCCGGTCGACGAACACGTGGACGAACCATCCCTCGGCGAGCGCGGCCCCGTCGCCGCCGAAGAGGCCGATCTCGTAGCGGACCGAGGCGTTTCCGAGCTTCCCGACCCGTAGTCGGGCATCGATCGGGTCGGGGAAGGCTACGGCCGCCAGGAACCGGCAGTGCGACTCGGCACAGACCCCGATCGTCGCGCCACCGTGGATGTCCAGCCCGCCGCTTTCGATCAGGAACCGGTTGATGACGGTGTCGAAGTACGAGTAGTACTCCACGTTGTTCACGTGGCCGTACACGTCGTTGTCCTTCCACCGGGTGGGGATGATCAGCGAGTGCGGGTAGTCGTCCGGGGACGGGGCGGGGTCGCTCATGCGGGGGATTATCGCCCAGCCGCGGGTCGCCGGGCCAGGGTCGCGGCAGGAAATCCCCTTGGGTGATTCACTGCTCCGATGGCCACTTCCGGCGACACCCGGCAAGCCCCGACGGTCCCGGCCGTCGCGATGGTGCTGGGGTCGATCACCTCGATCCAGTTCGGCGCCGCGGTCGCGACCGGACTGTTCGACGAGGTCGGCGCCCTTGGGGTGACCTTCCTTCGCACGATCATCTCGGCCGGGCTGCTCCTGTTGATCTGGAGGCCGTCCTTCCGGCTGGGCCGGGAGGACGCGAGGTTCGCCGTCCTCTTCGGGATCGTGCTCGCCGCGATGAACCTCGCTTTCTACGAGGCGATCGACCGGATCCCGCTGGGCATCGCCGTGACCTTCGAGTTCATCGGTCCCCTCGGGGTCGCCCTGATCACCTCACACCGGCGCCGCGACCTGATCTGGGTGGCCATGGCCGCGGCCGGGATCGTGCTGCTCTCGGGCGGGATCGGGGAGGAGGGGATCGAGGTCTGGGGAGTCGTCCTCGCCGTGGTCGCCGGCATCTTCTGGGGTTGCTACATCCTGCTCGGCAAGCGGGTGGGACAGCGCTTCCAGGGCGGGGAGGGGCTCGCGATCGCGATGGTCTTCTCGACGGTGGTCTGCGCTCCCTTCGGCCTGCTGGACGGCGGCTCGACCCTCGCCGAGGGCTCTGTCCTGCTCACGGGGCTCGCGGTCGCCGTCCTCAGCACCGCCCTGCCGCTATCGCTGGAGATGGAGGCCCTCCGGCGCCTGCCGTCACACGTGTTCGGGGTGATGATGAGCCTGGAGCCGGCGATGGCCGCCACGGTCGGTTTCGTGGTGCTCTCGCAGGATCTCTCCGCCGGCCAGGTCGTGGCGATCGGGCTGGTCGTCGCCGCCTCGGCGGGCGCGCTCTGGACCAGCCGCGCGCCGGCGCCGATCGAACCCTAGACCCGGCCGTTCGCGGTCGGGCCGGGGTGCGCGGCGGACGGCCGCCCGCCCGGGTTCCCGGGCTTGAGCAGCAGGGCCGCGACGAAGAAGCAGACCGCCCCGGCGAACGTGCCGAGGTTCGTCATGTCCGTGCTGATTGGATCGCCGGTGGAGGGATTGACCCAGGAGAAGACCGCCGAGACCATGAAGAACAGCGCCCCGGCCAGGTTGATCCACGTGTTCCACCAGTTGCGGGCCTCCGGGTCCCAGAGCGACTCCCGGTGGGTGGTCGCCCTGGCCGCCAGCACCGAGGCGACGATGAAGCAGACCGAGCCGACGAAGTCCGGACGCCAAACCAGGTTGTCGAACAGGCCCGGGTCCAGGTTCCCCGCGATTGCGAAGAACGTGGACACGTTGAAGGCGAGCGTCCCGACGAACTGGATCGCCGCCGCCCACCAGTCGTCCCACGCCTCCTTCGAGGCCCAGCCGCCGCACCGCCACCGTCCGGTCAGGCGGAGCTGCGTGAACCCGGCGATGGTGAAGAAGATCGAGCCGAGGAAGTAGGTGACGTTGTCGGCGGTCACCCCGACCAGCCCGACGTAGCCCGGCGTGGCGCCCAGCGCGAACAGCAGCGAGCCCACCGCGAACCCGCGCATCTCGCGACGCACGCTCACCGCCGGTTCACCTCCAGGATGGGACGCGACACCGGCGCAGCGTATCCGACGCCCGACCGGTAGATTTCCTCCTCTCGCGGTGGGCGTAGCTCAGCTGGTAGAGCTCCTGGTTGTGGTCCAGGCGGTCGCGGGTTCGATCCCCGTCGCTCACCCCTCCAAGAAGACCCCGCAACTGCGGGGTTTTCGATTTAGAGGTGCCGACCAGTAAGTGCCCGGGCGGGGAAGTACTCGGATCCAGGCTTGCCGTCATCCCGCCGAAGGATGGGCGGTCGTGACCGTAAGTCCGACGGCCGGGTCGGGGGTCCGAGTCGAGGGGTCTCTACGCTTCAGGCATCACGGGCCGTGGGCGGCTGACCGGGTTCGGGGTCCGTTATGAGAAAAAAGGGGCGGCGAGTCTGCGCGATTTGGGCAGGACGCGTCGCGAGACAGGGAGGAACTGACCGATGTCTTTTGGGTTTGGGTGGACCGCTCGTGTCTGCGCGCTTTTCGCGGTGGCCGCTCTCGGCCCGATGCTGCCGTCGCTCGCGAAGGCGACCGATGTTTGCGTGCCGACGTCGGACTTTGCGTCGTGCCCGGCCGGGGCGGAGTCCAGGGAAACCCTCGACCTGGCCCGAAGCGCCCTCTCACCCTTCTCGAGCGATGGTGTGCCTGATGTGATCCACGTGCAGCCCGGCGTGACCCTGTCTCCGCCTGACACGGGGACCCGCCTGGAAGCCGGCCCCGACGGGCTCACCGTCGAGGGCAACGGCGCGAACCTGCGCTCCCAGCTCGATCTGGATGGATGGCTCAGCTACCGGCTGGAAGTGAAGAACCTGAACGTGATCGAGACGGCGACGGCCTGGTGGCCTCACACGATCCACGTCAGGGGCGAGAAGAATGCGGCCCCTATCGTGCTGAAGGGGGTCACCGTCAGAGCGGAACCCAGGGAGAGTCCAGGCAATTCCAGCCTGACGGGTATACGCCTGGGATCCGGCAATCTGGTGCTCGAGGACGTGGACATCGGTGACGGAACCGATCTGGGCAAAGGGATCCAGGTCGTGAACAGCGACCCGGGCGGTCGAACCATCACCATGCGAAATGTCGTCGTGCGGGCCAGCTTCACCGCGCTCGAAACCGAAGGGACGCACGGCGAGATCGTGGCCTCCAGGTTCTCGGCCCCGAACGGCATCGACGCGCGCCTCTCCAGTGCCCTCGACATCAAGAACTCGATCATCGAGGCCGGGAGCGCGGTCAGGGTCACCAACGACGACGACGTGGGCTACGGTTGGAGTTCCGAGCTCGATTTCGATGGTGTGACCATCGTCCGCGACGCGGACCCCGGCCACGAACCGATCTCCGGTATCGCCACCGGCGGGGCCGCGGTCGCCGTCTCCAACTCGATTATCAGCGGCTGGCCCATGGGTCTCGCCTACCAGCCGCACCCTGCGATCACCATCCACCACTCGAACGTGCCGGTCCCCGAAGATCCCGGCCCGGGAATCACCGACAACTTCCACGCCGATCCGCTCTTCGTCGACGAGGAGAACTCCGACTACCGCCTCGCGGCCGGTTCGCCCTCGATCGACGCCGGCGATCCGGATTCCACCCTGACCGAGGACTTCCTCGGCGTCGGGAGGCCCCAGGACGGCGATGATGCCGGTGAAGCGGTGGTCGATCAGGGAGCGTTCGAACGTCCCCAGTCCGCACCCGGGGTAACGATCACCGCAGGACCCCACGAGGGCGCAACCTTCGCCCGGACCGATTTCACCTTCGAGTTCACCGACTACCCGGCGGGGAGGGCCGCGAAGTTCGAATGCGCTCTGGACGATGGTCCCTTCGCCGAGTGCTCGGAGGCATTGTCGCTCTCGAACCTGTCCGAGGGTGATCACACGGTCGCGATTCGGGCCGAGGATCGCTGGGGACACGTGGGCGATCCGATCACGCGAAGCTTCAACGTGGACCTCACCGCCCCGGACAGTTCGATCACCGGCGGTCCCGCTCAGGGTTCAACGGTGGCCACGTCCACCGTGACCATGGAGTTCGGCGGCACCGCCGGTGACACCGCCAAGCTCGAATGCCGGCTCGACGAGGCTTCCTTCGCCCGATGCGAGAGCCCCCTGGTGCTGCGAGGGTTGAGCGACGGGACGCACACCTTCGAGGTTCGAGTGATCGACGGCGCTGGTAACCGGGATGAGACCCCGGCGAGCCGTTCGTTCGCGATCGACACCACGCCGCCGAACACCAGCCTGGTTTCGGGACCCGGCAAGAGGGCGAGGAAGGGTGTCCTCAAGTTCTCGTTCCGGGCGACCGAGGCCGGTGCCAGATTCAGCTGCAGCCTCGTCAGGAAGGGCAAGCGAGCCGTGTACTCGGCTTGCAAGTCGCCAAAGACCTACCGGTTGAAACCGCGGCGGAAGAAGGTGATCTACGTATTCCGGGTCCGTGCCGCGGACGCGCACGGGAACATCGACCCGACCCCGGCAAAGATCAAGGCCACAATCCCGAAGAAGAAGAAAAAACGGTGGCGACTGTACCTCGCCCGACGCCGGCTCATGCCGGTGCTCAATCGGACCTGCGGCGGGGCCGACCGGGCACCCATGTCTCTCGGCTCGAATCATCGTCCCGGAGAGCGACCGCCGATCCGCGGGCGCCTAGAGGATCCCCTGGTCGGCGGCGGCGTGGATGGTCGGTACCGCGGGCCTGAAGCCGAGCTCGCGGGCGAGCGAGCCGTCCATGCGGCCGGCCCACGGGTTGGTGAGCGGTTCGGCCGAGCCCTCGATGGGATCCCCGCCGTAGCGGGTCATCTCCAGGACCGTGACCGGGGCATCGTCGGTGATGTTGACGATCCTCCCGTCCATCGCCCCGTTGAGCGCGAGGCGGATCGCCGTGGCGATGTCGCGGTGGTGGGCCACCGAGTACGTGTTTGCGGGATGGAGGCCGAAGCGCGGGGCGAGCGCCGACATGCTGGCCAGGTGGCCGTCGCCGTCCCCGTAGACGAATGGGAGGCGCAGGACCGCCCAGGTCAGGCCGCTTTCGCGGAGCAGGTTCTCGGCCGCGACCTTGCTGGCCGGGTAGGCGTCGGTCGGCGTGCAGGAGTCGTCTTCGCGGCCCGGCCTGGCGGCGTCCGCGTCGTACACGTTGCTGGTGCTGGTCATGATCAGACGGGCCTCGGGCGCGCCGTTTCGGACCGCTTCGAGGAGGTTCCGGGTGCCGTCGAGGTTGGCGCGCCAGATCGCGTCCTCGTCCTCGGTCCGGAAGAGGGCGGCGAGGTGGACGACCGCGTCGACTCCCTCCACTGCCGGCTCGAGCGTCGCCGGGTCGTCGAGGTCGCCGCGCACGGCGCCCACGCCCTCGGGCAGGTCCAGGTCGCGGCGGGCGAGCACCCGGCACTCGAAGCCCGAGTCGACGAGACGGGGGAGGAGTCGGGAGCCGACCAACCCGCTTGCTCCGGTAAGTAGCAGCTTCATTGATGATCCTTTCAGCAGATGATCAGTAATCCTGACGATCATAACATAGGTATATTTGCGGCGATGCCGACCGAAGAGGACCTGGGCCCGGAGCTGAGCCGCCGTCTCGGCTACCTGCTGAAGCGGGCCCGGATCCGGCTCGAGGAACTTCACGAATCCCACATGGGACCGTCCGGCGTCTCCGCCCGTGAGCTCGGGGTGCTCCTGCTCTTCGCATCGAGCGGCCCGGAGTCGCAGCAGGAGGCAGCTCGCCGGCTCGGCGTCGACCGGACGACCATGGTCACCCTGATCGACGGGCTCGAGTCGAGGGGCCTGGTCGCACGCACCCCCGACCCGGACGACCGGCGTCGCAACCTGGTCGGGCTGACCGCCGAGGGGCGGAGGGCGCTCCGCCGCGGGAAGCGGGCGAGCGACCAGGCGGAGAGCGAGCTTCTGGCGGAGCTGGACGCGGCGGACGCGGCGAGGTTGCGCGAGCTACTCGGCCGGATCGCCGCGGACGAGCCGCGGCGCCGGCCAGCCTGACCCGCTCAGCCCCGGATGGTGGAGCGGGAGCCGAGCTTCGTCCAGATGAAGACGACGATCACGGCGCCGATGATCGAGCCGATCAGGCCGGAAGCCTGGAAGAAGCCGTCGTCGATGTCCTTGCCGAAGATCAGGGCGCCGAGGAAGCCGCCCACGAACGAGCCGATGATGCCGACCAGGATCGTCATCGGGATCGACATCTCCTGCTTTCCCGGCACGAGCAGCCGCGCGACGGCACCGGCGATGAGGCCGACGATGATGAGACCGATGATGAAACCAATCATTTTGAGTCCTCCGGTTCGGGTGGTTGCCGGTCCGGTACCCGGGTGGGCACTTTTCAATTCCCGGCCGGCCGGGTATTGCCGGTCCGATGGATGAGATTCCCACCGGCAGGCGCTCGAGCCTGCGACGACCGCTGCTGTCCCTCGCCCTGGCGTTCCTCGGGTTGATGGCGATCGCGCCGAGCGCCAACGCGTTCGGCCTCGAAGGCCTGATCGCCGCGCCCGCGGACACGAATGCGGGTGCCCACTCGGACTTCCACACCCACATCGAGATCACCACGCCCGAGGACCAGCTCCGCAACCTCACGGTCAGCCTGCCCCCGGGGCTCTCCGGAAACCCGCAGTCCGTGCCGAAATGCCCGGTCGCCCAGCTGAACGCGGACGACTGTCCGGCCGGCTCCCAGATCGGGACGACCACGGTCCAGCTGACCGCGCTCTCGCTGGTGCCGCTGACCGTCGAAGGCAGCGTCTACAACGTCGAACCCGGCCCGGGGGAGCCGGCCAGGCTGGGCATCGTCCTCCGTCCGCCGGATCCCACCGGGCTGCTCCTGCCGCCGATCGTCCAGCAGGTCCGGGTCGAGCTCCGACCCGACTTCGGGCTGGACACGATCCTCACCGACCTGCCCCAGAATGCCGCCGTGCTCAATCTCGTGCCGGTCGGGATCGCTATCGACTCGATCGACCTCGACCTGGACGGCTCCTTCATGACCAACCCGACTTCCTGTGGCACCAAGACGACCAAGTTCTGGGCCGGGTCCTGGGTCGGGACCGTGGCCACCGGGTCCGCGAGCTTCGAGTCGACCGACTGCGAGAACCAGCCGTACGATCCCCAGGCGAGCCTGGAGATCGACGGGAACGGCGCCCCCATGGGCCCCGGCTCGAGGCCCACCGTGACTTCCGTGATCACCCAGGCCGCCGGCGAGGCGAACAACGAAAGCGCCACGGTGGTCCTGCCGGCGGCGCTGGGGGTCGAGGGAACCCTCCTCGCCCAGGCGTGCCCGCTGGCCGAGTTCGAGGCGGGCACCTGCGCGGAGACGTACCGCCTGGGATCCGCGACGGCGGTCAGCCCCCTGCTCGACTCGCCGCTCTCGGGAGCCGTCTACTCCGTCGCGTCGGAGGGGCTCCCCCAGGTCGGGGTCGACCTGAAGGGCACCCTGCCGCTCAAGATCCTGGGCACGTCCACCCTGCCGGGCGGCCGCGTCGCGACCACTTTCGAGGGCCTGCCCGACCTGCCGCTCTCGCGATTCGAGTTGGTCTTCCCGGGCGGTCCGAACGGGTTGGTCCGGGTCGTCGGCGACGTCTGCTCCCCGGACTCGACCTTCGGCGCGGAATTCAAGTCTCAGGCCGGCCAAGAGGTGAGCCGGACTCTCCCCACCTCGGTCAACGGCACCTGCCAGCCCGGCGGGGACGGCAACGGGAACGGAAACGGGGATCGGGTCAAGCCGCCGAAGGCGAAGGCCAGGGTTTCCGGGGCCGCGCGCCACCGTCCACGCGCCGCCCTCCGGATCCGGTCGGGTGGTGCCGCCGTGCGCACCGTCCGGGTCGGCCTGCCCCGGGCCTTGAAGCTCCGGCGCGGCGCCGCCCGGCGCCTGATCGTCAAGGCCGACGGCAGGCGCGTCGCGCCCAAGAAGATCGTGGCCAAGGGCCGGGCGATCAAGGTGAAGCGATTCCCCGGCAAGGGGGCTCGCAACCTGAATATCGTGGTCCGCCCGGCGGCTCTCGCCAGGCCGGCGGCCGCCCGCCGTGGCGCCAAGGTCCTCTTCCGCATCCGGGTGGTCCGAGAAGGCCGCAAGCCGGTCGCCCTCCGCGTCCGGGCGCGGGTCGGCCGGTAGGTCGGCCCCACCGACGGCGGATGACGCGGGGCCGACCGTCTATCCTGCATGCAACGCTGCATGCAGGTGCGGCGACGGGAAGTGAAGGCGGGGACGCCAGGGAGGAGCGGAGGAAATGAGGAACGTCAGGATTGCGAGGGCCACGCTCGTGGCCGGGCTCGTCGGTTGCGTGGTCGCGCTCGCGTGCGCGTCACCCGGCGCGGCGGCCGGAAACGACGCACGGACGGCGGCCAAGTCGCGGGTCTCGCTCAAGGTCGCGACGCCGGGGCAGAAGGCCCTCCTGCGCCGGAAGGCGCTCGTCGTGCGCGTCTCGGCCCGGGGCAGGGTGCGCGTGCGGCTCGCCGCCCGGGTCGGCAAGAGGCGCAACCTCATTCGCCCGAGGACGGTCCGGTTCGGCAAGCGTGGCAAGCACGTCCGCAAGGTGCGGCTGGGGCTTACGAAGCGGGGTCGGAAGAGGCTTGGGTCGTGTGGCGCGAAGTCGGTGGTGGTGACGGGCAGGTTCCGGTCGAGGTGGCGGGGGCGTGTGGGTAGGGGTTCGGTCCGGGCGCGTAGGCGCCTTTCGAAGGATCGGGGTCGTTGTGCTGGGGGGCCGGTGGTTCCGGTGAGGGCGGTGTGTGATCCGCTTGATCGGGCGGTTTGTCTTCATCCGTTTCCGAGCGATTACTACACGCGGCGTGATGATTCGTCGGTGACGGGCCTTCGGCTTGATTATCCGGCGGAGGGCATGCCGGCCAACAAGGCTGGGGTGAGGGTTGATCCGTCGGAGTTCAATCGCAGCGATGGTTTCAGTCCGGGTTCTTTGATCGTCACGAAGATCCCGGGGGTCGAGACGCCCGAGGCGTTCGAGAACACGGGGTTCGTGCCGGAGACGAACATGCGTGACTATCTGCGTTCCGATCAGCCGGTGGTGGTGATCGACACGGTCACGGGGGAGCGTTGGCCGATCTGGGCGGAGCTTGACAGCAACCCGACCACGATCGCCCCGTATCAGGCGGGTGATGGGGTCGGGGGGATCGGGTTGAACCCGACGAACACGAGTCCGGTGAACTTGATCGTGCGGCCGGCGAAGAACTTCACGCCGGGCCATCGGTACGTGGTCGCGTTGCGGAACCTGAAGGACGCGGCGGGTAATGCGGTTGAGGCGCAGGCCCCGTTTGAGACGTGCCGGGACGGCAAAGAGACCCGGGATCCCGGGCTGATCTACCGGTGCGAGGACCTGAACCGGGATGTCTTTCCCGAGCTCGACAAGGCGGGGATCTCCAAGGATGGTCTTTATCTGGCCTGGGACTTCACGGTCGCAAGTGAGGAGAACCTGACCGGCCGGGCCCTCCAGATCCGCGATGACGCGTTCGCGCGTCTCGGGGACACGAACCTCGCCGACCGCTCGATCGGTGGCAGCGACTCACCCACCGTCGAGGTCACCCACGCCTGCGGCGGCGGATACACCGACTGCACCACCAACGACGG
>Ga0182737_1002687_pt1 | contig 14118 bp, 18 predicted proteins | sample eDN5th30CBELigOP_FD_128878 | JGI IMG/M metagenome (GOLD analysis project Ga0182737, IMG submission 128878) | Enriched Organic Plus compost microbial communities from Emeryville, California, USA - eDNA 5th pass 30_C BE-Lig OP (version 2) (version 2) ... | reverse complement strand
CTTCGATGGCAAGCGACCAGAATGCGACGCGGTAGCCGCCGATGCGGTCGGGCAGGTGGCCCAGCGCGATCCGCACGAAGATGAAGCCGGCGCCGAAGGCAGTCATGACCAGGCCGGCGTGGGTCCAGCGGTGCGTGGCAAAGTGGAGCGAGGCGAAGGCCGTAAGGGTGGCCAGGCCCACGCCCTGCAGCATCAGGCCCAGACCCTCGCGCCAGATCTGGCGGAGCACGCGGCGGAACGGCAGCCGCTGCCCGGCCGGCGATGCATACGGCGTGGCGCCGACGGCGATGGCCGCCGCCAGCAGCGGTGCGGCGATGCAGGCCGCCATCGCGGCAGACAGGCTCGCACCCTGGTAAAGCGCCATGCCGGCGGGCGCGCCGATCGCCAGTGCGGCGAACATCGCGATGCCGGTCCAGGACATCGACATGCCGGCGCGCTGCGGGCCCACCGAGGCAATGGACCAGGACACGCAGCCGGTGACGAACTGGCTCTCGCCCAGCCCGGCCGCCAAGCGCCCTACGACAATGATGGCGAGGCTGGCCCTGGGATCCAGGCCTGGCAATGCGGCGGCCAGGTACAGCAGGCCGCCGAGCGCGCAGAATGCCGCCCCCTGCAGGGCGGCGCGCTTGCCGCCATGCTGGTCGGTGACGCGGCCGGCATAACCGCGCGTGAGCACGGTGGCGAGGAACTGGATGCCGATGGCTAGTCCCACCACCAGGCTGCTGAAGCCGAGCCGGTCGTGGATGAAGAGGGGAATGACGGGCAGTGGCAGGCCGACGGCCATGTAGCCGCAGAACAGTGCCGCGATGACGGCGGGAGCGGGACGAGGCAGGTGAGCTGGCGTGGCGCCGGCCCGGCCTGTCTTCACGGTCAGTGTGGACAAGGTGGACTCCGAATGCACAAGGGAAGAAAGGCCGCCCGTGCGAGGGCGGCCGATGCTCAGGCAGTCGCCCGGCGCGGGGCCGCCGCGCTGTCGAACAGGCCGGGACGGTAGCCGCTGGCTGCGAGCAGGTAGTCGCGCGAGGCCGATGCATCGGCCGCCAGCCTGGCCAGGTCGACGTCCACCAGCCTGCCGGCACGCTTGCGCAGCTTGCCCGCCACCATCACGGTGTCGACATCGGCGCGCTCCACCGCCTGCACAAGCGTGCCGATGGCATGGGTGACGGGGAACACGGCCACGCCGTCGGTGCGCACCATGATGATGTCGGCCTGCTTGCCTGGCGTCAGCGTGCCGATGGACCGCTCCAGCCCGGCGGCGCGCGCGCCATGGACGGTCGCTGCGCGCAGCACCGCCTCTACGGAGATGGGCGCGGGCGCGTCGGCCTCGCCGCGCAGGCGGCGGTACCGCATGGCCGAGCGCTGCTGGCCGAAGAGGGCGTGCATCTCGCCGAACATGTCGCTGCCGAAGGCGGTGTCCAGGTCGATGCCCAGCGCCGGGGCGAGGCCGTGTTCGATCGCCTGCTGATAGGCGAAGCTTTCGTCGTCAAAGCCGAACAGCGCGTCCGAGCGCGGGTTGACCGTGACGTTGACGCCCGCATCGGCCAGCAGCCTCCAGGTCTCCCGCGGCAGGCGCGTGCAATGGTTGAAGATGTTGTGCGCGCCCAGCACGCCGGGCTGCGCGAATTCCGGTGACAGCTTGGCCAGGTCGCCGATGAATTCCGTCAGGATGCGCATGTCCAGCCCGCGGGCAACCTTCCACCAGTCCAGGTTGAGCTGGCCAAAGAGGCCGACGCGCACCAGGCTGTCCGCGTCGTTCCATTGCCGCGCCAGGCGCGCCAGGTCGCCCGGCAGGTGTGCGGCGCTGGCTTGCTTGTCCATGGCGGGACCCACCATGTGCAGCGCGCGGATGCCGGTCGACGCCAGCGCGTCGAGCGCCGCGTCGGTGTGCTCGGGGCTGCGCGAGCTGTGGCAGGCATCGATGATGGTGGTGATCCCCGCGTCCAGCGAGGCTGCGGCCGTCAGCCGGGTGCTCACGTGCATGTCGAGCGGACGATAGTGGGCGCCCAGCTTTTCGGCGACCACGTCGATATAGGCGAACAGGTCGTCGACGTCCGGCATCATCCGCCGCATGACGCCGAGCCAGGCGTGGTGATGGGCGTCGACCAGGCCGGGCAGCACGATGGTGCCGGCGGCGTCGATGACCTCCGCATCCTCTGTGGCGATGCGGGCGCCGATGGCGGCGATCCGGTCCCCCTGGACGAGTACGTCGCCAATGGCGAGATTGGGAATGTCGGCGTCCATCGTTACGATGGTGCCGCCCTTGAAAATGCGCTTCTGAGAGAGATCAGGCATGTTGGGCTCCGTGGATTCGATCATCGACGCGCGGCCGATGCGCCGCGTCGTGGGGATGAAAGATAGGGCCTGCCTGAGTTTTGATTAAGATAGTGTTGTTCATAACATTTTTGCTAAAAAGCAAAGGTGAGGCGATGGGATTCGATGGCAGGCTGCTGTCCGGAATGAGCGTGCTGGCGGCGGTGGTCGAGACCGGCAGTTTCACGCGAGCAGGAGAAGTGCTGGGCTTGTCGGCCTCCGGTGTCAGCCGCGCGGTTTCGCGGCTGGAGGCACGCATCGGCGTGCGGCTGCTCGATCGCACGACGCGCGCCCTGCACCTCACGGGAGAGGGGGCGCGGCTGTACCAGTTGGCTGCGCCGCACCTGTCCGGCATCGAGGATGCCGCCAACGTGGTGGCGGGCGCGGCAGAGGCGGTGCGCGGCAAGCTGCGCGTCAGCCTGAATCCATTGTTTGCCCAGTACGCAATGGCGGCGCGCCTGGTGCAGTTTGCCGACCGCTATCCCGAGCTGGATCTCACCGTGCTGCAGCTTCCCGATGTGGGCGACCTGGTGGCCGAGGGCGTGGACGTGGCGGTGCGCTTCGGTCCGCAGCGGGCCTCGGGCATGTCCTCGCGCCTGCTGCTCGAGACGCGCGTGCTGACCGTGGCGGCCCCGTCCTACATCAAGCGGTACGGACGTCCGCGCACACCCACCGGGCTTACCGGGCACAACTGCATCCAGTTCATCGATCCGCGGCGCGGCAAGCCGTATCCTTGGGAGTTCCACCGCGGCAAGGAGGTGTTGCACGTGGCCACCACGGGCCGGCTGACGCTGGCCGACGTCGATACCCTGATCCAGGCCTGCGTGACCGGCGGGGGGGTGGCGCAGATGCTGGAGTTGGGCGTGGGGCACCTGGTGGCCAATGGCACGCTGGTGGACCTGTTCCCCGACTGGCACAGCGAGACGTATCCGCTCTATGCCGTGCGGCCGTCGCGACGCCTGCCGTCCGCCGCCGTGCAGGCCTTCCTGGAATTCTGCCGCGAGGTGTGTCAGGAGCCCGGCCGGGCTATCGGTGCGGCCTGACGCTTGACGCCTGCCCTACACTGGGCGCAAATCTGCAATGTCCGACCAGGGAGAGCGGCTATGGAAATTCGTATGCAGGGGCGCACCGCCATCGTGACGGGCGCCAGCAAGGGCCTGGGCCTGGCGATCGCCGACCGTTATGTTCAATGCGGCGCCGACGTGGTGATTGCGGCGCGCAGCGAACCGCCCCTGCATGCCGCGCGCGAGGCGCTGGCCGGCCGTGGCGCGGGCCGCGTGCACGCGGTGGCCTGCGACGTCGCCACGGCCGACGGCGTGCGCACGCTGTACGACGAGGCGATGCGGGTCTTCGGCCAGGTGGACATCGTGGTCAACAACGCGGGTGTTTCGGCCGCCGGACCGTTTGCCGAGGTCTCGGACGAGGCGTGGCAGGCCGACCTGGACCTGAAACTGTTCGCCGCCATCCGGCTGATCCGGCTGGCGTGGCCGCAGATGCGCGAACGCCGCTGGGGCCGCGTCATCAACGTGCTGAACGTGGGCGCGAAGGCGCCGGGCGCGGGATCGCTGCCGACCTCCGTGTCACGTGCGGCCGGCATGGCGCTGACCAAGGCGCTCTCGGCCGAGGGGGCGCCGGACAACATCCTGGTCAACGGATTGCTGGTCGGCAAGATCGAGAGCGACCAATGGGTGCGCCGGGCCGATGCGCTCGGGGTGCCGCTGCAGCAGGTGCTGCAGGACCTGGGCCGGGGCATCCCCATGGGCCGGGTGGGGCGCGCGGACGAGTTCGCGGCGGTTGCCTGTTTCCTGGCGTCGGACTGGGCGTCGTACGTGACGGGCACCGCCATCAACGTCGACGGCGGCGCATCGCCGGTCGTGTAGGGCCCGGCCTACGTCAGGCCGTGCCGGTTGGCGTATTCCACCAGTTCCACCAGGCTCCTGACGCCCAGTTTGTCGAAGACGCGGGCCCGGTAGGTGGAGATGGTGTTGCCCGACAGGGCAAGCTGCTCCGCGATCTCGGAGACCGACCGGCCACGCACCAGCAGCTGCAGCACCTGGAACTCGCGGTTGGACAGGGCCTCGTGCGGCGTGTCGGTCGGCTTGCGCCGCACGTCGTGCGCCAGCAGTTCGGCCACTTCGGGCGTGATGTACAGCCCGCCTTCGGCCGCCTTGGCGATGGCCGCGAGGATCTGCCCGGGATCGCAGCCCTTGTTCAGGTACGCGTGCGCGCCGCTGCGGATCGCCCGCACGCCGAACTGGGTTTCGGGATAGACCGACAGCATCACCACGCCCAGCGAGGGAAACTCCGCGCGCGCGGTCTTCAGCAGGTCCAGCCCGTCGCGCTCGCCCAGCGCGATGTCCAGCAGCATCACGTGCCAGGGCCGGCTGCGCAGTTCGCGCAAGGCCGAGGGGCCGTCGGCGGCCTCGCCGATGTCGCCGATGTGTGGCGCGTCTGCGAGGATCTGGCGCAGGCCGCGCCGGATGATCATGTGGTCGTCGACGATCAGGACGCTGGCGGCCATGGGGTTCCTTGTGGAGTTGGCAGCGGCTAGACGCCCGGCAGGTGCAGGCGCGCGCGGGTGCCCGCATCCGGCGCGCTGTCGATGGCGATCTGGCCGCCGATGGCATGGGCGCGTTCGCCGATGCCCAGCAGGCCGAAGGTGGAGGGTCGGCTCGGCACCTGCATGCCGCGGCCGTCGTCCTGCACCGTCAGGGTCAATCCGCTCGCGTCGCCTTCCACCGTCAGGCTGACCTGCGTGGCCTCGGCGTGCCGCTGCACGTTGGTCAGCAGTTCCTGCACGATCCGGTAGACCTCGATCTCGGCCGCGCGGCCCAGCCGGCGGCGTTCGGCCTCGGGGGTACACATGAAGGTGCAGCGCAGGCCGCTGCGGGCCTGCACGTCCTGCAGCAGGGACTCCAGCGCGGCCCACAGGCCCAGGTGGTCCAGCACGACAGGCCGCAGGTCGTTCAGGATGCGCCGGGTGGCGCCCATCGCGGCCTGCGTCACGTCGAGCATGCGGCCCACGTGGCCGGCCAAGTCGGGCTGGCCGTGCAGTTGCTGGCGCAGCCAGTTCAGGTCGAGCTGCAGCGCGGTGAACGAGGCGCCCAGGTCGTCGTGGATGTCGCGCGCGATGTGGGCGCGCTCTTCCTCGCGCAGTGTGCTCAGGTGCGAACTGAGCTTGCGCAGCGAGGCATGCGCGCTGCTCAGCTCGGCCGTGCGCTCGGCCACGCGGCGCTCCAGCAGTGCATGGCTGGCCTGCAGCTCGCGTTCGATGCGCTTGCGCTCGGAGATGTCGGAGAACGTCACCACCGCGCCCACGACCTGTTCGCCCTCCAGGATGGGATGCGAGGCGTAGCGCGCCGGAAAGCAGCTGCCGTCGCGCCGCCACAGGACCTCGTCGTCGGCCTGCTCGCCGCGGCCGTCGCGAAAGGCCCGGAAGATGCGGCAGTCGCACAGCGGGATCAGGGTTTCGTCCTGGCGCGAGTGGTGGATGAGGTAGTGCATGTTGCGGCCGACGATTTCGTCGGCCGTGTAGCCCAGCATGCGCGCGCCGGTGCCGTTGATGAAGATGCAGCGCCCGCGCAGGTCGATGCCGTAGATGCCGTCGCCGGCCGATTCCAGCAGCGCCTCCAGCTGGCGCCGCCAGGCGGCGTGGTGCGAAAGGTGGTGCAGGTCGGCGAACATTGGCCGGGTTACGCCGGTTCCGGCGCGTGGCAGACCGCCTCCAGCCGGTTGCCGGCGGGATCGGCGACGAACGCCGCGTAGTAGTGCGCGTGGTAATGCGGCCGCAGCCCGGGGGCGCCGCCGTCGGTGCCTGCGTGCGCCAGCGCGGCGGCATGGAAGGCGCGCACGGCGGCCCGGCTCGGGGCCTTGAAGCACCAGTGGCGTCCATCATGGGCGTGCGCGCCGGCGCGCTGGTACACGGCCAGATAGGTGTGCGCGTCGTCGCCGGGGCGGCAGCGTTCGCCGTAGCCCAGGGCGTCCGGCTCGTCGTAGACCTTGGCCGCACCCAGCGCGGCCATTACTGCGTCGTAGAAGGCGCGGACCGCCGCGAGGTCGGGCACGGCGATCGACACGTGGTCCAGGAGCTGCATGGCGGCCTCAGGCGCGCGCGTCGGCGTTGTGGCGCAGCCACAGCTGGATCGACGGGCGCCGCCATTGGGCTTCGGCATAGGCCCGCAGCTCTGCTGGCAGGTCGTCGCCGGCACAGGCCAGGCGCCGCAGCATCAGCGCCAGGTCGACGTCGGCAATGCTCCAGGTGTCGAACAGGTGTGGGCCGCCATGCGCCAGCAGCGTGCCGGCCACGCGGATCAGCTTGGCCGCGGCCGCGTGCCCGGCGTCGGACAGGGGGTGTCCCGCCTGGTTGTGGAAGACGACTTCGGTGGGGCGCTCGTCGCGCAGCGCCGCCAGGTCGCTGCGCAGCCACGACTGCATCTGCAGCGCCTCGGCGTGCGCGCGCCGGTCGGCGGGATACAGCGCCGGATACTCGGGCGCCGGGTAGGTGTCTTCCAGGTACTGCGCGATGACGCCGGATTCGGACAAATGAAAGCCATCGTGCGTCAGCGCGGGCACGCGGCCGGTGATCGAGCGCGTCAGGTAGGGGCGCAGGTGCTGCTCGCCGCATTCGAGGTCGACCGGCCGCAGCTGGATGGGCAGCCCTTTCTCGGTGAGGGCGACGAAGGCCGACATGGCATAGGGACTGAGGAAGGCCGCGTCGACGTACAGGGTAAGGGGGGAAGCCAAGAAGGATCTCCGGCAGGGGGTAGTGCGGCCGCCGGGGGGCCGCGCCTGCACAGGGTATCTTACTCAGTCCACGATGAACAGGCGGGCGCCCCCCGTGGTGGACGAGCGGTGCGGCTCGGCGTCGTCGGCCACCTGGTAGCTCATGCCGGGGCGCAGCACGAAGACCCGGCCGTCCTGCAGCTCGGTATGCAGCTCGCCTTCCAGGCAGTACAGGATGTGGCCTTTGGTGCACCAGTGGTCGGCCAGGTAGCCGGGCGAGTATTCGACCATGCGCACGCGGATGGCTCCGAACTGGCGCGTGCGCCACAGCGCGCGGCCGGTTTCGCCGGGGTGTTCGGTGGGTTCGATCTCGGCCCAGTCGGTGGTGCCGAAGGGAATGTCCTGCATGTGCATGGCGGTGTCCTCAGGCGTCGAGTTTCTTCTGCCAGAACAGGGCCTGGCCGTTGGCTTGCTGCAGTTGGTAGCCGGCGTAGCCCATCTTGCGGTAGAGTGCCTTGGCCGGACCGTTGCCTTCCAGCACTTCCAGCGTGATCTTGCAGCAGCCCAGCCGGCGGGCAGCGGCCTCCAGCGCGGCCAGCAGCTGCTGCGCCACGCCGCGGCCGCGATGGCGTTGCGCAACCATGAAGTCGTGCAGATTGACGAGCGGCTTGCACGCGAAGGTGGAGAAGCCCTCGAAGTAGATCGCCAGCCCGGCCGGCTCGCCGTCGACGTAGGCCAGCAGCGCGTGCGCCCATGGCCGCGAGGCCAGGGCCTCGACCAGGCCGCGGCGCGAGGCCTCGGCCAGCGGTTCGCCCCCGCCCATGGGGTCGCGGGCGTATTCGTCCAGCAGCGCCACCACGGCCTGTCCGTGTTCGGGGCGGCTGAAGTCGGCGTCGATGATGTCCAGCATGAGGTGTCCTGTAGGAAAGCGGCGCGGGCCGCCAGCAAGGCAGAGCGGGGTTGCGCCGTGCAGTATAGAACCGGGCCGCGCGCCCAGGGTCGGACGGGCGGGGCCCGCAGCCGGCCCGCCGCGTTGAAGAATCCGCGCCACGCCCCCATCTGCAACGCATTCGAGGCCGGCGCGACGCAGGCTGCCGCCGCCGGCCCCATCCCTACGAGAGAGCCGGCACATGGAGTTCAAGGACTACTACGGCATTCTGGGCGTGGCGCGAACCGCTACCGACGAGGATATCCGGCGCGCCTACCGCAGGCTTGCCCGCAAATATCACCCCGACGTCAGCAAGGAGCCCGACGCCGAGGCGCGCATGCGCGAGGTCAACGAGGCCAATGCGGTGCTGGGCGATCCCGAGAGGCGTGCCGCCTACGACCGCCTGGGCGCGGGGGTGGCGACCGGCGAGGGCTTCCGGGCGCCGCCTGGCTGGGACACGGGTTTCGAGTTCCGCGACGCGGGGGATGCGGCGGGGTTCAGCGAGTTCTTCGAGTCGCTGTTCGGTGGCCGCGCGCGCGACGTCTGGCACGAATATCCCGAGCGCGGCGAAGATCACCATGCCGTCATCGAGGTCGACCTGGACGACGCGCTGCATGGCGCCACGCGCGAAGTCAGCCTGCGTGGGCTGGCGCCCGACGCGCAGGGCCGGCAGCAGATCCGCACGCGCACCCTCAGCGTGCGCATCCCGGCCGGCGTGCGCGAGGGCCAGCGCATCCGCCTGGCGGGCCAGGGGCTGCCGGGCCAGGGAGGCGCAGGCAACGGCGACCTGTATCTCGAGATCCGCTTCAAGCCGCATCGCCTGTATCGCGCCGAAGGCCGCGATCTGTCGCTGACGCTGCCCGTGGCGCCCTGGGAGGCCGCGCTGGGCGCTTCCGTACAGGCGCCCACGCCCGGCGGCCCGGTCGAGGTCCGCGTGCCCCCCGGTTCGCACAACGGCAGCCGGTTGCGCCTGAAAGGGCGCGGCATTCCCGGCAACCCGCCGGGCGACCTGTATCTGGTGCTGGAGGTGATCCTGCCGCCGGCCGACAGCGAGGCAGCCAAGGCAGCCTACCGCCGCATGGCGCAGGACCTGGCGTTCGATCCCCGTCGGCACCTGCACGGATGACGTCGCGGGCGCCGCTACACTGGCGGCACCGTTTTCCGACGTGTACAGGAGTCCCCGATGCAGACCCCCGCCGGCGCGCAGGCGCCGACCGCGCAGCCCGGCCAGGCGCGCCGCGATGGCCTGAAGGCCTGCCTGCCCGTGATGATCGGCTATTTCCCCGTGGCGATGACATTCGGCATCGCCGCCACCGCGGCCGGCCTGACCCCGCTGCAGGCCATCCTGGTGTCGGCGCTGGTCTATGCCGGCGCCAGCCAGTTCCTGCTGCTGGCTTCCATCAAGGCCGGCACGCCCTGGCCATGGGTGGTGGCGCTGTGTTCGCTGCTGAATGCCCGCCATTTGCTGTATGGGCCGCTGCTCTCGCGCTTCCTGCCCGAGGCGCTGGGCGGGCGGCTGCGCACCGCCTTCCTGCTGACCGACGAGGTCTTCGCCACGGCATGGCAGCGCATCGAGGCCGTGCCGGCGGACCGGCGCCAGCCGTGGCTGGCCGCGTTGGGCCTGGGGGCGTGGGCGACCTGGGTGGGCGGCACGGCGGTGGGCGCCTATGCCGGCGGGGGACTGGAGGCGGGTTTTCCGATGCTGGCCGAGGCCATGCGCTTCGCGCTGCCGGCCCTGTTCGCCGCGCTGGTGGCCCAGAGCCTGCGGCGCGGGCTTTGGCTGCCGGTTGGTGCCGCGCTGGCCTGCGCGGCCGCGGTGACGGCGGCGGGCCATCCCACGCTGGCCATCCTGGCCGGGGCGGCGACGGGCTGCCTGGTGCACGCGCTGCGGAGGGCCGCATGACGGCAGAATTGGAGTTCTGGGCGGCCGTGGCCGCCATGGGGGCCATCACGTACCTGACGCGCGCGCTGCCATTCCTGCTATCGGCCCGCAGCCGGCTGCTGGAGGCGCTGTCGCGCGAGGGATCGGCGCTGGCCGTGCTGGGGCCGGCGCTGCTGGCCGGCATCGCGGCCGCGGTGATCGTGCCCGATCTGCTCCCCGAGGGGGCCGGGCGTCCGGCGGCCTATCTGGGCGGTCTGGCGATCACGGTGTTCGCGGCGCGCCGCTGGTCCAACACGGGCGCGGCGGTGCTGCTGGGGGTGGCCGGCTATGCCCTGCTGCGCGCGCTTCTGCCGTAAGGCTTCGACCCGGCATGCGGTAGCATCGGTGGGGAAGGCCGCCGCGCGGCGGCCTTCCCCCCGTTTTCCTCAAGCCCTTACGCCTGCATGCCATGTCCCAAGCCGCTCCCATCGTCCGCCGCCATCCCGATGAACTGATCGTCGGCCTGGTCTCGATTTCCGATCGCGCCTCCTCCGGCGTCTACCAGGACCAAGGCCTGCCGGCCCTGCGCGACTGGCTGGACGGCGCGCTGGCCTCGCCGTGGCAGGCCGTCGAGCGCTTGATTCCCGACGAGGCTGCCGGCATCTCGGCCACCCTGGCCGAACTGGTGGACGTGTGCGGCTGCGACCTGGTGCTGACCACCGGGGGCACCGGCCCGGCGCGCCGCGACGTCACGCCCGAGGCCACGCTGGCCGTAGCCTCGCGCGAGATGCCGGGCTTCGGCGAGCAGATGCGCCAGATCAGCCTGCGCTTCGTGCCCACGGCCATCCTTTCGCGGCAGGTGGCGGTGATCCGCGAGACGCCCGACCACGCCGCCCTGATCATCAACCTGCCCGGCCAGCCCAAGGCCATCCGCGAAACCCTGGAGGGCCTGCGCGGCGAAGATGGCCAGGTGCTGGTGCCGGGCATCTTCGCGGCCGTGCCGTACTGCATCGACCTGATCGGCGGTCCGTACGCCGAGACGCAGCCCGAGGTGGTGCAGGCCTTCCGGCCCAAGTCGGCGCAACGCCCGCCCAAGGCCTGAGGCACCCTGTTTCCCGGTGGAGCCGCATGCGGCGGCAGGCCGTGTGCGCGGCGCCGGCGCAAGCGCCCGCCAGGCCGTGCGTGACGGGGTCCTGCGCTATAGTCCCGGCACATTCCTCATTCATTCCGGAGTCCGATACCGATGAAATTCCCTCTTGCCGCCGCTGCGATGCTGGGGCTGCTGGCGTTGGCCGGCTGCGCGACCGGCGACGATCTCGCCAAGCGCGATCCCGTCTTCTACGGCTCGTCCGCGCGCAATGCGCAGGACTACAGCGACTGCGTGGTCGCGGCGTGGCAGGGGCAGGGCGGCGAGGTCGCGCGCCATCCCATCCAGGACGGCTTCCGGGTGACTTCCAGCAGCAGCATCAGCGTCGAGGGCGTGCTGGACGTGATCACCTATCGCGGCAAGACCGAGATCAAGATGTACACGCGCCTGCCCGAACGCGGCCGCGATCTGGTCGAGGCCGCCAACCTGTGCATGTGATGCGGACCGCCCGGCGCATGCTGTGGGCAGCCGCCGCGCTGGTGGTGGTGCTGGCGGTTTGCGCGCCCGCGCAGGCCGCGCCGGCGCAGGGCTACATCGAGCGCCGGCTGGACGCGCCCGTGCCGGGCGGCATTGCGGTGGTGCCGCTGGGCGTCTCGGCGCAGATGCCCGCCGCCCGTTATGGCGATCACCGCGTGCTGGTGGTGCGCCAGGAAGACGGCCAGTGGCTGGCCATCGTCGGCATCCCGCTGTCGGCCCGGGCGGGCCAGGCCCAACTGCAGGTCAGCGATGCCGGCGGCAGCCGGCGCGTGGCGTTCGCCGTGCGCGACAAGGAATACGCGGCCCAGCACATCACGCTGAAGAATCGCCGCCAGGTCACGCCCAACCCCGACGACCTGCGCCGCATCGAGCGCGAACTGGCCGAGCAGAATGCCGCCTACGCCGCCTATCGCGAAGGGGTGGTGCCCAGCAACGTGGTGCTCGATCGCCCGGTGCAGGGTGGACGCCTGTCCAGTCCCTTCGGGCTGCGCCGCTTCTTCAACGGCCAGGAGCGCAATCCGCACTCGGGCCTGGACTTTGCCGTGCCAGCCGGCACGCCCGTTGCCGCGCCGGCCGCGGGCCGGGTCGTGCTGGTGGGCGACTATTTCTTCAATGGCCGCACAGTGTTCGTCGACCATGGACAGGGGCTGATCAGCATGTTCTGCCATCTGTCGGAGATCGACGTGCGGGTGGGCGACGAAGTGGCGCGCGGCGCGACGGTGGGCAAGGTGGGCGCCACGGGTAGGGCGACGGGCCCGCATCTGCACTGGAACGTCAGCTTGAACAACGTGCGCGTCGATCCCGCGATCTTCATCGGGGCGTTCAAGCCCTGACGATGCTGCCGGCTCAGGCCGGTTCGGCGGCGGGCGCGGTGTCCGCCGTGGTTTCCTGCAGCTGCTGTTTCTCGCTGCGTGCCGCCTTCGCGGCCCGGTCCAGTTCGGCGCAAAGCGATGCGTAGAGCCGTTCGGCGTATTGCAGCTGGCGCTTTTCCTGCTCGTGCAGGCGGCGCTGTTCGTCCAGGCAGTTGTCGTACTTGATGCGGGCCTGCGAATAGGTGAGGCCCGTGTTGCGCAGGGAATGGATGAAGCGCGTGCGCGAGCGCTGCAGCAGACGCAGGCCTTCCTCGCCGCGTTCGTAGGCGCGGCGGGCGGTATCCAGGCGGTCGGCCGCCTGTCTCAGTGCGTCGGTGTTCTCGGACATTGCCCAGTCTGTCTTGCGCGGTGCGGCGCTTGATTCTCGCCCGCTTTACGCGGCAGGCGATACGGGCGATTGTAGCGGCGTGCCGCCGCGCCCGGGACTAGTTCTTGTGCCGGAAGTTGATGCGGCCCTTGGTGAGGTCGTAGGGCGACATTTCCAGCGTGACGCGGTCGCCGGCCAGGATGCGGATGCGGTGCTTGCGCATGCGGCCCGACGCATACGCGCCGACGGCGACGCCATTGTCCAGCGTGACGCGATAGCGGCTGTCGGGCAGCACTTCGTCGACGATGCCGTTCAGTTCGATCAGTTCTTCTTTCGCCATGTTGACTCCTTGTTTGTGGCACGCGGCGCAAAACGCCGCGCCGGACGCCGCGGAACGCCCGAAGGTCGGGCCCGGGGGCCGGGCCCACGTTGGCGGCGGACCGGACGCGCGCCGCGGACGCGCGATCCAGCACGGGTACGGGTCGTCGCCCTGGAAGGGCATGCAAGGACGGGTACTCAGGCCGCGAGGGCAGTGTGCGCCAGAGGCGCGGCTTGGTCGCGGTGCGCGGTCTGGCAGAAACGTGCGCGCCGGAAGAAGCGGTGGGATCCGGAGAACCTGCCAGCCCGGCCACGTCAATAGCTTGGCCGTAGTCCGGCGGGGTTGCCCGCGGTAGCCCGGGTCGGCAGTCCAGGTTGTGCAAGGCGGCTTTGGTAATCCGACTGTGCAAATCCACCCGGCTTTTCCGGCTCGGTAAAAAAACACTATAGCATATGTTATGTAAATTTTGCTAGGATTGCCCGTCCGGCTGCCAGCCTTCCGGATGCTGGGGCAGGGCGTCCGAGATCTCGTGCCACGGCGCCTTGCTCGCCACGTGCACGTGGCGCTGCGGCCGCACGCCCGGGTCGTCGTCCAGCGGGCCCAGCGGCAGGCCGTAGGCGTCGGGCGCGCTGTCGAACCGGCTGAGCAGCGGGGTGCCACAGGCACTGCAGAAACCGCGGTAGATGCCGGGCGAGGACGCATACCAGGTCACGTCGCTCAGCCCGCGGATCCAGGTAAAGTCGCGCACCTGCACGGTGGCGCGGGTGCGGAAGGCGGCGCCATGGGCCTTGCGGCACATCGCGCAATGGCAGTTCAGCACCTCGGAAAGAGGGCCGTCGATCGTGTAGGCCACGCGCCCGCAAAGACAGGAACCGTGCAGCATAAGTTTCCGCGCAAGGCAAGGGTTTCCAAACTATATACCTGCCCTGACGGCCAATACCCATCCGCAATTCCCGCGGCTACAATTGCTCCGCTTTTTTTACATATGGCTACGGCAGCGTTCGCCGGAAGAATTCGCCCATATGGAAGCGCCTCGGCGCCCATTGCCCCGGGGACTGACTGCATTCGCGTGCCGTGGCGTTTGCGCATGTTGTTTGCAGATTGACTAGCCATCACCGGTTTTCCAATCGGACACAGGCGGGACGTCGGAACGATGTTGAACGGCAGCTACGACT
>Ga0182737_1002685_pt1 | contig 14131 bp, 17 predicted proteins | sample eDN5th30CBELigOP_FD_128878 | JGI IMG/M metagenome (GOLD analysis project Ga0182737, IMG submission 128878) | Enriched Organic Plus compost microbial communities from Emeryville, California, USA - eDNA 5th pass 30_C BE-Lig OP (version 2) (version 2) ... | reverse complement strand
CAGCCAAAGCCGATGCTCGCCGGCCGCGTCCGCCACCACGACATGGCGGCCGTCAGCCCCGGCCCGGTCGGCGAGCAGCGCGCCGAGCGTCAGCGGATCGATCGCCTTTGCGCCCGCATATCCTTCCGGCGCGGCGTCGAGAATCACGGTGACGGCGGTCAGTTCCGGTCGCCAGATCACCGTGTTCGACAGTTCTTCAGGGAGATAGGCGAAAGGACAACCCCCAGCGGCGGGCGAGCGCCGTTCGCTCGTTCGCCGTGGCGTTGCGGTTCAGCCGCGCCTGCTCGGCGCGATACTGGCGGTTGCGTTGCAGGAACGCGGCGGCGAATTCGGCCCGGCCCGACGTGTCCGGCGCATTGCCGGCACGCCGCGCGCGCCCTTTGGGCGTGATTGGCATGGGATCATCCTCTCCAGCCGCTCATTGTGCGGAGTCTGGACCGCCGAGGATCGGGAGAGGCGCCGTGTGCCGACAGCGCGAAGGCCGCGCCGGGCGATGCCGCCCGCGCATCGGAATCCGCGACCGGAAAAATCCATTCCGGTCTGAATGTTAACCTATTCCGTGGCGCGGGGGCCGAGCAGATATGCATAGCCCACTTCGGTCATCCAGCGCGCGCGGGTGAGATGGCTTTTGTGCATCGCGCGGGCGCGTTCGGGCTCAGCGGCGGGGTCGATGCCGAAAATGAGCGCCGCAGCCTCACGCCAGGGCGTGTCCCCGTCGTCTGCATCGAGCAACCGGATATAGTCGGCCAGATGATCCTCGTCATAGGCGGTGAGCCGCGGCGCATCGGGCGCGCGATCCTCGAAATGTTTGCCGGTCATGACGCCCCGTTCTCCAGCCCCGTTAACCTTTTAGACCGAAACGGAGACGATTCTACGCGCGCGGCGGGCATGGCTCCGCGCGTCCTCCGCAACGGCCGGCTCTTGGGCGAGAGGCGGTTTGTCTGCGGTGCGCCCCCGCAAACTTGCTCCTGACCCTGATCGGGGAGTGGTAAACCGCGTTCAATCGGCCCTGTGACCTTTAGCCCGGAAGCCTGTTGTATACGTCACAGGCTCCCCGACCATGTGGTCAAGGATGGCGGCGCCGTCACGGCCGGCGCCAAACCGTTGAACGTGGGGCTACCAACCCCAGGCCGCCGCGTAGCGGCCCACGTCCTTCTTAGGACGGGGATGCCGTTCTGGCTACTGTCCCTGGCGAGCGGGGCAGCGCCCGGCGGGCGCGCGCCATGACGGCCGCGCGGACCTTTGGTACGCGCGGCCGCCGCCGGCCTGGGTATGTCGGCGGCGGCATGGGATGTCAGCGAAGGCTTGCAAAATGGGTCCAGCAGGCTTCGATCGCCTGTTCAAGCGTGGCGCAATCGCCGAGGTCGAGGAACGCGGCACCGCGCGCGGTGATAATATGGGCTCGCGGTATCCAGACCGGGGCGGCGTCCTCGGGCGGCCAGTCGTGAAAACCATACGGATAGGCGGTGATGCCGTAGGGAGCCCAGAGCTTGGGGTGCAGCCGCGTGAAGCGGGCGACATAGGGAGTGGCCATGATCGTGCCTTTCAAAATGGGGGAGCCGGAAAGGGAGGCGGCCTAAGCCGCCACCCTCCGCGCCGGGCGTTCCAGCCGCTTGCTCGCGGTGTGGTAATGGCCGTTATCGAGTTCGATGCCGGTCCAGTCGCGGCCGAGTTGCTGGGCTGCCGCCAGTGACGAACCGCTGCCGCTGAACGGGTCCAGCACAAGCTCGCCCGGCTGCGTGAAAGCCTCGATCAACGGAGTCAGCGCCTCAACCGGCTTTTGCGTGGGGTGAAGGCGGTTGCCCGAATAGGGGAAATCGAGAACATCGGGGATAGGACGCGCGGGACGGATGGGGTTGCCTTTCGCCAGCAAATAAGCCTGTTCGTGCTCATAGCGAAGGAAGCGGGCCGACGACGCATAACGCTTGCGAAACACAAGATGGCCGACGACGCGGAAGCCCGCCGCCTTCCATGCGTCCATGAACAAATCGACCTTGTTCCAGCCGTAGAAGGAAACCGCAAAGCCGCCATCCTTCAGGACGCGGTGTATCTCGCGGAAAGCCGGACGGAGCCACCGGCCGTTATCGTCGTTCGCCACCTTGCGGCCCTGGCGGTCCCGGTAGCGGGTCACATAGGGCGGATCGGTCAGGATGAAATCCACCGTGCCGTCATCGAAACAGCGCATCACGTCGATGCAATCGCCGTTGAAGATCACATTGCGGGGAGCCTGTGCCTTGCTGGTCATGTCTCAAATCCTTTGGGTCTGAAGTTCAGCGAAGCGGTATGCCGCGCCTGAACTTCTGCCCGGCGGCGAGCCAGGGGTAGCAACGGGGCAAGGGCGGCCGGGGCGGAGGGGAATCACCCGCTTGCACAAGGCGAAGCCGCGGAAGGTGGGGATACCGCCCCGGACGGTTCCACTTACCTTGACCGGCGCGAGGACAGCGTCCTTAGCAACGATCGCGCGGCCGGATGGCCGCGCAGGACGACGCGCCGGCCATGCCGGCACCCGATATGTTCAGGAGATAGTTTTCAGGCTGCCAGACGTGTAACCGGCATGGTCACTGTCCGCATCATCAGGATTTGCAGGGACCGCACCGCGCAATCGAGCGAGAGGGCAAGCCCACCTTTGCGCGGAAGAGTGCCGGTTCCTTCAAGCAGCCGGATGAGTCGATGCTCGTCCTCGGACAGATCGGGACCGCTGCCCACCGCGATCCGCTTGCCAGATACCGCTTCGGACAGCGTCATCAGGCTGTCGAACACCGGAGCCAGCATGTCGTGACCATGACGCGAAAGCAGGGTGAACAGGCTGGGCTGGACTGCCTTTCCGCTATCCCGCGCTTCCCGCCAGCATCGCGCCACTTCGATGAGCATCGCGGACATCGCGGTTGCTTCTCGTGCGGGCGGCGAAAAATGGCGGGTCATGGTCGATCCTTTCGTGCTGCCCCTCACTCTCTTTTTGAGAATTGTTCGCAACAGTAGCCGCATGCGATGACAATCACAAGACAGCGCCGCAAAATACGACGTGGTCTTGTAACCGCTCCGACGACGGTGAAGATGCGTCCCGCCATTGCTGGCGGGACGCGGCTCCGGTCAGCGGGACCAGAGCAGGACGTATTCGCCGGGCCGGTCGTTGCTCTCGACCAGGCTCGCGTAGAGCGGCGCCGGAAAGCAGGGATCGTCGATCTTGACCGAGAGATAGTCGCGCTCGTTGCGGCTGGTCTTGATCCAGGCGGCGCCGACCTCGACGTCGATGTGATCCGCGTTTGCAAAGGTCAGCCGGTAGTCGGGCGCCTTGGGAGCTTCCTTCTCGATCGGCGTGAACACCGCGCGGGTGTTGAGCGTGAGAGTGACGACCTTGCCTGCGATGATGCCGTCCTTGCCCCTGGTGAAAGTGCCGATGGTGCTCATGATGATTCTCCGTTTGCTTGTCCGGGCCGCGCCCATCGCGGCCTCGTGGCGTGTCGGAGATCGGGGACGTTCGGCGGCGCACCGCTGCTCGGGGTTCCTGCCGCGCTCGCGCGACGGGGTGGGCTTGCGGCCTATGGACGGCCGAAGGGCCGCTTTTTTGCTTCGCGCTGCAAAGCCGAAGGCGGCGGAAAAAAGCTGCCCGGCGCCGTTGCGCCGCCAGGTGGACGCGATCAGATCAAGCCACGAGGGAGGCCGCGAGGCGCGGTCGGGCAGGCAGGACGGGAGACAATGATGTACCCGGCATTTCAGCGGAGCCAGCAGCGATGGCCGGGTTATGGCTTTCGCATCGGCGTGGCAGGATTCAGGGGCGTACGAACAATGCGTTGAACAGACGCTTGGCCTCGGCCATGCCTTCATCGGTAAGATGCACCGACTTTGCCTTGCGCGCCGGATCGGTGATCAGCCCGCGTTCGTGCAGTCGATTCATCGCGCTCCAGTCGAAGCCCTTCCAGGCCGTGCCGGTGGCGCTGAGGTTGAGCCACAGCAGGGCAAGCACCGCCTCGTCGATTCGGTCGGTGTCGATGTCCGCGCGCGAGTCCATGTGCGGGAGGATAGCAAACCGCGCTGCCCTCGGCATCCGCGATCCTGCCGTGAGCACTTATCTCTGCTACGCTACGCTTCGCTATTTCCGCCGTGCGCCGCCGTGCACCGAATCCCGCCGCCGTCGCTACGGGTCCGGCATGTATGCGCCCGAGGGCGATTTTGCTGGATTCCCGAGAGATGCGCGGCAGCTTGAGCATATGGCACTCTCTCGCAAACGTCGCCGACGCGCACCCCGCGGCTGGTCGGAAGGGCTGGAAGACCTGCACGATTACATGCAGCCGCCACCGACGCGCGCGCCAGCGCGCGGCAGTGCCGTCAGCGCGCCGATCGTCGTCACCGACGACTGGCCCGAGCAGGTTCCTATCGGCGATGCCGAGCTGCGCGTCATCGAGGGCGCTTTTCGCGAGGAACTGGACGCCCTGTTCGGGTCGCTGCCATGATGAAAATCGTCTCTGCCTTCTCGTGCTTTTACGACTGGATGATGCGGCCCGCGCGCTTCGGCGAAGTTGACTGGCACGGTATTATGCCGTACATTTACGGTCAAAGGAGATCGGGCATGTCAGCCGTTCAAAAACGCCGGAAACCGGAGCGCGAGATCAAGCGCGAGCGGATCGAGCTGCGCGTCAGCGCGTCGGCCAAGGATTTGATTCAACAGGCGACGGCGGTCACCGGCCTGACGGCGGGCGATCTGGCCTATGAAGGCGCGCGGCGTGTGCTGGACGAGCATCAACGCCTGGTGCTGACCGGCGCGGATCGGGATGCCTTCTTCGAGGCGCTGATGAACCCGCCGGAGCCGTCCGAGCGGCTGATCGCGGCCATGCGCCGTCACCGCGATCTCGTAGGCTGACGATTGGCGATCGTCTTCGAAGCTCTCGGCAAGCATCATGATCGGTCGCGCTTCTCTTGCGGGCAGGCCGATCTGGACGGCTGGTTCCGGCGACGCGCCGGTCAGGATGACCGCCGCGATGTCGCGCGCGTTTTCGTCGCCACGGATTCGGAGTTGGGCGTCATCGGCTTTTACAGCCTGAGCGCCTTCAAGCTGGAACTGGGCGAATTGCCGGAGGAAATCGCGCGCAAGCTGCCGCGCTATGAAAGCGGCTATCCGGCGGCGCTGATCGGACGCCTGGCGCGCGACGTTCGGATGCGCGGCAAGGGCTTTGGCGAAGTGCTGGCGGTGGATGCGATCAGGCGCATTCTCGGCGCCGCCGAGACGCTGGCGGTGTTGGCCATCATCGTCGATGCCAAGGATGAACGCGCAGCGGCTTTCTACAAGGGGCTCGGCTTTGCGCCCTTCCCGCGGCGGCCGAACCGGCTGTTCCTGCTGGCGTCCTCGGCGGGGCGAGGGCTGGAGAAGATGTAGTCGCGGCCGCCGCTGTGGGCCGCAGGTTGATGAAAGGATGTTGCCATGGCGACTGTCGCCCCCGCCGAACCCGAGACGCCGCCGGTCGTGGCGACGGCCCGCGCCGCGCTCTATCTGCGCGTTTCTACCCCACGCCAGGCGGAACATGACCTGTCGATCCCCGATCAGCGCCGCCAGCTTGAGGGCTACTGCCTCTCGAACGGCTGGGAGGTCGCAGCCGAGTTTGTCGAGCCGGGCAACACGGCTACCGACGATCGCCGCCCATCGTTCCAGGCGATGATCGACGCGGCGATGGAGAAGCCTCCCGCGTTCGACGTGATCGTCGTCCACAGCTTCTCGCGCTTCTTCCGCGATCAGTTCCAGTTCGAGTTCTACCTCCGCAAGCTGGCGAAGAACGGCGTGAAGGTCGTCTCGATCACACAGGTTCTCGGCGATGATCCAGCGGGCGAGATGATGCGGAGGATCATGACGCTGTTCGACGAATATCAGTCAAAGGAGACGGCAAAGCACACCCTGCGCGCCATGAACGAGAACGCGCGGCAAGGCTTCTGGAACGGCGCACGGCCGCCGATCGGCTATCGTGTAGTCGAGGCCCAGCAGCGGGGCACGAAGATCAAGAAGAAGCTGGAAATCGACCCGATCCATGCCGAGACGGTGCGCCGGATTTTCCGGCTGGCGCTGGAAGGCCCCGATGGACGCGGACCGGTCGGGGTGATGGCGATCGCGTGCTGGCTCAACGAGAACAATATCCGCACCCGCTATGGCGGGCGCTGGGGCAAGGGCATGGTCCATCAGGTGCTCACCCGGACGACCTACATCGGCCAGCACCGTTTCAACACCTATGACGTCAAGAAGGGGCGTCGGAAGCCCGAGGCCGAACATGCCATCATGGAGGTGCCGCCGATCGTCACGGTCGCGGAGTTCGAGGCCGTGCAGCGATCCTTGAAGGCGCGCAGCCCGAAGATGATGCCGCCGCGCGCGGTGGGCGGCTCGACGCTTTTGACGGGCATCTGCTTCTGCGCCTGCTGCGGTGGCGCGATGACGCTGCGCACCGGCACGAGCCGTAGCGGCCAAGAGTATCGCTATTACACCTGCGCGACCAAGGCCACGAAGGGAAAGACGGGATGCCCCGGCGTCTCGCTTCCGATGGACCGGCTGAACGAGGCGGTGATCGAGCATCTGGAAAAGCGGCTGCTTGATCCCGCGCGGCTTGAAGTACTGATGGACCAGCTTATCGCGCGCCGGGAAGAATGGGTGACCGAGCGCCGCCAGCACGTCGCCGAGATGGAGCGGCGGGCGACGGAGGCCGAGACCAAACTCTCCCGGCTCTATGAGGCGATCGAAAATGGACTGGTCGATATGGGCGATCCGTCGCTCAAGGGACGCATCGCGGAGCTGACGACTATCCGCGACCAGGCCAGAGGCGATGCCGAGCGCGCGGTTGCGCATATTGAGCGGATCAGCCCGGAGATTACGGTCGAGAGCCTTCACGCCTTCGCGTTGGCTGCCAAGCGGAAGCTGCGATACGATGATGGTTCCTATGCCCGCAATCATGTGCGCGCCGTGGCGCAGCGCGTCGAGGTCCATAGCAAGACGGATGTGCGAATCCTCGGCACGCGCACCGAATTGCTCCGGACCCTCACCGCCGCCTCTGGCGTAGAGGCGGCGGTGCTAGGGACTCGCGGTTTTGGACCGAAATGGTGCCCCTGGCCGGACTCGAACCAGCACTCCCGAAGGAACTCGATTTTGAGTCGAGCGCGTCTACCAATTTCACCACAGGGGCGTGGCCCGCGCCCCGTGGCGCGGAAGGTGCCTGTAGCCGAGCGGAAAGGGCAACGCAACCTCCAGATGGCGCGCGCGGCGCAAAGACCCGGTATGGCATTGGCCGCCATTGCGGCTATAACCATGGGCATGAGCCATGAAATAATCGCCGTCGATATCGGCGGAACCAATGCCCGTTTCTGTCGAGCCCGCATCGGAAAGGGCAGCGTGCCGCAACTGGGGACCATCCGCAAATATAAGGTGGAGGACCATCCGACGCTTACCGATGCGTGGCGCCATTTCGCGGCGGACGAGGGCGAGGTCCTTCCCGACGAGGCGATGGTCGCCCTCGCGGCGCCGGTGACGACCCCGCCGATCAAGCTGACCAACAGCCCCTGGGTCGTCGATCCCGAGACCCTGAAGCGCGATCTGGCGCTGGACCAGCTTCTCCTCGTCAACGATTTCGAAGCGATGGCCCATGGCATCATGGCGCTGCCGCGCGATCATCTCAGCCATTTGTTCGGGCCGGACAGCGGGCTTCCCGATAGCGGCACCACCAGTATCGTCGGGCCGGGCACCGGGCTGGGTGTCGGGCTGGCGTCGCGGGTGGAGGGGGATACCCGCATCCTGCCGTCCGAGGGCGGGCATATGAGCTTCGCGCCGGTCGATGAGGATGACGACCTGCTGCTTTCGCAACTGCGCAAGCGGTTCGGCAGGGTGTCGGTCGAGCGCGTGGTGTCCGGGCGCGGGTTGGGCTATATCCATACCGCGCTGGCGGAGTTGGGCGGCGGCGGCGAAACCACGCCGGAGGACCCGGTGCTGTGGCAGGCGGCGCTTGACGGGCGGCAGTCGCTGGCGCGCGAAGCGCTGGCGCGGCTCTGCATGAGCTATGGCGCCGTCACCGGCGACGTGGCGCTGGCCCATGGCGCCGGAGCGGTGGTGCTGGCCGGGGGGCTGACCGGGCGAATGAAGGACGCGCCGGAATTCCAGGGCTTCTACGAGAGGTTCCTGGCCAAGGGGCGCCATCGCCGCATAATGGAGACGCTGCCGGTCTATCATGCCGACCACCCCGAGCCGGGCCTGTTCGGCGCGGCGGCGGCAGGGGCGGCGCGGCTCTGAGCGCCGGTCCGGCAGGATGGAATCCGGCGAAACCATTCGCTTTCTTTCCGTCCCGAAAAGAAAAAGCCCCCGATCCGCGAGGGACCGGAGGCCAAGGTTCAGGGGGAGGGAAGATATCTGTCCGGCGTCAGCAGCGGCGGCCGTCGTTCCGGTCTATGGCATGTCCGGCCAGAGCGCCCACGGCCGCGCCGATCACGGAGCCGGTCGTGCGGTCGCCCGGGCGCGCCACGCTGTTGCCGAGCAGGCCGCCCGCGACCGCGCCGATGATCGCGCCGCCCGTGCCGTCGTCGCGGCAGCGGTAATGGCCGCGATAGCCGCGATAATAGTCGCCGCGATAGGCGCGGGCATCGCGATAATAATCGCCGCGATAGCGATCCCGGCCATAGCCACGATAGTCGTAGCCCCGGTAGTCATAGCCCCGATAATGGTCGCCGGGGCGATAATGGTCTCGCGCGGCGGCCGGGGTGGCGGCCAGGGCGCCGATCGACATGAGGCCGATACCCATCGCCGCGCCGAGCTTGCGGATCATTGTCTTGCTCATACGACTTCCTTTCAAAATCCGTTGCGGTCGGGGTGAAGGCCGAAGGGCGAATCACCTTTCCCGTCATGATTCGGATATGCCGCATCGGCATTGAGCATTCCCTGAATGGCGCTGTCAGCGGCGGTTCAGCTTTCGCGGCCCGCCGCGCGGGTGCGGCGTTCCGTCGCGTGCGGGGGCATTTCCGCCGCGCCCCAAGGCGAGCGCGCAGGTTTCCTTTCGCCGCAAATGCCTATAGGAGGCTGCGGCAATGCGTATCCTGCTCGTTCTCCTGTTCGTGTTCCTGACCGCAATGACCGGCCGCTATGCCCTGGAGGAGGTCAAGAAACCGCCGAGGGCCGAAAACGGGCCGATGCGGATCGTCGCGAAGCCGCTCGTGCTGGACAGTTCGGCGCCGGAACGGACGCGGCTGGGCGAACTGCACTTTCTGGGCGCGTGGGAGCTTAAGGGCCCGGATCGATCCTTTGGCGGCCTTTCGTCGCTCTACCTGTTGCCCGATGGCCGCATTCGCGCGCTCAACGATACCGCGACGATGTTCACCTTTCCGCAGCCGGGGGTGGCGGGAATGGGCGAAGTGAAGTGGCTGCCCATCCTCCGCAAGCGGGAAGGGGGATGGCGACCCAACTCCACCGACAGCGAATCGATGGCGGTCGATCCGAAAACCGGAACGATCTGGGCGGGATTCGAGCTGACGCAGATGATCTGCCGCTATCCGTCCGATCTTTCGCGGGCGGAAGCCTGCCGGACCTGGCCGGAGATGAAGGACTGGACGGAAACCTCCAGCATCGAATCGCTGGCCCGCCTGTCCGACGGGCGGTTCCTCGTCATCGCGGAAGGCGCGCACGGCCGGGGCGAGGGGCGGGACGTGCTGCTGTTCGCGGACGATCCCGCCGCCGACGATTCGCGCTCCCCTGTCCTCATGCGCTATGACCCGCCGGTGGGCTATGACCCGACCGATGCGGTGCAGGTCAGCAAGGACAGGCTGCTGGTGCTGAACCGGCGCGCGACCATCTACGATGGCTTCACCGCCGTCATCACGCTGGTCGATATCGGCGCGATGAAGCCGGGCGCCACCCTGCCGAGCCGCGAGGTCGCCCGTCTCGTCCCGCCGGTGCTCGCCGATAATTTCGAGGGGTTGACGCTGGAGCGCGGGCCGGACGGCCAGCGCATCCTGTGGGTGGTGTCTGACGACAATCACCTGTTCTTCCAGCGCACGCTGCTGCTGAAATTCGCATTGCCGGAGCAGTTCTAGGGCGATTATCTGCCCGCCTCGGCTGTCTGGAGAGGCTAAACCTCCCTTCATCCCAAACCGGCAGGCGCCAGCGGCCAGACACGGCGCCGGGGGGCCTGTGCCCTGCCTCCGGGGAGAGGGGCGCGCTTCCGGCCATGGCCGCATTCAGCAGCCCGGCGCAGGCATCCCGGCCGCTCATGAAAAAAGCGGCCCCGCCGGAGCCGCTCTTTCATCTCATACCCGCTGGCGGATCAGGCGGCGACGGCGCGCTTCTTGCTGATCTCGCGCTTCAGGCGGCGGGCCTTGAGCGACAGCTTGTCGTCCGAGGTCTTGAGCAGCCAGTTGTCGAGGCCGCCATTATGCTCGACCGAGCGCAGGCCGTGCGTCGACACGCGCAGCTTGACGCCGCGTTCCAGCGTTTCGGAGAGAAGCGTCACATTCTGCAGATTCGGCAGAAAGACGCGCTTGGTCTTGTTGTTCGCGTGGGAAACATTGTGTCCCACCTGGCGGCCCTTGCCGGTCAGCTCGCAAATGCGCGACATATCAATCAATCCTGTTCATCGGTACTGCATGAAGCCGCCCCGCACGGGCAGCCTTCCGGAAAGCCGCGCGGATAGCGGGATCGGCCCGGTTCGTCAAGTCGGGCCGTGCTTAATCCTGCCCGGTCCCGCCCGCGCGCTTGCCATAGCGCGCGTGGCGGCGATAGGGAAGGGCGATGCCGCCCGTCTTCCCCCTGCCCGCCGCGATGGCCCGCGCGCTGGAGCTTGCCCGCGCCGCCGCCGATGCGGGCGAGGTGCCGGTCGGCGCGGTGGTGACGCGCGGCGGGGTCGTCATCGGGGAAGGGGAAAACCGCAACCGGCGCGACAACGATCCCACCGCCCATGCCGAGATCGTCGCGATTCGCGCGGCGGCGGCGCTGCTGGGCGATTTCCGCCTGACCGATTGCGACCTTTATGTGACGCTGGAGCCGTGCCCCATGTGCGCGGGGGCGATCGCCCATGCGCGAATCGCCCGGCTCTATTATGGCGCGGGCGATCCCAAGGGCGGCGGGGTGGAGCATGGCGCGCGGGTTTTCGCCCGGCCCCAGTGCCATCACCGGCCGGAAGTCTATGGCGGCCTCGGCGAGGGGGAGGCGGCGTCGTTGCTCGTCGATTTCTTTGCCGCACGCCGCCGGGGCGGGCCCCAGGGCGATCCATCCTAATCGTCGATTCGATAGAGGCGGTAGGGCATTGCGGCGGGGGTGCGCAGCTCCACCTCGTGCAGCCAGCCCGGCACCTTCCCCTTTTCGGCAAGGCTGTAGAAGCCCTGCGGGCTGCGCGCGCGATAGATGGTGCCCTCGGGGAAATCCGGGCAGATCAGCAGATAGCGTGCGCCATGACGGCGGGCGATCGCGCGGAAGGTTTCCGGGGTGCCGTCGAACGCATGATGGATATCGAGGATCGCCGTCCCGTTGCGATGATAAGGCCCGGCGATCGCGCTGTGATGCGTCGTCGCGATCAGGCGAGGCCCGAGATCGACCAGCGTGAAGATGGTAGCGGGCGGCAACTGGTTCAGCGTCTCCAGCGCGGGCAGGGTGCGGCAGCGCGCATTGGCGCGGCGGATGCGCTCCAGCCGCGCCTTGCGCGCGTCGGCCTGCGCCTGCTGTTGCGCGTTGACGGGCGCGCCGCCGACGAGCGCGGTTTTCCAGCGCTGGATTTCGCTCTGGACGGCGTCGGCGTTGAACAGCGCGAGCAGCACCGCCACGCCCGCCAGCCCGGCTGCCCGCGCGGCCCGGCGTCCCGTCACGATCCGGCCCAGCCCAGCCCAGCCCGCCCAGGCGACCGCCGGAATGGCGAGCAGTTGCGCGGCGGGTCCGGCCCTGATCTGCCAGAACATCAGCCCGAGCGCGAACAGCGTCATCAGCGCGACCGTGCCCCAGGCCCACAGCCGCTCGCCGTCACGGCGCACCGCGATGCAGCCGGCCAGCGCGGCCAGCGCACCGCCGACCGGCAGCGCCAGCATCGATATCGCGGACTGGAGCGACTGGGCGGTGATCGGCTTGGCTTCCCGTACATGGGACAGCCACAGCCGGTCGAGTTCGGGCGAAATCTGATAGGCGCCGGTGAAGCAGTGGGGCCAGTTGAGCAGGGCGAAGGCGCCCAGCGCCCCGCCGACCGCCGCCCCCGCCGCGAGGCGCGCGGGCCAGCCGCGCAGCGGCAGCAGCGACAGCGCCAGCATGCCGCCCGCCGCCAGGCCCAGCACCGCGACCCAGACGGGGGAGAGCGCGTCGCAGACCGGCAGCCGGTTGGCATAGCTCGCGAAGCCGACATAGAGCAGCCCGGTGCCGCTGCCCAGCGCCAGCGCATAGGCGGCCATGCGGCGGCCCGCCCCTTCCTTGAACACCCAGCGCAGCGCGATGAGCGCGCCGGCCCCCGCGAGGTAGACGATCATCTCCATGCCGATGGCGATGGAAAGCGCGCTGGTGAACCCCGCGACCAGCCCGCCGCGCAGCCATTTGCGGTCCACGATCCCCGCCAGCATCGCGACGGTCAGCGCCAGTTGCCAGCCATGATGATCGATGCGCAGCGGCATGTACATCGCCAGCCCCATCGGCGCGCCGAGCGGGGCGAGGACAGCGATGATCCACGCGCCGCTGCCCGGCGCCGCCAGCCGCCGGGTGATGAAGGCAAGGCTCAGCATCAGCGGCAGCAGGGGAAGGAGAGGCGCCACCGCGCAGGCCCAGCGGTCGGCCAGCCCCTGTTCCAGGAACAGGCCAAGCAGCAGCATCAGCCCCGCGATCGGCAGGTCGACGAGGCGCGACCAGTGGATATTCGCGCCGCCGGGCGGATCAAGCCGGTACTGGCGCAGGTCGAACCAGCCCTGCCCGGCCAGCCAGTCGCGCACCTGCACATAGCGCATATTGTCGTCGGTATCGCCGAGCGTGAACCAGTGGATATTGTCCACGCGCACCGCGAGATAATAGGCGGCGATGCCGAGCCAGACGAGGAAGGTCAGCCATTTCCAGTGGTCGTTCGCCCAGCCCAGGGTGCGACGGCTCGCGGTCCTCAGAACGGGCATGATCCGGCTTTGGGTGCTTTCCCTCATGGGCGTCAGGGATTAGAGCGATCCGCGCAAAGCGCAACGGCTTTGTGACGGCAGGAAAGGCACGGCATGGGGAACCGCATCGCATGAGGATGCTCTGGCAGGCCTTGCCGCCCGAGCGGCGCGCGCTGGCGGCGCAGGTCATGCGCTACGGCGTGGTGGGGCTGGGCGTGACGCTGGCGCAGGCGGCGGTCTACTGGCTGCTCGCCGCGCGGGCGGGCGTGCACAGCCAGATCGCCAATCTGGCGGGCTATGGCGTGGCGGTGCTGCTGGGATATGGGCTGCACGGGCGCTTCACCTTCGCCGACCCCGAGGGCACGCGCGACACGGGCGCGAAGGCCCATGCGGTGCGCGGCGCGCGCTTCGTCGCGGTGTCGCTGGTCAGCCTCGCGCTCAACGCGGTCTGGGTGTGGCTCTGCGTGTCGTGGATGCGCTGGCCGGAATGGACGCCGATCCCGGCGATGATCTTCGTGACGCCGGGGGTGGTGTTCCTGCTCAACAAGCTATGGGTGTTTCGCTGAAGCGGTTCTCCCTGCCGCCCGCGGGAACCCTGCCAGTCCGTGCCTGGGGCCGGATTTTCGCGCAGGACCATCCGTCAGGCTGCCGGGCGAGTGGCTTGCCTCGCTTTCCTGCCGAAGCGCCGGGCCCTTCCGATGTAGGGCCGGATAGCCTCCCCCTTGCGCGGGCGGTTCCCCGCGCCCTATAGCTGGGTCATGTCCGAAGACCTTTTCGCTTCCTCCGCCTCCGCCACATCGGGAAATTATGACGCATCCTCGATCGAGGTGCTGGAGGGGCTGGAGCCGGTGCGCCGCCGCCCCGGCATGTATATCGGCGGCACGGACGAGCGGGCGCTGCATCATCTTGCCAGCGAGGTGCTCGACAATGCGATGGACGAGGCGGTCGCGGGCCACGCCACGCGGATCGAGGTGATATTGGAGCCGGGCAACCGCCTCACCATCATCGACAACGGGCGCGGCATGCCGGTCGATCCGCACCCCAAGTTCCCCGGCAAATCGGCGCTGGAGGTGAT
>Ga0182737_1002684_pt1 | contig 14134 bp, 14 predicted proteins | sample eDN5th30CBELigOP_FD_128878 | JGI IMG/M metagenome (GOLD analysis project Ga0182737, IMG submission 128878) | Enriched Organic Plus compost microbial communities from Emeryville, California, USA - eDNA 5th pass 30_C BE-Lig OP (version 2) (version 2) ... | reverse complement strand
CACGCCAGCGGTCGGCGTGGAAACCATTTTTGGCCGATCTCAACCTGTTGCCCTTATGGACGCAGGCTTCGGGACGGACAGCGGAAATGACTGCACCCGCACCTTGGCGCGTCCTTGAAACGCAGCAGAGGCGTTCGTCCTGGTTTTCCGGCCAGTAGCATGAAGGACGAACGCAGTGTCGCACATCGACAGCTTTAAATGCCGCAAAACCCTTACCGTGGGCGGTAAGGATTATGTTTATTACAGCCTGACCGAAGCCGAAAAGAACGGCCTCGAAGGCGTCTCCAAGCTTCCTTTCTCCATGAAGGTTCTGCTCGAGAACCTGCTCCGCTTCGAGGACGACCGCTCCGTCAAGAAGTCGGACATCGAAGCTGTTGCCAAGTGGCTGAACGACCGCGGTTCCGCAGGCGCGGAAATCGCCTATCGTCCGGCCCGCGTGCTGATGCAGGACTTCACCGGCGTTCCTGCCGTCGTTGACCTTGCAGCCATGCGCGACGGCCTCAAGGCTCTCGGCGGCGATCCGGAAAAGATCAACCCGCTCGTTCCCGTCGATCTCGTCATCGACCACTCGGTCATCGTCGACGAATTCGGCAATCCAAGCGCATTCAAGGCCAATGTGGACCTCGAATATCAGCGCAATGGCGAACGCTACCGCTTCCTCAAGTGGGGCCAGCAGGCATTCAAGAACTTCCGCGTTGTTCCTCCGGGCACCGGCATCTGCCATCAGGTGAACCTCGAATATCTGGCCCAGGCTGTCTGGACCAAGGAAGAAGACGGCGAAACCGTTGCCTATCCCGACACCTGCGTCGGCACCGACAGCCACACCACCATGGTCAACGGCCTTGGCGTTCTGGGTTGGGGCGTTGGCGGCATCGAAGCTGAAGCGGCCATGCTCGGCCAGCCGGTTTCCATGCTTCTGCCGGAAGTCGTCGGCTTCCGCCTGACCGGCAAGATCAAGGAAGGCGTGACCGCGACCGACCTCGTTCTGACCGTCACGCAGATGCTGCGCAAGAAGGGCGTCGTCGGCAAGTTCGTCGAGTTCTTCGGCGAAGGCCTCGAAAACATGACGCTGGCCGATCGCGCAACCATTGCCAATATGGGCCCGGAATATGGCGCGACCTGCGGTTTCTTCCCGGTTGACCGCGAAACGCTGAACTACATGAATACCACCGGTCGCGACGAGCATCGCATCGAACTCGTTGAAGCTTATTGCCGTGCACAGGGCATGTGGCGCGACAAGGGTGCTGCCGATCCGGTCTTCACCGACATTCTCGAACTCGACATGGGCGACGTCGTTCCGTCGATGGCCGGTCCGAAGCGTCCGGAAGGCCGCATCGCGCTGGAAAACATCGGTTCCGGTTTCGCCACCTCGCTCGAAAACGAGTACAAGAAGACCACCGGCCAGACCGCGCGTTATGCCGTTGAAGGCGAAGACTATGACCTCGGCCATGGCGATGTGGCGATTGCCGCCATCACGTCGTGCACCAACACCTCGAACCCGAGCGTGCTGATCGCTGCCGGCCTTCTGGCCCGCAACGCAGTTGCCAAGGGTCTCAAGACCAAGCCATGGGTCAAGACCTCGCTCGCACCCGGTTCCCAGGTCGTTGCCGCCTATCTCGAATCCGCTGGCCTCCAGAAGGATCTCGACGCGCTCGGCTTCAACCTCGTCGGTTTCGGCTGCACGACCTGCATCGGCAATTCCGGTCCGCTGCCTGCTCCGATCTCCAAGACGATCAACGAAAAGGGCCTGATCGCGGCTGCCGTTCTGTCCGGCAACCGTAACTTCGAAGGCCGCGTTTCGCCGGACGTGCAGGCAAACTACCTTGCTTCGCCGCCGCTCGTCGTCGCCCACGCTCTTGCCGGTACGGTCACCAAGGACCTGACCAAGGAGCCGCTCGGCGAAGATCAGAACGGAAATCCGGTGTTCCTGCGCGACATCTGGCCTTCCTCTCAGGAAATCCAGGAATTCATCGCCAAGAACGTCACCCGCAAGATTTTCTCCGAAAAATATGCGGACGTGTTCAAGGGCGACGAAAACTGGCAGGCCGTTCAGGTTCCTGCGGGCCAGACCTATGCATGGGACGACAACTCGACCTATGTGCAGAACCCGCCTTACTTCGTCGGCATGGGCAAGTCGGCTGGCACGATCGGCGACGTCAAGGGTGCCCGCATTCTGGGTCTCTTCGGCGACAAGATCACGACCGACCACATCTCGCCCGCCGGTTCCATCAAGGCGCAGTCGCCTGCTGGCAAGTACCTCATCGACCATGGCGTCGGCATTGCCGACTTCAACCAGTACGGCACGCGCCGGGGCAACCATGAAGTGATGATGCGCGGCACCTTCGCAAACATCCGCATTCGCAACCACATGCTGGGCGAAAACGGACGTGAAGGCGGCTACACCATCCACTATCCGTCGAAGGAAGAAACCTCGATCTATGATGCTGCCATGCAGTACAAGGCCGAGGGCGTGCCGCTCGTCGTCTTCGCTGGCGTCGAATACGGTAACGGTTCTTCGCGTGACTGGGCTGCCAAGGGCACCAACCTGCTCGGCGTCAAGGCCGTGATCGCGCAGTCCTTCGAGCGTATCCACCGCTCCAACCTCGTTGGCATGGGCATTGTGCCTTTCGTCTTCGAGGAAGGCACAAGCTGGCAGACACTCGGCCTCAAGGGCGACGAGATGGTCTCCATCGAAGGTCTTGCAGATGTACGTCCGCGCCAGAAAGTCGAAGCTTCCATCACTTTTGCCGACGGCATGGTGAAGAAGGTTCCACTCATCTGCCGCATCGATACGCTGGACGAGCTCGACTACATGAAGAATGGCGGCATCCTGCAGACCGTTCTGCGCGATCTGGCTGCTTAATCAGCAAAGCATAAAAATCAGAAGCCGCCGGAGAAATCCGGCGGCTTTTTATTTTAGAGCAGACATGGAGCCTATCGGCCTGATCGGATCATTTCCCTGACTTTTACCGCTTTTTCAAAGTGATCGAGGGTATGGGTCTTGATCCACCACTCGGCAGCCTCCATGAGCAGTTCCGGCTCCGTATTCTTGTTGGCAAAGAAGGCATAGAACGAAATACCGACCTGCTCGCCCTTTTTCGCTATCTTCTCATCGCAAATTGCGATGACTTTTTCTCTCAAGCTCGATCTCATGTTCAACCAGTCTCGCTTCCGCACAATCTGTTGTGGCTGATTCTGATAGGAGATTCGCAACCTCTGCGAATCTCACCGCAACGTGAATTCCTATTGATTGCAGGACTTCTTACATAATAGATGTCAGCGACAATTATTGCAGGATGAAACGAAGTGATACTCCACGCCCCCTTCTATGGGACAGGTTCATGGCTTACCGGTGAGCATTTGCCCGGCTGGCGTAGCATCTGTGCCGTTCTGGGGCTGGCATTCACCGGCTGCATCTCCATGCAGGGCCAGGCCAAGGCACAGGACAGCAACAAGAAGACCGCCGTTCTGGAGCTCTACACCAGCCAGGGCTGCAAGTCCTGCCCCCAGGCTGACCAGAATTTCGCGAAATATGCCGACGATCCCAATGTTCTGGCGCTGTCGTTCCACGTCAATTACTGGGATTATATGGGATGGCGCGACACGCTTGCCACCCAGGAGAACACCGACCGGCAGAACGCCTATCGCAATTCCTTCAATGCGCGCATGATCTATACGCCGCAAGCCATCATCAATGGCACGGTGGAAGTCAACGGTCGCGACAGGGAAGCCGTTAAGGCACAGATTGCAGCCAACAAGCTGGACGTGCCGGTTTCGATCACACAGCTTGATGACGGGCGTCTGTCCATCGAAATTGGCGCAGGCAAGAAGCCGGAAGCGCCCGTGCATGTGGTGCTGTTCTATTTCCGCGATTCCGTGACCATTCCGATCACCGAGGGCGAAAATGCCGGTCAGGCTGTCACCTATCGCAATACGGTTCGCGATACGAATACGATTGGCATGTGGGATGGCAAGCCGCTGAAGATCGAAATCCCGGCTTCGGAACTGAAACGCAAGGATGTTTCGGGCACCGCCGTGGTGCTGCAGGAAACGCGCGACGACAATTCGCTCGGCCCCATCCATGGCGCGGCCATGTTCAAACAGAAGAAGCCGATCGGCCTCTGAGCTTTCTGCGATCCTCACCGCTCCCGCGTGATTTACAGCGAGAAATGTGCTTCGATCAGATCGAACAGATTTTCATTTTGGGCTGATGTAGCGTCGGGCACCTGGGCGCGTGTTGCAACTTGGTTCAGCGGAGGCTGGAGAAGGTTGGTTCGGCTCGGGCAGTCCTTTGGGCGGGGGGCTTGGGGTCGGACATACCCGAACCGAACCGTCTCAGGCAACGTGTAGATGCTGAAGCCATAATCAGGCTGGAATGCGAAGCTGACAAGGCGAAAATGTGGCCGACAATCACCATTGCAAACAGGCATTCTCTTTTCGTGAATAACTAATATAGAGCCTCTAACCCCTATTTATTGGGTCTTTTCCCGGTGAATAATTGGTGGCGAAAACGAGTCCGCAAAAGCCTCCCCTTGAAATTGCTTCACAAAAGCATCACCCTGTTGTCATGCGCCGGTTCGGTTCGCTTCTTCGCCATTGCCGAATATCCAAACCGGTTGCGCGCAGTTTGTTTATGAGCCTGCCCGATTTTCGGTCCGTGCTCTGCAAAAGGCTGAAAGGAAGGAAATGGATACGTCAAGCGCAGCGAATGAGGATTTGTCATCCCCTTCTCCCTCGTCTGCTTCGCCAAAGGTCGTTCCTCTCGACCGTGCGCGATCTGCTCCCGTCAGTTTCAACCGGCAAGAACTCGGAAAAATCCTGAATATTTACGGCCGCATGGTCGCCTCCGGCACGTGGCGCGATTATGCCATCGACCATCTGGCCGACCGCGCCGTGTTCTCCATCTTTCGTCGGGCAAGCGAGATGCCGCTTTTTCGTATCGAGAAAAACCCGAAGCTGGCGCACAAGCAGGGTGCCTATTCGGTCATTGCCGCAAGCGGGCTTATCATGAAGCGCGGCCACGAGCTGGAACGCGTGTTGCGGGTGTTCGACAAGAGCCTCAAGCTCGTTGAAAGCTGATCCTTCATATAGGGATATTTGACAACCCAATCTTCCAAACCGCCCCTTCGACAAGCTCAGGGTGGGGCGTTGCGGCGGAATTAAACCTTGCAGATTACACGCCCCCTCATCCTGAGGAGCCGTTGAAAACGGCGTCTCGAAGGATCGAGGGATCGAGGGATCAGGCGTACGGGCAAATCAGCAGGAAGATGATTTATGAAAGCGGCGGCGTATCCGGCTCGATTGAACGTCCGCCATTGAGCGGCAGTTGCATCAGCACCGTGTCCAGCCAGCGCCCGTGCTTGAAGCCGGAGCCCTCGATACGTCCGCAATGGGTGAAACCAAGGCTCTCATGCAGCTTGACCGAACCGATATTGTGTTCGCCATCGCCGATCACCGCAAGCAATTGCCGGAACCCCAATGCGGAAATGCGCTCGATAAGTTCGCGCAAGAGGAGCTTGCCGATGCCCTTTCCCTTGGCATCCGGAGCGATATAGATCGAATCCTCCGCAAGCCAGCGATAGGCAGGCCTGACGCGGAAATAACTCGCATAGGCATAGCCCAGAACCCTGCCGTCCTCCTCCGCGACGAGGATCGGAAAGCCCTGTTCCACGAATGCTTCAAAACGCTTCACCATTTCGTCCATTGCTGGCGGCTCGATCTCATAGGAGCCGGCGCCGGTCAGAACGGCTTCTGTATAGATTGCGGTGATCGTTTCGATATCGGCAGGCTGAAAATCACGAATGACGGGCATGGGAGGAACCGGAGTAAAGTGTTTTGATAAGGCTTCCACCATGCATCAGTAATCATATGGACAAAAGCAAAAAGGGCAGCGTTTCCGCTGCCCTTTTGTTCAAGTACCCTTCAGCCGATTAGTCGCGGTTGCCCATGAACTGCAGCAGGAAGGTGAACATGTTGATGAAGTCGAGGTAGAGACGCAGTGCGCCCATTACGACCTTGCGGCCATGCGCATCCGAAGAATCGCCTTCGTAGTACATTTCCTTGATCGACTGCGTGTCGTAGGCGGTGAGGCCTGCGAAGATCAGAACGCCGATCACCGAGATCGCGAACTGCAGCGCGGTGGAGCCGAGGAAGATGTTGACGACCGATGCCAGGATCAGGCCGAACAGGCCCATGATCAGGAACGAGCCCATGGCGGACAGGTCGCGCTTGGTCGTGTAACCGTAGAGCGACAGCGCGCCGAAGGACGCGGCGGTCACGAAGAATGTGCGAACGATGCTCTGGCCGGTGAAGACCAGGAAGATCGACGACAGCGACAGGCCGACGAGAGCTGCATAGCCCCAGAAGACGGCGTTAGCGGTCGAGACCGAAAGACGCTCGATGCGGAAGCTCAGGAAGAACACTGCCGCGAGCGGCGCAAGCATCACAACCCAGCGGAGCGGGGACGTGTAGAGCGCCACACCGAGACCGGTGAGCATCTTGCCGTTAGCAAGCTGCGCGACGGCTGCGGACGGGTCCGTGGTCGTTGCGAGTGCTGCAACGGCAAATGCGGCAAGGCCGGTAACGGCCAAGCCGATAGCCATCATGTTATAAACGCCAAGCATATAACTGCGCAGGCCTTGATCGATGCCCGCATCAGCACGAGCGCCGCCTACCGGCCTCTGCTGTGCCTGAATATTGCGAAAGTCAGCCATGACTTAAATCCTCTTGCCATGTCCCGTCCGGTGTCGGGGCGCTCAAAAGGCCGAGCCGCCGCCAGGCGCCGCTGGCGGGACCCCAGCATGCCTGCCTGACATTATGGGGATTTCGGCCTTCGCGTACAAGTACCACCTGTAAAAAAACGTGATGCATCGGCGCGAACGCGCAAACGCATTATCCATAATATCCAACGGCTTACGTTTTCTCACCCTTCCTTATTACAAATCGTTCATATGGTTCTGAGCACCTGGGCGGGCTTCTGGCCGAGAACGCGCCATGTCCCGGCCAGGCCGAAACCGACAGTCAGCACCAGCGCTATGGTAACGGTCATCAGCGCAACATCGGGCAGGAAGCTTGCTTTCAGCTTCATGATTTCGACCACGACATACCAGCCAGCCGCGCTGCCGGCGACGAGTGCAAAGAGCGCCGTTGCAAGCCCGAGCAGCATATATTCAAGCACATAGGCCGTTATCAGCGTGCCGCGCGTGGCGCCCAGCGTCTTCAGCACCACTGCATCGTGAACGCGGGCACGGTTACCGGCTGCGAGCGCTCCACCCAGTACCAGAACCGAAGCGGCGAGCGCGATGGAGGCAGCGGCACGGATGGCGGTTGCAAGCTGGCTGATGAGATCATTCGCGACATTGAGCGCATCGGTCACGCTGACTGTCGTGACAGCAGGCCATGTCTTGGTGACCTGCCGCAGCACATCAGGCGCAAGGTTCTTCTGGCTGTCGGGAATGGTGAGTGTTGCAAGCCACGTCGCAGGCGCACCGGCAAAGGTATTGGGCGAAAACACCATGACGAAATTCATCGCAAGCGTTTCCCACTGAACCTGCCGGAAGCTTGCGATCTTCGCATTGATGTTGCGGCCAAGCACATTGACCGTCACCGTGTCGCCCAGCTTCAGGCCCAGTTCCTTGCCTTCACGCTCCGCGAAGGACACCAGCGGTTCGCCGCTATAATCGGCTGGCCACCATTCGCCTTCTGTCAGCGTTGAGTTTTCAGGGACCGTATTGGAAAAGGTTATGCCGCGGTCGCCACGCAGCACCCAGGCTGCTTCCGGCGGAATGGTCATGTCGCGCACATTGGTGCCATTGAAGGCAACGATACGCCCGCGCAGCATCGGACCGGAGGTGAGCTTGCCATCAGGCACGATGCCGCTGACCAGCTTGGTGAAATCACCGATGTCGCGGTTCTGAATATCGACGAAGAAGAAATCGGGCGCCTGCGCCGGGATGTTTTCCGTTACCTGGCGGCGCAGATTCCCGTCGATCAGTGCGATTGCCACCATCAGCGTCAGGCCAAGGCCAAGCGAAAGCACCACGGAGGGCGTGAGCGCGCCGGGACGATGGATGTTGCCGACCGCGAGCCGAAGCGCCGTCGAACGCACGCGCGGAACCCGGCGGGCAAGCCAGCGTATGCCATCAGCCACAAGCCGCAGCACGCCGAAAGCGGCAATGGCCGAGACGATGAAGATTGCGGCGATGCGTCGATCATAGGCGACGTAAAGCGCCAGCCCGGCGAGAGCTGCAATCAGCAGCACCGCCAATCCAAGGTAAAGCAGCGGTGGCAGGCCACGCTGCTCAAAACCCTGCTCGCGGAAAAGCGCCGTCGCCGGAATATCCCGCGCCCTGCCAAGCGGAATGATGGCAAAAGCAAGCGTGGTAATGAGCCCGAAGACGGCGGCAAGCGCCAGCGCACCGGGGAAGAAACCGCCGCCACCGGCGACCGGCAGATAATTGGCGAGCGCCATGGCAGCGGCATAGGGGATAATCGCCGCCAGTATCAGCCCGAGAACGATGCCTATGAAGCCGATCACCATGATCTGCACGAGATAGACCAGCACGGCGAAGCGCGCAGGCGCGCCAAGCGACTTGAAGGTGGCGATCACGCCGCGCTTGCCATCGAGATAGGCGCGCACCGCATTCGCAACGCCCACACCGCCGACGATCAGTGCTGTCAGCCCCACCAGCGTGAGGAACTGCGAGAAGCGCTCGATATTGGCGCTGAGAGCTGGCGCGGCATTGGCGCGGGAGCGAATGTTCCAACCTGCATCGGGGAAATCGGCAGCAGCCTGCCGCCTGACTTCGGCAATTGCTGCATCCGGCGCGCCGTCAGGAAGCGCGACCTTGTAGATATGATCGACAAGGCTACCCGGCTGGATGAGGCCGGAAGCCCGCAGGCCATCCAGCGAAACCAGAAAGCGCGGCGCAAAATTGAAACCCGAGGAAAGCAGGTCCGGCTCGCTCTCGATCAGGCCGCGCAGCTCAAACGTCTGCGAACCGAGCAGAACTTTCGCGCCCAGCGACAGGTCCATGCGATTGAGAAAATCCTGGGCGACGGCAGCGCCATAAATGCCGCCCTTCTCACCGGTCATGTCAGCGAGCGATTGCTGCGGCTGGACCTTCAGTTCGCCGTAAAGCGGATAGGCCGCGTCGACAGCCTTCACCTCGACCAGCGACTGGTCGGAGCCATCGGGCATGCGCGCCATGGAGCGCATTGTGGCACTTTCCGCCATCCTGCCCTGCTTTTCAATGAAGGCGCGCTCTTCCGCCGATACTTCCCTCTGATTGAGCGCAAAGCTGACATCGCCGCCGAGAATGCTCTGACCTTCCGAAGCGATGCCGGTGCTGACCGACCGCGCCACCGAATTGACGCCGCCGATGGCGGCAACGCCAAGCGCGATACAGGCGAGGAAAATATAGAAACCGGACAGGCCGCCGCGCATTTCACGGAGCGCAAAGCGGAGAGCAAGCGAGAACGACTTTGCCGCACTCATGCGCCAGCCGCCAACGGTTCGAGAACGGATGCGCCCGGTGCGGGCTCTTCGATCCGGCCCGAGCGCACCGGGATTTCGATGTCGCAGCGCGCCGCAAGCGCCGGGTCATGCGTGACAAGCACCATGGTCAAGCCGTTTTCGCGCTGCTTGGCGAACAGAAGATCGGCAATCTGGCGCCCCGTCGTGGTGTCGAGATTGCCGGTCGGCTCATCCGCGATCAGGATTTTCGGGCTTGGCGCAAGAGCGCGCGCAATCGCAACGCGCTGCTGTTCGCCACCGGAAAGTTCCGATGGATAATGGGTGAGACGCTCGCCAAGGCCAACGGCGCGCAATTCCCGTTCGGCCACATCAAAAGCGTTGCGACGCCCGGCAAGCTCCAGCGGCACGGCGACATTTTCGAGCGCAGTCATGTTTGGAATAAGGTGGAAGGACTGGAACACGATGCCGATATTGGCGCCACGGAAAGCGGCAGCCTGATCTTCGCTCATCTGGCTGATCGTCTCTCCGGCAATCTTCACAGTTCCGTTATCGACATGCTCGAGACCAGCCAGAACCATCAGCAGCGTCGACTTGCCGGAACCGGACGGACCAACGATGCCAACCGACTGTCCCTGCGCGATATGAAGGGAAACGCCTTTCAGCACATGCACCGATGAGGCGGCGTGACCAAGGGTTAGATGAACGTTCTCAAGTTCGATAATCGGGCCAACAACCTGTTCCGTCACGCGGTTTTTATCCTATATGAATCTTTAGAACCAAACAGCGCGCCACAAATTTGAACTTATGTTGCGCCAATTATTGAAGAGAAGTCCGGCGGGCCATTTGCCCACAGCCCCTCAAATATGGGTTTTCGACGATGCGTTTCAAACTCTCAATTCCGGCATGGCTTCCGATTTTTGCGGCGATTGCGTCTTTTATGGCGGCAAGCCCCATTATTGCGGCAAGCGCGCAGGAAGATCCGACCGGCCTCGAAGACGCACTGCCGACCGAGCAGCTTTCACAGGTCAAGATCGTCGGCTTCGGCGACAGCCTGATGGCGGGCTATCTGCTGCCGTCCAATGCCGCCTTTCCGCAGCAGCTTGAAAAGGCACTCAACGACAAGGGTGTCGAGGTTTCGATCGAGAATGCGGGGGTATCGGGCGACACGACCACGGGCGGGCTTTCGCGCATCGACTGGTCCGTTCCCGATGGTACCGATCTCGTGATCCTTGAACTGGGGGCGAATGACGCGCTGCGCGGCATCGAGCCCGACATTACTGAAAAAAATCTCGACGAGATGCTGGCGCGCCTGAAGCAGCGCGGCATTTCGGTCATTCTTGCCGGCATGATGGCTCCTCCCAACATGGGCAAGGACTATGCCGCCAGGTTCAACCCGATCTATCCCAAGCTGGCACAGAAATATGGCGTGCCGCTCTACCCGTTTTTCCTCGACGGTGTAGCAACCAAGAAGGATTTTCTGCTCGAGGACGGAATGCACCCCAACGAAAAGGGCGTCGAAACGATGGTGTCCAACTTTATGCCCACTATCGAAAAGAGCCTGACGAACATGCAAAACAAGGGGACATCGGGAGGCTGACGCCGGTCGGGAGCATAAACAGCTTGCTCCCGGACTCAAACTTTGATTCGCTGAGTTTGCGTCGGCAAATATCGAATCATCTTCGATGGAACGACGCACTGACTCTCTAGGCTAGAGTGTCCTTTATGCATCCTTTGGATGCCCGGCGCTCTGGCATGGAACGCTTCGAGGAGGATGCCTTATGCCGCGTCTTTTCACTGCCCTCGAAATCCCGCGCGACGCCGCGCTTTCGCTCTCGTTGTTGCGAGGCGGTCTCCCCGGCGCACGCTGGATTGATGTCGAAAACTACCACATAACGCTGCGTTTTATCGGAGATGTGGAAGGCCACGTGGCCGACGAGGTTGCCAATGCGCTTGATCGCGTGCGGCGGCCTGAATTCATGCTCAACCTGTCGGGTGTCAATGCTTTCGGCTCCAAAAAACCGCACAGCATCTATGCGGGTGTATCCCCCTCGCCTGACCTCAACGCTTTGCAGGCGGAAATCGAACGTATCTGCCAGCGGCTTCACATTCCCGCCGATCCGCGCAAGTTCACGCCCCATGTGACACTGGCGCGGTTGAGAAATCCCCGCATCGAGGATGTGGTGCATTATCTCTCCTCACGCGGCAACTTCGCGACGCTGCCCTTCAAGGTGGGACGGTTCGTGCTGATGTCGTCACGTGATTCCGTGGGTGGCGGACCTTACATCGTGGAGGAAGCCTGGCCTTTGGTTGCCCGTTCCGGCCAGAACTGGTCGGCAAGCGCGATGGAAGCTGCCAGAACCATTCGGTAAACCTTTTCGAAATCCCCGGTCCCGCCATAATAGGGATCGGGGACTTCAACCGCCTGTCCTTCTGCAATCTCGGTGAAAAGCCCGATATGCGCGCTTGCATTTGCGGGCCTGCGCTCAGCGATCATTCGCATATTGTAACGGTCCATCCCAAGGATCAGGTCAAAACGGCTAAAATCACCTGCGATGAGCTGGCGGCAGCGTTGTACGGAAATATCAAGACCGTGACGCGCTGCAACGCTGATGGAGCGCTCATCCGGTTCCTCGCCAGTATGGTAGCCATTGGTTCCGGCAGAATCGACCAGCACGTGGCGGATGCCGCGTTTTTCCAGCACATGGCCCATCACGCCTTCGGCAAGCGGAGAACGGCAGATATTGCCTGCGCAAACAAATAAAATGCTGGCTGGGACTTGTGCGGCTACAGATACGATCACGGAACTCTCGCGCTCATGATAAGTTAGTTCAGGAACCGCAACATAGGCGAAAGACGATGGTACGCAACCGGCTGACGGAAAATGAACTGAACGAAGCGCTCACCGAACTGGATGGCTGGCAGAAGGTCGAGGGACGCGAGGCGATTGCCAAAAGCTTCAAGTTCAAGGATTTCAATGCCGCCTTCGGTTTCATGGCGCGCGCAGCGCTCCACGCGGAAAAGCTCGATCATCACCCCGAATGGTTCAATGTCTACAACCGCGTCGATGTTACGCTCGCCACCCATAGCGAGAACGGTATTACGGAACTCGACATCAAGCTTGCGCACAAGATGAACGCTATAGCCTGAATTTAGAGCTTTGAAATATAGACATAAATCTTCCGGCGGTCATAGTTGAAGCTGCCGTCGGGATTGCGGCTGGAATAGGGTAGAACGCGGGTAAGATTGATGCGATCCTGCCAGTTCTGCCCGAGTTTTCCGCCATGGACGCCGCGGATATGGACATCGCCAAGCGAAATGGCGGCATGGAAAATATGCCCGGCCTGAACGTCATAAAAGCCGATTGCCTGACCGAAAGGTAGCGCTGAATAACCGTTCCATTGTTCGCCCGCCCTGAAATTCAGGATGGGTATCCAGTTCTGGCTGGACGTGCCGCGCAACGTATTGAGCGAAATTCCGGCGCCGAAGAGAAACCGCAGATAGACGGCGGCATCGTAGCATCCCGCCTCTGAGAGATCGACGGTGATGTAATTGTCTTCGCTTCCGGCAGCCAGTAGCTGGTTGCCGCGAAACAGCCGTGTTGAACGGTCGCTGCGGATGAAGTTTTCCCCATAGCCGGTCAAATGCATCAAAACCTCCATTCATTCTGCACCTGCTTTGCCGCGCGTCCAAAACGCTTCGGAAGCGATCCGATCGAATCTGTATTTTGGGGATTTGATGAGAGCGTTGTAGCTGATGGTTGTTGCAGGTGACCGGGATGATGGAATCATCATGGTCTTGCAAGGGCGGTCAAAACTCCCCATTTTTAACCGGTCGTAGCCCACAATCGGAACGGCAGGAGTTGAACGAGAATGGATGACGTCAGAATCGGTGAAATCCTCGAACCCGGCAGTGAGAGCGAATTCAAGAAGCGCAGCGAACGGGTGAAGAGCGGATTCTGGAAGGCTGCGCGCCGCGCCGGTCGCATGGTGCCGTTCATGGATGAGGTGGTGGCAGCCTATTACTGCGCCCTCGACCAGAAGACGCCAACCCGTGTGCGCATGACGCTGATGGCGGCGCTCGCCTATTTCGTCCTGCCCTTCGACGCCATTCCAGACATTCTGGCCGGTATCGGCTTCACCGATGACGTTGCCGTGCTGATGGCAGCGCTGACAGCCGTTCGTGCCCACATCACGCCTGCGCACCGGCTGGCCGCGCGGCAGGCACTCGAGGATGAGGGAGTAAGGGAGTAAGGGAGTAAGGGAGTAAGGGAGTAAGGGAGTCTGATCACAGCTATGTGATTCCGACAACCCTGCATCATTTACGCCCGCTTTTCCCCCTTATTTTCCTATTCCCGTACTCCCCTATTCCCTTATTCCCCTTTTAACATACTGCCCTATTCCCCTACTCCCTTCACCAAAGACAAACTCTCGCCGCTTTCTTTTCATTCAACTGGAACCAAGGGATGGCGGGGCGACTTAGCTGCTCATTCAAGTTTTCTTTCGAAACTTCACCGTTTGGTAACCCAGATTAAGGCAATTTAATCGGCAACTGAGCGGGACGGCGTGATGAACGGCGGCATCCCGATATTCAAGTTTGAAGCAAACGAAAGAGAACCGGTAAAAACCAATGCTTGGAAAATCGATCGTCGCGGCTTCTGTG
>Ga0182737_1002681_pt1 | contig 14146 bp, 10 predicted proteins | sample eDN5th30CBELigOP_FD_128878 | JGI IMG/M metagenome (GOLD analysis project Ga0182737, IMG submission 128878) | Enriched Organic Plus compost microbial communities from Emeryville, California, USA - eDNA 5th pass 30_C BE-Lig OP (version 2) (version 2) ... | reverse complement strand
CCGAGAATAACACGCACCCCATTCCCTACGAAAAATGGAACTTTGCAACCCATACGTTGAGCACAGCAGCACAGCCGGCCGCTCAATTGTCAACCCGATATTCGCTGTACAAAAGCTATAACGTGATCCTGGATAACGTGTTGCGGTACAACGGTTCGTTTGCTGACCATGATCTGGGTGCCATCGTGGGATATAACCAGCAGTATTTTAATCAGTACTACTTCGATGCCTCGAAACAGGGGCTTACTCATCCTGACCTGACCACATTGAATTCAGCTACGACGATGACCGGGATTAACGGCGACGAAATCGATAACGGATTGAAGTCCGTGTTCGGACGGATTAACTATGCCTATAAAGAGCGGTACCTGGCTGAGGCTGTCTTCCGGAATGACGGATCATCTCGTTTCGGAGAAGCTACCAGATGGGGATTCTTTCCCGCATTCTCCGCTGGGTGGCGTATTTCGGAAGAGCCTTTTATGCAACCTGTTAAAACCATATTTGACGATTTACGGATCCGTGCATCCTGGGGGCGTACCGGTAGCATCCCAAGTGGAAATTACGACCACCTGCCAGCCTACGGTACCGTCAATTACTCCTTCAACAATACAGCGGTGAAGGGCCTCGCTCAAACGAAGACCGGCAACCGCAACCTAAGATGGGAAACTACCACAACTACGAATATAGGTTTAAGTGGTTTGGCACTCAATGGTAAACTGAATTTCGATATAGATGCGTATCAAGGATTTACCGATGGTATCCTGTTTGTTCCCAATATTCCGCTTATCGTTGGAACGGCTAGCCCGGCAACAATGAATATCGCCGAGGTGACCAAGCGGGGGATTGAATTGAGCCTTGGGTATCAAAACCATATCAACGATTTTCGTTATTCCGTCGCCGGGAATTTTGCCTACAATACCAACCGGGTGGATCTCTATAAAGGCAGATTGGATGAAGGTTACGTAGCGGATGCCGATGGAAACCAAGTATATCAATCCAATATCGGTACGGTATCTTCGGGTGGCACGGAGCGCATTCTGGAAGGTCATGCGATTAAAGAACTATACCTGTATCCGACGTATCAAGGATCTGGCAATTATGTTCTCCCGGATGGTTCACTGGATGTCAACGGCGGCCCACAGGATGGGATGATCCGGACACCGGACGATATGGAATGGTTGCGGCAGATGGTGGCTGCCGGATACCGGTTCCAGCCGGCAGATGGGATTGACCCCACCAAAATTTGGTACGGTGATTTAATCTATGCAGATAGGAACGGGGATGGGATTTATGGCAACGTATACGACCAGCAGTTTACCGGAAAGCGGGCTACACCCGCAATAAACTATGGGTTGACAATCAATCTGTCGTACCGTGGGGTTGATGCTTCCATGGTATGGTCGGGCGCGGCTGGTATGTATTATTACTGGAACACCCTGTACCTGAACCAGTCGATTGTTGCGCAGGGAAAATCGGTACCCATATTGGTGGCCGACAATCATTTTTATTACAATGAAGCGAATCCGGGCGATCCCACGAATAGCGTGACAGGGCATTATCCACGGCTGAAGGGGGTAGCTGATGCACAAAATGGTCGAACCAGCGATTACTTTCTCTACAATGCTTCCTTTGCAAAACTTCGTAACCTGCAGCTGGGATACACGATTCCTGAACGGTTAACGAGCAGACTGTCAATAAGCAGATTGCGGGTTTATTTAGCGGGTGAAAATTTACTGACGTTGACAAAATTTCCAGGTTTAGATCCCGAGATCGGCCCCAATCCGAATTATCCCACCATGCGCCAATTTTCACTGGGATTGAATGTCACATTTTAAAGGAGAACAATCATGAAGAAAATCATTGCCATCATCATAACATTAAGTGTTTGCGCTTGCAAAGACAACTTACTGGACACCGCCCCTCATTCGTCGGTTTCCACCACAACCATGTGGACCACAGATAATCTGACGGACCTGGGGGTAGCAGGGGTATATAACGCACTTCGGCTTGATTTGGGCCATAGTGGAATGACCACCGTTCATGAGCTTTACCAAACGGATCGTTTCGGCTTTACCGGACAAGGGCGGTGGGATGAACCCCTGCTACGCGGTACCATCACCGCCGGCGATGGGATGTTTGCGAAGGTATGGCAACACATGTATGAGGGCATTCAGCGAGCGAATGATGCTTTATTGAATATCCCAGGCAAATCGCCTTCAAACGAAGAAAAGAAAGCACGCTACCTGGCAGAATGTAAGTTTCTTCGCGCGTATTTTTACTTCCGGTTAAACCAATTGTATAAAGGAGTGCCTATTTACCTCGAACCCTTCACGCCTGCGGAAGCCATCAAGTCGAGGGCTTCTGAAACCGAAGTGTGGGATCAGGTGATCGCTGATCTAACCGACTGCATCAATGAACCGAACCTGCCCGATCGATATGCCGCCGGGGATGGCAACTATGGCCATGCCACCAAAAGCGCAGCGTATGCCTTACGCGGAAAAGTGTACATCTATCGGGAAGATTGGGAAAAAGCAATAGCAGATTTCCAACAGGTGAAAGATGCCGGCCATACATTGTTTGCGGATTATAAAACCTTGTTTACAGAAGCGAATGAACAGTGTCCAGAAATGATTTTTTCGCTCCAACACCGGGGCGAGCAGGGATATGGCAACAACTTCCAACTGTTTATTGGATGGCCTTCGGCATTCCGACGCGGCTGGAATTACTACATGCCTTCACCGAACCTGGTAGATCTCCATGAAAATATCGACGGAACCAAGTTCAACTGGGACGACGTCATTCCGGGCTATTCCTCGCTTACCGAATCAGCGCGTGAAGTGTATTTCCTGAGAGACAACCTCACCGCAGAAGAATATGCTGCGGCAGAGGAGCGGGGAGCCAAAATGAGCCTGTATTTGCCAGAGGGCAACGAAGCGCGGATAAAAAAGGCTTATGAAAACCGGGATCCTCGTCTACAGGCCAATGTACTAACGCCGTATGCTACCTTCCGCGGGGCATTCAATTTTACCGATGTTGAAAGCGTACAGACCATGAGGTGGCCTTTCCGCGGACAAGCAGCCGTGGGCGGCGACATCCAAAGTGACACGCAGATCAACTTTTACTATTTTTATCGAAAGTTTGTGATTGAGGGAGTTTCGGGTCTGATCGATCGCAACTATGGCCCCATAGACTTTCCGATATTACGGTATGCAGATGTGCTCCTGATGTGGGCCGAGGCATTGAATGAATTGGGGCTTGAGGCAGAGGCGGTAGAGAAAGTCAATGAAGTACGAGGCAGAGCAGGGGTAGCTTTATTGAATTCAAATGCGGCAACGGCGGTGACCGGACAAGACAATTTACGCGAACGGATCCGGAATGAACGGAGGGTTGAATTCCCCGGCGAGGGCATCAATTATTTTGATGAACTACGGTGGAAGACCTGGAAGGAAAAAGTCTTTTATCCCGGAAATGGCAAAAAGCAAATCTGGGGAGGTAATGTAAGCGATTATTCTTACAAAGGAGATTTCTTGTATACCTGGCCCATTCCCACCGGAGAAATACAAATGAACCCAAACCTTGTTCAAAATCCCGGATGGATTGATTGAGTGGATACAAGCCCGTGTTAGCAACGCTTAATGCGGGCTTTATTTATTTTTTGCAAATTAAGATTGGATCCTTACTTTTGTAGTGTACTACTTAACTAATACACTTAAGTATGGTCCGATTGTCTGATTTGACCTTTGGTTACAAGAACCAACCCACACTGTTCAACGGCCTTGATTATCCATATCCAGCAGACGGGCACCACCCTGAAGATCACCATCGACCATCCGAAGGACTACACAACCGACATCCGGAAACAGCCGGAAATCAGTATTGAATGCCCTAATTTAATCGCCTTAACGGCGGTCGGAACACCCCTGGATAGTCTGGACCTGCCGGGGGATGCACATGCGCTCACGCGCCGGGCTTACAGCGTCAGCACAGTGAATATCCAGGGTTTTCAGGACAATGGGCTGCAGGTGATGGCTTCAAACGGTATGGAAGTAACGATGCATAATACCAAGATCGATTCCTTGTCGGCAGTAGTGGGCCGGGCAGCTAAGCTAGAAATCCGCCAAGATACACTGACATATGCCCGGTTAAACGTGGGCAACGAAGGAACGGTCATGCTTGATCAAACATCGATCGGCACCCTGTCTACGCGTGTAGCAAAAAAGGGGCAAGTGATCGTAAAGGGGAAGCAATTGATAACAGTCTACGGAAATGGCGAGCATCGTAACCCATAAACTGAACTGCCGTAGGGGTCGGAATCAGATTCTCAAGGATATAAGTTTAAGCGTTCCAAAAGGTAGTATTTACGGTTACCTGGGGAGAAATGGTGCAGGGAAATCAACCACCATAAAATTGCTTCTTGGACTACTGAAAGAAAAGGAAGACAATATCTTCATTCAAAACTTAAGTCTGAAAAATGAGCCCACAAAAATACATTTCATTACCGGTAGTTTAATTGAATCGCCTTGTTTTTATACGAGACTGACGGTACGTGAAAATTTGAAATACCTCGATATCATCTATGGCGGCGGGGAAAAAAGGATTGCGGAAGTGTTGGAACTCGTCGACTTAGAACAAGCGCGAAACAAACGAGCGTCCGCCTTATCCATGGGCATGAAACAGCGTCTTGGAATCGCAATCGCCATTTACCACGACCCGGAAATCCTGATTCTGGACGAACCGTTGAATGGCTTGGATCCGCAGGGGATAGTTGAAATGCGAAAGCTCTTTAAAAACCTAAATGAACAGGGAAAGACCATCTTTTTGTCCAGCCACATCCTGAGTGAACTCGACAAGACGGCAACGCATATCGGAATCATCGACAAAGGGCGCATGATTTTTCAGGGAACTAAAAATGAGTTATTCGAAAGCGTCCGGCGAGACATTCTAATTACTGTAAACCAGCCTGAACGTGCCGTTGAAGTCCTGATTGAAAATGACCTTACGGTCGTTGAAAAAGACGGGAAATCTGTGACGGTTGCCAGCAATCGGGGTCATGAGTTCAATGCCGTAATACAGGCACTTGTCCATAACAACGTTGACATTCTTGATGTCAGTTCCCGTACGCTGGATTTAGAGCAGGTTTTCATGAACTTAATTTCGAAAAATAATGACTGATACCTTTCGTGCGGCCTATGCATCTGAATACTATAAACTTTCAAAGAACAAAGAAATAGTTGGATTGCTATTTGTCCCGGTGGCGTTGACGATACTCGTTGCCGGACACCTGTACTATGATATTTCACGGAACATGGTCGGAGAAATTGATGGAAGCATTAATCCTTGGAAAGATATGCTTGGAAAAGCCGTTTTCCAGTTCTTCTATCTTTTATATCCGATATTAGTCGCGATATTCGTACATGCTTGCTGCGATGTAGAGTACAAAAACAATAATTACAAGGTCTTATTTACCTTGCCTGTTTCCAACTACAAACTATTTATTGCCAAGGTCTTATTTGTTTTAAAATCAGTGCTGTTATCGGTGTCGTTATCGTACGTTACATTCCTTGTATGCGGATATTTGCTCGGTAGGATTTTACCGGAGATCGGTTTTCAGAATTACAATTTTGGGAAGGCGTCGTTCTTTGTATTTCTAAAATTATATCTTGCGCTTGCAGCGATATCATCCATCCAACTTTGCTTAAGTTTGCAATTTAAGAATTTCATTTATCCCATCGGATTGGGTATGTTCTTGTTGGTGTTTTCCACGATCGTTTGGCAAAAGGACTTTTCTGACTTTATTCCCTATACCGGATCGTTCAAATCGTACCTCAATATGTTGAGTGAAAATACGCGGTTTGAACGGTTAGATTATTTAAATCTTTGTTCGGTTTTGGTATTTCTCGTTGGAAGTTTCTATCTTTTTAAGCGGAAAATTTACCATTGAAATCGCAACCCATGCAAATCCATATTGATACGATCCATCCGCAAAAGCAACCCCATCCGGAAGACTACCCGCTGTATCAAATTTTTCTTCTTCCCGGGCCGATGGAGGTCGCGGTCGATTTTATTTCCTACCACACTACATCCGCTTCGCTGCTTTTTTTAAGCCCGTATCAACATCTTGAATGGAAAACGCCGACAATACAGCCGGTTGTCCAGATTTTATTTCACGGGGACTTCTATTGCATTGAATACCATAAAAAGGAAGTGGCCTGCAATGGGCTGCTGTTTAATAACATCTATCTCCGGCCTTTCGTCAATGTATCGGCATCCGTATATGACGAGATTGTGCACTTGGTCAATAACATGAAGAGGGAGCTAACGACCCATTCCTCATTTTCGACTTCGGTACTAAAGGCTTATTTGCAGCTTATTCTAGCCTTGTCCAGCAAGGCAAAAAAACAGCAAGTGGATATGGATTTGCTCACGGATAACATGGAGATGCAGGAAGGGGAGAGCTTTCAGCAACTGCTGGAAGAACATTTTGCAACGACCAGATCGGTAAGTTTCTATGCCGGGATACTGAACCTAAGCATCGATACGTTCAGCAGGAAAATAAAACGGCAATTGGGCAAACTACCTTCTACACTTATTCAGGAGCGCGTGATCCTGGAAGCTAAAAAATTACTGCACCTTACTTATTTATCTATAAAAGAAATCGCACTGAAACTGCATTTTGAAGACGAGCATTATTTCAGCAGGTACTTCAAAAAGTATGTGGGTATTTCACCGTCCGAATTCAGGTTACAGGTCGGAATTTCCATCGTCGCAGCGAAATAGTTCACGGCAAATCCGTTTTTGTCCATTTTCTTGCACATCATTGTCCTGTACTTTTGTCCGTAAAATGAGAACAATGAATAACCTGTTACATTTCTTGGCAAGCGGACAGCGCGGTTTTATACACCTTTTGCGGATTTCCATTTTTATTGTCATGGCTTGGATCGGCGGCCTGAAGGCATTTCAATACGAAGCGGACGGCATTGTGCCTTTCGTGGCAAACAGTCCACTGATGGGGTTTTTCTATGCGAAAGAGGCACCCGAATACCAGGCGTATAAGAATCCAGAAGGAAAGACGGTAACCAAAAATATCGACTGGCATAAGGCAAACGGAACCTACATCTTTTCGTACGGTTTGGGAACAGCTATTGTCGCAATCGGCCTACTGACTTTGGCCGGAATCTGGTCGGCAAAACTGGGAGTGGTCGGTGGGCTTCTGACATTTCTGATGTCGATTGTGACCTTATCTTTTCTGATCACGACACCGGAAGTATACGTGCCTAACCTAGGCGGCGACTTTCCTACTCCCAACCATGGATTTCCATATCTCTCAGGTGCGGGCCGGTTGGTGCTGAAAGATGTGATTATGCTGGCCGCAGGCCTCGTTGTGGCGTCCGATGCGGCCCAGCGCATGTTGAAAAAACAAAATTAAACCTAACTTATTTTCATACTTTTGGGGCAGGTTTATCAAAGGGGGGGTGCCCCAGAATGGACCGGAAGGAATCGAATTGTATGGAAGATCACTTGCTTAACCCCATCGTGAGCATCACGATGACCGATCAAGCTGAACAGCGTCTGCGCGAATATTTCGCCAACAAAGGGTTCAAAATCGGTGATACACTGCCCAAGGAAATGGAACTGGCCGAAGCACTGGGTGTGAGCCGAAGCGTGATCCGGGAAGCAATGAGTCGCCTGCGCATGCTAGGGCTGGTTGATGTGCGGAAACGGAGAGGAACCATCCTCACCGAACCGGATGTGTTGGGCGGTATGGAGCGGATTCTTCACCCTAAACTCCTCGGTAAAGGTACGTTGAAGCGCTTGTTTGAAGTACGATTGATGCTGGAAATGGGCCTTGGTGATTTTTTATACAGTCGGATTAAACCTGCGGATTTTAAGAAACTGGAGCAGCTATTGAAAGAGGAACGCGCAACTACTGACAAAGCCGAACTGATCCGGTTGGACATTCTGTTTCACGCTACACTGTATGGAATTACAGACAATCCTGTATTGACTCGGTTTCAAAGCATGTTACAGCCAATCTTTCAATATGTGCTCGATTACCGCGAGCAAATACACCAACCCGGGGCCGCACCCAGCGTTACACATGCGGACCTTGTAGAAACACTACGCCATGGAAATCCTGCTTCTTTTCGTGAGGCAATGCGAATTCATTTTGAGCTTCATTTTCAGTTAATTAGCTGAATTTTTCTAAAAAATTAATTGAAAAATTTGTATTTCTGAAAAGGAGTATAGTATATTTGTCAAGCATAATACGTCAGACATATATGATTTAAATAAAAAGGATAAGTTCCGTGTTTATTTCTCAATAATATGTTTGACATATAAACATGTAATGTAAAACCAATTATGACGAAACAAGTGATGAAATCGTATTTTTCAGTTTGTATTGTTCTTGTATTCATCGGATTATCCGTTGCCTGTCAAGAAACGAGGGACAGGAATAACAACGAAACGACAAACGGCATTCAGACAATCGATCTGTCAAACGATTCGGCGCGGCAGGTGATTGTGGCACAGGGTACTCCCGAGGTGTACCAAGGTCATCCCACGACGGTTCTTTTGCCCGACGGCAAAACGATGTACTGCGTTTGGACGTATAACCATGGCGGCGTATGCGGCCCGCTGAAACGCAGCGACGATGGGGGGCGTACATGGAGCGAGCTGCTTGATGTCCCGGAAAATTGGTCGACAGTTTACAACTGTCCCACGATATACCGGTTGCCTGACCCACAAGGTAATTACAGCCTCTTTGTGTTTGCTGGAGAAGGGCCGGATGGAAGCATGTACCAGTCGCGCTCCGATGACGACGGTAAAACTTGGTCGCCGATGGTTTCCAACCATGTAGGGGCGAGCGTGATGCCGTTCTGTACTATTATGCCTATCGAAGGGGGAAAGAGGTTGCTCGGCCTATCGAACATTCGGCGACCGGGCGAGCAGAAGGAAGAGCGGTCCAATGTCCTGGCGCGGAGTTATTCCGACGATGGAGGGGCCACCTGGACACCCTGGGAAGTGGTCCTCGATTTACCGGGTTTGAAGCCCTGCGAACCCGAACTGGTACGTTCACCCGACGGCAAGCAATTGCTCTGTCTCATCCGTGAAAATGCAAAACGCATAGCCTTGTTTATGACGAGTGACGATGAAGGAGCTTCTTGGTCGGAACCAAAGCCCCTTCCGGGCCCATTGCACGGCGATCGGCACAAGGCTAACTATGCGGCGGATGGCCGCCTCGTCGTGGTATTCCGTGATACGGGACACGATAATCCCACGCGTACGCATTTTGTGGCGTGGGTAGGTACGTATGACGATATTTTACAGGGTAACGAAGGTCAATACCGCGTAAAGCTGCTGCATAGTCACAAAGGGATGGATTGCGGCTATCCTGGCCTTGAGCGGTTGCCCGATGGCACGTTCGTAGCCACCACCTACGTGAAATATAGAGAAGGGTCGGAACAAAATTCGGTAGTAAGTACGCGGTTTACCCTCGACGAACTCGATAACCAAGAGTAATTACAACATATCCAATTAAACGTTCATTATGATGAAAACGATGATGTACCTCTGGTGCCTGGCCGGGCTATGCTTAGCTCCGTTTGCCCGGGCACAGCAAACCCTGACGGTTGTATCGGGTCAGGTAACGGATGCCGTCACCGGCGAACCGCTCACAGGAGCTACCGTTGCACTTAAAGCTTCGGTCGGAAGCACACAGACCGGTGCAGATGGGAAATTTCAACTCAGTCAGGTACCGGCGAATGCCATACTGGTAGCCTCATTTGTGGGGTATGGTATGGAAGAAGTGGCAGTAAAGGGACAGACGAACGTGCAAATTGCCCTACAGCCACAGAGCGCCCTTGATGAAGTGGTCGTGGTAGGGTATGGTACCCAACAGCGCAAAGACGTGACCGGAGCCGTGGCTTCGGTATCGGCCGCGCAGCTTGAGAAACAACCGGCGGCCAGCATGGACATGCTGCTGCAAGGCAAGGCATCCGGTGTGCAGATCAGCCAGTCGAGCGGTGCTCCCGGAGGGCGTGCAACCATCCGCATACGGGGGGCAAGCTCCGTGAATGCAGGTAATGAACCGCTGTTGGTTGTCGATGGCATTCCCATGTATAACAGCAGTAAAGATCCGGGAGGTACGTCATATGGCACGTTCAGCGCTACCAACGCACTGGCGTCTATCAACCCCAATGACATCCAGTCGGTCGAAGTGCTCAAAGATGCATCTGCAACGGCCATTTACGGCTCCCGTGGATCCAACGGCGTACTGATCATCACTACCAAACGTGGCAAATCGGGTAGTGCTCAGGTAAATTACAATGGGTACTACGGTTGGCAGCGCCCCCATACCAAGCTGGACCTGATGAATGGCGAGGAACACGCGGAATTTCTCAACGACTGGGCCGGGGCAAGCGATCTTCCTGCTCCGTTTGACAATCCCCAGGCCATCGGGCAGGGGACAGACTGGCAGGATCTCATCTTCCGCCAGGCGGGAATGACGGACCATCAGGTATCGATCTCCGGCGGTACGGAAAATACCCGGTATTTTATTTCGGGCAATTATTTTAATCAGGACGGTATTGTGATCAATTCAGGTATGGAGCGCTATGCCTTGCGGTTCAATATCGATCAACAGATTAACCAACGCCTGAAGTTCATTCAGTCACTCACGTTCAATCGGACCATTAATCGGTCGGTACCCATTGCCAACGCAGGATCTGACAATGTACGCTCGGCTGGCGAACGCGCTTATACGGCCTCACCAACGGCCACGCTTTTTGACGAGGACGACGCGTATACAACCAATTGGTACGGCATCAGTAAGCCCGAAAGTCCGGTGAATTCGCTGCTCACCACGCGCAACCGGCTGGAAGGCGACAACCTGCTTGGCAACATGGGGCTGGAATATACCATCGCCGAAAGGCTCACGGCGAAATCATCCATTGGTGTAAACCTGATGAACCGGGCCAACGAGGAGTTTTATCCGGGCGAGACCACGTACATCGGCGGCCTGTTTGGCGGCTTGGGTATTTTGGCCAACCGGCGAATTACCAATATACTCAACGAAAATGTGGTTACCTATCGAACTTCCTTTGCTGACCGGCACCGCCTGGAGGCGACAGGCGGGTTCACCTGGCAAACGGAAACTAATCGTAGCTCGTCTACGCAGCCCACTGGCTTTCCAAATGATCTGCTGGGTACCGATGCCATCGGAGGTACCACAGGCACACCGGTAATCGATTCCGACCTCAGCGATTGGTCCATTGCTTCGTTCCTTGCCCGCGTAAACTATCAATTCAATGACCGCCTGCTGGCCACGGCCACCATCCGCGCCGATGGCTCCTCCAAATTTGCCAAGGGCAATCAATGGGGATACTTTCCTTCCGTGGCATTAGGCTACCGACTCTCCGAAGAAGATTTCATCAAGAATACCGGGGTCTGGGACGACCTGAAAATTCGTGGCAGCTATGGGGTAACCGGGAATCAGGAAATCGGTAACTATCAGTCATTGGCACGTCTGGTAACCGACCTATTGTATATCTTCGATAACCAGCTAATAAATGGTGCGCGTCAAACGAGCCTCGCCAACCAGACGCTTACCTGGGAGAAATCCGCCCAATGGGATGTCGGCTTCGACATGGGCTTCTGGAACAACAGGCTGCGCCTGGTATTCGATTATTACAAGAAAAATACGCACGATCTGTTGTTCACCATCAACCTGCCGGCCTATTCGGGGTACAGGACCGCGCTTTATAATACCGGTCAACTCGAAAATCGGGGCGTAGAGATCGAGCTGAGTGCCGACCTCTTCCAAAATGATTTTACATGGTCTGTACAGGGAAATTACGCATATAATCGGGCTAAAATGGTATCGCTCGGCCGCTCGGGCTCTACCTCGTTATTTCTGGGGTATGCACCCGGTGTAAATCTTAGCTATATCTACGAGGGTATCTTTCATAACGATGCGGAGATCGCGGCACAAAGCTACCAAACCGGAGTTCAACCTGGAGACATCCGTTACAAGGATGTAAATAACGATGGACAGTTCAATGCTGATGACCGCGGTATTGTGGGCAATCCGCAGCCGAAGCACATTTTTGGACTCAATAACCAATTGGCTTATAAAGGGCTGTCGCTGGGCATCTTTCTGCAGGGGGAATTGGGACGCGAAGGCAATCGCATTTCCCGACTATTCGACCCCTCGGAAGTGGCTAGCAATAAGGCGCATGAACTGGTAAATCGGTGGTCACCCGATAATCCCAACGGCACATTGCCGCGCGCTGGAGTAGGCAATTGGCTCAGCTCCACGTATCTGTTACAGGATATGTCGTACATTAAGTTGCGCAACGTGCAACTGGGGTATCAGGTGCCTGGCCGCATCGTAGGTATCCGCAGTTTGCAGGTATACTTGTCGGGTCAAAATCTGGTGACTTTCACCCGTGACGGTTTCTTCGGGTATGATCCCGACGGTGGCAACGGTTATCCCACCGCCAGCACCGTATTATTGGGATTGAACATTGGCTTTTAATTACATGGTTATGAAAAAGACACGCAACACATTACTAAAAGGACTCTGCTGCTTCGGCTTGATCCTTGGACTGACTTCTTGCGAGAAATTCCTCGAAGAAACGCCGCATAGCTTTCTGGCTCCTGAAAATTATTACCAAAATGCAGACGACGCACTTTCTGCACTCGTAGGCGCATACGTAGGTTTAGGCGACGGTGCCAACACCTTCTTGGCGCGGCGGGTGCATTACCTGACGTGGTTTCCGGCCGACGAGGCTTATACACCTACATTGGCCGCGCAGCGCCAACTTGATAATTTTTCCTTTAATGCAGACCACGAGGATGTACGCAATGTGTGGACCCATATGTACGACGCGATTAACCGCGCCAACATTGTCGTTGGCCGCTTGGCGACTATCAATATGGACGAGAATCTCAAACAGCAATACATTGCCGAAGCACGATTTATCCGCGGATTGTGTTATTTCTACGGGGTAAGGCTCTACGGCGGCATACCGTTGATTACCCAAGAAGTAACTTCGGTAGATGAGGTGGCAGACGTTACACGGGCGTCCGTGGCCGACATATACACCCAAGTTATCGATGACCTTACAGCGGCGGCAGATGTGTTGCCTTCCACCAACCAACAAGGAAGGGCCACCAAGGGGGCTGCCAAAGGACTGCTCGCAAAAGCTTACCTGACACGGGCAAGCAGCGATGTTTCAGAAAGCACAGATTACCAGCGATGTGCCGACCTGGCCGCTGAGGTGATTGCCATGCCCGAACATCACCTCACGCCAAATTATCAGGATGCCATCGGCGCAGCCAATAAATTTAATCCCGAATCACTCTTCGAATGGCAAGCCGACCGTATTCTTACTCCAGTGGGCAAGCAGAGCATTTTTGGTCAGTTCACACTTCCGCGCGACATCGTCGGCCTGGTGCCTGAAGCGGGGCAGACCGGCGAAAGCCAGATTGTGAGTGAGATTGCCTTCTTCAACCGGTACGATGACCGCGACTATCGCAAAGAATCCACGTTCATCACCTCGGGCATCAATCGTCAAGGGGAAGAGGTTACCTGGCAGCAGTTTACCTTCCCTTTTCCGGCACCGGCATGGAAATATGTAGACCGGACGGCGACTACCCGTAATGCCTATGCATTTAACGCCAACTATGTGGTGTTACGCCTAGCGGATGTGTATCTGATGCGTGCCGAGGCACTTAATGAGATCAACGGACCTACCGAAGAGGCCTATGCGATGATCAATGCGATCCGTGAGCGGGCACGCAATCGCGATGGAAATAACGTAAATGGTTTTCCCGAAAATCTCTCGGGTCTGACGAAGGAAGAGTTCCGCGATGCCGTGCTCAACGAACGGGCCGTCGAATTGGGCTTTGAAGGACACCGCTGGTTTGACCTGGTGCGTACCAAGCGCCTTGTTGAGATTATCAAGGCGGTTCATCCCGATTACCCGGTCGCTGAAAAGCATTACCTCTTCCCAATACCGGCAGATGAATTGATTATCAATCCCAATCTTGAACAAAATCCAGGATGGTAACCATGGATACCTCACGCATAGCAGCCGGCATCCAACCAAGGATATTAACGTATGATACATACTTGCTAAAT
>Ga0182737_1002679_pt1 | contig 14156 bp, 22 predicted proteins | sample eDN5th30CBELigOP_FD_128878 | JGI IMG/M metagenome (GOLD analysis project Ga0182737, IMG submission 128878) | Enriched Organic Plus compost microbial communities from Emeryville, California, USA - eDNA 5th pass 30_C BE-Lig OP (version 2) (version 2) ... | reverse complement strand
CTGCCGGTCGTTCATGTGGGAGCCGGGGAAGAACTCCCCGAACACGTCGATGACGTCCTGCTCGGTCGGGTGGGCGCCCACACACTCCCGGAGAGCAGTGTCGCGCCGGCGGACTTCGGCGAGCGCGGCAGCACGAGCGACAGGTGTGGCGTTGAGGGGTCGCTGCTTCGACACAGGTGGGCTCCTGAGGTGGACGAGGTGGGACCTGTCTCCTATGCGCCACCCAACCGCGCATGTGGGTCGGCCGTGACGTTCCGCTACGACATCTGACCGCCGCTCGCTGGCTGGGCGTGCGCCGCGTCGCCTGCCGCCGCTACATTGAGCGGCATGCGACTACCTGATGTGCTCCTGCGTGCGCAGGAGCAGGCGCTGATGCTGCCGGACGCGCAGTCCGCTTTATACGCGGACGCTGCGAACGCCGGTGAAGCGCTGGCAGAGCGGATCGAAGCGCACGCCCAGTACCAGGGGCTCCCATTGAGCTCGTGGGACTCGTGGGTGCTGCGTCATTCGCTGCCGGAGCTGATGGAAGCGGCCGTGTCCCGTGCGGAGGACGGGGAGGCGGTCCGACAAGCCGTCATCGTGCTGAACAACCGGGTGGTCGACCTGGTCCGGCATGCGGTCGTGTTCGACAAGGGGTTCGAGGACACCCGCACCATCCAGGCGACACCGCACCTTCGGGTGCCGGTGTTCTGGGAGCTGAACTACGAAGTCGTGTACACGACGAACCTGCCGTGGATGGTGAGCGCGTTCATGCAGGCGGCGTTCCTCGGGAACACGATCGCGGGCGAACGCCGCGCGTGGGCTTCGCCTTAGCCGGCGGCGAGCTGGATGCCGGTCCGCTGGATCCGCAGGGACGACACGACGATGTCGAACACGCGCCGGGGCACGAGGTGGCGGACGGCAAGTCCTGCCTCCATGTCCTCCTCGAGCTCGTAGATGGCCAGGTCGATCGCTGCCAGCCCGGCCTTCGCGACCCGGTCCAACGATCGGTTCAGCGCGGCGACAAGCCGGGCTTCTTCCAGCTCGGTGCGGGCGACGTCGTACGGGATGGCTGCGTACGGGGCGTCCGGGTCGGTGATGTGACGCTCCCACGCGAGGACACCGGTGACCGTCTGGCGGAGACGGCGAACCTGCCAGCGGGTGGCGCGGCGGAACGGGGAACGGGTCACGGGGTGTCCTTTCGTGCGGCACGGCCCCGGTCGAACGCGTCATGGAACGCGGCGAGCACAGCCGCCTGCGTGTGCTCGTTGCCGGGGATCGCCTGCTCAGCGGTGGTGTGGTCGTCGGCCTCGAACCCGCGGATGAACGCTTCACGGAAGGTGAGCAGCAGCACCGGAGGGGTGACCCACCCGTCCGGGTACACGACAGCTGCGGCAGCTTCGGCGGGCGTCGGGGAAGATGGCATGCCTCCGCTATGCGCGCCGATCAGTCCCACCATCCGCCACCCCACGTCGCGTGCCGGTGCTGGGCGACAGGGATGAGCGAGTCGTCCACGTCCCCGCCGCGGGATTCCTGCGCTGCTCGTCGCAGGGCGTTTCGGACGGCGGTGCGCTCGGGCCGGTAGTAGCGGGCGCTGCGGTCGGCGGCAGGGTGGTGGTACGGGTCCCATTCCATGTAGCGGCCGGCGACCATCCGGTCGCAGGTGCGGTGTTCGTCACGGGCCGTCGCGCGGAACGCGTCGCACTCGACGGCACTTCCCCACCAGTCGTGGCCGCAGCCGTGCCGGATGGCGTTCCGAGATCCGGCGACCGACAGACGGTTCTGCTGGACAGCCCACGGGGCGTCCTTGTAGGTGCGAGACATGTCTCGTCTCCGATCCTGTGCTCCCATGTCCCCGGCGGGGACAGCGCGTGGGGCACCTAATCGGGCTGAGTGAACGAGTCCGAGACCCACGTCTCGACGTCCGCTTCCTGCGCGTCGATCCAGATGTCGCCGGACCACGGTGTGACGAGGCGGACCATCGTGATCGCGCCGGCCGCTCGAAGGTTCGGGGCGACGGTGAGCTTCCCGATGACGACAGCACCGTCGGGGAAGGTGAGGCGCACACGGGTGCCGCCGATGAGCTCCTCGTTGTGGATGCCGGGGTCTGCCCAGTGGGCCTTCTGCCATGCCATGCGGGTCACCTCCTGTCTCTCACGGTCGGGTCCTCTATGCGGGGACGTTCACCGTCGCGTGCGCCAACCGCGTCGGCGGCGCCTCTCCCCCCATGCGCGAGGTCAGGACACCCGGACGCGGCCGGGCGCCCAGGCGACCCGCTCACCGTTCAGGGTGACGACGCGGGTGCCGCGGTGGACCGTGGGACGGGCTGCGAACGTCGCGGAGGTCGCGACGGGGACGTACACACGGGCGTGCGCGAGCAGGTCGCCGACGATGTCGTCCGAGGTGCGATCACTGACCGTCTCGACCTTGTAGATGGAGTTGCCGCCGGCCTTCGCGACCGCTTCCAGCTCGTCCAGGCGCCCGACGTCGCCGAGCCGTTCGTCGGCGTACCCGATGCGGGTGAACGTGATCCGGTTCAGCTCAGCAGACAGCTCGGCCGAAGGGTCGTGGAACAGCCATGCCTTCACCCCGAAGTCGGCGGGCAGGCGGACCGGGAGCATCAGCTCGAGCATCGTCGTCGTCATGTCCCCTTCCATGCGCGGTCGACCTTCGCGCGGTGACCGCGCATGTAGGAGGGGACCTGAAAGAAAGGACGCCGCCATGGCTCTTCTGACGCTCGACCCGCAGCATCTTCTCGACATCGACTTCGACACGTTCACCTTCCCCCGCCTGCAGCTGGACACCCGCTCCTCCGGGGAGGAGCTGTTGATGGTCGTCTGGTCCGAGGGCCGCAAGTACCTGCTGTACGACCGGGAGGTTCCCCGCGACCGACCCGACATCGTGGATGCGGTGCGTCTCGGGGTGCAACGGTTCAACGAGGACCCGATCAGCGGATGGCGGGAGCTTTTCGCCGCGGCCTCAGACGCGGAGCAGGCGAGCATCGAGGCTGAGCGGACGGCGCTCGCCGAGCGGTCGTCGGCACTATTCGAGGCGCGTCAGGCCGCGGGGTTCGCGTGCCTGCGTGCCCGCCGGCCGGTGGGCGTCTAAGCCTTCTCAAGGACCTCACGGAAGTCGGGCACATCCACGAGCCCTGACGGCTTCACGATGACAGCACGGGTCGCGAACCCGCCCTCGAAAAGGGTCTGCGCTGCGGCGCGTGCTTTCGTGAGGGTCGGGTAGGCGAACAGCTTCTGCTCGCCCCCTTCCGGCCCGTACAGGAGGGTGTACTCCCCGCCCCGGATCTGCGGTGCTCTAGCCATCGTCCGACGATCCTGGCATGCGCTCCCGACGTTCCAGCTCGACCCCGTCGCCGGTGATGAGGATGAGCTGGTCGGCGTCCCAGGTGAGCTGGTCTCCGCGTCAGCGGCCGCCGTGCTCCTGGATGAACTCGTCGCCTGCGTGCTCGGCGAGTGCCGCGGCGGTCGCGCGGAGGTCGGTGACCGGTCCGGCGTTGCGGAGGACGGTGATGTACGCCTGCGCGAGCTCGTCGTCACCTTCGACCGGGTACGCGCCGGCGACGGGCGGCTCGTCCGGCAGGCGGAGGGTGTCGAGGGCGTTCTCGATCGCGTCGGTGACGGTGGTGATGTAGTCGTTCTCGAGCTGGTCGAGGGCTACGAGCTGTACGGCGCGGGTGAGGTCCATGGTTCTCTTCATGCGCGGTGCGCGGGTCGATGCGGTGACAGGACGGCCAACGATGGCCGTCGAACGGAGAGAGAGGGGGGGGCCGGTGAGCTGCAAGCGCGAACGTTTGCGGCGAGCCCCGAGCGTAGCGAGGGCCGGCAGGCACCCCCGTGCGCGTCCCCGTGGCCTTTGGGGTCGCCTGCCGCTTTCGAATACGGCGCTGCCGGCTGATCATCACATGCGCGGTCCGCCCGCTGCCCAGGTGACACCGGGCGCGGGCGCTCGTCCCCGTTCATGGGGTGCTCCCACCCGAACCGGGAGTGCAGGGCGATGATGTCCGCAACGTCGTGCTGCCAGGCGAGCTGCCCGAACCGGTTGAACAGGACGCTGTCACCCACCGAGCTTGCGGACCTTCGCGTTGAACGCGAGCCCGCCAGCGCGGTTCGGGAGCACTCGGCCGGCGATCGCGAGACGCGCGGCTTCGGTGAGGGTGACCGCTCGGCGGCGGCCGCTGTCCGTCGGTTCGAGGTACCACTTGCCGGCCCGCTCGTAGCGGACGATCTCCGCGCCGTTCTCGTCGTAGCCGTGCACGGTCCGCTCTGGGGTCTTCGCCATGACCCCACCGCGGTGGGCATGACGAAGCGCCCCCATCCCGGTAAGGACAGGGGCGCTCCGTAGCTTGCGTCAGCCGAGCTGGACGTCGCCGAGGTCGATGTCGGACTCGGTGATCCCGGCGGGCTTCACCGGTCGCCCCGTGGTGACCACGCGGCCGCGGGCGTCGCGCTTCTTCCGGCGGACGGTGACAGCCTGCCCGAACCGGTCGTGGTCGTGGTGTTCGACGGTGCCGTGCTCGGCGGACTGGACCCAGTAGGGGCGGTGACGGTCGGTGCGGCTCACACCACCCTTATGCGCGGTGGGGGTTCAGGCGGTGCGCTGGAGGGCGGGCACCTGTAGCCCTTCGTAGCGCAGCTGCACGCGGACGAAGAAGTCTGCCAGCGGCAGGTCGAGGTATTCGAGGATGTCGAACACCCGCTCCATCTTCAGCGGCGACTTCCCGTTCAGGTGCCGGTTGAGGGTGGCGTAGTCGACGCCCATCGCGGCGGCCAGCGCTCGGACGCTGCGGTACCGGCTGACGGCGATCTCGGCGACAAGCTGCTGGGCTGTCGCTTCCAGTCGAAGCTCAGTGGTCACGCACGCACCTCCTCACGCGCCACAGTACCCAGCACCGGGCGTCGGACCGGTGAGGACACGCGGCAGGCGCCGCCCGAAACGACGAAACGCGTCCCCGTGGGACGCGTCTCGCTTAACTTGTGGAGCTGGGGAGATTCGAACTCCCGTGCTGGCTCAGGCTTCCTGTTCTTCTACGTGCGTAGCCTGCCTGGTTCCTTTCTCGACCCTGGCGTCCGCGGCGGGCGGCGTATCCAGCTGGTCTAGCTGCGTGGTTCTCGACGACCGTCATGCAGCGGAACGGTCGTCATGGCCTGGCTCGGTTTGACACCGGAGGAGGGTGCGCAGGCCCTGCAGGGCCTCCCCCGATGGACTCACGCCGCGAGGGCGAGGTCGGACTGCTTGAAGTTGGCAGTTGTTGGTGCGTGGTGTGATTAGCGAGGTCGCCATGCAACCCTCGGCACGCTTCACCATGAAGCGGTCTGAGCCAGTCGAAACCGGTCAGCCCCGTAGTCGATGTGGAGTTGTAGAAGCGGGCCCGGAAGGTCCCGCGTCTGTCATATGCGCGGCGCCGGCCGAACTCGTGTGACACGTACCCTGCGGCACGACGACAGCCCGGGGCGTTTCGCTCCCGGGCTGTCTGGGCCTCGTCCTGCGACGAGGCTGGGGTGCCGGGCAGGAGAACCAGCGTCCTGCCCGAGGTGCGGGGGCCACCCGCACCAGCCCCTACCGCGTGAGCGGCGAGGCCCCCGTGAGAGCCCGTGCCTGGCTGGGACATGGGTGCTTCTTCACGGACCTGAGCTACGCGCTGTCGCGCTCAGGGTTACATCTCCTCGGGTCTGTTTCCAGGGCCCTCGGGCGAGCGCGGCCGCCGTGACGGTTCGCGCGTGTGGTGGACCCCGTCCCGGCCGAAGCGAGGACGGAGTGTCAGAGGTGCCCGGCTTTCACGGTCCCGGACCCACTCGCCCGGGGCGTTGCACAGTCCTGCCGCGACAGACCCGCTGATCATGCGGGCAGCAACCCTGCTCATCTGGATGGGCAGGTTCGCTGGCTCGTGCACGTTGCCGCTGTCCCCCGCTTCCGGGGCTCGCGGCGTCGCACTGCCCCTATGCGCGTCACCTCGAAGAACGGGAAGACGCACGAACCGGGGGCGGGATCTCGGCCCGAAGGCCGTCGCCCGCGCCCCCGGTGTCGGCAGGGCAGCAGTCGATTCGGGTTCACCAGGCGGAATGCCGCAGCAGCGCTCAGTCGGTCTACTGTTCCCGGGACCCGGGAGTCGAACCCGCCGGAGCGGTCTCGCAGGCCCTCTATGCGCGAGAAGCGACGGTGCCGAGCTCGTGAACGGTGACACGTCCGGTCGACTTCGCGTACGTCAGCCCGAACCGCACCTGCGACATCGGCGACCAGAGGGTCTTCGCAGCCTGGTCGAAGAACGCGGTCAGGTGCAGTGGGCCGGTGCGTTCGAGCACCGTCACGAGCATGTCGGCGAGCTGGCCGAGACGTTCCACTCGCCGGTCGTGGGGCAGGTGCTCGATCCTGGCTGCCATGGGGACCCTCCTCAGGTGTTGAGCGACCGGAGGACCCCTTCCGTCCTCCGGTCGCTTCGTGCGCTCCCCGGGAGTCGAACCCGGAGTCTGCCGGGTAGGGGCCGGCTGCCTTATCCGTTGGGCCAGGAGCGCAGAGGTGACCCCTATGCGGGGTCAGGCGACGGGGTCCACGAAGTCGAGAACACGCAGTGCGAGCTCGCCTGTTGCTCGGCGTCACCATCGGCTGAGTTCGACGCCTGCCGCTCTCGCTTTCGCCCACGCTGCGAGGGTGAGCCCGCAGGTGATCGTGTTCCCGATGATCGCGTTGTCGATGAGGCCTGCGCTCAGCCACCGGGTCTCCTCACCGTCCGCCCCTGGTCCGTCGGCGACGGTGAACATGACCGCGTGCAGGTCCGTCCGTAGAATGCCGGTGTGCGGCCAGATAGGGCCGAGGTCCACGTTGCTTTCCGGGTCTGCTCGGTAGCCGGCGACCTCGTACAGCTCACGCTGCGCGGTCTGTGCGAACGTCTCGCCGGGGAGCGCTCCACCGCTCGGGAACTCGAACGTCTCATCGTCGAGGGGGTGCTGCCGCTTCACGACGAGGCAGAACTCGGTGACGCCGCGGGTGTTCCTCCGCGGTACGACCACGGACCCGCGCGGTGCGTCCAGCACGGAGGAGTCGTCAGCGAACGCACGGAGCACCTGCACGTCAGGCACCCCGATGTCGTCACGGTCGTCGTCGGTCATGAACATCATGTGCGCGGCTCAGCTGTTCGCGACCTCGAGGAGCGTGTCGGCGTGGCATGCCTTCGGTGCGCAGAAGCAGACGAGGTCGCGACCTCGCAGTTCGCGCTTCACGCGCTCGACGAGCTCGGGCTGCGAGAGGAGCCATTCGCGGTGACGGGCGATGACCTCCTCGCGGGTGCCGTGCTCCCCGATGACGAACGGGTTCCCGTGGGTGCTTCCGCGGCCGCGGCCGACGTACACGGCGCCGGGCGGGACGGTCTTCCCGACCTTGTAGAAGTTCAGGACCTGGGGCGCGTTCTCGGGCATGCGTCCACTATGCGCCGGGGCGCTTACGAGAAGTCGCGGATGGCGCGCTGCCGCTCAGTGGAGCGGGTGCGTGCACGGCGGGTGCGACGGTCCTTGTGCTGCTCGGTGGCGGACGAGGAGCCGAGCCCGTGCATGGCGCGCTGGAAGTCGGGGTTGGGGAGGTTGCTGTGCGACATAGGTGCGTCCTTTCGAGAGGGGCCGGCGGTGTTCGCCGACCCCTCTCTCATGCGCGGCGCACCGCTCACGCCGGCACCAGCGTCCCGGCGAGCTCGCCGCCGGTGGCGGCGTGCGAGCTCTGAGCGGAAGCGAAGCCCAGGGCCACGACGTCCGCACCGGTCTCCGCGATCGCCAGCACGAGCGACTCGCGGGTGGTGACCTCACGCGGCTGGAAACGCAGCGGCATCCCGGCCTCCTCCGGTGTTTTGTCGGCCTTGGCCGAATTGCACCTGAGGCATGCGGCCGCCGTGTTCATCCACGTGTCCCTGCCTCCGCGGGAGCGCGGGAGGATGTGGTCGACGGTGGATGCCCGCTTGCCGCAGAAGACGCACTCGTAGCCGTCACGTTCGAGCAGCCCGCGGCGCGTCCACGGCACGGCTCCCCACCGGTACGGGACACGGACCATCTCCCGGAACTGGACGACCCGCGGGAACGGGAACTCCGCCTCCGCCGACCGGACGGTCCGGCCGGGGACGGCGTCCACGATGACGGCACGCTCACGCATCAGGAAGACCATGGCGCGCTTGAGCGGCACGATGCCCAGTGGCTCGAAGCTCGCGTTCAGGACGACGACTCCGTCTCGTATACGGGTGCGCATGATCTCCCTTCCTCTCTCGTAGATGTGCGCTGCAGGGGGCTCGCCGCGGCACGGTGCCACGGCTCACCTCGATGTGAAGTTGTCAGCGGAAGACGGCGTGGAGGTGCAAGCCGGACTCGAACCGGCGTACGCGGCTTTGCAGACCGCTGCCTCGCCACTCGGCCATTGCACCGAACGCGACGACCAGGGTCGTCGGAGTGCGCGCGGCGGGGATCGAACCCGCAGCCTTCCGCTCCGGAGGCGGACGCTCTGTCCATTGAGCTACGCGCGCGGGGGTTGCTCACCCGCCAGGGTTCGAACCCGGACCTCACGGCTCCAAAGGCCGTCGTGCTGCCGTTACACCACGGGTGACTGCCGCGTCAGGGGACGCGGGGCAGTTCGCCACCGTCGATGGCGAGGATGGTCTCCGTGCCGGTCCAGATGGCTTGGACGTTCGCGTACACGTGGCCGGTCTTCGCGAACGTCTCGCCGAGCACGGCGGGCGCGGCGTCGGGACGGTCGGCGGTGGCCAGGCCGAGGTCGATGGCCTGCTTAGCAGTCAGGTCGATGTCGTACACGCGCTCCGCTTCCACGATCGCTGCCTCTGCCATCTCGTCCATAGCCGCCTGCTTGTGCGTGAAGACCAGGTTGTGGGCGAACAGCATCACCAGGAACACGGCGAAGCTGACCGCGGCGGCGACGGCCGCTACGGCATGCTGGCGGCGGGTGCTCGCCGACCGGATCGCGTGCAGGGTGAACCCGATCACGGCGAACACGGCGAGCACAGCCACGGCGACGAGCAACCTCAGCCACACCTCTGCGGCGGGGTCGATGAGGGGTGTGACGGTGTTCATGTCGTGTTCTATGCGCCCCCGGCAGGACTCGAACCTGCAACCTCCGGATCCGTAATCCGGTGCTCTATCCGATTGAGCTACGAGGGCATGATCCGCCTGTCGGCGGGGTGGAGCGGATGACGGGGCTCGAACCCGCGGCCTTCTCCTTGGCAAGGAGACGCGCTACCAGCTGCGCTACATCCGCGTTGCGTCGTTACGGTCGACGCGACCGTGGTGGGCCCCCTGGGTGTTGATCCCAGTACCTTCGGATTAAAAGTCCGCAGCTCTGCCGTTGAGCTAGAGGCCCGTGGTGCCCACGGCGGGAGTCGAACCCACTGTCTCCCGATTACGAGTCGGGCGCTCCTCCCCAGGAGCCTCGAGGGCAGGTGAGCCGCTGGCCAGGCCAGCGGCGAACCTACGAGCACGCCCACAGGGGCGTGCGAAGTCCGATTGGCGGGACTCGAACCCGCGATCCCTGCGTCCCGAACGCAGTGGGGTGCCGCTCCCCTACAACCGGGTGCCGCGCATAGGCGGAGGGCAGGACCCATTCAGGCCCCTGCAGTTCGCGAACCCCTGGTCTCGGCCAGGGGTTCTTGCGTGGTGGCGCCGACCGGGGTCGAACCGGTGACCTCTGCATCTTCAGGGCAGCGCTCTGGCCTACTGAGCTACGACGCCGAGGTCCTGCGGGGCTGGCCTCTCGCGAACCCCGCAGGACATGTCTGGTGGGCTACACGGCCCGCAGGAGTGCCTCGGCGGGCACTTCGCGGTACGTGAGCAGGAAGGTCCGCTCCGGGCGCGTCCGGGCACGGTGGACCACGTGCAGGGCCCGCTGGAACACGGGGCCGGCGTTCACGGTGATGACCCGCTGCACGTCGGCGTTCAGGAGCTGCTTGACCAGCTCGTCGATCGCGGACGTGGCGTGTCGGGTGACGGCGCCTGCGTCGATGACGATGTCGGTGCCGGTGATCCCGGTGGTGAGGCGGCGGGCGACGTGGCGGCCGGTGAAGTCCCGCGGCAGGGTGATGACGGTGGTCATGGTGTTCACTCCCTTCGAGTGTTCGGCGTCGACATCGGCGGGCGCCGGTGTCGTCGTTGCAGGGGCCGGATTTGAACCGACGATCTCCGGGATATGAGCCCGGCGGGCTGTCCAAGCTGCCCTACCCTGCGCCAGCTCGCGTGTGCGAGCGAGTGAACGGGGCGGGAATCGAACCCGCGTGGTTCCGCTGTGAAAGAGCGGCCGCTCGTGCCATCAGAGCAACCCGTCCGTGAGGATGAAGTGGTGACCAGGACGGGAGTTGAACCCGCGTCGTGCCTTCGTTGAGAACGAAGTTGCCCCTACCGTCAGAGCAACCTGGCCGTACTCGACCGTGAGCGTAAGCTCTTCGCACCGGACGGTGCACGCCCCGGTCGAGGCGTCGACGAGATGGATCTCGTGTCGGGTGAGTGACGGGGATCGAACCCGCGACATCAGCCGCCACAAGGCCGCGCTCTACCAGCTGAGCTACACCCACCAGGTGCTCGCCGCGGCATCAGCCCGCGAGCAGACGCGTGAGCAGCGCTCACGTCGCAGCCTCCCGCTGCCGCGATTAGGTCGTCACCCTGTGTCCGGACTTTTCCTGGCCGCCGGCGACCCTTCTGTAACCGCTCCCCCGCAAGGATTCGAACCTCGACTACCTGATCCAGAATCAGGCGTGCTGCCAGTTACACCACAGGGGATCAGCCCACGCGGGCTGTTCAGCGCCGAAGCGCTCGTCGCGGTGACGGGACTCGAACCCGTGATCTTCGCGTTATGAGCGCGCTGCCTTACCAACTTGGCCACACCGCAGAGTGAGGGTCGACGGGCTGGCCGGCTTGCCTACCGGCCAGCTCGTCTGGGTCGTTCCGCGGGCGCTTATCTCCCGCATCTCGTTCTCACTTCCGGAGCCGCGGTGACCTGAACCGCTGGCGGAGAACAAAGCTGATGGATGAGGCAAGTCCCCCATCAGCGAGCTCGTACCGATCCCGGGACTTGAACCCGGACGCCCCGAAGGACACCAACTCCTCATGCTGGCGCGTCTGCCATTCCGCCAGATCGGCTCGCTGGCCGATGGCCAGCTCCTGACTCGCGCGGTGCGCTCGTGCTCGCCAGGTGGTCGGCGGCCTCGGCCGCCGGGCGGCTCGCGTACCACGAGTGGCACGCTCACCGTGAGGGTCGTGAACATCGGGGCCGACGGGAATCGAACCCGCTAGCTCGGCCGTGCGACGGGTGTTTCCACCTCGTCTGGCCTTCGCCACATGTCCCTAAGCCAGCCCGTGCCTTCCGAGCATCCTCATCCGGGGTAGGGCCAGCCCATGCTGCAGGACCATCCTGCTTCGGCTCCGATGTTCACTTCCTGGAGGGAGCACAGCATGTCTGCTGCTCGTGCCTCCACGTTCCCTATGCGCGGTCGGTCAGCGTTCGTGTGACAGACCTGGTGTCCCTACCGGTGCGCTACGCGCAGGCTCGGACGCAAGCCCTGAGGGCCTTGTGTCCTCACCGGTGCGCTACGCGCAGGCTCGCCCGAGCCGATGGCCCGGGCTCACCTCGGACGGCGAGTTCCGTGTCCCCACCGGCGCGCGTGCCGAGCGCGAGCTCGGACGCAAGCCCTGAGGGCCTTGTGTCCTCACCGGGGGTCGAACCCGGACGCCCTCTCGGGCACGGAGGTTTGAGCTCCGCACGTCTACCGCGATTCCGTCATGAGGACGTGGCGGAAGGGACAGGGATCGAACCTGCGCGAGGCTCTCACCTCGACGGCTTAGCAAGCCGCTGCCTTGCCACTCGGCCACCCTTCCAGAGCGTCGCACTGCGACGTTGCGTGCACTGAGCAGGGATCGAACCTGCGGCCTCCACGGAGTGAGCGTGGCGCTCTGCCAACTGAGCCATCAGTGCGTGCCGCCGGCGCCCGCCCGACCGCGAGCAGCCGAAGGCTGCGAGTGGTCCTGCGAGGTGCTGACCCTCGGACCCCCTGCGAGTCATGCAGGTGCTCTGCCGCTGAGCTACAGGACCGTGTGCTCACCGGGACGGGGTCTCCCCCGCCCCGGTGAAAGTGGTGCGCTCCCCCACTTGGCGTAGGTGGCGCTTCCCCTTGCGGGGCATTCGCCCGTGACGGGCTGGACCGTGAGAGGCCGGGAGGTGCAGCCGAACTGCGTTCCCCTCTCGGCGTGACGGCCCGTGGTCCGGATGGCGAGGCTCGAACTCACGGCCTCCCGCTCCCAAAGCGGGCGCTCTCCCTACTGAGCTACATCCGGTCACGCAGTCTGACGACCGCGCGTGGTGGAATCAGCCGGCCTCGAACCGGCGACCTCCTGCTTGCAAGGCAGGCGCTCTACCAACTGAGCTATGACCCCGTACTCGCGTAGCGCGGCGAGTGTCGCGTGGAGCCCCGAGTCAGGATTGAACTGACAACCCCCGCCTTACCATGGCGGTGCTCTCCCACTGAGCTATCGGGGCGTGAATGGCTTCTCGGACTCTATGCGCGGCCCGTCACAGCTCGGTGACCATGTCGTCCGCGTCCAGGCGGAGGATGCCGTTCGCGAACGCGAACACCGCACCCTGCTTCACCTGCGACACCGGGATCCGAAGCCGAGCGGCCGCGGTGTTCAATGTGTCCCGCAGCGGTGAAGATCCCCGCTCACGGACCACGTCTCGGAGGGTGCCGGCGAGCTCACGAAGACGGTCTTCACGGGCCACAGGCGGCATGTTCTCAAGGACGCCGGCCATCGGGTCCCTCCCTCCTGTCCCAGGCCGTTTGCGGGCCTGGGTGTTGCTCCGACGGGTGGGCTCGAACCACCGCGCTCCCGGTTAACAGCCGGGCGCTCTGCCAACTGAGCTACGTCGGATCATCTGCCCTTCCGGGCATGGTCGCCGATCCAGGACTTGAACCTGGTGCCTCCGCGTTATCAGCGCGGCGCTCTACCGGGTGAGCTAATCGGCGGTGTGGGCAGGGACCGATAGTCTCTTCTCATGGGGTGGTCGGACAGGCTGCATCTGAAGATGGAACGTGGGCCCACCGATGAGGTGATCAAGCTCGTCAAGCACGCACGCCCGGACCTGTACGCCCGTGGCGTGCACGGACTGTGCAATGAGGGGCAGATCCACTATGGGGTGATGATCCGCTGGCGAGGCGACGGGTGGGCTCTCCTCATCCGCTGCCACCCGCACTGGTACGCGCAGCCGTTGAACGACAAGGTCGGTCGGGCGCTCCTCCATTCGGACGACCCGAAGAACACCAGCTCGTACCTGACTGCCCGGCTTCTGGATGGCCCCGCCAAACCTTTCGCGGCGGGGAAGACGCCACCATTCGAGATGGCGAGCATCATCTCCCAGCTCGTCCCTCGTGGGGAGTTCGGCCGGCCGCGTAGTTCCTGACCGGTGTGGTGCCCGCCCCGGGGGTCGAACCCGGACGCCCCTCACGGGACACCGGCACCTGAGGCCGGCGCGTCTGCCATTCCGCCAGACGGGCTCGCCGGCGTCGCCGGCTCGTGACTCGATACCCCGCGTACAGGGCATCTCGTCAGGTGTGCTGCGTGTCGCGACGAGCTGGAGCTCGTTTCGCCCGGCACAGCGACCGGGCTCATCAGGCGACGCGGAGAAGGCGGGGCTCGAACCCGCACGAGCGCGATCGCGCTCATCCCGCGTTCCAGGCGGGCGCCGGTAGGCCGGCACTCGGCTTACTTCTCCAGTGCCCCGGTGAACGGGGTCTCGCGGAAGAAGGACGAGTCGAACGCCTGCCGCCTTCCGGCGACCCCCGGGTTTCGAAGCCGGTCCCCAGTCCACCTGAGGCTCATCTTCCGTGGTGAGACGAAGTGCTCACGCGACGCGAACACGGTGTTCGCGTTTCGCCCCATCAGGGCTCATCAGGCGTGCTGTGTAGCCGGCCGACTGCGCGACCGGGTGGAGCGAGCGGCGGGATTCGAACCCGCGTCATCACTTTGGAAGAGTGAGATCCTTGGCCACTAGGGTGTGTCTCCCAATAGTCGTGTTGAGTCGCCCCGGCATGTCCGGAGACTGGATTCCTTGGAAGGATCAGTCTCATGGGACGTCCCAGTAAGTACCCGGTCGAGTTGCGCGAGCGCGCCGTCCGGATGGTCGCGGAGGTGCGACCG
>Ga0182737_1002677_pt1 | contig 14166 bp, 14 predicted proteins | sample eDN5th30CBELigOP_FD_128878 | JGI IMG/M metagenome (GOLD analysis project Ga0182737, IMG submission 128878) | Enriched Organic Plus compost microbial communities from Emeryville, California, USA - eDNA 5th pass 30_C BE-Lig OP (version 2) (version 2) ... | reverse complement strand
TTTCCCTCTTCTGGATTTGGAGCAAGAGCAGCAAGCCCGGTGAACTTAACCCTTAATCTTGCATTATTGCTGCCAGGGACAGGAGTCGCGCTGCCGCGTGCCTTGTTAGTGGTTCCATCTGCGCGGTATTCTGTGTTCACGACTTTTATACTGCCGTCTGACTGGGCCTCATAGTCGGCGGTGGCTCTTGCGTCATCCTTCTGAAAGGAATTAGGCAATCGGCTGACTTCGTACCACTTCCCAGTGTATTGTGAAATATCCACATGACTCGCCGTGGACAATGGTGGATTCTGCATGGAAGAACAGGCGCCCAGAAAGACAACGGCCAGCAACGCCGGTACGGGAAGACAGAAAATGAGAGTTTTCATGATGCTTGGAGGTTAAGGATGGATCGGATGAACAAGCGCAGGCGGATGTGATCTGCCACAAAGGACTCTTTTGAACAGCATTCCAAAATGTGACTGCTCTAATACAATTTTTTTCTTCCTTACGGCGCACTAAATGCAATAAAAGCGATCAGCGTAACCCCTATTCGCCCTCGCACTCACATCATGAATCCGTCAGACAGCCGGTCTGCAAATCTCCTCCTGGAAGCCCTGGAGATTCTGCATGCACATCACTACTCAACTTTTGAGCAAAGACTTTTTGAGGCTACACGAAAACTGTTTCGCGAAACAGGTCAGACCATTGAGGTGTTTGAGTTAACCGATGGCCGACACACCCTGGAAACCGACATGGAGTTTCGTGTAACCACATCCAGAAGTGAATTCTTTGAGCGACTAGGCGAACTGGTCAAAAAGGATCACCCCGCCTTTCCGCTGCTAAAGAAGGGAGTTCTCATGCCTTTCCGCCTCACGGACTTCCTCAGTCACCGTGACTTCCGCAATACAGATTTATACAACGAAGGCTTCAAGATAGTTGAAGTTAAATACCAGATCGCCATGCCATTTGCCACACCTACCTGCATGGGCGGACTTACCATCAACCGCAAAAGCCGTGACTTCTCAGACGAAGAGCTGGCCCTGGCTGGAGCCTTCACCAGGCATGTAGGAATCGCCTACCAGAGTCATCAGATCATCCAGCAGGCGTTGGCACCGGCAGCACGGGAAAAGAAAGCCAAAGTTGATTACTCCAGATGGCTGCAAATAGGACTGACCAAACGTGAATGTGAGACCCTCTACTGGATCACCCAGGGCAAGCGCGACTCTGAAATCGCAGTGCTGCTGGGCATCAGCCTACGCACAGTCCACGTTCATGTACGTTCACTCCTGTTTAAGCTGAAGGTGGAAAATCGCACAGCCGCCGCCACGATGGCCGCCAAATTGCTGGAGATATGATCGGGAGGATTTAGCTTTGAAAAAAATTCTGCCATAGACACACCGGGAGTTGATGAATCCAGCAGCCCTGTGTAGGCTCTCCATCATCCACCTGCCATGCCCAAGCAAATCAATCTTCAGCAGTTCCGCTACCCAAAGAAACAAGAGCTAAAGCTGGCAGCCACTCCGACGAGTATTGATCCTTTGTACTCCAGCAAAGGCGACTACAAGGACAAGCTCAAAGACCTTTGTGATGAAATTCACGAGCTGCAGGAGAAACTGTATGCTGAAAATCGCCAGGCGCTGCTGGTGGTCTTTCAAGCCACTGATACAGCAGGCAAAGATGGTACCATAGACCATGTCTTTAATGGCATTGATCCCCATGGGCTGGAAGTTCACGCGTTCAAGAAACCTTCAGATGCAGAGCTGAACCATGACTTCCTATGGCGTACCTATGTGGCGCTGCCCACTCGTGGCAAGATTGGCGTACATAACCGCAGCCACTATGAGGAAGTGCTCATCTGCCGCGTACATCCAGAGATTATCACACAGGTGCAGCGCCTGCCCTCTCAGTTGGTGCAGGATATGGATGCTTTGTTTGCCCAAAGATACGACAGCATCCGCCATTTTGAAAAACATCTCGTTAATAACGGCACCCGAGTGCTGAAGTTTTTCCTGCACCTCTCTAAAGGAGAACAGCGCAAACGGCTGCTTGCCCGCATAGATGATCCTGAAAAACACTGGAAGTATGAAGCCGGCGACCTCAAGGAACGCGGTTTCTGGAATCAGTATCAGAAGGCCTACGAAGAAGCCATCAGGCAAACTGCCACAGATGAAGCCCCATGGTTTGTCATCCCGGCAGATGACAAGCGCAACATGCGACTGCTGGTGGCTCAGATATTAAGAAGCGAACTTAGCTCCATGAACCCTGACTGGCCGGTAGTCAGATCAGATCAGCTGGAGGCTCTGGCCGAAGGGCGTCAACTGCTGATGCAGGAAGAGGAATAGTGAGCCCATCAGGCAATCAAGCGCCACTGTTGTTGCGTATCCTGCTAAAAATTATTATCCTATCTCCATGATAACGGTGGCTCGGTTCAGCAAAGCTGAAGAAGCCCACCTGCTCCGTATGCAATTGGAGGCAGGTGGCGTCCCCGCTTACGTCCTGGATGAAAATACCATCCAGGCCTACTGGTTCTATTCTGATGCTGTAGGGGGTGTTCGTGTACAGATTCGCGATGAAGATTGGGAACAAGCCCAGGTCATCATGCAAGCGCCGCCGGTCCCTGATTCAGAACTGGCACAGGATGCGGATGCGCCACTAGAAGATCCGTAGAGCCGCCTCTCCGCATTAAACGGGCAAATCCTGATAGATTAAAATACTGCTACTTGCGGTGCTATTTGCCCTGATCTGAGACATTCCCCTTTGTCCATTGTCAGGGAGCAACCTTTTCCCTTATGATGAGACTGTTTCACACGTTGACCAGACCATTCATGAACCGACGCCACTTCCTCCACACCTCGCTGGCAGCCTCCCTTACCGCCATCCCTGCTGTTGCAGCCGGACAACGCAAAGCACAAATCCTGCTGCGCAACGGCTGGCAGAGCCAGAATATCGGAGACATTGCCCACTATATCGGCATGCTGGAACTGCTCGCCAAATACGGCATTGATGCAGACGTCCGTTTCTGGTCCAGCAACATGGAAAATGACGCAGATAAGCTGTTCGAGAAAAACTTCCCAGGCGTGCCCTATTTCAACAACAAGGCCGAGGTGACAAAGGCATTTGCGGAATGCGACTTTCTATTGCACGGCTCAGGCTCGGGTTTTGTTGCTTATAAAGATGTCATGCGCTGGGTGAAAGAAACTGGCAAGCCCTTCGGCGTCATGGGCATCTCCTTGACCTCCATCAATGAGGACATTGTCAGCACCTTGAACAAGGCCGACTTTGTCTACTTTAGAGATGGAGTATCCGCCAAAAAAGCAGTGGAATCGGGTGTCACCACCAAAATTCACGGCTGGGGGCCTGATACCGCCTTTGGTGTTGTGAAAACCCGCAATGATGAAGCCGCCGAAGCCTTTATGAAGGAGCACGGTCTGGAGGAAGGAAAATTCCTCTGCTGCATTCCACGCTATCGCTGGACACCCTTCTGGACTGTGAAAAAAGGACGTCCGTTTGATGAGGCGAAAAATGCACGTAACCAGGAGATGAAGGATCATGACCATGCACCCTGGCGTGAAGGCATCATCGCCGTCGCACGTCAGACAGACATGAAAGTGCTCATCACCTGTGAAGACCAGACACAGATCCAGCTCGGCAAGGAAATGGTTTATGATCCGCTCCCAGATGACGTGAAAAAGAAAGTGGTCTGGCGTGACCGCTACTGGCTGACTGATGAAGCCTTAAGCACCTATGTGCGCAGCGCTGGCTTGTTTGGCAATGAAATGCACAGCCCCATCATGTGCATTGCCAATGGCATCCCTGCACTGGTGGGCCGCTGGGATGAACAGACCAACAAAGGGTTCATGTGGCAGAACATCGGCTGTGATGATTGGCTCTTCACCATGGATGATGAAGAACGCCTGAAACAGATTCCCGCCACCGTACTCTCACTGGCAAAAGACCCAGCCGCGGCCAAAGCCAAGGCAGAGAAAGCACGTGAAATCGTCGTGAAAAAGCAGGATGAACAGTTTGCAGCCTTGAAGCAGTCTCTAGCAAAGGTTGCAGGGTAAACTTTTGAACGCACATGCCTGCTGAAGACAGGCCGGAAATGCGGTGATCACCATCGCATTTCCGAGCATTCATCACCCTTTCAATTCTGCGCCTACCTGTGTTAGAATTGCCTCAGGATATTAATCCGTCATCCCCCCCGCGAATTCAATGCCTGCGTTCATTGCCCATGATACACGTACTCTTGTTTGTACCCGTATTTGCTCACTGACAGCCTGCTTTGCGTTTGGTGTCGCTGTTATGCATCATACTCCACTCATCGCCACAGAGTCCGCGATGCAGATGATCGAAGATGCCGGACAGGCTGGCATGAAGGGGGATTATAAGAAAGCGTATGACCTATACTCACAAGCCTTAAAGCGTAGACCCAACGATGCGGCGATCTATGCATTGCGAGGTAAGATTCTCGTGGTCACTAATGAACCAGATAGAGCCATTAAAGATTTTTCGCACGCCATCCGGCTGGATTCAGAAAATCTGGCCAATTATTACAACCGTGCCCTAGTTTATGCTGGGGTAAATAGATATGATGAAGCCATAGGCGACCTTACGATAATCCTTTCTTCTACACCTGAAGATCACGAATCACGGACACACAGGGCACGATGCTGGCTCAAGTTGAACAAGTATGATGCGGCACTACAGGACACTGAGGTCGTGTTAGATAAGCACCCAGACTATGGCCCTGCCTTAAGTCTAAATGCCGAGACCCATTTTGAACTTAAAAATTACAAGTTTGCACAAGAACAACTGACCCACTATTTGAACGTCATCCCTGAGAGAGATAAGAAAAATAGATCCATCACCCACTTTCTGCTGGCCATGTGCCACGAGCGACTAAACGAGCCAGAACTGGCTCTTGCAGAATACCTGAAGAGCGCAGAATTGGATCCGCAGTCAAATGGACTGGGCAACGCTGCTGCCACGCTGAAGACCTTGGGGCGCTACGATGAAGCCATTGAGTTATTCTCCCGCCTCATTAAAGCCAATCCAAAAAATACAAAAGCTTATATAGGACGGGGAAGCTGCTATTCTGCAAAAGGAGAAAGCGAAAATGCGCTGAAGGATATCAACATATCCTTGCAGCTTGAACCTGATTCTGCAGAAGCATGGGCAAATCGCGCCCATCATTTCCGATTGGTGAAAAACAAAGAGGAAGCGATGACTGCTTCAATCAAATCCATTCAATTGAACCCAAAATCGTCACAAGCTTACAGAACTCTGGCTTTGATTATTCTGGAGATGCCTGAAGAAGGAGATGGGGGGCCTGCTAAAGCCCTCGATCATGCCCTGAAAGCTTGTGAATACTCAGACTGGGAAGACTCTTCAGCATTGGACACGCTGGCTGCTGCCTACGTGGCCAATGGCGATTATGTAAACGCACATAAGTGGCTTCAGGAAAGCATGAAGCACAATCCGCCAGCCATACAAACTTCACCGGGCGCACTGCAACATCAAAAAGAAATCGCAGAGAAAGCCGCAGCCGCTTCAACCCATAAGTGAACCGCCAACTTATAATTTTTCACCTCACTTCATGCACCGCCGCCACTTCCTTCACACTGCCCTTGCTTCCAGCCTGGTTGCCATTCCTGCGATAGCGGCCGGTGAACGGAAGCCACGCATAGTTCTGCGTTCCTCGTGGCAGACCGTGAACATCGGAGACATTGGTCATACACCAGGCGTGCTTGCCTTGATTGAAAAACATCTGCCTGAAGTCGAAGTTATCCTGTGGCCGATGAACGTGGAAAATGGAGTGGAAGAAATGCTGCAAAAGCGCTTCCCAAAACTGACCATCACTCGCGATCAAAAAGAAATCTATGCCTGTGATTTCCTGCTGCATGGCTCTGGCCCGTATCTGACTGCACACCGTGATGTCGCTGCCTGGAAAAAAGACACCGGCAAACCCTACGGCGTGTATGGCATCACTATGGCGGCTGAAGGTGACCCCGGATTAAAAATCATGCGCAACAATGGCCTGGATGCCTACTGCCGCGCATTACTAGACACCGCTAGCTTTGTTTTTCTGCGCGACAGCCGTTCGCTAAAGGTGGTAAAAGACGCGGGGGTCAAATGTCCGATTATTGAGTTTGGTCCCGATGGCGCTTTTGGCTGCGACCTTCGCCATGATGATGACGCACTGGCCTTTCTTAAAGCTAACAAGTTGGAGGATGGAAAATTTCTCTGTACCATCCCGAATCTCCGCAACGCTCCTTACTGGAGGGTGAAGAAAGGCTATGCTTTCAATGAAGACAAACACCGACGCAATGAGGAGATGAAAGATCACGATCACGCGCCATTGCGTGAGGCGATCATCGCTGTGGTGCGTGAAGCAGACATGAAAATCCTGGTGTGCCCAGAAGACTCTACGCAGATGGAGGACGGCAAGCGGCTGCTTATTGATCCCCTGCCCAATGATGTAAAGGAGAAGGTCGTCTGGCGTGAAAAATTCTGGCTCACCGATGAAGCGCTGAGCATCTACACCCGAAGTGCCGGGTTGTTCGGGAATGAGATGCACAGCCCCATCATGTGCATTGGCAATGGCATACCCGCCATTGTCTGCCGTTTTGTCGAGCAGACTACCAAGGGCTTCATGTGGGAAGACATCGGCCTCGGTGACTGGCTGTTTGATCTGGATAACACCGAAAACCGCCTGCGCCTACCGGCCACGGTGCTGGAGCTTGCCAAAGATCCTGAAAAGGCTAAGGCCAAAGCCGCAACGGCGCGCGAGTTCGTGCAACAACGTCAGCGCGAAACCATGCAGGCCCTGAAGAAAGCTGCCATGGTGTAGCGAAGGCACCCCACCCAACCTCTCCTGCTGATGCAAACACTTACCATAGCTTTGCTTCCCGCCAGCTCTTTTTCGGCAGCCATGTAATCTGATTGGGATCGTTAGAGTTCTCGGCTCCATTGAGTGCACGCTCATGAACAGCAGGCTCCAGGTCAGTGAATGATCTGGCATTCAAACCAATCTTGATCCCCACACGATTGTTGTGGCTGTCCATTTTATTGGAGTTCTTGCTTTTCGCCTCCATTAAACTGGTAACCAGTTCAACAGCCCAATCACCTAAAGTGTATGACACTACGGCACTGGCGAGGGCGTGGCGATAACCATCCAAAGGCCCATGTCTGCCGCCTTCCAGATCAGAACTTAGAACGTGACCCCAGGTGTAAACAAGAACAAATAAAGGGTAGATGCTAAGAATCAGTACGGCCAGCACCAGCTTCTTCAGCAGCGTTCTCCTTGTCTTCATGATACGATGCGATCAAGAAATTTCACGCGCTGCCGCCTGTTTAACTTGCTGTTCTCTACGCCAAGAAAACAGCCAACCTATAACCTGTACGGTCACGGATTGGCTGTTCAAATTTTAAATTTATGTGCCAAACGAGTGCTGCAGCAGCTTACACAGCCATTTCAGCGAAGCCGAAGACTTCACGGGCATCGGCGATCTCACCGGTGATCGCAGCAGCGGCCACCATCACCGGACTCATCAAGATCGTGCGACCAGTGATGCTCCCCTGGCGGCCTTTAAAGTTACGGTTGCTGGAGCTGGCGCAAAGTTGATCACCTACCAGTTTGTCTGGGTTCATGGCCAGGCACATGGAACAGCCTGCGCCACGCCACTCAAAGCCGGCGTCGGTGAACACTTTATCAAGGCCTTCATTACGCGCCATAACATCCACCACCTGGGAACCTGGAACAGCAATCGCTTTCACATGACTGGCCACTTTCCTGCCCTTCAGGAAGCGCGCCACCTCACGGAAGTCTGACAAACGGCCATTTGTGCAGCTTCCCACGAAAGCTACGTCAATCTTGGTGCCTTTAATGGGCTCGCCAGCAGGCAGTTTCATATACTCCAGAGCTTCCACGATTGAATCACGCTGGGCGGTTGAATCCGCAGACTCCGGTGTGGGCACCATCTCAGTTACCGCAATGGCCTGATCAGGGCTGACGCCCCAAGTCACAGTCGGTGGAATGTCTTCCGCACGGATGTTAACCACATCATCATAGACGGCATCTTCATCAGATGCGTAGCCGCGCCACACTTCCACAGCGTGATCCCACGCCTCACCTTTCGGGCTGTAGGGGCGGCCTTTCAGGTATTCAAAAGTCTTCTCATCTGGATTCACATAACCACAACGGGCGCCACCTTCGATGGACATGTTACAAACGGTCATGCGCTCTTCCATGGTGAAGCCATCAAAAATGCTGCCGCCGTATTCGTAAGCGTAGCCTTTGCCACCACCAGCGCCCAGCAGGCGAATGATGTGCAGGATCACATCTTTCGAGTAAACACCCGGGCTAAGCTCGCCATCCACATTGATGCGGCGCACTTTCATTGGGCTAAGCGCCATGGTCTGGGTGGCCAGCACGTCACGCACCTGGGTGGTGCCAATACCAAAGGCAATGGCACCAAACGCGCCGTGCGTCGCTGTATGAGAGTCACCACAGGCAATCGTGGTACCAGGTTGTGTAATCCCCTGCTCTGGACCAACTACATGCACAATGCCCTGCTTGCCGCTCTTTAAATTAAAATAAGTGACCCCGAAGTCATCTGCATTGCGTTGCAGTTCTGAAATCATGGCGTCTGCCAGCGGATCAGCAAAAGGCTGCTCACGCTGATCGGTGGGCACAATGTGGTCAACAGTAGCAAAAGTGCGATGCGGATAGGCCACTTTCAGCCCCAGATCACGCAGCATCCCGAAGGCCTGTGGGCTGGTCACTTCGTGAATCAGATGGGTATCAATGAGCAGTTGTGTCTGTCCATTGGCCAGCGTGGCGACAGAGTGTGATTCCCAGACTTTAGCGAAGAGTGTTTTGCCCATGATTGAAAATTACGAGTGCGGAGTCTGGACGGTAGCACGAACCCCTCAGGAGCGCAAAGGGAGAGCGACTTTTTTAGCTCTAAGTTGCATTTTTAGGCCATTTAGGCGGCCTTTTATACCCATCTGGCGATATCTCGGCCCCCCTGCACTCATCAAACACCTCCGATTTCCCGTTTGTTAAGGCGAATTAACTAACATCACATCCCGTGTACTTATGTATTCCACTGTTCTAGCAAACATTAAAAACCCTCTGTTCAGCATCAACACCTTACCAGCAGATGTTCAAAATAGCTATACGCTAAAATTTCACAGTTCCATGAATAAAAATCAGTTCAACAGCCAGAGTATTTGCGGTACAAGGAGGTGGAATTTTCCATCCAAAAAAATATGAACCCCCTCTTATCCCTCCTTATCCTTGCCTGTACTGTTTCGGCATCACCTGCAGTCTTCGGTCAACCGCTGAACAAACTGCCATTTGAAAGAGGCGTCCGCGTCCAGGTTAGCACCGCAAAACCCGCCGTGATCAAAGGCGGCGACTATGACGACAAACAGCAGCGTATTTCCCTCAAGGTGAAATTGAGCAATGTGGACACCCGCCAGAGCTATGAGAACTATCAGGCGACCCTGTCCGCCTTTGGCCAAAGTGCGGTGGACCGCAAAGTCTCAAAGGTACTGATGCAGGAAAAATTTGCCGTGACCCTGGCTCCACTCAAATCCATTGAGCATGAATGCAAGGAAGTCCATACCCGCTTTGATAAAACCGATGCCAAGTTCGGCTTCTCCTACGATGGCTGGCTGCTAGTGGTCAAGGATGCCGAGGGCAAGGTTGTATTTGTGAAATCCACCTCTCCTTCGCTGGAAAAACTCACGGATAAAGTGGATACGATCGTGGTGGACAGCCACTACAATCGCGCCTTGGAAGTCGTGAATGCTCCCGCCAATTGATGATCTGCCCGAGGGTCTGGACAGTTAAAGCGCAGATGAAGTTGCTCTTCTTCTGCGCAGTACTAGCGCCATTACAGCCACCATGCCCAGCATATAACGCGACGGCTCAGGGATCGCTGAGACGCCGCCCTGAAACTCCACGCTATCCAGGCGAAAATTTCCACCGGTTGCCGAACTGCCTGACATGTAAACCCCGATGTAAAAGCTGGTTTCGCTGGTAAGGCTGGCCAGATCGTTATAACCGCTTAGATCAAAAGTTGCCTTGTTGCCATCATCTGGCACTTCAGTGTTGGCCAGTTGATCGGTGCTGGAATATGACCCCAGAATCGCATCCCCCGTGGCGCTGCTGGTCAGAAAATAGGTGTAGGTTATAGCATCATCCAGATTGGTATTGGACCAGGCGTAGAAACTTAGTTCCGTCACAGACAGAACATTACCTGCTGTGGGAGCCATCTTGAATTCAAAGAACTCCTGCTTCGCAATCGCCTCAGTAGCGCTGCGCGCATGAATGGTGCTCGCATTGAACACCTGCACATACCCAGTATCGCCCACTCCCCGAACCGTTGCGTTCGCCTGCAGGCCAGTCGTTCCGCCGATGCCATCCTCACCCGTGTTTTGCAGCAGGAATTGCATGGATGAGGCAGTCATCCCCGGCGAGGTGAAAGTGGCATTGCGCGTATTGTTGTCAAAGTCCCACTCCGCAAGCACTGCGCCACTTGAGGTAGTACTGGCCAGCACTAAACAGATGGCGCCAAATACAGTGCCTGGATGGAAGGGGTTTATCATGATCAACAAGGTTCGTCGTCTAAATCCAGATGCGAACCTCGGACATGAAACTCCCCGCCGCCATTGCACATATAGGTCACCCGCATGTGCCCCCATCGGGTGAGGTGCAAAATATCACCGCAATAATTAGCCTTCGCTCGAAAAAGTACGTTACGGACCTTTTGTTAAAGTTACCGCTTGGTGTGCGGTCTCTCTCAAAAATGCGGCATATTCAGGCTCCAATCCTTCAGGTGCAAACTTCAGTCGCCTCACATCATCTTGATAAAGTGTTTCATAAAACACACAGGCTCCCAGATATTCCCCCGCCACTTTGGCGTGATGGCCATCCATGCTCAGCACGGTTTTACCTTTCGGGTTTTTCTTCCACTGCCAGCCTACATGAAGGGAATGTTTCTGGTCTGGCAATTGCGGAGGTGTAGCCGCATTGGGATTAAAGCCCTGCGGATCAACTTTATACTGCCATTCAGGATCAGTGTCCGCCAGATAAAAGGCATCTCCAGTAGGAATGATGCCTACATTCAATTTCTTCGCCATCCCGGTGTAGGCCTCCCGCAACCCCTCATACATTTGCTGCTGCGTCAGGGGTTCGCCTGATTTGATGTTTTTAGGCGAAAAACGCGGATCATCCACACGGTAGGCCCATGTCTCGTGTAACATCACTTTCGCCTCAGGGGCATACGTTTTGATGTAGTCGTACAGTTCTTTTGCAAAGGGTTCATAAGTCTCCAGATTATGGCTCTTTATGCTCGCCTGCTGGATGGTAACAACGTCCCACGGCTTCGCTTTCAGATGTCGTTTCAGGCTCATTTTATTTTTGTACAAGCCCTTGGGGTCTTGGGCGTTCGCCTCATACCGACGCACCATGCTTGCGTGCAGTTCCAGGCTGGCCCCGCCAACAACAATGGAAGTATGCTCAAGCTGATGCCTGCCAGCTTTTACCAGATCACCAAGAAATCGAGTGGCATTGCGTGAGAAGCTGTTGCCAATGGTTAGCAGACGCACCGTTGTCTTTTCAGCAGCTATCTCAGTGACATCAACTGGTTGCGGCGTCGTGGCGGTAGCTTCAGCAAGGCAGAAGAATGGACTTGTGAATAGTAACAGGAAGGCGGTGAGCGATTTCATGTGGGCAGATGTAGGTAACGCTATCAATTATCTCCGGCTTTCATCCATGAAAATCATGAGATGTAGCCAGGTTCATAATTGCAGTTCCCGCATATCCACCAATCTTTGCACCCACGCCACCAGACGGTGCGATGAAGGCGTATCACGCAGTTTTTCAAGCTGCAGGGGCAGCAGAAACCAGTACTCACCGCTTTGGTAGTGCATCTCAGCTCCCAGAGCGCGAAACCAGTCCAGCACGGAATAGTTATCCGGCAGTACATGGCCATAAAAACATCTCACACCGACCTGATAAGCTCGCACCCACACAAGAGCCAGCAGCAAGGTGCCCAAGCCACGGTGCTGGGCTTCATCTGCCACCACCAGTGATATCTCTGCGGTCTGCGGATCTTTTTCACTGCGCCAGTAAGAACCGCCGCCATATCCCGGCTCACCCGGTCTTTCAGGGTCCTGCGCCACCCATGTTTCATGGAGCCCAGGCTCAGGATGCAAAAAGCGCTGTAGAAGCTTTTCAGAAACTCCTTCACGACGGCTCCAGAAACGGTAGTATCGTGAATCAGGCGACAAACGGCGAAATGCCTCAACCACAGCGGCCCTGTCATCCGGTCTCATGGGGCGGATCAGCACAGGTGTGCCATCCGCCAGATGAACTACTGGGAATGATAAGTCACTCATGAAGTGGTGATGCGATAATGCCTGAAGCGAAAGCTACTTGAGCATACATGCGTCAACCTTTCTCCGCCACCATGCCCAGGAACATTTCCTCCAGCCGCTGGCCCTGCACCGCATGCTGCTCACGCAACTCTTCCATGGTGCCCAGCGCGATCATTTTGCCATGATGTAGGATGCCGATGCGATCAGCAAGCTCCTCGGCGACGTTTAAGAGGTGGGTGCTCATCAGCACGGTCATGCCTTCGCGGCTTCGCTGCTTAAGCTCCTGCTTCACAATCCTGGCATGCACAGGATCCAGACCCACCATGGGCTCATCAATGATGAACACTTTAGGCTCATGCAACAGCGCAGCGGCAATGGCCAGACGCTGGCGGGTGCCGAGGCTGAGGTTTTCAATGCGCTTGTTCTCGCTGGTATTGAGATGGAACTTGGCGAACAGTTCACGCGTCAGTGATTCCGAGCGTTTTTCATCCATCTCAAAAATGTCTGCAATAAAACGCATGAACTCCACAGCCGTAAGCTTCTCATAGAATACAGCGACATCCGGTACATAAGCCATGATCGCTTTTGCTTTAAGCGGATCCTTTTGTACATCATGCCCGCAAAGGCTGACGCTGCCGCGCAGGGGTTGCAACAATCCCGTGAGCAGCTTGATGGCGGTAGTTTTGCCCGCACCATTCGGCCCTAAAAATGCGAAAAACTCACCCTGGGGAATGTTAATGCTTAAACCGTCCAGGGCGCGAAAATCGCCATAATCCATCGTCAAATCCTCTATCTCAATCATGCCGCTTAAAGGGGTTCTTCTTCCTCATCAGGATATTCGGGCGCGAGGTTGTATATGACCTGCTCAATCACACGATAACCTTGAGGCAAATCCACCATGGCCAGTTCCCCCACCTCTGTGAAGAACGCTTTGGCCTTCCACTGCTCCATTAACTTCATCTCCATCACATACCCTCTACGAGGTTGCCCGCTGAGGGTCATGGAGCCTTCACGCGCCCGAAAACTAAATAATCCGCCGATATCCTGAGGGATGCCCTGTGCCTGCGCAAAATCTGTGGGATTTGATCCTCCCATGAATTGCCCAATCATGGGGCCTGCCAGTTGATCATTCATCAGGGTCAGACCATGTTCTTTCAGCTCAAATTTCGGCATGCGATCGCCTGGCTTCCATGAAAAATCCAGCACCTTGCCTTCTTCCGCTATGCGTATCTGCCCGGACACGGCTGTAATGGACGAGAGTTCCTGCGCGGTAAGATTTATCCTCCAGACCAGCCTGCCTTTGAATTGATCAAAGTGCCCCTCGTTTACTTCACCACTGATCTGAATAACCCGCTGAACGCCATCCGAACGTCTGGCATCAACTCGGATGGGCCCCAGATCTTTGTTACCATTATAAAGACGCCAAGTGCCAGTGGACTTGGTCTGGTCCAGAAACATTTTCATCACATAAGATGGAGGCACCTCACTGAATGAAGTGCCGTCTGGAAAATACGTTACACGCAGCAGCAGCAGGGTCATTACAGCCCATAAAAGCAACACTCCTGCTACCAGCACTCGCAACATATATGAAAAAATACGCTTTTCCGACGCCACAGGGCAAGTCTGGAATAAATCGGCGGCGTTTTATTTGTCATTGTCGCTTTCCTTGGCGGTAAGTCTGCGCTTAACTGATCGTGGATTGTTTTATCCAACAAACCACCCACGCTTATGGAAGGTCTAATCCCTATTATTCTGATCGGTGGAGCCGTCGTTATCGGCCTCATTTTCATCCTC
>Ga0182737_1002676_pt1 | contig 14168 bp, 12 predicted proteins | sample eDN5th30CBELigOP_FD_128878 | JGI IMG/M metagenome (GOLD analysis project Ga0182737, IMG submission 128878) | Enriched Organic Plus compost microbial communities from Emeryville, California, USA - eDNA 5th pass 30_C BE-Lig OP (version 2) (version 2) ... | reverse complement strand
TTAAAGATGAACTGGCCGCCATCAGGGCCAAGTACGCCACGCCGCGCCTGACAAAGATTGTTGCAGAGGAAGGTGAGATTAACATCACCGACCTGATTGCCAATGCGCCGAACATAGTCACTATTACCCATCGCGGATTTATCAAGCGTACACCAACCCAGGAGTACCGCCTGCAAGCTCGTGGTGGCAAAGGGTTAAAGGGGATGGAAACTCGTGATGCCGTTAGTGAAGAGGATGCCGCGGATTTCGTGGAGCACTTGTTCACTGCCAGCGCGCATGACTATCTCATGTTCTTCACCAACACAGGCCGCGTCTATACTGAGCGCGTTTATGTGGTGCCTGAAATGGGTCGCACCGGCAAAGGCCGCAGCATCAAGAACCTCTTAAATCTTCGCCCTGAAGAGAAGATCGCCGCCGTGTTGCGTATTGAAGCGGATGAAGAGGGCAATCCATGGCGCGAAGATAGATTTGTCTTCTTTGCCACCAAAGATGGCACGGTGAAGAAGACCGCCCTTTCTGATTTCCGCAACATTCGCAAGGACGGCATTATTGCAGCCACCATTGAGGAGGGGAATGAACTCATTGAAGTCATTCTAACGGATGGCGAAAAGCAAATATGCCTGATTACCCACGGAGGTATGTGCGTCCGTTGTAAGGAGTCCGACATTCGAGCCATGGGACGTGGCGCTATGGGTGTCATGGGCATTCGCCCAGCGGAAGGGGATTATGTTGTCAGCCTGACGGCAGAGGATTCCAAGGCGCAGTTGCTTGTGGTTTCTGAAAACGGCTTGGGTAAACGTACTCCCTTTGACGAGTATCGTCTTACCAACCGTGGCGCCAAAGGCGTAAAGACCATGAACGTAACCGAGAAGACGGGCAATGTCGTCGCAGCCCTGGCAGTTTATGATGAAGAAGAGCTGATGCTTATGACTTCCAGCGGTCAGAGCGTACGCATTCGAGTCGGAGACATCCGTGAAACAGGACGCAATGCCCAGGGCGTGAAGCTCATGAACCTGGCCAGTGGTGAAACCATCCAGGACGTGGCCACCGTCATTCCTGATGAAGATGATGCCAAACCCGATGTGGAAAACGGCGTCGAATCAGAACCGTCAGGTTCAGATGTGAGCGCTGAAGCTTCACCTGCGACAGAGGCGGCAACCGATGAAGGCGGTCAGTCAACAGAAGGCACTGTAGAAGAGTAAGCTGACCAGCTTTTGCTGATCAATCATACAATCAAAAAGCAGCCCATTATCGGGCTGCTTTTTTTGTGAATTTTTTATAACTCGTTATGATACAAAAAAGGGAGGGCAAAGTATCGCCCTCCCTGTAAATCATGAGTAGATGGAATCTAAATCAAAGGACTAAGATCCAAGCCGTCAATCAATGCTCATGGCGTAAGTCTTGATGACACCGGGGATCTTGTTCAATTCAGCGATCACAGCATCGCTTGGGACAGAATCCAGAGTCAGCAGAGTAAGGGCGGTGCCGCCTTCTTCATTACGGCTCAGGGACATGTTGGCGATGTTGACCTGATTGTTGCCAAGGATGCTGCCATAAGCGCCGATCATGCCGGGGCGGTCATCGTTTTCCAGCAGCAGCAGCGTGCCTTCTGGTTTGGCTTCAACATGGCGGCCATTGATTTTAACAATGCGCGGGTCGCCTCCAAAGAAAGAGCCGCTGATTACGGCGGTTTCTTCACCATTGCTCACGGTGACTTCGATCAGGTCAGCAAAGGCGGTGGGGCCTGGCACGCGACTCTCGGTAAACTTCAGTCCCAGGTTGTCAGCCGTGCTCACGGCATTGATCAGATTCACCTGGTCAGTGCCAATCGGCTTCTCCAGGTAACCTTTCAGCACACCACGGGAGATCAGTGTGGTGTCCAGTTCGCCCAGTTTGCCGCTGTAATTGATGCGCATTTTTGAGACACGGGAAGGGGCAAGCTGGCTTACCAGGCGGCCAAGAATCTCACCGAAACGCAGGAATGGACCGATCTCAGCAAGTGTCTTGGGATCAACATTCGGCATGTTCACGGCATTCACCACGGTGCCCTGCAGTAAATTGGCTTTTACCTGTTCGGCGATTTCAATGCCCACAGATTCCTGAGCTTCACCGGTGGATGCACCCAAGTGCGGGGTGAAGACCACATTAGGGGCTTTTACCACAGGATAGTCAGTTGGAGGAGGCTCCACTTCGAACACGTCCAGGGCGGCGCCGGCGACGTGACCTTCTTCCAGAAGTTTGGCCAGCGCATTGTCGTCCACCAGACCGCCACGGGCGCAGTTGATAACACGCACGCCTTTCTTCACCTTGCGCAGACGCTCCTCATTCAGCATGTGCTTGGTCTCAGGTGTCAGCGGCATGTGCATGGTGATGAAGTCAGCGTTTTTGATCGCATCATCCAGGTTATCATGCAGTTCCACACCCAGCATCTGGGCGCGTGTGGCGCTGAGATAGGGGTCATAGGCCAGCACTGTCATGCCAAAGGCTTTGGCGCGTTTGGCAAATTCAGCTCCGATGCGGCCCATGCCCAGAATGGCCAGCACTTTGTTATTGAGCTCCGTGCCCTGGAAGCTCTTTCTATCCCAGCGGCCTTCCATGATGGTGGCGTGTGCCTGTGGGATTTTACGTGCCAGGGAAGACATTAAAGCAAAGGCATGTTCAGCGGTGGAAACCGTATTGCCCCCAGGGGTGTTCATGACCACCACGCCGCTTTTTGATGCAGCAGGGACGTCAATATTATCCACACCCACGCCCGCGCGACCAATCACCTTGAGCTTGTCGGCTGCCTCAATAACATTGGCCGTTACTTTAACACCACTACGGACGATGATGGCGGATACGCCCTTAGCTGCCTCACAAAATTCGGCTTCTTTTAAGCCCAGTTTAACTTCAACCTCAAAAGATGGCTCTGCCTTGAGCAGATCAATACCAGTTTGTGAGATAGGGTCGGCGACTAGAATGCGGTGCTTGTCCAACATAGGGACGCGAAGGTTAGCACGCTGCGGGCCGGGCGCAAGCGCCCTGTGGCATCTAATTTAGTAAGTGGAGCAGACCAAAATGACCGGTTTTCCCAGGTGAAATGAGGGCAGATTGGCAAACCTAACGAAAAATCGTTCATTTAGGGAGATATTTAACGAATTTAGGTTGATTTAGTTACACCTATAATAAACTGTTCATCCGTATATTTATCTGCACGATATGCCAGAATTCAACCCACCTACCATTGGTCAACTCAAGAAAGCAGTTGAGATCGCTGAAAAAGTCAGCAAACTCGAAGCTGAATTAGCCGCTCTTCTAGGCCTTAAAGCTCCCGCAAAAGGAAAAGCACTCTCAGTCGCTGATTTTGTGGAAGAAACCACGGCTCCAGTAGCCAAGCAAAAGAAAGCCAAAACAAGAAAAAAACGCGTTCTTTCTCCTGAAGCTCGTGAGAAAATCGCCGCTGCTCAGCGTGCTCGCTGGGCTAAAAGTAAGAATTAAGTCGTTACGAGTTATCTCGTAATCTACTTATTCAGTTCTAAGTCAAAAAACGCAGACGCGGCCTCCCGCGTCTCTTTTTGTTGTTGGGGTATGCTTCGGCATCTGGGAAGGCTGTTGAGGTTACGCGGACGGAAGTGTAGATACCGCCTCATCCTAATCGCTTGCCCAAGGCTCCGCTCATCTGGATAATGTCAGTCCATCCCTCTGAAAGAAGGTTCCAATTATTTAGTCCTGAAACTCAGCCTGGAGTTGAAGCAATAGTTAAACGCGGCATCTTTCGCCCTCATCCAAACGTCCATGCCCAAAAAACAAGCATCCAAGGTCAAACTTAACCTGCATCGTGCCCATTCTGCCATTTTGGTGGATGGTCCAGAACGCGCCGCCAGCCGCGCCATGCTCCATGCGGTCGGCTTTAAGAAAGAAGATTTTCAGAAATCGCAGATCGGCATTGCCTCCACCTGGAGCATGGTGACACCCTGCAACATGCATATTGACCGCCTGGCCACGGAAGCGGCCAAAGGGGTGGATGCAGCCGGTGGGAAAAGCATCATCTTCAATACAATCACCATCTCTGATGGCATCAGCATGGGCACACAGGGGATGAAGTATTCCCTGGTATCCCGGGAAGTGATCGCTGACTCCATAGAAACTGTTGTAGGTTGTGAGTGTCTGGATGGTTTTGTAGCCATCGGCGGTTGCGATAAAAATATGCCTGGGTGTGTGATAGCCATGGCCCGTCTGAACCGCCCCAGCGTGTTTGTTTATGGCGGCACCATTCTTCCCGGCTGCATCGGTCCTGAGAAGAAGGAAGGTGATATTGTGACGGTGTTTGAAGCCGTCGGCAAACATGCCAACTGCCTCATCAGCGACAAAGAATTGCATGAGATTGAAGAAGCCGCGATTCCAGGCGAAGGCTCATGCGGCGGCATGTACACGGCGAACACCATGGCCAGCGCCATTGAAGCCCTGGGCCTGTCCCTTCCCAACAGCGGGGCGCAGTCTGCCGTAAGCCATGATAAAATGCGCGACTGCTTTGATGCAGGCGCTGCCGTGCTGAACATGATCAAGCTGGGCATCCGCCCAAGCGACATCTTGAGCAGGGAATCCTTTGAAAACGCCATCACGCTGGTGATTGCGCTCGGCGGTTCCACCAATGCGGTGCTGCACCTGATTGCCATGGCTCATGCCGCCGGCATCAAGCTGACCATTGATGACTTTACCCGTATTGGTAAGAAGACACCAGTGCTGGCAGACCTGAAACCCAGCGGCAAATACTTCATGAATGATCTCGTGAAGATCGGTGGCACCGTTCCGCTCATGAAGATGCTGGTGGAAGAAGGGCTCATGCACGGCGACTGCCTCACAGTCACAGGCCGCACCATGAAGGAAAACCTCAGCAAGGTGAAGTTGAAGTATCCTAAAGATCAGAAGATCATCTATCCGCTTAGCAACCCGATCAAGAAAGACAGCCACCTGGTCATTTTCCGTGGCAACCTCTGCCCAGAAGGCGCGGTAGGCAAGATCAGCGGGAAGGAAGGATTGCTGTTCTCCGGTAAAGCGATTGTGTTTGAGTCAGAAGAAACCGCCCTACAGGCGATCCTGCATGACAAAGTGAAAAAAGGCCATGTCATCATCATTCGCAGTGAAGGCCCCAAAGGCGGCCCCGGCATGCGTGAGATGCTTTCACCCACCAGCGCCATCATGGGCAAAGGTCTGGGTAAAGATGTAGCCCTGATCACAGACGGTCGTTTCAGCGGCGGCAGTCACGGTTTTGTGATCGGTCACGTAACGCCTGAAGCATTTGTGGGCGGCCCTATCGCTGTGATCAAAAATGGCGACCCCATCACCATTGATGCGGTGAAGCGTCAGATCACGCTGGGAATTCCTGACAAGGAATTGAAAGCCCGCCTGAAAGCCTGGAAGCAGCCTAAACCTAGAGTGAAGCGCGGTGTGCTGGCCAAATATGCCGCCACGGTAAAGAGCGCCAGTCAGGGGGCAGTGACAGACCTGGATGTCGTCTAGGTCTAATGCGAAAGCAGCCCCTCATGGTACACGCTTAAACAACAAAAAACCTGCACTGTGAGAAGTGCAGGTTTTTTGTCGATAAGAGACCTTAAGAGGCGTTTAAGCAAAAACGCGGTCTGGATTACTTGACCTTGTCGGCATATTTGGCGGGATCAGCCTCAAATTTGCCTTTGCAGTTGTTGCAGCAGAAGCCGATTTCCTTGCCATCATGTTTGGCTGTGACGCTGTCTTTGGCTGGTTTGCCAGACACAGGGCAGGTTTTATTGACTGGGCCCGCATAGGAAAGGGCGCTGGTCAGTGACAGGGCAAGAATAGCAAGCATGGTTTTCATGGCAATAGAGCAGTGTTAAATGAATTTGCTGTGGTTGACTGGCGCAACTTTGCCTTGGTTAAAAAAGAGACAAGGCCGCGTCACTACAAGCATAACGTGCTGAATGCCCGTATCTATAATGAAATTTTGTATCAGACGCGACTTTATCTGCCACACATGTGTTCGCGGGCTTAGGCGTGGGTGAGGAGAAAATCCGCCATGCGGCGAATGTTCGGCGCTTCGATCGGCTGATTTTGCCCCGCATCCAGGTCGGTGAAATCATTGCGATGGGCGATTCTGCCGGCCTTCCAGACGACTGCCTGATCCTGATACGGGCCCACCTTGCGCGGGTCGCTCCACGTGTGAATGCCCAGTGTCGGTTTGCCTGCGGCAGCCGCCATGTGCATGGGGCCGCTGTCCACACTCAGGCAGGCGGTGGCGTGATGAATCAGCCACAGCAGTTCTGACAGGCTGGTTTTATTCACGGCTGAGATGACATGTCTCCCCATGATCTCCTGCGTGGGAGACTGTCGTCCAACGATCAGAACAGGCCGCGGAGCCAGGCAATCGCAGAGGGCCTGAAGGTTTTCATGACTCAGTGATTTACCTTCTCCTCTTGAGTAGGGGTGAATCAGCAGAAAGTGGTCCGGAATGGTGAACCCTTCCGGGGCGCTTCCCGCTGGCAGGGGAAACTTCAGTTCGTCCGTCGGCGCTTCAATGCCGAAAAAACGCGGCATCTCCAGATTGCGATCCACGGCATGGGCAAAGGAATTCACCGTCACCACATGGTCATGGAAATAACGAGCGCCTTCGCGTGAATCAGAAAGGCCAATAACGCGTTCAGAGCCACGCATTCTGGCAATCAAACCGCTGCGTAGTAAACCCTGGAAATCCAGCGCGACTTCAGGAAACTGGCGCTCCTCACGATTCAGGCGTCTGGCCCACAGCAGGAATTTTACAAATCCGTCAAGCCCGCGAAATTCACGGCGGGGAAAGGGGATGACTTCATCCAGGTCGGCGTTGCCTTCCAGCAGGGGAATCCATTCCGGATTACTGATCCAGCGGATGTGCAGGTGGGGGTGCGCCTGCTTGATCAGGTGTACGGCAGGGAGGGTGTGAACAATGTCCCCGAGCGAGCTGGGTTTGATGACAAGCAGGGATGCCACTTGTCTCAGGTCAGGCGCAGAGGAGGAAGCCGCTGTCATCTCCCAAGGGCCAGGCGTTCAGCCAGCACAGGGGGCAGACCGGCATCAATGATCTTTTTCTGGGCAGTATCCAGATCGTATTCCACACGGTGGATCTGGATGCTTTGCTGCTCAACATCATACACCGCGTAAGAGGCACGCCAGTCGCCATCGCGAGGTTGACCCACGCTGCCGACGTTAACAAAATACTTCACCCCGCGTTTGATTTCAGTTTCTGTCTCGCGCAGGCAGCGCACCGTATCATCTTTTTCATAGATGCGCGGGGCGTGGGTGTGGCCGTAGAAACACAGTTGGGTAAACTGGTAGCTGAAGCTGGCCATCGCATCAAAGCGGTTGGAAACGTAAGCCCAGCTTCCCGGAGAGTCCAGCGTCGCATGGACAATGGTGAAATCACGCACCTGGCGCACCAGCTTTAGTTCACGCAGCCACTGTTTCTGCTCGTCCGTCAGACGTTCGCGTGTCCAGCGCAGGGCGCTTTCTGCCAGGGGATTTAGTTCATCCAGCGTCCGTTCCTGGGTGGATTCCTCATCGTGGTTGCCTTTCACCACCGGACAGTTCAGGGAGCGCACATAGTCCAGGCACTCGGAGGGATTGGCATTGTAGCCGACAATATCCCCCAAACACACATAATGCGTGCAGTTCTGCTGCTGGGCATCACTCATGACAGCCATGAGGGCTTCCCAGTTTGCGTGTATGTCTCCGAAAATAGCGTAGCGCATGGATGCGTGGCGAGGGGAATATACTTTGCCGAGGGTGACGGCGTGGTCAAGTGCAGTCTGATCAGAGGTGGAAGACACCCCCCAAAGGCGAGGTTATAACGGTTAAACAGCGGCGATGGTTGTGGTTTTTTTCCATTTTTTTGCCATTTCACTTACCTGCTCTGAAATTTAACCGGCCCAGGAACCCGCTTTTCTTTCGGGATGCCCAGTTTTTCCTCCAGTTCAGGGAAGAGGGTGTTCATGGTGTCAAAGTACCGGCCCTTATCGTAATAGCGGCGCAGGATATCGTAGGCTTGCTGCTGGGATTCGCGATCATCCAGCAGGGCAAGCTGATAGGCTGCCATGCGTTCGTAGAACTCACGCGCGCCGTTTTTGTAGGCTTCAAGGTAGTAGTGGGCGGCCTTGCGGGCATCAGGCTGGCGACGGGAGGCGCTGTTGGCATTGTAAATATCCCCGAGCCGTGTCAGCAGACGGGGATTGTCTGGTAGATAGGTCAGGCCCTCATTAAGAATGTCTATGCCGCGCTGAACGTAGTCGCGGTACAGTTTATCCCGCAGGGGCAGGCGCAGGCTTTCATCTTTCTGATAACTGGAGGCTGCATTATAGGCCATGTGCCATGAGGCATCATCCCAATACAGGGGTTCCTGAGGTTGCAACCGGGTGGTCAGGGTCATGAGACTGTCCACCTTGCCCCATTCAATGTTTTCAAAGGCGACGTAGGCTTGAAGATAGGTGATGCTGGCAATCAGCGAACGCAGTCCCCCCAGCACTGCTGCGAAACCCATCTGCCCAAGGGATTCCCTCAAGCTCAGATCAGGGGGGGAGGGGATCAGCTTCTTTTCCCGCAATGAATCGCTTAGCCGGAACTCCAGCGGCATCTGGACAAGCCCCAGCAACACCAGCAGCACCGTGCCAATGAGGGGGCGTATGCCAATCCCAAACTTTGTTTTCATCTGTAGGATGCTCAGATTAAAGTTCCTTGTCAGCAAAAAAGAGGTAGGCCACTGCGGTGTAACCTACAATGTACAGAAGCGCCATGCCCGTGACGCTGCCGAGCGCCGCCAGTTGAATCACATCGCCCCGTATCGCAGCTTCCACCAGATCAAACAGGCTCAGGTCAGGGCAGATCAGCGTCATCACCAGTCCAATCGTTTGCTCCCAAAAGCCAGAGAGTTTGCTGACAAACCATTCACGCATCAACTGCTGCCCATGGCCGGCAATGGTGAAGCCCAGCGACACGACAATTGTGAAAAGGGTGGAACTGGCAAAACAGGAGATCAGCAGTGACAGCGCGGCAATCACAGATGCCTTTAAAAAGATGGACCATACCCCTGCATGCAGGCTCCAGGTCAGGCCATATTGCCCAGTGAATGCTTTGATGGCTGCAATATTGTCCGGCACATCCTGCTGCTCAGAGCGCAGGGCGGCGATTTGGTTGGAGATAATCAGACTCTGCTTTAACCACACAATGGAACTGAAAATCAGATCCATGATCAGCAACCCACCGCCCAGCAGCAGTAACACGCCCAGCAGCTTGCCAATCAGGTACTCGTAACGCGGCACAGGTTTGCTAAGGATGGTGTACAGCGTACGATCTTCCAGATCACGTGGCAATAGCAGGGCCGTGGCCGCAATGGCGATCACCATGGAAAAAATCTGCAAGGCGCCCAGGGAAACGTCCTTCAGCAGCTTCAATTGCTGCTCGGGGCTCATGGCAGGAAATGAGAAACCTGCCGCCACCACAATCACGCTGAACACCGCCAGGAAGACCAGAATCTTCATACGAAGAAGCTGCGTCACTGTATTGGTCGCCAGTGTCCAGATACGCGAGAGTGAGAATGAACTATAGGTGGAGAGAGAGGAAGAAGGGGAGCTCATGGTGCTTCGCGGTCATCAGTTTGCGCAGTGGACTCAATGAACAGGCGTTCGAGCGTCGTGCGGGGTTTGCCTAAAGTGACCACTCTGGAATGGTGTTTATCCACCAGTTGACGGATTTCTCTGATCAGTTCATCCGGGGCGTCTTCCAGAATGATTTCTGTCTGGTTTTCTACAGAAATCAGATCTTCGATCTTGCCTTCGCGAACCATTCTACCGTTGGACATGATGCCGACCCGGTCGCATACCTCCTGCATCTGTTCCAGCAGGTGAGAGGTGACAACAATGGTGATGCCGCGCTGCTTTAGTTCAAAAATCAGGTCACGAATGGTGCGTGAGCCAACCGGATCCACGCCAGCGGTCGGCTCATCCAGAATCAGCAGCCGTGGATCGTGAATCAGGGCCTGCGCGAGGCCAATTCGCTGGAGCATGCCCTTGGAGTAACCACCAACGCGGCGTGTGGCAGCATTTTGCAGACCTGTCAGTTTCAGCATGGTTTCTGTGCGGTCCTTTAGTTCGCTGCCAGCAAGGCCACAAAGACGGCCATAAAAGTGCAGGGTCTCGCGGCCAGTCAGATGTTTGTAAAAATAGGGGTTCTCTGGCAGAAAACCCACATTCTGGCGGCTGCCAACGGCCTCGCTGCTTTGGCCAAAGATACTGGCGCTGCCCACCGTGGGCTTCAGCAGTCCTAGCATGATCTTCATGGTGGTGGATTTGCCGCAGCCATTCGGGCCTATCAAGCCATAGACCTCGCCCGTTTTTACGGTGAAGCTTACATCCCGCACGGCCACCAGCGGCGTTTTGCGCATGCCGCTTTTAAAGACTTTGGTCAGGCTGCTGACCTCCACCGCTGCGTTGCTGTTGTTGGTTTCCATGGACGTGATGAACCCAAAATTATTCGACGATGCTAAACCCTTTGACATCCCCCAAGGGCGGAATGTCATGAATTTCCACCTCGCGAATATTCCCCCCCAGGCAACTGCTCTTGATGTCCTCCAGAAAGGCCTCCAGTTCTTCTTCATCGGCAGACTTTGCCTGCACCTCCACTCGGCCATCTGCCAGATTGCGCACCCAGCCGGTGACTTCATAACCCGTGGAGATGCGTTTAACGGTGTAACGAAAGCCAACGCCCTGGACGTGACCGCTGTAGAAAACTTGTTTGGCAGGCATGGTTTTTACAAAAGAAAAGAAACGAGGTCTGGAAAGGTTGCAACTCTTGATTGTTGATCCATCCGTTTGATCAACCCGCCACGGTGAAATCAAATCAACGGGACTTGAGCAGGCCGCGCAGCGTGTATATGGCCAGAATGCTGAGCTTTCGAGCACGGCTAAGGCCAATCCGTGGGCCAAACACCGAGTACTTTCTGGCACGTACTTTTTCCAGCACCTCGCGATAGATGCGGCCCATCATTCGTGCAGCAATCAGTTTCTGGCGGTCTTCCGTAGGCAACGCTTTGCAGGCAAGTTCATAAAAATCTGTCGCCCGGCGGTACTCATGCTCCATCAAGGCATGAAAGCCGGGGCCAGGACGCGCCTCCAGAATCTCCTCTTCAGTGACTTGAAACTGGCGCAGATCCTCCTGTGGGAGGTAGATGCGCCCATTGGTGGCATCCTCACCCACATCCCGGATGATGTTGCTAAGCTGGAGGGCGTAGCCAAGGTTGATCGCGTAATCCCGGCTGCCGGAATTCTGGCAGCCAAAGATGTTAATGCTGACCAGGCCAACGGCAGATGCGACTTTGTAACAGTAGCCCAGCAGCTCTTCATAAGTTTCATATCGGGTGCGGCTCAGGTCGCTTTGCACACCGTCAATGATCTCGGAGAATAGGGCGGGATCAATGTGATGCCGCGCTGGCAGGGCGGCGACTTCCCGCTGAAGTTCATCAGGCTCACTAAAGCCATGCAACAGACCATCACGCCAGGCGTTCAACTGGCGGTGACGTTCCTCCACTGGAATGTCTGGTTCATCCGCAATGTCATCAATGACCCGGCAGAAAGCATAAAAGGTCACCATGTCACGGCGCCGATCCGCAGGCAGGGTCAACAGCGCAAAGGCCAGATTGGACTTGCTGCGACGGGTGATTTCCTGTGAGGTCGGTTCAGGCGTCGTCATTCATTCGGAGGAGGCAGCGGATTGCAGTTTGCTCAGCATGACCAGTGATACGGTAACGTACAGCCAGACATGCAGGGCTGACCCCAGCAGGCTGGAGGAAATCACCCGCAAGGGGGCAAGTCCGCCATCAAAGGCCCGGTGCGAAGCCAGGATGCTGTAGTCGAGAAAAGCAAACATCAACACAGCCCCGGCGGCAATGGTAAACAGGGCAAAGCGATGCTGGAGTAAAACACGCAAACACAGAGCAGTGGCGCGCTTGAACTGACCCTGGCAAAAGGCCAGCATCAGCGGCAGCGGCGCCAGCAGCAGTAGAAACTCTTGCAGAATCAGGCGAGTGAGCAGCGGTGAGGCGAAAGCAGCGCCAGGCTTTTGCAGAAACCACCAGGGAAAATAGAGCGCGGACAAAAGCAAGACGCTGGGCCACAGCGCGAGCGTCTGGCGAAAGGAAATCCAGTCTTCCGTGAAGGGAGACTGGCTGTTGATCAGCAGGCGGCAGAACCAGATCTGGCTGCCGGCAGTAATCATGGCCTGCAATAGCGCCCCTACCCATGGGTTGATTAGGACAGGCAGAGGGGCGATGGCATGGTGAAAGGACAAGACAAAACGGTGCAATCCATCCTCCACACTGGCCAGCCAGAGCGTGTATTTTGGCACGCGTGATGACATGGCTTCTGTGGCCCCAATCATATCACCTGGCCATAGGCCAAGGCCACCTAGAACGGTGTAACTGGCCGCCAGAAACAACATGGGGGCCGGGTTTTTACGCACCCAGGCCAGCCCCAGACGGAAATACCGGGACTGGGGGTGATACATCAGATGCAGTCCACACAGAAGGAGCAGGCCAGCCAGCCATAATAAAGGCTCCATCTCCCGTGAAATCATGCGTCAGGCGGTATCCGTGCTGAAGGACTCAATGTTACAAGGAACCAGTCCAGTTAGCGGATGACTCCCCAGTTCTTGCCCAGCGGCCAGTAGCAAAACCAGCCCGGACCTACTAAATTCTGCTCCGGCACCGGGCCGAAGTAACGGCTGTCAGAACTCTGATAGCTGTTGTCACCCATGGCAAAATACTCTCTTCTAGGCCCCGCACTCGGTTGGTAGGGAGGGGGTCTCATTGCCGTGGAAAATGGGGAGTAACCATGATAACTAAGTCCCAGGTTTTCTGGAGTAATGGGTTCTGCTTCATCAATAACACGGCGAATCCAAGGCTCAACAGGCGGCGATCCATTGATCAAAAGGCCGGGGGGGGAAGGTTCCAGCGTGTCGCCAGGCATGCCTGTGAGTCTTTTGATGTAATGCTGTGAACCCCAACGAGGATCAAAGCGGGGCTCATCTTCAATACCGGAGATGTTTTTAGTAGTGAACACAAAGACCTCTCCACGGGTTGGGCGGCGGAAGTGATAAATAAATTTATTCACCACCACATGGTCACCGCTACGGACAAACCCCCTGGCTAGAATTTGTCCCTTGCGGATGGTCTGACCTCCGGTGGGCATGTAAGAAAGAGTACGGTTGTCCGGTGTGGTGAATTCCTCACCTTCAACCACCCGCCCGCTGACCCGGTCGGCAAAGCGCAGATCCTTGATCAGTTTATCCATGGGACAGCTCACAGAGATGCTGTGGCCATCTTCAAAGTGAATCTTGCTATAAGGGCGGAAGATCAGCCACTTATGCTCAGTCACGGGTTCGCGCATGCGCAGTCGGCCATCCCGGTCTGCCACCGCGTTGATGAAAGTGGTGCCGGTAAAGAAACCCTGAACCCTGCCCAGCAGCCCCGGCGTCGGATCGTCCTTGGTGGGGTGGGCTATGATCCCATTCAGCGTCGGCTGCATGGATGCCGTAGGAATTTGAAAAGGCTGGGCAATATAAGAACGGATGCCCACGGCGATCACAATGGAGACAAAAAACACCTCGATGTTTTCCACCCAGTCGGACTGGTTCTGATTGGGCAGGGCCCTCTCACAGGCTTTATTGATGCTTGCGGACAGTTCATTCAGTTTTACTGAGTCCCGCGCACGCATCGCCTGTTTAAATTCGGCATGCAGATCATTGATGCCCTTCAATTTGTCAGGCGGTAAAATGTCGCGTTTGTAATGCAGAAAGCGGGTGACGCCTTTGTCCAGAAGCTTGGCTTGTTTTAGATAACGCGGGGTGAAGAACATAGGCGTGTTGTCGGGCGAGGAAGGCGCAAACTAGAGGTGCCTTGGCGCAGGGTCAAGCCGGGTTGCACAAGAACCCTCCTGACCGCTGATTCGGACCCATGCGCCTAAATCGTTACACGTCCTTGTTTCGGTTTGAACTTGCGTCACTCTGCGTGCTCCCCAAGGTAGGCGTCTGTCATCTCTTTACATTTAACCTTTCCATCATGCCTGACTGGCTTTCTGCGATCATTCTCGGCCTCATTGAGGGACTTACTGAATTTATTCCTGTTTCTTCCACGGGTC
>Ga0182737_1002673_pt1 | contig 14172 bp, 7 predicted proteins | sample eDN5th30CBELigOP_FD_128878 | JGI IMG/M metagenome (GOLD analysis project Ga0182737, IMG submission 128878) | Enriched Organic Plus compost microbial communities from Emeryville, California, USA - eDNA 5th pass 30_C BE-Lig OP (version 2) (version 2) ... | reverse complement strand
CCCCAAGGTGCATTTTCAGAAGGCCGGGCCAGTGTAGAGGCCGTTTACGAACAGATTTTAGCCGATGTAAACGCGGCGATAGCCGGCCTGCCTGAATCGTACTCGGGAGCCGATGTGGGCCGGGCAACCAAAGGTGCCGCATTGACGTTGCTGGGCGAAGTACACATGACCCTGCACAATTACGGCGACGCGGCAGCTGCATTTGAGCAGGTGCTAAATTTGGGCTACGATTTATTACCCGATTACGCAGACAATTTCGACCCTGCATTCAAGAACAATATGGAGTCGGTATTTGCCATCCAATTCGATGCGGGATTACAAACCGAAGCAAGTAATTTTATCTTCATGTTTGGTCCGCGGAACGCGAAAGACGAGCTCATCGGCTTTTCGGGTAACCTGGGAGGTAGCAATATCCCGACACCCAGCATTTATCGTGCCTATGAGGAAGGTGATGCCCGCCGGGATGCTTCTATTGCGATGTTCAGCGACGCGTCCAATGCCAATTTCGAGGAATCCAAAGCGTTTGGCGGCGATATTCCTTTCATTCAGAAATATTACCACCCGCCTTTTTTGGAAGATGGGCGGGCCGATGAAAATTGGCCGGTATACCGGTATTCCCACGTGTTGCTGATGCTGGCGGAGGCATTGAATGAAACCGGAGGCGGCGATCCATATCCCTACATCAATGCCGTTCGGGAACGTGCTGGTTTGGATCCATTATCGGGTCTCAACCAAGAGGCATTCCGCGAAGCGGTTGCCCACGAACAACGGGTTGAATTGGCTTTTGAAAATCACCGGTGGTACCAGTTACTGAGGACCGGCAAGGCGGTCGAGGTAATGACCGAGCATGGAATTGAGGAAAAAGAACGGTTGAATAGACTGAGCAGTGCTTCCTATATGATAGATCCACATAAGTTACTATTCCCCATTCCGGCACGCGAAATCCGGCTGAATGGATTTGAACAGAATCCCGGTTGGTAAAAATACGATTAGGAGAAACGGCAGCTGTGCATGCGAAAAAGCAACCTTGGAGCGTGGGCAACGCAAGCGTTCCAGTTGCGTTTCGCATGCAACCTGTCTGTCACAGGACAGCACAGGTTGCCTTTTTCTCCAAAAGGCAGTAGTATTGCGGTAAACTGATGAAATACCGGTTTCCCAATTATGAGTACTGATTAAACTTTATTAGATAATCGAAAACCTTAATTTCGCACAGACATCGTACTAATCACTATATGCAAACTTTCATAAAAAAAAGCCCCGGTTTAGCGGCAGCGCTCGCAGCGTTGTTGCTGGCTTCAGCGTGCCAAACCGAAGACAAAGAAACAGAACAGGTAAAATTGAAGCCCAAGGTGGAGAAGATCAACGTCGCTCCCGACTTTGTGGTGGAACATCTCTATAGCCCCTCCGAAAATAAAAAGGGGTCGTGGGTAGCGATGACGTTTGACGACAAGGGGCGGATGATTACATCGGATCAGTATGGGTCGTTATACCGGATCAATATTCCCGAAATCGGTGCAGATACATTGGCGGCGGAGCCTGAACGGCTGGCACTTCCGGGTGATGAGTGGAAGAATGATACGACACAGACCAAAGTCGGGATGGGGTATGCACAGGGATTGCTCTGGGCATTTAACAGCTTGTATGTGATGGTAAATCACCGGGGAGATGAAAAGTTTGAAAAAAGCAGTGGTTTATACCGGCTAAAGGATACCGACAACGACGATCAATTTGATGAGATAAAGCTGTTGAAGTCGTTCGAAGGGCAGGGTGAACACGGCCCGCACAGCATTATCCTTGCACCGGATGGGCAGTCGATCTACCTTGTATGCGGTAACCATACCGATGTGCCCGAGATGGACAGTTATTTATTACCCGCTAATTGGGATGAAGACAACGTTTTCCAGTTAATCAAGGATCCACGGGGTCACGCAAACGACCGCATGGCGCCTGGAGGATGGATTGCCCATACCGACTCATTGGGACAACATTGGCAGTTGGTTGCGGCGGGGTTCCGGAATACGTTCGACATTGCATTTAATGACGATGAAGAGCTGTTTGCCTATGATTCGGATATGGAATGGGATTTCGGGATGCCCTGGTACCGGCCGACGCGACTTTTACACGTGACAAAAGGGGCGGAATTTGGTTGGCGCACAGGCAATAGCAAATGGCCTACCTATTATCCCGACGAGCTTCCTTCTTTACTCAATATCGGTCAGGGATCGCCCACGAATTTAGTGTATACAGGCAATGCTAAGTTTCCTGATAAATACCGCAATAGCCTGCTCGCATTTGATTGGAGCTTCGGTATTGTCTATGCCGTACAACTGGAGCGTGACGGAGCGACCTACCGCGCAAAGGCAGAAGAATTTCTTTCTGGAACACCTTTGCCATTAACCGACGGGGAAATCGGGCCGGATGGAGCCCTTTATTTCCTTACCGGTGGGCGGCGGTTGGAATCCGACCTGTACAGGGTTTCTTATAAAGCGTATGACAAAGTAAAAGAAAAGGCGCAAGGAGAAGCTGACCTCACCGAGGAAATGGCGCTCCGCAAACGGATTGAAGGGTATTTTGAACATGCGCCTGATTCCAATATTGTCAACGAAGTTTGGCCGTATCTCAATCACGAAGATCGGCATATCCGTTATGCCGCAACCGTCGCGTTGAGGCATCAACCCCTCAAATTATGGGGAAAAAGAGCATTCCGCGAGCGGAATATCCGGACGGTAACGAATGCGATGATTGCCATGGCAAAGACGGGACATCCCGAGTTGCAGTCTGTCGTTTTGCGTAAATTGATGACCATCGATATCAATCGGATATCACGTGAAAATAAAATAGGCGTATTGCGGGCAGTGGAACTTGCCCTCTATCGCATGGGAGATCTCCAACCCGACATTGCGAAACGGTTGGCGGATTATTTTGATGATGCATATCCCACCACAGACAACGCCCTTAACCGGGAGTTTAGTAAGGTGTTGATCCAAATCGGCGCTCCTTATGCAGTAGAAAGGACACTGTCATTGCTGGATAGTGCCCAAGACGATTCGACTACGATGATGGCTACGTTAACCAACTCCTCCGATTTGATCTTGCGGAATCCGCAATATGGAATGGATATCGCTGGCATGTTGGCTAAGACGCCTCCGGCCCAACAGATTTATCTTGCCACAGCGCTAAGTAAAGCGTCAACGGGATGGACACCCGAACTGCATGAACATTACTTCAAATGGTTCTACGATGCGTTCGGTTATAAAGGAGGCAATAGCTATATTGGTTTTATCGACGCTGCGCGTAAACTAGCGCTTGAAAAAGTACCCAAAGATCAATTTGCACATTATAATACCATATCCGGCGATTCGCTTGTGGCGGAATCGGGAAATAAATTGGCGGAAAATATAGTGCCGCCAAAAGGACCGGGTCGAAACTGGAAAATTGACGAGGCGGTAAAGACCGTTGAAGGAGATAAAGGTGAGCGGAACTTCGAACAGGGGAAATCACTTTTTGCGGCCGTACGGTGCGCGTCGTGCCACATGATGCAGGGAGAAGGCGGCGCGATCGGCCCGGATCTTACGCAGTTGGGAACACGTTTCTCCGTTCATGACATGCTGGAATCCATTATTGAGCCCAACAAGGTCATTTCGGATCAATACGAATCTAAAGTGCTGGTCTTGAAAGATGGATCTTCTGTATTGGGTAGATTGATCTCCCAAGAGGGAGACGTGTATTCGGTGTCACAGAATCCGTACGCGCCGCAGGTGTTGAAGGAGATACCCAAGAGCGACGTAACGGAGATCAAAGTGGCCAAGGTTTCTACCATGCCCCCGGGAACGCTCAATGTGCTGAATGAAGAGGAATTGAAAGATTTGATGGCCTACTTGATGGCAGGCGGAAATGAAAATAACCCGATCTATAAGGGTGAATAAACAGGTGCAATGACCGACTGGAAAACGAAAGTGTCAAACCCCCTACAGGTTGGCGGCATTGAGACAGCGATTTTGGACAATGGTCCGGGCAAAGGAACACGTATTGCCTGGGTAAACACGGGAACCGGCCTTCGGTATAAAGTGGTCATTGATCGGGGGCTGGATATCGCAGATGCATCCTACAATGCGCACAGTCTTGCGTGGATCAGTCACCTGGGAGTCGTGGCACCGAGCCCCACGGGATACCGGGGAATCGAGTGGCTCAACGGATTTGGGGGCGGTTTGCTAACCACGTGTGGTTTGGACCATGTAGGTGGACCTGAATCGGATGAGTACGGTGAGCGCGGACTTCACAGCCAGTTCAGCGGCTTGCCGGCTACCATCGAATCCATTATCCAGCCGGATCCACTTGCGGGCCGGCTGGATATGCAGATTACCGGAATCATTAAACAATCCAGGCCGTTGGGGGCACAGCTCGTGTTGAGGCGCACCATTTCGGGCAAACTGGGCGAACCTACCATCCGGATTCAGGATGAGGTGGTTAACCACGGAAATACGCCAGCACCTCACATGCTGCTCTATCACATGAACTTAGGATGGCCGCTGGTTGATGAAGGCGCGGATATCTGCTGGCGTGGCCCTTGGGAATCGCGTGAGGGCGCGGACAAGGCGAAAATTTTTCAAGCGGGGCAACCTTTCCGGAAGGGGAGTCCGCCGTTGGAAGATCATGTGGGAGGTGGCGAAGAAGCGGCGTTTATCGATGTAGAAGCTGACGATGACGGTACGTGTTGTTGTGGAATCCACAATCCGAATATCGGCATTGCGTTATCGATTGAATTCAAAAAAAACCAGTTGCCCTGGCTGACCAATTGGCAGCATTGGGGACCGGGGGAGTGCGTGGTGGGGCTGGAACCCGGTACCCATCCACCGATTGGCCAGGCAAAAGCCCGGCAGAACGGTTCGCTTATTCTGCTGGAACCGCAAGAGCGCAGGGAATACGAAGTGGTGGTTCGGATTATGGATCAGCCGACAGACATCGCTGATTTTTTGCAGCGTACCGCAGGTAGGTAATTTTGGGTACAAGACAAAATTCCGGTTTGCTAGCCGAGAAAAGCCACTTCACAGCTTTGCTCCTTAGCAAGAATTCGTTATCTTAGAGCCCTTGTAATAACCCTGTTATCAATTATATTCATGAAAAAACGAACGAAAATAATGTCCATCCTTTTGCTGGTCACCGTGTGTGGTTTCGCGGCTTGTTCAGGCACGACCGCTACGCAGGAACAGCAAGCGCAGGAACCCGAAGCAGAACAATGGGTGACGTACCGTGGTGGGGAAGGCCCCGGAAAGGGTAAGAAGATTGTTTTAATCAGCGGCGACGAAGAATACCGATCGGAGGAAGCCTTGCCTATGCTGGCCCAGATACTGGCTGAGCGCTATGGCTTTACCTGTACGGTGTTGTTTTCGGTGGATTCGTTGACCGGAGAAATCGACGCGAATGAATCCTCCAACATCCCGGGTCTTGCCAATTTGGAGTCGGCCGATCTGATGGTGATCTTTACACGTTTCCGTGAATTGCCCCCCGATCAAATGGGTTACATTGACGCGTATTTAAAAGCAGGGAAACCCGTTATCGGTCTACGCACCGCTACACACGCCTTTCACTACGCAAAGAATCCTAACGATCCGTATGCGAAGTACGACTTCCAGAGTACCGTGCCGGGTTGGGAGCAGGGATTTGGCAAGATCGTCTTGGGAGAAACCTGGGTAAGCCACCATGGCGACCACGGCAAAGAAGGGACACGGGGCCTGAATAACGAGGCAGCAGCGGATAATCCCATATTGAACGGGGTTGCCGATATCTGGGTGCCCACAGATGTCTATACCGTCGGATCGCTGGAAGGGGCTGACGTGTTGGTGTATGGACAATCGACCAGTGGGATGACCGCCGATGCGCCCATCAACAAAGATAAAGAGGCGTTGCCGGTTGCCTGGACCAGGATGTACCAGCTCGAAGGGGGAAAGGAAGGAAAGGCTTTTACGACCACCATGGGGGCTTCGGTAGACCTGGTTAATGAGGATTTACGGAGATTGCTGGTAAATGCTTGTTTTTGGGCAGTTGGTCAACCGGTTCCCGAAAAGGCAGATGTTGCATTCGTTTCTCCGTATCAACCGACAATGTTTGGCTTTGACAGTTTCAAAAAAGGAAAGTCTCCCGCGGATTACAAATAAATTATACCACCTAATTGAGATAATATGTTAACAATTGGCGTCAATACATTTTTGCTTACTTCTCCTTTTACGAATGAAAGTGTCGATATCATCCGACAGTTTAAGGATTGGGGATGCGATGCGATCGAAATTGCACTGGAGGATGCTTCCCATATCGATCCCCATCTGATCAAACGGGCGCTGGACGATAATGGGCTGCGTTGCTCCTCAATCTGTGCTGCAATGGGGCCGGGTCGCGATTTGCGGGGCACCAACGAGGAACAGCAGAATTCAATTGACTACATCAGTCAAGTACTGGATGTGATGGCGATATTGGACTGCCCAGTGATGGTAGGGCCGCTTTATTCCACAGTAGGCCGGGCGGAGCGAACGGCGGAAGACGACTACAAAGCGCAGTGGGACATTGTCGTCAAACAGTTGAAAACACTGGCATCCCGTGCCGGTGATTTGGGAAAGAAACTGGCAATTGAACCCTTGAACCGGTATGAAACTGATTTTATCAATACCTGTGAACAAGCCCTGAAACTGGTGAACGCCGTGGATCATCCCGCAGTGGGGCTACTGTTGGATACGTACCACATGAATATCGAAGAAAAGAATTCCGCAGCGGCAATCCGGAAAGCCGGGAAACACCTGTTTCACGTACATGCGTGCGGTTGTGACCGGGGAGCACCGGGGAATGATCACATCGATTGGGTAGGAATCCGGGATGCGTTGAAAGAGGTCAACTACTCGGGTAGTTTAGTCATTGAATCTTTTACGCCCGCGGTTGAAGTAGTTGCCAAAGCAGCGTCTATCTGGCGGAACTTTGAACCTTCTCGCGAGGCCATAGCCGTCCAAGGGATTTCCTTTTTGCGGTCGCACTTTGGTGCATAGTATCGCTAAAAAAAAGCCGGGGTGACGATTACGTTGCCCCGGCTTTTTTTATTGCCTTATTTTTCTTTCAATCAGTTCGATAATGGATGCTCTTTGAGCAATTCTTCCGGGTGGTAGAAGCCTTTTTTGTCGGCAATGGCAGCTCGGATAGCTTTTACTTTTTCCGGATTTACAGGTGTTCCTGTATTGCCAAATGAATTTTTTACATACGTAAGCACGGCCGCTACTTCCTCGTCGTTCAGCAGGCCTCCAAACGGCGTCATAGGCACCTGCCCGGGGTATTTGTGACCGAGGAGTTCCATGGGGCCTTGCATGCCTTTCAAGGTGAGTTTGATTAAGCGGTCATCGCTGTCCAGCCAGGGGCTGCCGGCCAGGGGTGGGAAGCCGGAACTGGGAAGCCCCTTTCCATCTGCCTGGTGACAAGTCTCGCAGAATCCATCCTGTGCATAAAGCAATTGTCCTTTTTTAAACAATTCCAGGTCTTTTCCTTTTAGATCTGTTTTCGCGGTTCGTTCCGCTTTCTTCTTTTGGATGACATCCCCATTCAAACGGGCAAATGCGGCTCCGTAGGCATCTGCCATCCAATCATCAAGTGGTTTTTTCGCGGCCTCTTCCAGGATAGCGAGCCCCGGCTCTTTGTCCAGCCAGGAAGCGGCTACCAGCGCTTCCAAACGGACACGCCCGTGTTCATCACCAGCAGCTTCCTTCAACAATTGTGCCTGATCGGCTACCTGATGACCGGTGTAACGCACCACGCGAACAGCCGCGGCGCGAACCCGGAAATCGTTTGCGTGTAGCAGCTGGCGGAGCAGTTGCTGGTCCACGCGATTCAGTCCCCAGCTTACCCATAGCCCTTCCAATAGATGATGTTCGTAGCGGGGGTCGTTTTTATCGAGGTTCTTCACCCACGTTTTAAGATGCGCTAATACTTCGGATGAGTCACGCCCACGGAGCTCACGGCGAGTACGGTAGCGAGACCGGTACTCGGGCAGCTTCAGGTTGTCGAGCAAGGTGTCGATGGGAGCGTCGGCGATGTATGCGGGTTTTACCAACGGCCTGGATGGATAGGTAACGCGGTAGATCCGACCATGGGTATGATCCCGTAGGGGATCGCGCTGGTTATGTTGCATGTGCCCGATCAATACGTTATGCCAGTCGATGACATACAGCGAACCATCGGGTGCAAACTCGAGGTCTACCGGCCGGAAATTGGGATCTTCCGATCGCAGGAGGTCCTGTCTGTGGTGGCTTTTATACCCTGTTCCGTCGTCTTCCAACGTATGTTCTTTTGTGCCTAAAAAGCCGATGGTGTTGTTGATGAGGTAGTCGCCCTGGACGTCATCGGGAAAGTGGCGGCTTGAAATGAATTCCAGTCCCGAAGTCGGGCGCACCTGGTGGGCCGCTTCGACAAGGTTTCTTGATTTGGGGGTAAATATACCATAGATCGGCTTGACGGTGCCGGGCATCATCCAGCTTACGGCCGGCCCCGATGTCTCCGCATAGAAATTCTGTCCCCAATCATCAAATGTGATACCCCATGGGTTTGGAATGGAGAGCTGGGCAAATTCCAGTTTGCGCCGGTTGGGATCATACCGGAAAAAGCCGCCATTGGTAGTGCGGACCGTGCCATACGGTGTTTCGATGTCACTGATGAGGAACACACCCGTTCCCATATAGATGGCGCCCGATGGGTCGGTGGTATACGCATGGTGCGCATGATGCGTATCGTGATCGTCGAAACCACTCAACAGTACTTCTTTCTTGTCAGCTTTACCGTCGCCATCCGTGTCGGTAAGTAATACGAAATTGGTGCCCTGTGAAACATAAACGCCTTCCGGAGCGATTTCAAATCCGACCGGCAGGTGCAGGCTATCAGCAAAAACCGTTTGTTTATCGGCCTTACCGTCGTTGTCCGTGTCTTCAAAAATGAGGATTTTGTCATTGGGTTTGGGATCCCCCGGCTTCCAATGTGGGTAGGTTGGCATGATAGCTACCCAAAGCCGCCCTTGATTATCAAAGGACATCTGCATGGGTTTTTCGAGCTCGGGGAACTCTTCCTCGGACGCAAAAAGTTCTATTTTGTAGCCCGGTGCCATCCGGAATTTGCTGAGGGCTTCCTCGCCATATAGGTATCTTGGAACACCGTTCTTACCACTCGGTACATAGTTTGTTTTCACTTCAGGGAGTTTGGTTGTCAGCGCATCGGCGCTGTCCAGATTGAACCGTTCCCCTTTAACCGCCTTCCAGATAGCTTCATCACGGATGGCCGTCATTTCCCGGATTTTAGCAATTTCCGCCGGATAGTTATCCGGCCCGAACGGGTCGTAGCGACGGCCATAAGCCTGGACACCGTTGGGCATCTTAAAATCTTTATGCCACATCCAATTTTTTTCCATAACCGCTGCATGGACAGATTTGCGAAGGGCATCATCTTTCACCTTTTCGTTGCCGAAGACGGCGTCAGCTAAGAGCAAGGAAAATTTTTTGTATCCTTCGTCATTGAGCTGCAGGCCGTCAATTGTCCATTGCTGATCGCCTTTATCGAAAAGCTTCTTAAATGGTGTGTACATATCCACGAAAAGCACCTGGTTGCTGTCTGCCACCTCTTTCATCGCTTGCGTGTATAACGACAGGTGTTCGTTTTCGGTTTTGCCGTCGGGTAGGTCATATTTCGCCGAAAGGTCTTCGAAGGCGATGGGCGATACGAGCGCCAGTTGAGGTGCTGACACTCCGTTGTAGCGCTGTTGTAACGTATATTTGACGAAAGCGTCGAGCTCGTCTTTGTAACGTTGTACGCCCGCTTCACCGTCGAAAGATGCGACCGAACCAAAAAACGCAACGATAATGTCTGCTTTATGTCGGGTGAGCCATTCGTCAGGCATCTCAAAATGGCCCTGCGTATTGGGGTCGTTCGCAAGTTCAGTTTGGAATTTTTCGGCACCCGGAAACGCCCAGGGCGAGGGGTGGCCTGAATGGGGCCGAAATCCAGGGGTGTTACCCCCGTCACTCATATTGCGTATATACAGCGTGCTATCCGGATACCGGAGCTGCATTTCCGTTTCGAAATAGCCGTAGTCCATCATCCTGGACCCAAGGTTGTTGCCGATCAAGATGATGTGTGCGTCTTTCTTGATTTTCAGCGCGTTTTCGTTGCGGTTGGTGCATTGAAATAAGCACGCCGAGAGGATAAGGAATCCAATGGCGGCCCATAGTTTTGTAACATTACTTCTCAATTTAATGTAAGAGGAGCTATCCATAATTGTTTATTAGAAAAAATAAAGGTCTGCGACCGATTTTTTAGTTTATAATGACATCAGTAGCGTTCTTAACTTACCGACAATACGAATGTATATTTTTTTTTGTTAGTAACTGTCATGGTCTATCCTTTAACTGGATTTTTAACGGAATGATAGTCGGTAAGCAGGAAAGCTCAGGACAGAAGTATAAGATCGGAAGATTACCTTTGGATTAAAGATGCCCCTGCTTGGCAGTTATAGACTTACGAGAGGCGATATATTTTCTTTGAACTGTGAAAGCTGATCAAACTGCTGTGGTTTTTACCGATTAAATAGGTATCTTTCGTGCAGATTTTGTGTCAGTATCCGGTTGTATTTGTTGGCCGGTTAAAACGTGTAAAGAAAAAATAATAGTAACCAATTAAAAAACTCACAAAAAAATGAACGAAAACGTTAACAAAAGTGCCTTATTCAATGGATCTTGTTTTGCGCTCATTACGACGGCATTCACCTTTGCTATCCGAGCGGGTATTCTCCCTCAATTAGGCGAACAATTCAACCTGTCGGCTGAGCAGCTTGGGTTTATTAATTCCATGTGGTTCTTGGGATTTCCGATTTCCATGATCATTGGTGGATTGGTTTACCATTCATTCGGAGCCAGAAACATTATGCGGGTGGCTTTTGTCGCGCATACATTGGGAATCTTGCTGACCATTTATTCGGGCGGGTATACAGGTTTGTTGATCTCCACGCTGTTCATTGGATTTGGCAACGGCTGTACGGAGGCTGCCTGTAATCCGATGATTGCCGATATGTATTCGGACAATCATATTAAAATGAATAAGATGTTGAGTAGGTTTCACATGTGGTTTCCAGGGGGTATCCTGCTCGGCGCACTGATTTCAAAATTCATGACTGAAGCGGGCGGATTTTTGCAGCAATGGCAAACCCAGATGTGGGTGTTGATGATTCCTACGCTCATTTATGTGGTGCTATTTTATGGAAAAACGTTTCCCAAAGCTAAAGTGGAGGGCGCGACTTCCCTGGCTCAGAATTTTAAAGCAATGTTCTCGCCTACCTTCCTCTTTTTGTTTTTCTGCATGGCGCTTACCGCAATCAGCGAATTTGGTCCTCAGCAATGGGTATCCATCATCATGAGCCACAGTGGGGCTGACAGTATGTTGATCTTAGCGTTAACCACGGGGCTGATGGCAGTAGGTAGATTTTTTGCAGGTCCGGTAGTGCGTGCGTTGGGACAAACAGGTGTGCTGTTGGGAGGCGCTATTTTTGCGACCATTGGTATTTACCTGTTTAGCGTAGTAACGGGACCGATCGCCTATTTGGCTGCGGTGGTGTTTGCGATAGGGGTCTGCTTCTTTTGGCCAGTGATGGTCGGATCGGTTGCGCAACGGGTTCCGCTGAGTGGCGCATTGGGGATGTCCGTAATCGGAGGAATCGGGATGTTTTCAACGGCTATTTTCCAGCCTATTATTGGAGGGTGGATAGACGGAGCCCGTGAAACGAACGCAGCTGCCGGATTGACCGGCTCTACACTGGAGCTCGCTACCGGCCAGGATGCGTTGAGTAAAATGGTTTCGTTTCCCGCTATTTTAATCGTCTTATTTATTATTTTCTTCTTTTGGCAAAAGTCGCTGAAAGATAAAGCCGTTCAGGCCGCCGCTCCGCAAGCATCGCATTAGCGGCGGCACGTATCGTATAGTTGATAATCCGCGATAGCGTCAGTATATCAGCCGGCATCGGACAACCCGATGCCGGATAGGGGTGGGTATGTGCAAAATTTGGCCAATAGGTGATTGAAAGTTTTAGTCTTCTCATCGAAGTTCTCAAGATAACAATTGATCGAGGTGTTCATTTAAAACCAACTAATTATGACCAAATGCAAAGCAGAACAAATCAGTAACAACGGCTGTTTCACAAGGAGGCAACTACGTTGGCAAGACTGTATGGCCTACATGCTCATGTTGCTGTTAACAGGCCTGGTTCAAATCGGATGGGCCGAATCAGACCACCCTCAACAAACGATTACTGGAAAAGTAACCGATGCTTCACAGCAACCCATCAGCGGGGTTACCATTACCGAGCGCGGAACCAACAATAGTACGAGCACCAACAATCAAGGGGTATATACCCTCACCCTGCAGGATGCGGATGGGGCGGTTTTGGTAGTCAGTGCGCTGGGCTACACAACGCAGGAAGTTCCCGTTAGTGGAGCTACCTTGAACATTACCCTGCAGTCAAGCCAAACGGATCTGGACGAAGTGGTTGTGGTTGGTTATGGTACGCAGCGCAAATCCGATCTCACCGGTGCGGTGGGAACCGTGCGGGCCGATGCGCTGCAGGAGCGACCGGCCTCGTCACTCAACCAGAGCTTGGCCGGCCGCGTAACCGGAGTCGCCATATCGTCAAACTCCGGCCGACCGGGTGGACGCACCAACGTCCGGATACGTGGAGCCAGTTCCATCAGTGTATCCAACAATCCGCTGTATGTGATCGATGGCGTTATTTTGACCACCGCGGGGCTTCAAAATGGCAGTACACCCATCGATTACATCAATGCGAACGACATTGAATCTATCGAAGTACTTAAAGACGCTTCCTCTACGGCTATATATGGCGCACGGGGTGCCAACGGGGTTATCCTGGTTACCACGAAGCGGGGTACGTCGGGTGGTGGTGGAGTAACCTACGATTCAGACTTCAGTATCGGCGTGGCTCCCAAGCTCCTGCCCGTGTTAAGTTCAGAAGAGTTTTTGCGAGTGGAAGAAATCGCCTATGAAAACGCAGAGAAATTCGATCCTGTGGGCTGGGCAACGGGTACCAAGTACGACGATCCGCGTACCAAACGGACCAATCCACTGCTGTTTGATGGACAGGGAAATCCCTTGTATAACACCAACTGGCAGGAAGTCGCATTCCAGGAAGCCTTTTCGCAAAATCATCAGCTGGGATTTACCAACGGAAATGAAAAAGGAAGTTATGGCGCATTCCTGAATTACCGTAATGAAAATGGAATCATATACGGTTCGTGGCAGAAACGGTATGCCGGACGGTTTGTGTTTGATACGGAGATCAAAGATTGGCTGAAGGTAGGCGGGACATTGGGGTACAACGATCAGAACGAGAAGCAGATCGATCAATTGGATGGGGGCGGTATTACCATGGTGCGGCAGATACTCGAAGCGCTGCCGATCATCCCGGCACGGTATCCGGATGGCTCCTGGGCCAGTAACCGCGACTACCCGGGTATGGAAGGGGGCGACAACCCGCTTCGCGTGGCCGAAGACCGGTTGTTTTTCCTGCGCACGCAAACCATGCTGGGAAACATGTATGCCAATATCCAATTGGCTGAAAACCTGGAGCTTCGATCTACCTTGGGTACGAACGTCATCAACCAGCGCCGGGATTATTTTGCCGCGGCGGGAATGCAATACATTTCCACCAATGGCAACGCGTCGGTCATCAACAACCGATTCAATTCCTGGCAGTTTGAAAATTACCTGACTTACAAGAAAGATTTTGGTGACGTCCATTCGTTGAATGCCATGCTGGGACTTTCCTGGCAGCACGTGGGGCGTTTTGAAAGCGAAGCCAGTGCCGAGGGATTTACGGATAGTTACTTCCAGTTTAACAACCTGGGCGCCGGGGCAACGGCGTTGGCGCCGCGGTCTGTGGCGGAAGGATACGGTCTCAATTCGTATTTTACCCGGTTGAACTATGCGTTGCAAGGTAAATACTTAGTGACATTTACCGGGCGGATGGACGGGTCGTCTAAATTCGGTGAGGAAAACCAATATGCGTTTTTCCCGTCGGCTGCCGTCGCGTGGCGTGTCAGTGATGAATCTTTCATGCAGGATCTACCGGCTATTTCCAACCTGAAGATCCGT
>Ga0182737_1002669_pt1 | contig 14207 bp, 13 predicted proteins | sample eDN5th30CBELigOP_FD_128878 | JGI IMG/M metagenome (GOLD analysis project Ga0182737, IMG submission 128878) | Enriched Organic Plus compost microbial communities from Emeryville, California, USA - eDNA 5th pass 30_C BE-Lig OP (version 2) (version 2) ... | reverse complement strand
CCGCCGTCGTCGCCGCGGTGCTCGGCATCGTAATCGTCCTGGGCGGCGCGCTCTTCCCGACCGCGGCGCGGCCGGTGCCGGACGTCGTCGGCCGCAGCGTCGAGGACGCCCGCCGGATCCTCGAGGACGCCGGGTTCGCGCTCGGCGGCACCCGCGAGCAGCCCGACCTCGCCGTGCCGGCCGGGCTCGTCGCCGGCGCCGACCCGGCCATCGGCGAGCCCGCCGCCGCCGGCGCCCCGATCACCCTGCTCATCAGCACCGGTCCCGACCTGGTGCCGGTGCCGCAGGTCGAGGGTCTCAGCCTCGCCGCCGCCCAGGACGCCCTCGCTGGCGCGGGCCTCGCGACCGGCGAGGTGCGGCACTGGGACAGCACCCTGGCTGCCGGGACCGTGCTCGGCAGCGACCCCGACTACGGCGAGCAGGCGCTGCGCGGCAGCGCCATCGTCCTCATCGTCGCGAGCGGCAGCGTCACCGTCCCCGAGGAGATCGTCGGGCAGACGCCGCAGGCCGCCGCCGCCCAGCTCCAGTCGCTCGGTCTGCAGGTGCAGACCCGGCGGGAGACCACCGGCTCCGTCGCGCCGGGGCTCGTCGCCGGCAGCGACCCCGGCGCCGGTGCGAGCGTGCCGCTGGGCGGCATCGTCACGCTCATCGTCGCGGTGGCCCCGCTCCCGACGCCGACCGCCCCGCCGGCACCCGCGCCCACGCCGACCCTCCCGCCGCCCACCCCCGAGCCCGAGCCGCCCGCCGACGACGAGCCAGGGGAGTCGTGAGCCCGAGCGCGCCGCCGTCCGTCCCGCCCGCATCGCGGCGGGCGGACCCGTTCGCGCGCGTCCGGGCGCGGGGCCGCGCGCGGGCCTGGACCGCCGCGGTCGCGGGCGCCCTGAGCGCGGCGCTCCTCGCCGGCGCCTGGGTGCTGCTCGCCCCGGCGCCCGACGCGGTGCCGGTCGCCGCGCCGCTCGTCGCGCCCGCGTCGTCGCCGGCCGCCGGGGTCGTTCCCTCGGCGCCGGCCGCCCCGTCGCCGCCCGAGCCGGTCTCGCCGTACCCGTGGTCCAGGCCCGATGTGCAGCCGCTGCCCGCGACCGGATTCCGGTACATCACGGTCGACACGCGCGGATACCAGCAGGAGCTCGACCAGTGCCTCTGGGTGCGCATGGACCTCGGCGCCGTCGCGCCGATCGTCGGCGCGCACAACTACTGCGGCGGCGATATCGTGCTCGACCTCCAGCCGGGCGACCGCGTGTACCTCGTCGGGCAGGGGCTCGACGGCGCCTACCGCGTCGACGCGAGCCGCGACGGCTACCCCGGCCAGCCCGCCGACGAGGCCACCGCGGGGCTGACCGCGAGCGTCATCCTGCAGACCTGCTACTGGACGAGCGGCGACGTGCGCCTGCTCGCCCTCGTCCCGCTGCGCGCCGAGGACCTCTCGATCGCGTCGGGAGCGGGCGGATGAGCGGGGCGTTGCGCGGCGGGGGCGCCGGTCGGCCCCGGCGGTCCACGTTCCGCGCGTCCGGCGCGTTCGAGCTGGTGCCGATCGACGAGTTCCTGCCCGCCGAATGGCTGCGTCGGCAGGGGCCCGCGCGGGAGGCGGTGTCGACGCTCCAGGCGTGGGTGGTGCTCGCCGGCACCGGCCTGTCGATCCTCGCCGCGACCGGCGCGTGCGCCGTCCTGACGGCCTGGGCGGGCTGAGGGATGGACGTGCAGGGGACGACCGGGGCGGCGGCGAGCGGCGGGCCACGACGCGCGCCGGTGACGATCGCCGGAGACGCCGGCTTCGCCGCCGTGCCCGTGCTCGACCCGTACCTCGAGGCGACGCTCTGGCTGCTCGAGCAGGCGAGCGGGGCGCTCGTCCTCGGTCCCGACGCGCCGGCCGCCGGCACCATCCACGCGACGAACCTGCTCGCCAACGTCATCCTGCTCGACGGCGCCCATCCGGGGCCGGTCGCGCAGCGGGAAGGGCTCGGGGTCATCCTCGCCGAGCCGAGCGCCGAGCAGCTCGAGCGGCTCGAGCCGCGAGGGTTCCATCCCGGCGCCACGTGGTTCCTCATCCCGTCCCCGGATGGCACGCCGTTTCGCGAGTATCAGGACGCCTGGGCCTGGGCGCAGCAGCGACCGGTACCCGGCCCGGGGCCGGTCGCCGAGTTCTCGCCCCGGAGCGCGGCGCACGCGACCGCGGACCCGACCGGACTGCTGACCGCGAGCGAGCTGTGGGCGCTCGGGCTGCGCGCGGGCCACGACGCGCGGTGGGCCGCTGCCCTCCGCGCGGGCAACCGCCTGCGGCTCATCCCGCGGGACGGCGGCGCATGACGTCCTCGCCGCCCGGAGGCGGTGACGGGTCTTCCGCGCCGGCCGACGTCGTCGACCTGCCGCCGAGCCGGCGGGCCGCGCTCGGCGGCATCGAGCTCCTCGCCGAGGAGATCGACCCGGAGCGGGATCGCGGCCGCCGCCGCATCCGCGACATCGTGCTGGCCATGCGTCCCGCGCCCGGCACCCGCCTCGCGCCGCCGGAGCCGCTGCGCGCCGGCCCGGTGTTCTGGGCGGCGCGCGAGCAGAACGACGTGCTGCTCGCGATCCGCACGCAGGACTTCGCGACGCCGGACGCGGCGGCGGCCGACGCCGAGCGGCTGCTGGACCGGCGGAGTCGGCTGGACCTGATGCCGGTCGCGGATGCCGCCGGCCTGCAGTCGTTCTGGCTGACCCTCCGCGGCCGGGTCGTGCTCGTCGGCGCCCGCGCCTGGCACCCGACCAACCGCGGCTCCATCGAGGGCGCCCTCCGCCGCTTCATCGCGATGCGCTAGTGGCCGGTTGCCCGTGGGGGTTTCGAGACGGGCGCCTGGCGGCGCCCTCCTCAACCGCCGGTGGTTGAGGAGGCGCGTCCCGCGCCGTCTCGAAGCCACCCGGCCGCTCACCCCGGTGGTTGAGGAGGCGCGTCCGCGCCGTCTCGAAGCCACCGCCTGCGAGGGGGCTGGTTTCGAGAACGCGCCTGCGGCGCTCCTCGACCAGCGATGCGGTCCACCCCGCCCGCTACTCCTCGACCGGCCGCTCGGGGCCGTCGTCGCCGAGCAGGTCCTCGATCGCACGGTCGACGTCGTCGGGCTCCGGCTCGCCCGCCGTGAGCCGCGCGACGATCCGCGCCGGGTCGTCGATGTCCTCCCCGGTCGGCACCAGATCCGGGTGCGACCAGAGGGCGTCGCGCGCCGCCGGGCCGACCGCCTCCGTGATCGCCGCCCACATCGCCGCCGCCTCGCGCAGTCGCCGCGGCCGCAGCTCCAGGCCGGCGAGCACGCCGAGCGCGCGCTCCGCCGGGCCGCCCGAGGCGCGCCGGCGGCGGATCGCCTCGGCGATCGCGTCGGCGGCGGGCAGCCGCGTCGTCGCGGCGGCGGTCACGGTGTCGACCCAGCCCTCGATGAGGGCGAGCGTCGTCTCCAGGCGGGTCCGCGCGGCCAGCTGCGCCTCGCTCGGCGGCGGGATGAGCGCCCCGTTCTGCAGCGCGTCGCGGAGCGTCTCCGGGTTCGCCGGGTCGAAGTCGGCGACGACGTCCTCGAGCCGGTCCGTGTCGATCCGGATGTCGTGCGAGTACTCGCGCATCGCGGTCAGCAGCTGCAGCCGCAGCCAGCGCGCGTGCCGGAACAGCCGGGCGTGGGCGAGCTCGCGCACCGCCAGCCACAGCTCCACCTGGTCGAGCGGCTGCTCGAGCGAGCGGCCGAACTCGATGGTGTTCTGCGGCAGGATCGCGGCCTGGCCGTCGTCGAGCAGCGGGATCCCGATGTCCCCGCCGGCGAGCACCTCGCCCGCGAGCTGGCCGACGACCTGGCCGAGCTGCATCGCGAACAGCGTGCCGCCGACGTTGCGCACCATCCGCGTCGCGTTCGGCAGGATGCCCTCGATCTCCTCGGGCGCCGCCTCCTCGAGCGCCTCGGTGAGCGCGTCGGCGATCGAGCCCGCCACGGGCTCGGCGAACTGCGTCCAGACGCCGATCGTCGCCGCCGCCCACTCGCGGCGGCTGAGCAGCCGCGGCGGCGTCGGGCCCTGCGGGATGTCGGTCGCCTCGTCGAGCCAGAGCTCGGCGACCTGCAGCGCGCGCTCGAAGGCGTCGCGCTCCTCCGGGAGGGTGACGATCGTCCCGGTCCCGGCGATCGCGGAGGCCTGGTCGGCGGCGAGCGTCCAGTTGACGCCGTCGTCGTCGCTGGACATGGCGCGCTGCAGCTGGCTCATGAGCTGGTCGAGCAGCGCCGGATTGTCGGGGAGGCCGGCGGCGCTGGCGAGCCGCGAGGGGTCGACGTCGCCCCGCCCCTCGAGGAACGCCCGGAGGAGCTCGCGGAACTCCTCCTCGTCGCGGTCGGTCATGGCTCCACGCTAGGCGCTGCTGCCGGGAGCGCACAGGGAATCGCCATAGACTCGACGGCCGTGCGCTCCGCTGATGGCGAACGCGGGACCGGCCCGCGCTGGCCGGTGTCCCAGGTCTGGGGGCTCACGCTGCTCGCACTCGCCGCGCTGTTCGCCGCGATCGTCGCCTCGGCGCAGGCGCCGTACGCGATCGAGCGGCCGGGTCCCGTGTACGACGTGCTCGGCGACACCACGGTCGGCGACGCCGAGGTGCCGATGATCGAGGTCGTCGACGCGGAGGTGCACGCCACCGACGGCGTGCTCGACATGCTGACGATCAACGCGAACGACCCCGCGCACCTGCCGTCCTGGCTGCAGGTGGTCGAGGCGTACTTCGACCCCTCGCGCACCGTGCTGCCGATCGAGGCGGTCTACCCGCCGACGGACGGCCCCTCGAACCAGGAGCGCCAGCAGGTGCAGATGGAGAACTCGAAGCTCGCGGCGATCGCGGCGGCGCTCGACCACCTCGGCTACGACCTGGTGCCGACGATGCGGGTCGTCGAGGTGATGGCGGACGGCGCCGCGCGCGGCGTCGTCGAGCCGGGCGACGTCGTCGTCACGGCGAACGGGCAGGCGCTCGAGGACGTCGGCGAGCTGCGCGAGCTGCTCGCGGAGAACGGCACGGAGCGGCCGGTCGAGCTCGTCGTGGACCGCGGCGGCCAGCTGCACCGGCTGCAGATCGTCCCGCGGCTCAGCGACGAGGACCCGCCGGCGCCGGTGCTCGGCGTGCAGATCGCGAGCGACTGGGACTGGCCGGTCGACATCCGCATCCAGCTCGAGAACGTCGGCGGCCCGAGCGCGGGCATGATGTTCGCGCTCGGCATCATCGACAAGCTCACGCCGGAGTCGCTGACCGGCGGCGAGGTCATCGCCGGCACCGGCACGATCACCGCGACGGGCGAGGTCGGCGGCATCGGCGGGATCCGGCAGAAGCTCTACGGCGCGCTCGGGGCGGGCGCCACCTGGTTCCTGGCGCCGGCGTCGAACTGCGACGAGGTCGTCGGCCACGTGCCGGGAGACCTCCGGGTGCTGCCGGTCGAGACCCTCGACGAGGCGGTCGAGGCGCTCGGGATGGTCGCCGAGGGGCCGGAGGCCGTCGACTGGCCGAGCTGCGACGCGGTGCTCGCCGCCGGAGGCTGAGAAGGCTCCCCGGATCGGCTGGGTAGAGTGGACGCCGGACCGAACCGACGGGAGCCCCAGTGTCTGCAGCCCCTGCCGAATCGACGCGACCGCGCCGGTCGCTCCGGGCGGCGATCCTCATCACGATCGTCGTCGTCATCGCGCTCGTCATCGCGTTCTTCGCCAGCTCGTCGGTCGCCGCCGACTTCCTGTGGTTCCAGCAGATCGGCTTCGTCCAGGTGCTGTCGACCCAGTGGCTCGCGCGCATCGCGATGTTCTTCATCGGCTTCGTCGCGTTCGCGGTGCCGGTCTTCGTCAGCATCCTCATCGCGTACCGGCTGCGCCCGGTCTACGCGAAGCTCGGCGCCCAGATCGACCGCTACCGCGAGATCGTCGACCCGCTGCGCCGCGCCGCGACCTTCGTCATCCCCGCCGTCGTCGGCGTCGCCGGCGGCATCGCCACCTCGGCGACCTGGGAGACGGTCGCGCTCTGGCTCAACCGCACGCCGTTCGGCCAGACGGACCCGGAGTTCGGGCTCGACCTGTCGTTCTACTTCTTCGAGCTGCCGTTCTACCGCGGGCTCGTCGCCTTCGCGACCGCCGTCGTCGTGCTGAGCGGCATCGCCGCGATCGTCACGGTCTTCCTCTACGGCTCGATCCGCATCGTCGGGCGCCAGATCCGGATCTCGCGCTCCGCGCGGGTGCAGCTCGCGATCACGCTCGGCGTCTTCCTGCTGCTGCAGGCGGCCACCATCTGGCTCGAGCGCTACGCCCTCGTCACCGACCCGAGCATGGGCTTCCTCGAGACCGGCGCGGGCTTCACCGAGGTGAACGCGATCATCCCCGGCAAGGCGATCCTCGCCGGCGCCGCGCTCATCGTCGCGGTGCTCGCCTTCGTCACGGCCGCGATCGGGCGCTGGCGGCTGCCGATCGTCGGCATCGCGGCCCTCATCGTCATCAGCATCATCATCAACTCGCTCTACCCGTGGATCGTCCAGCGCTTCCAGGTCGAGCCCTCGGCGAAGACGACGGAGGCGACCTACATCCAGCGGGAGATCGACGCCACGCGCACCGCGTACGGCGTCGCGGGCGTCGAGGAGATCCCGTACAGCGCGGTGACCGACGCGGAGCCGGGGGCGCTGCGCGAGGACGCCGAGACGACGGCGAACATCCGCATCCTCGACCCGATCGTCGCGCCGCGGGCCTTCGCCCAGCTGCAGCAGTTCCGCCAGTACTACACCTTCCCGACCAAGCTCGACGTCGACCGCTACGAGGTCGACGGCCGCACGCAGGACACCGTGCTCGCGGTGCGCGAGCTCAACCAGGCGGGCCTCGGCGACTCGCAGTCCTGGTACAACAACACGATCGTCTACACGCACGGCTACGGCGTCGTCGGCGCCTACGGCAACCAGCGCGCCTCGGACGGCCAGCCGCTGTTCCTCGAGTCGGGCATCCCGACCTCCGGCGACCTCGGCGAGTTCGAGCCCAGGGTCTACTTCGGCGAGGGCTCGCCGCAGTACTCCATCGTCGGCGCGCCGGAGGGCTCGACGCCGATCGAGGTCGACTACCCGGCGGGCGGCGCCGAGTCGACGCGGACCGTCACGACGACCTTCGAGGGCGAGGGCGGGCCGAGGCTCGACGACTTCTGGAAGCGGCTCATCTACGCGGTCAAGTTCCAGTCGGAGGAGATCCTGTTCTCCACCGCGATCAACCCCGAGTCGCAGATCCTCTACGACCGCGACCCGATGGCGCGCGTCAGCAAGGTCGCGCCCTACCTGACGCTCGACAACGACCCGTACCCGGCGATCGTCGACGGCCGGATCGTCTGGATCGTCGACGGCTACACGACGGGCACGCAGTACCCCTACTCGGAGACGATCGACCTCGCCGGCGCCATCGCCGACGCGGACACCCAGGTCTCCAGCCTGTACAGCCAGCCGCTCAACTACATCCGGAACTCGGTGAAGGCGACCGTCGACGCCTACGACGGCAAGGTCACGCTCTACGCCTGGGACACGGAGGACCCGGTCCTCGCGACCTGGCAGAAGGTCTACCCCGGCTCGCTCGAGCCGCAGTCGGAGATGAGCGCGCAGCTGCTCGACCACATCCGCTACCCGGAGGACCTGTTCAAGGTGCAGCGGCAGATCCTCGGCTCGTACCACGTGACCGACGCCGGCTCGTTCTACTCCTCCGAGGACCAGTGGCTGACGCCGACGGACCCGGTCGCGGCGAGCGGCGCGCTCCAGCCGCCCTACTACCTGACGATGCAGGTGCCGGGCACCTCGGCGCCGGGGTTCACGCTCTATTCGACGTTCATCCCGCGGGCGAGCGCCTCCGCGCAGCGCGACGTGCTCACCGGCTACTTGACGGCGAACGGCGACGCGGGCGACGAGTACGGCAAGCTCACGCTGCTGACCATCCCGACGCAGACCATCGCCGGGCCCGGCCAGGTGCAGAACGCGTTCAAGACCTACGGCCCGGTCGCCGACCAGCTCGCCCTGTGGCAGCGCGGCGAGACGGAGGTCCGGCTCGGCAACCTGCTGACGATCCCCGTCGGCGGCGGCCTGCTCTACGTGCAGCCGGTCTACGTCCAGGCCTCCTCGGGCACGCAGTACCCGCTGCTGCAGCGCGTCCTCGCCGGCTTCGGCGACGCGATCGCGTTCGAGCCGACGCTCGACGAGGCGCTCGACGAGCTGTTCGGCGGCGACTCGGGGGCGAGCGCGGGCGACAGCGGCGAGGCCGGGGAGACCCCGGTGCCGCCGGTGCCCGACGGCTCGGAGCCGGAGGAGCCGGGCACCAGTCCGACGCCGACGCCCTCGCCGACGACGCCGCCCGGCACGGGCACCGTCGACGATGCCGCGCTCAAGCAGGCGCTCGCCGACTACCAGGCGGCGCTCGCGGACCGGCAGGCGGCGTACGCGGCGGGTGACCTGGTCGCGGCGGGCCAGGCGGACCAGCGCATGGTCGAGGCGATCGAGCGGGCGCTCGCGGCCTCGGGTGACTGAGCGGCGGACGCGATCGGGCCGGGGCGTCCCGGCGGGTGGGCTCGGCCTCGTCGTCGCGCTCGCGGCCGCGCTGCTGACGGGGTGCGCCGGGGCGGCGCCGGGGCCGGGCGTGCCGGAGTCGATGCCGTCCGAGCCGTCTGCGTCGTCCGAGCCGTCCGTCTCGCCGGCACCGGACCCCGACCCGGAGCGCTTCGACCTCGCGTCGATCGACGGCACCGCCTGGTGCTCGCCGACCCGCGGCGACTGCGTCGAGATCGCGCTGCCCGTCGTCGCCGGCTTCGGCGGCCGCTCCACCGGCACCTGGCCGCCCCAGCCCGCCGATCCGGACGGCTGCTTCCGGCTGCGCGGCGGCGCGCCCTTCGACCTGTGGTTCTGCCCGGCCGGCGCGGTGGTCGACCTCGAGGGCCGGCCGACCGGGATCGACGACGCGCGGACCGATCAGGACCGGCTCATCGTCAAGTTCAAGGCCGAGGACGGCTGGGTGTACCTGCGCGAGCCGTGACGCTCAGAGCTGGCCGTCGAGCCAGGCGAGCACCGCGAGCACGCGGCGGTGGTCGGAGCCGGTCTCCTCGAGCGCGAGCTTCGCGAAGATCGAGGTGATGTGCTTCTCGACCGCGCCGAGGCCGATGTGCAGCGCGCCGGCGATCGCCGGGTTCGAGCGGCCCTCGGCCATGAGCTGCAGCACGTCGCGCTCCCGCGGCGTGAGCTGCTCGATGGGGTCGCGGCGCCGGCCGAGCAGGTGCGCGACGACCTCCGGGTCGAGGACGGTGCCGCCGGCGGCGATCCGCCCGATCGCGTCGTCGAGCTCGTCGAGGGAGGCGACCCGGTCCTTGAGCAGGTAGCCGACGCCGCCCGTGCCGGCCGCGAGCAGCTCGCGCGCGTACAGCGCCTCGACGTACTGCGAGAGCAGCAGGATGCGCAGCTCCGGCCGCTCGGCGCGCAGCCGCAGCGCCGCCCGCACCCCCTCGTCGCGGAACGTCGGCGGCATCCGCACGTCGAGGACGACGAGCTCCGGCGCCGTGCCGTCGTCGGCCGGCCGGTCGAGGGCGTCCAGCAGCTCGTCGGCGTCGCCGAAGGCGCCGACCACCTCATGCCCGGCCTCGCCGAGGACCCGGACCAGCCCCTCGCGGAGCAGGACCGAGTCCTCGGCGACGGCGACGCGGACCATGCTCACCAGGGTAGGCGCGCGGTGAGCACGGTCGGGCCGCCCGCGGGGCTGTCGATCGCGAGCGTGCCGCCGAGGCCGTGCACCCGATCCTGCAGGCCCGCCAGGCCGTGGTCGGGCACGACGACCGCGCCGCCGGCGCCGTCGTCCGAGACGGTGATCGTCACCGCCCGGCCGATCGCGTCCGCCGCGACCGCGATGCCGATCCGGCTCGCCCGGGCGTGCTTCACGGCGTTCGTCAGCGCCTCGCTCGCGATGAAGTAGGCGTTCCGCTCGATCTCCGGCGGCAGCAGGCCGGCGGGCACGGCGCCGGTGATCTCGACCGGCACGGCGCTGCGCGTCGCCGCCGACTCGAGCGCGGCGATCAGGCCACGGTCGAGCAGGATGGGCGGGGCGAAGCCGCGGGAGAGCGCGCGGAGCTCGTCGAGCGCCTCGCGGGCCTGCTCCGTCGCCGAGGCGATCAGGCCGCGCGCCTCCTCCGGCGACTCGGCCATCCGGCGGTCGGCGGAGGCGAGGTCCATCTGCAGCCGGATGAGCCGCTGCTGCGGGCCGTCGTGGATGTCCCGCTCGATGCGCCGGATCGCGGTGTCCTCCGCGGCGACCGCCGCCGCGCGGGAGGCCTGGGCGCCGACGAGCTCCTGCTCGAGCGCCTCGGCGCGGAACGCGCCGAGCATGAGCCGCGCGAGCCCCCAGTGCGCCCACGTGAGCCCGCGCAGGATCCAGGGCAGGCAGAATGCGACGGCGAGGCCGACGACCGTGCGCAGGATGCCGCCGCCGATCCCCCAGGGGGCGCCGATCCCCCAGGGACCGCCGAGGCCCCAGTCGCCCCAACCGACGAACCCCGCGCCCGGTCCGGGGGTGGCCGCCCACATCCACGGCACCCAGAGGATGCCGCCGACGGCGGTGCCGACCGCCGCGACCGCGACGCCGAAGGTCACCGCGGCGAGGATCACCTGCGGCAGCAGGCAGTAGACCAGATGCAGCCAGTAGTGCGGGTTGCCGAAGACGGAGCCGAGCCACGGGAAGAACCCCTCCCGCTGCCGGAAGGCCGGGCGCGGGATCCGCGGTCGCCCGGACCACTCGATGATCGCGAGGTCGACGAAGCCGATCCAGCGCGCGACGTAGAGGGCGGCGACGACGAGGAAGACGCCGATCACGAGCACGGCGAGCCCGACGCCCGCGGCGAACAGGCCCCAGAGCAGCCCGACCGTCGCCGAGGCGATCGCGCCGAGCGCGATGATCGCGGCGAAGGCCTTCGGCGCGGCGGCCCACAGCGAGCCGTAGTGCCGCCAGAAGCCGGGCCTGGCTACGGGGGCGGGTGGCGGGGCGGTCATGGTCGTGGCGGTCATCTCAGGTTCCTCCGATTGTCGTCCACCCAGCGTCGCGGCACCGCGTCCGACGCGGCATGGAGCGAACCGACGACTTCGGGGTGGGGACAGCCCCCGTTCCCAGGAATCGCCCCTAGGCTGGCCACAGCGATCGGCACCCGCCTGTTGTCATCCGTCCCGGACCCGCGTCGCGCGGTCCGACGAACGAGAAGGTGCCCTCATCTCCTCCACACCCGCATCCGGTCTCGGTCCGCTGCGTCGCACGACGCCCCGATCGGAGCGGGGTGAGGGCGTCACCGTCGCCTACACCCGGGTCTCCCAGGTGATCAAGGAGATGGGCCTGCTGCGCCGCACGCCGTGGTTCTACCGCGGGGTCGCCGCGCTCATCCTGCTCGGCTTCGGCGGCGCGATCACCGGCTTCATCATGTTCGGCGAGAGCTGGTTCCAGCTGCTCATCGCCGCCGCGCTCGGCATTCTCTTCACCCAGGTCGCGTTCCTCGCGCACGAGGCGGCGCACCGCACCATCATGCGCACCGGCCCGGAGAACGACCGGCTCGCGCGGGTGCTCGGCGGGATCGCCGGGATGAGCTACTCCTGGTGGGACTCGAAGCACAGCCGGCACCACGCGAACCCGAACCAGGTCGGCAAGGACCCCGACATCGAGGTCGACACCATCTCGTTCACCGAGGAGGACGCGGCGAAGGCGCGCGGGCTGCGCCGGCTCATCACGCGGCGCCAGGGCTGGCTGTTCTTCCCGCTGCTCACCCTCGAAGGCCTGAACCTGCACTACGTCGGCGTCAAGCACCTCGTCACCAAGCGCGGGGTGAAGGGCCGCTGGACGGAGCTCGGCACCCTCGCCGCGCGCTTCGCGGTGCTCCTCGTCCCGGTGTTCGTGCTGCTGCCGCCCGGCATGGCGTTCGCGTTCGTCGGCGTCGAGCTCGCCGTCTTCGGCGTCTACATGGGCGCGACCTTCGCGCCGAACCACAAGGGCATGCCGCAGATCCCGCACGGCGTGAAGATGGACTTCTTCTCCAAGCAGGTGCGCACCTCGCGGAACATCCGAGGCGGCTGGTGGGCGACCTGGCTGATGGGCGGCCTGAACTACCAGATCGAGCACCACCTGTTCCCGAGCATGCCGCGCCCGCACCTCGCGAAGGCGCGCGAGATCGTCCGCGAGTACTGCCGCACGCTCGACGTGCCGTACACGGAGACGAGCCTCGGGCACTCGTACCGCATCGTCATCGAGTACCTGAACCGCGTCGGCCTCGCCGCGCGCGACCCCTTCGACTGCCCGATGGTCTCCCAGTACCGCAGGGCCTGAGGCGATTCCTGCGCCAGAATGACCCCATGAGCGCAGAACTCGAGGCGGAGCGCACGCGGCTCCGCGAGACCCTCGGTCCGTACGGCCTGTGGCGGCGCGGTCCCGACGCGACCGCGGAGTTCGCCGCCGAGGCGGACCGGCTCGGCTTCGGCTCGATCTGGGTGGGCGGCAGCCCGCCTGCGGACCTCGCGGGCGTCGAGGCGCTGCTCGCGGCGACGGAGCGGATCGTCGTGGCGACCGGGATCGTGAACATCTGGACCGCGGACGCGACCGCGATCGCCGACAGCTGGGCGCGGCTCGAGGAGCGCTACCCGGGCCGCTTCATCCTCGGTGTGGGCCCGGGTCACCCGGAGCGGGTGGAACAGGCGGCGCGACCCTACGGCCCGCTCGTCGAGTACCTCGACGTGCTCGAGACCCGCGGCGTGCCGCCGCACCGGATCGCGCTCGCGGCCCTCGGCGACCGCGTCCTGGCGCTCGCCGGCGAGCGCACGCTCGGGGCGCACCCGTACTTCGTGCCGCCGCTGCACACGGCGCACGCGCGCTCGGTGCTCGGGCCCTCGCCGCTGCTCTTGCCGGAGGCGCGGGTCACGCTCGAGTCGGACGCCGCGCGGGCGCGCGAGGTGCTGCGGCCGGGCATGACGATGTACTTCCCGCTGCAGAACTACCGGCGGAACCTGCTCCGGCTCGGCTACGCGGAGGAGTGGCTCTCGGTCGAGAACGACGCCGCGATCGACGAGATCGCGACCTGGGGCGATGCGGCGGCGGTCCGCGCCGGGCTCGACGCGCACCTCGAGGCGGGCGCCGATCACGTCCTCGCGCAGCTCGTCGTCCCCGAGGGCGCGGACCCGCTCGCCGAGCTCCGCCGCCTCGCGCAGGCCCTCGACCTCGCCTCCGGTGGTTGAGGAGGCGCACAGCGCCCCCCGGTGGTTGAGGAGGCGCGCAGCGCCGTCTCGAAACCACGCCCCGTCATTCATGGGTGGTTTCGAGACGGTCGCCTGCGGCGCCCTCCTCAACCGGCGGTCTGCGGATCGTGTTCACCTTCCCACCGGTGGTTGAGGAGGCGCGCAGCGCCGTCTCGAAACCACACCCCCGTGAGTCGCGGATGGCCTCGAGACGCTCAGCCGTCCCAGGCCGCCGCGAGCCGGGCGCCGAGCCGGGCGTGCACCGCGGTCACCCGCTCGACCGTGAGCGGGCCGGGGGAGGCGAGCAGCAGGCCGAGCGCCTCCGGCGAGAGCACGCCGACGCCGTCGACGAGGAAGCCGTGCGGCCCGTCCCACTCCGCGCCGACGAAGCAGAGCACCGCGCGCACGGGCACCGCGGCGTCACCGACCGCCTCGGCGACGATCCCGAGCTGCCGCCGGGCGCTCGCGACGAGGTCGCTCCGATCGGTCCCGCCGATCCGCAGCGTCTCGATCCGCACGCCGTGCTCGACCACCCGCAGTCGCGGCGTCCCGGCGTAGTGCTTCGCGTCGATGACGTAGACCCCGCTCGGTGCGACGGCGACGTGGTCGATGTTCGCGGGCGAGCCCGGGACCGCGCGATCGTGGAGCACGAGCACGCCCGGGATCGAGCCGAGCACCCGCCCGACGGCGACCTCGCCCTCGGCCCCCTTCGCCCAGGCCGCGCCGTCGCGCCCCGCGCCGGGGATCCGGCCGCGCTGCGCGGCCTGCCGCTGCGCCGAGGCGCCGGCCCAGCCGTGCAGCTCCGCCATCACGCCACCGCGAGCCGCACCCAGTCGGCGGGGTCGACGCCGGGGTCGGCGAGCACCTCGCGCCGCACGGGCCGCGCCGCGCGCAGAAGCGCCTGGACGTGCTCGTTGACGTCCCAGACGTTGACGTTCGCCCCGCCCACGACGACGCCGTCGGCGAGCTGGAACGCGACGAACT
>Ga0182737_1002668_pt1 | contig 14214 bp, 16 predicted proteins | sample eDN5th30CBELigOP_FD_128878 | JGI IMG/M metagenome (GOLD analysis project Ga0182737, IMG submission 128878) | Enriched Organic Plus compost microbial communities from Emeryville, California, USA - eDNA 5th pass 30_C BE-Lig OP (version 2) (version 2) ... | reverse complement strand
GTCTGGGATCGGCTGCTTGAGGCTGTCTCTGAGGCCTATGATGGCGACATCGTGATGATCGACAGCACCTGTGTTCGTGTTCACCAGCACGGAGCCACAGGAAAAAAAGGGATGCCGACGATGGTGGCATGGGACGTTCCCGTGGCGGCCTCACAAGCAAAATCCACGCGATTGTTGATGCGGAAGGCCGTCCGATCAATCTTTGCCTGACGGGTGGTCAGGCTGCTGACTGCTCTCAGGCCGAGGGCCTCATTGAACGCATCAAAGCAGGCGGCACCCTGCTTGCGGACAAGGCCTATGATACCGATGCGATCCGGAAGACAACAGCAGAACGAAAAATCTGGGCCAATATTCCTCCCAAATCCAACCGTAAGGATGTCTTCGCGTTCTCGCCATGGGTATATCGCCAGAGAAACCTGGTCGAGCGCTTCTTTAATCGCATCAAACACTATCGTGGCATCGCCACGCGTTACGACAAGAACCCGGACAATTTCCTCGCTGCTGTCAAACTGATCGCTGTCCGCATCTGGTGCATCAGTTTATGAGTCTACGCCCTAGTGTCCCTCTCCCTCAATTGAAAAAACCCCGTCAAAGATTATCCGCTAGGCCGGATCGTATAGCTGAAACGAAAAGGCCAGTGCGAAACACACAAGCGAAGCGTCACGGATTTGAAAAATCCAAACTGCACCGCAGGTTTGCCATACGCGCGTGTACGCGTGTATCTGCGCGTGCGTCGGCGCGCGTCACGCGAAGAGGGTTTAGGATTCCGTGCGCGCGTATACGAGGGAACACTTGAAAAGCCTTAGAATATAAAGATTTGTTAACTATCTTTTTATCCCAAGATTGGACGGAGAGCCAAAATCACGGAGTGTATTACGTCAACAAATTTTGTATTAAAAACCCTGTTTTCGAATTAAAAAATCCAAGTAAGCAACAAAAACAACCGAAACACGGCATTGGTAACGTTATTAAATCCCATAAAATTAGAAAATGAGATTTAGACGAAAAATATAAAGGAATCAGATACTTAATACCGTCCAATTACGGGATTTAAACGCGGCAATTATCTGGTTCTTATCCCATCATTCAGGACAATGGGATTTAAAGAACGGATATAAACATCGATAACCGCCGACAGAACTTAATATCCCATATCTGAATATTTATGAGATGAAATCATAAATATAATAAAAACAATACATTAGCATGGTCTCTCTAAAAAAAATCCCATAGCAAAAAAATAATTGTTTAAATACTTGTGCCATACAAGTCAGTGATCAATCATTAAAATACAGATGATTATAAAGGAGATTTATTGAAATGAATAAAACGAAACGGAATCTATTCAAGCCTTCAACACGCGGTGACATTATTTCTGCTATTGATGCCGATGCTCTTTCAAAGGTCGCACCCTCCAGCCCACGACCCGTGGAGATGTTGGAAAGCTGTGAAATTACTTCAGACGATAAGCTGACGGCATCTGACACTGCTCTTCATGAACTTATGATTTCAACTGCGTACATGTTTGATCCGAACCTGGAAGAGGACTCCCATACAATCCCGGTCGGGGTCGCAATGAAATATTTCGGTGTAAAGGAAACGCATGCCGACCACCGCGAGTTACTGAAGCTTTCGTTGAAGCGCTTGACGGCAACTACGGTCTCGTACGGGTCACTAAAAAGCCGCCGCTACGAAAATGTTCCGATGCTTGTGTCCTGGCTTGAAAGCAATGAGGCATCCGACAATATCCGTTACAGCCTGCCCAAGCCAGTCCGCGATCTCATGAGATCAATGCCGTCATTGTACGCCTATCTGGAATTGGCACCGTTGGCGACTATGCGCTCGAAGTTTTCCATCCGTATATACCGCGTTTTAGCAGCAGCTGCCGTCCAGAAAAGATGGAGCCCAGGCGGTGATAATGAGATCGTCCTGAAAGCTACTTCAGAAGAGATCGCTGCATGGTGCGGTTTTCCTCGTGACATCGAAACAGGTGTCAATTTTGGCAAGCTGAAGGAACGCGTTTTGAATGGCTTGGAAGCCGATTTGGCGTCTATTCGCCGTTTTAAGACGAAGATCATCGAGGTCCGCAAGCAAAAGATGCGTGGCCGTCCATTAGACCATATGGAATTCCGTCTTGAACTGCAGGCACCCAGTCACCACCAGACACGGGTTCTGTTTGATGCTGTGACTTCGAATGCGGGTAAATTCGACGTCGAGCCTTACAACGTTGCCGACCACATCTGGTTGAAGGCCGAAAAACTCTTCTCCAAGAAGCTTGGGTTTGGGCATTTTCAATTTCTGCAACTCTGGTTGGTCGCATTGCATGAAGCGACGACCAATGTTGGCTTGACATCCGGCTTCGAAACCCGTGCGTACCGTGGTGAAAAACTGCTGGCCTCGATAGATGACCTTGGTGCAGATGAAGCCGCCTGGCAGATGATCAGTGAAGAGGTAGCAAGTCCTGATCTCGCACACGCGGATGGATTCGTTTGCTTTCTTGTTGCCGCAGACAAGGCGGAGCAGGCCAGATTAGCGCGGACTAATGAAGGTCATGGTGAAATTGAGGAGGTGGTGGTTCAGGCTTCCGAGGAGGCTGTTTTGACGCCTGTGGTGCCCGTTTCGACATCCTTGGAAGGTGTTTCGGAGATCGTATTGTTTGCAGACCGTAGCCTAACCCCGCAAGAAGTCGACGACCTGATTGCGACGCCTATTATCAGTGCTGTTCTGGGCAACGAGGGTGATCCGATGGTGAATTTCACAATTCGTCACTGGGTTGAAGGCGATGAAATGGAATCGTTTGGACTTCGGCCGAGACGCGTGAATATCAACGAATACAATGCCTTGATTGCAAGCCTGTCGCGCTATCTGGATCGTGAACCGGAGATCGTGCGATGACGTATTATTGCCCAACAATCGCTGACCTCCAAACTGATGACGGCAGTATCGTCGTGGATCGCGATATTTCCCTGCTGTATGATGAGTATCTCTCTATGGATTACGTCTATTGGGTGCAAAAAGTTGTCGATGAAGTTCGGGATGAGTTCCCATATCTGCGCAAGGTATCTGAGCAGCGCAGTATCGTCATCGAGCAGAGAATGACTGACCTGTCATATACCATCAAAGTCTATATCCAGAGAGAAGTTGCTGACAATATCGGGCTTATTGACCGCTTGATGGAAAGATTGCGGGAACCCCTTTATGGGCCAAAACCTGTCGAATTCAAACGCAGGCACAATTGGCAAATTTTCCCGTCTTCCAAGACCGCTGATCTAAAAACGGAGAAGACTACTGGTCAGGACATGAAGGATGTTCGACCAGGTCTTGACCTCAGCAAAGTTCCAGCGGAATTCGAGTTTATGCTGACGACTGCCTTCAAGGATCAGGCAAAGGAATTCTACAAGTCACTCGATCTGATTAATTCTGGCAGCAGGCCGGATTGGATTCGAAATTACTACGTCGAGCTACTGCATGACCGTTGGCCTCATATTGCCCGTGCGGACATCGCAATGGATGGATTGATCTCGAAGGTAATGGCAAAGGTCGCCGATGATCCACGGTTTGCGCAGTCAGAAAACTGGTGGCGTGGATTTTCAATCGCACTATCGAAGGGTGACGGCATGGCAGCGTATGAGACTTGCCAACGATTTCTTGAAAAGGAGCCTCAAGCTGATGCGATTGCAGGCCTTGATGATTGAGTCTCCGGTTTAAAGACCTGGTCTTCCCATAATGCCTTTCGAGCGCCGCTTGCTCCGCGTGGCGTTACCAGAGATAGCGACATTTGCGGATCATTGGATCTTGTTACGCCTCGTTCCTTTTCGGTTATGACGTGCCTGACAGCTTGAGAAAAGCGCCGCGAAGAGTCATCGACAAAGGCCTGCAACACTTTCATATCATTGGTGCTGAAGGTGTGTTCTTTCCGGTACTCGATGCCTTCGCGCTGATTTCGCAGTTCTAATGATCTGGACACCTGGCACGTTAGCCATGGCTCAGATTGGGATGAGCGTAGGTACTGCTGCATCTCACGCGACGTCGAAGTGACTTTCCCGAATTTCTCTGAAGACAGGTCGATTGCAACCTTTCCGTCGAAGCCTGATGGATAAAGCGTGGCCGCTGATCCGCGATGAAAGTTGCGCTCAGTGTTAATGCTCTGGCCTTGCTGAACATTTGTGAACTCGGTCGCGGTTTCCATTGCCAGCTGAAGTTCGGCCTTGGATACGGATTTCCCGCTGTTCGGGTGTATCCTCTCTATTTGCCGATTGATGCGCATCAGAGTGTCATCGGTGCTGTCGCCCTCGATGATGTCTTTGATACCCGGTTGTTTTATCATCTCGCTGAATGGCATCACGGGACGCCAGTTTTCATGCGGTTTCCAAGTTGTCATGTATAGTCCTCCCTTGTTTGTTCAATTTGCAGAAGCCTTTTGCCTCTCTCCTCCTAATAAAATCATCCCTGCCTTTCATGGCGGGTCACCAACCAGAATTCTTCGGTTCCCGGAGGCGCAAGGGCATAAAAGGTTGGGGCAGGCGGAGGTAAAGACGAGCCTGCTGCCTCTATTGGGGTTCGCTCTTCCCAAGCTGTCGTTGCACAAGTTGACACGATACCGTCATGTCCGTCGTGCCTTGAAGCCTGTTTTCCATGGCCTTCTTGGCCAGAATGACCGCCACCAGCCGCCATGCTTTCTTTGATTGTTCGTTCGAATTCCAACAGGTATTCCTGCGACGACTGTCGCATATGACGCAACAATGGGTTTCCGGAGAAAACCTTGCCCGTATTCAGGTTTACACCGATTTTCCCGTCGAAACCGGATGGGTACAGTATGGCATTGATGTCAGTGCGACCAGCCATCGCTGAATTGGCATTTTTGATAGCACTTTGGTATTCCCTGAAATCAATTTTGCCGATTGAGGGATAAATCCGGTCAATTTGCTTGTTGATGCGATTTAACTGGGAAGTGCTGCTGGCCAACATGAAAAAATACTCCTTATTTAAAGAGTATTGTTGTCGGCCACTAATAAATCAAATTTGAGTGGTCAGGTTCTATAGAAAAGAACACGACCAGTTGGAACGAGTTGTAAGCAATAATCGAAGTCGGAAATGTTTCTTGTTACCAGAACGAGGCCGAACTTCAGTGCTTGAAGGAAAATTGTGCAGTCATTGAGACACCGAAGCTTTTGATCATTGGTATAGCCCTGAATACGACAGATGACACCATTGAGAATAGCAGCGCGACCCAGAATATCGAGGTCGGGAACAATTACCCTATGATCGGGCATGGCTTTGATGATGTCGTTGATGGATTTCTGCACCGCTGCGGTTCGGAGATCGCTGGGATCGAGTGCGCCGATTGTGTGTGCCAACTCCTGAATTGCGGTCGAGCTATGGTGACTCAGTCTCGCACGAAGACGATCCCGAATGTGGTCAGGGATATCGCCCTTAAGGCGGTCGATATAGACGCAGGTATCCAGCAAAATGGGTTGGCCACCAATTGGCTCCTCGTCAATGAACGGTAGCTCGTCATCAGGACGGCGGGCAAGGGACTTTGTTGGAAACCTGCGCATCCACCTCGTTGCGGCATCGACATCAAACACGATCAATCGAATCCGAGCTTAATGTCTTTGTCTACAGTGCCATCGAGGCGCGTCATGGTCTCTTCAAACAGGTCTTCGAGCGCTACGCTTGCGAGAGCGAACTCGAGCAGTTCAGACGTTCCCTCAATGCCAGTGCGTGACTTCGCCTGCGCAAGCAATTCATGGCTAACCCGCGCACTGATCCGGTCTTCTTTGCCAACGCCAATCAGGCCGTTTTTCTGCGCTGCGGATAGCGTTTCCTTGATGCGGAATGACCGAATGTTGGCGAGCTTCTCAGCCAAGCTTGCTCGCTTTCTCGGAGAAACAGGGCTGGCTGCAGGCATAAGCTCTTCGTGTCCCTTAGGCATTGCTGATGCTCCATGTAGCACAAAACGTCATTATTGTATGACATGTAGCACTTTTTGCGACCATTTTCAATGTCAGCTTTCGCCACCGCCTGTTTCGGAATCCGAGGATTTTTCAGCTTGGCGTTGTGCGCGTTTACGCGCGCGGTACTTAGCTTCATAGATGCGACGCTTGGCACGGCGTTCAGATGGATCTTCACTGTACGCGGCGTTCTTTGCTCGACCGACCTTCGTTATAAGGTCCGAGTTGTAGCGGGAGATTGTGGACTGGGATACGCCGAGTGTTTTTGCGATACTGAGTTGATTATAGCCTTCTGCCTGCATCTTTTTGAATTGCGCTATCTGTTCGTCTGTGAGGGCCGATTTCCGACCGCCCTTATTGACGCCGACTTTCGCACTCTTTTTTTCACGCTGCTTTTCCACAAATACGTCAGACTCCATCGCCGCCAGCATTTCCACTATCTTGAGCGGGGGCTGTGGATTAGCTTCATTGGGGTCGAAGATAATGGGGTCGACAGGCGCGTCATTGGCATCGACATATATATTCGGCCGCGCAACGATCAGGGTGGCACCCTTTTTGTTTAGCTTGTGAACAAAATCAAGGAAGCCACGAACTTTGCCAGCAACCATGTCTGGCGAGGTGATAATAAGGGTTGAACCGTGCTCCATACGATCAACAAGGGCATCCAGCTTGGGCCGTGTCTGTTTGACTGCAGACACCTGTTCCTCGACAACTCGCGAGCTGGCATCGGAGTCTGACATAGAGAAGTGTCGACTGAAAAGGTACTGCTTTACCTGATCGGTAACAATTTTTACCTGTTCACTAAATTCAATATCAGTATCGCTGATGGCCCGCTTGGCGTATCCGTAAAACACAGAAACCTCCTGAAATGAGTTGTGTTTTCATTGGGAATATGCTATATCGCTTATAATTCAGTATGTCCAGACGTTAGGAGCATCTGACACGGAAAAGGAGGTTTCAACATGGCACGCAACGGAGAACCCGATCTTAGCATGCTTTATGCCTCGGTGGCAGTCGGCGGCACCGTGATCGCATCAGGTCTGACTAACCTGGCACATGGCATCCGAGAAGCCCGTTGGGAGCGCACTGAAAACAAGATTCTGGCGCAGAATGAAGCCCGGTTGGCGGAATTGAAGACCAACCTTGTTCAATTGACGGCGCAGGTGAAGATGTTTCTTGACCGCCTCGATGATCGTCGTCGGAACGTGTATTCTGGTGCAACTGAGATTGCGGCCTTTGAAGCTCAACTGGGATTTGAGATTCACTTTGAGACTTACCGTAATGTCAGTGACGGTTTTAAGCGTGCTGAACTGCTGCGTGGCCTGGCTATTCGTATTCGGGACAGGATCTACGAACTCGATGACGAAGCTGATGCAGAAGTGCTTGCTTTACTCAACGCCATTGAAGTCTGATTATATTTGACCGCCTGCGTGTTTCGTCGGCGGTTTTTAAATAATTTGATTTATGCATAACTGCAAAGGATGCTGTATGTGTTTTTGACAGAAAGGAGATTTAAATGTCAACAGAAAGAGAATACCCATTTTTCAGTGCAGTACTCGACCTTATGACAATTCACTCAAAGAAGGTGAGTTTAATTGGAACTGTGATAACTTCTGCCGTGATAAGCCTCTATTACGGTCATGCTCCACACCAATTCCTGTTTGCGGGATCTGATGTAATAATATCTATGCTGATTAGAGATCTTGGTGCGGCTCTGTGTTTTTATGCACTTATTCATATTGTGGATTTCTGCAGGCAAATTTCAATAGACTCTGGTTTGGAGAATAGATCCCTAAGGAAGAGTGTTTCAGCTCTGTTGTTTTTGTATTTTGCTGATTGGTTTAGGCCAGATGACGGTGTTGTCCAAACGTATTGGAGTGCACCCCGTTTCACCGGACACGTCGGCTAATTTGATTTAGCCCTGATGAACTGCCGAGGGGAAGCCATCTTGAGCGCGGAATGTGGATGGATTTCATTATAGTCCTCGATCCATCCGTCGATGAGCGGGAGCGCTGTTTGTGCGTCCGGTAGTGCTGCGATGCGGATGTAATCCCGCTTCAGGGTTTTAACGAATGCCTCGGACATTCCGTTCGACTGCGGGCTGGCCACCGGCGTGAAGCAGGGCGTCAGATTGAGGGCTTGAGCAAACAGCCTCGTGTCCCGCGCGGTATAAGCCGAGCCGTTGTCAGAGAGATGCTCGATAGCATGCGGGGCTCGTGTTGCCTGGAAGCGTTTCTCGACCGCCTCCAGCATCATATCGCGCACGTCCGAGCCGGAGATGCCCGCATTGGCAACTGCCGTCCAGGCAATGATCTCCCGGTCGAAGGCATCGATGATGAAAGCGAGACGAATGACCTCGCCATTCCAGCAGGTGAACTCCAGACCGTCCGAGCACCAGCGCAGGTTGGATCGCATAACCATGACCTTGCCGTCATGGATGCGGCCCTTGCGAACGGCGGTATGCTTCTCCAGCAGCATGGCGTGGTTGCCCATGATGCGATGGACCCGTTTGGCGTTGACGACAGGCTTATCGGCGGCTCGCCTCTCGCGATTGAGGAGCGCGGCGATCCGCCGATAGCCATAGGTCGGCCTCTGGTCCACCAGCCTGCGGATGACGGGCAGGAGCTCCGCATCCTCGGTCTTATGATAGGACCCGCGCGGCTTTGATCTGCCTTTCAACCGCTCGATGAGGTTGGAACGGGAGACGCCCAAAGTTTCGGCGACAGCCTTCATCGCGAACCGTCCTTCGGCAACAAGATCGGCCGCGATATCCGTTTTTTTAAGTCCGCTTTGGAAAGAGCTTCGCGGAGGATTTCGACCTCCATCGTCTTGCGGCCGAGCATGCGCTCCAGCTCGCGGACGCGATCTTCCAACTTCTTCACTTCCGAATTGCCGACAACCGGCTCGTCAGAATCCACGGCTGCAGCACCTCCCTCGCTCAAGAGCCTGCGCCATCGGTAAAGCAGATTGGGCGCAACGCCATGGCGGCGAGCGGTAGACGATACCGTCTCGCCTGGTTCAAAACTCTGCTCAATGATCGTCAGCTTTTGCTCGGTTGTCCACCGCCTGCGGCGAACATCACCCGTCAACAATTCAACGTGTCGATACTCGTTAGACATAAGCCTGTCCTCAAGCCTGTGCTTGAGCCTTTCTGCTTATGCCGACTGTCCGGTCGAAATGGGGGGCAGTTCACGTATATTGATTATGGTGTAAATCCAACCTTTGCGTGGTCGTATCACGGTGCTGGGGTTGCGGTATTGTCAGCTCTTCTGATTTACGCATATGTCGATGACAAGATTAAAGAAGCAACTGGTGGCTAAATATTTGTAGTGACGTAACAAAACAGGGCGGTTTCCCGCCCTTTTTTATTGATTTCAATTTTACCCCATGGCCATCATCAAGGCAGGGGCATTACGCTCCTTTCTTGTCTTTCTTTCCTTCTCCAATCGCTCTTTAAGACGTATCGCTTTCGGATTGAATCGGGATTCTTCAGCAATTGCTTCGACCATTGATGGTTCTTGGGGTGCAGCCCTGTCATGTTTGAGCATGCCGCTCTTTCTGGCTTGCAGCTCGGACACGCCTTTATAGATGACTGCGAGTGCTTGATCCGGCTTCATCGTAGCCAGCTGATCCAGCTTCGCTTGGTTCAATGTCGATAGCCAGATTTTCTGATCCATGGAAAGCGGTGACAGGTCAACTTGCTTTCGGTTTTCAGGCGCGACTTTCGCGTATTCCAATATTTTTGCAACCGTTGCGACAGGTACCATCTGTGCCATTTGCGCCATGGACGGCTCATTCTTATGCTCATTCTTCGGTGAAGTATCGGATTCAGCTACAGACGTTGCTGGTTTCGGCACTGCAGCCGAATGCGGATTGCCGACTGGGCCGATGCCGAAGACGCCCAGTATCTTGTTCACCATTTTCAAAACAGCGGCCATCATTTTCATGAGCCACTTCGGGATTGCCAACAGCCAATTCTGCTTTCCCGCCGATACGGCATTGGCAGACGTGGAATTCTTCATCGCTTGCTGGGATATCTGTATCGGTTTCTTCTTTGCAATATTCATATGTGTATCTCCTTTTGTTGATGACTTCAGGATAAGAAGAATACTCGCAAGAAACAAATAGTTGCGACTTGCGGCCGATAGACATACCATTAATGCATAACCGTTTATTTGCTTAAAGGAGTATATATGGAAAGCGAAAACAAGAATCCCAAAGGACTAAAAATTGAATACCGCTCTCAAATCGATGAGTTGCTGATTGAGAGTTACGATATCGATTATTTAAGGGCCTCGGGGTCGAAAATAGAACACGTGGATGGCCAGTATTATGTGACTTTGACGGTAGATGTGACACATCCGCAATTGCCAGAACTTGTCTCAAGCGATGATTTCATCGTGGCGTCGTTTGAGGAGGATGCGTTCGAAGATCACCTGACGGCGATTAAGGCTATTGCTATGGATGCGTGGAGTAAGCTGAGAGAGGAAGCTAAGACACAGGCGGAAACCGATTTCGCGAGTCTTGAAGCCGAATTTCAGGGGCAGGGTATCGAATTTGAACGTGATGCTGAAGGCGATATCGTTGTCGATTTCTCCGATACGAGTATCGGATTCGAGAAGGGCAGTGCCTCGCTTCCGTCATCTAAAGAGACGGCCTTCGACGTCGAGGAGGCTCGCAAGATAGCTCGACAGAAAATTGAGGAGAGAACAAGGTTGGCATCTATTGTAGGACGAACACCGGATGACCGACCGTTCGACGTGATTTCTGATGGCACTTACAATGATATCAGTCGCAATCTCGTCGCCACCGATGTGGGTGCCTCGCATGCTGGAGTTAATATTCTGAATGAGCCGAGAACGTTTCAATTCGATAAGCACGGTCTGTTTTTGGTGGCTTTTGACGGCCGAATTGTTCGCGATGTTATCGCGGCCGAGAGTCCAAAGCACCTCTCTGAAGTCAAAGCGTATTACAGCGATTACGGCATCTGCATCTTCAAGGACGACAGGGACGGCTACTGGGTCGGGGTTCACACCAATCATCTGCCTGGTGATCGTGAAGGCTGGAAGAAGAATTCACACGCACAATGGGTGGTTTCCATTCGTGACGCAGATAAGGTGGCAGAACAGCTGAAGCGACGTCTCACTCGTCCCACGTCTAGGCAGGCTGTCACCCACCCAACAGATGCCGTGGCAGTCGCATCGTGAGCGAGGTTGCCTTGGAAACCACCAAACACGCGGTCACGATAGACAATATCAAGGCGCAATTCCGTTTCATGAAGGTCGATACCCTCGATCATCGCGGCATGTTTCTTGGGAAAATCGGCAATCAATACATTGACGACTGCGCTCAGGAACTTCTGCGGGCAGACGGCGTCTGGATTCATGGTGATTGCGCTGCCATAAAGATCGACATCGATGTCGATGGGCGACCGCATATTGCATTCCATGATCACGATAGTCTGACCACGCGCGCATTCAAAGAAGATTTCTTTAGCGCAAATGTGGTCACGATCTGTGCCGAGGCCGCTGTCCGGCATATACAAATCGAAACCAAGCGTTTTCCTCAGATTGTCCGCCAGCTCGATGGGAAAAATTTCAGCATCACAAAGCTGGAGGTGGGCGGCTACCGCATTGCAAGCATGGACAGCGATCTCGGATATGTCACGATTTCAAATTGCCATCCGAAGACGGTTTCCGACGCAATAAACGGCATCACAAAGCGGTTTGCGCAGGCTTTTCAACATTACTTCGAGACAACCGATTATGCGGTACTAGATGCCGCTGCTTTTAAAAAAGTGACCTCGGAATTGGCACCAGGCGGTCTTCTGAATTTGAATTCAACGAAATCGGTCGAGGTGTATTCGATATCGCGTCATGCCATCAGGGTGTCGATCAATAAGCAGATGGCAAGATTAGTGGCATCAATCGGCGATAGAGCGGTTGATATCGTTCTGAAGGACAGCGACGAGCACCTGCGCGCATTAAAGAGCGACCTCGCTGAGAAAGGCCTGTTTCTGCGTGTGGAAAGCGGTACATATAGCCTGCATCGGTTTTCGGATCAGAAGGCCGTTGCCAATGGGCTCAGATCACCGACCGAAATCACGAAATCGATTGTTGCATATGAGCGAGTGCAATCGGATGTAGCGGCCTACAGTGCTGCATAGAAGTCTGTCGGCGGATATCTCAGGTGCCACTACAAGTTTTATTGGCCAACCAAAAGGTTGACCGACATCGATTTTACTAAGTGAATTTATTACAATTGGAAATATTCGACTTCAAGGCTTTTCACTGAGTAAGTCTCTCCTCATAATTATTCATAATCGCAACAAATAGAGTTGCCTTATCGTTTCAGGAGATACTTATGATTACCATATTCGATACCAGTAAAAGCAATCCTTCGCTTCACAAGATGCATTTCCCGGTTTCCATGCTGGATAATAGAATTGTTCAGACGCTTAAAAATAATGACACCGAAGGATATGCAAAGTTCGTCACGCATAGAGGTGAAGAGCGGGTAGAAATGAAATTGCTCGACAAAGGCAATGGCGCATTTGGCATCCGCAGATATGCTGACCCCGCAAATTCTCAGGGTTTCAAAACACCGGAGGTCAGGGATGCCCTGCTGAATATAATCGACACCAATCGTGCTGTTTTGAAAACTGCGCTTGATCCGGACAATGACAGAAACAGGGCAAAAGACGCCCCTCAATCCTCCTCTCAATATGACCCATTGGGTGTCGCTCATTTCACTGCTGAGCTACTCAAAGATCAGGAATTCCGGGGCGAGGCGACCTTCGCTCACTATGATGAAACGAGAGATACCTATCTCGTTGGTGTCATGGGGAAATTCGACCAGATGCCTGATGGCATTCGCTCCGAGTTAATAGCGTCTAATACGCTTATTCAATCAGACCACGGTGTCGACACTCTATACTATGACGCTGACAAAATCGGCGGTATGGACAATATTTCCCGCATTCACGACTACCAGCTTAGTCCGGAAGCCAACGGGTATCTCAATGATATCAGCCGTGTGAATGCTACTATGGTGGCCGAGAGTATCGAGAGTGAGAAAAACTCTTTTGACCGGAAAATGTCGATTGAAAACACTCCGGATGAGAACCTACACCCGGATCATGACGATCACGGGTATGCCATGGTCGAGCCATCTCCTTTGGAGCGGCTTGAGGAGTTCCGTTACGAGATTGAGGCGGAAGAAATCGAAGAAGCTGAGTATCACGATATGTCTGTTGAAGACTATCGCACAGCCTATCGTGATGGGGTCTCATTTTTTGACGAAGAGCTAATAAAAAATGGTATCTCCCCAGAAGAGTACTGGCGTGAGAATTCCAACGATAATAGCAGTTTCGTTGCCACAGAACTGCCGGACACAGACAGCGCGGTGAATGTCACCATGACGACGCCTACACATGTTTTGGCTGACGCTTCATCCGAGGCTCTGGATGAGCTGCACGACACTCGGATTCTGAAAGACAATCAGGACGGCACCACGACCCTTCAGGTCGAGGTAGCTGACAATGGGAAGGTTATCGAGCCATATGATGTGGAATCCACCTTTCAGAATAAGCTCGGCAACGAAGCGCTTTCTGTAGTCGATCAGATCCATGCTGAATACAAGGATGGTATCCAGAATTCGGTGACGAATTTTCACAAAGAGCAGGCAGCGCAATCGCATGCCGTCAGCCAGACGCGTGTTGAAAATCATCTCCATTTTTTGAAACAGGACACCATGAATTCAAAGGGCTGGATCAAACTTGATATACCCGAGGAGGTCGCCAGCCAATATGATGAACGATACCTGCGTGACAATGGGATCAATGTATCCGATGGCAAGATGGCTATGCTCGTTTCTCTGGATGACAATGGGCGTCCAAATTTGAATTCGCGAGCTACGGAAAGGGGATCGTTCGCCGAAGCCTTCGAACAGGATATGTATGCTGTAAACGAGAAAACCATCATGTCTCAGGCGGCTGCCATCCACGAGCAGAAAGAGGCCTCCAAATTTGAGCGTATGCAGAATTCGCTTGGACGAGAAGGCTACGACCTAACCAGAAATGATAGCGGGAAATACGTCCTGACGGCCAAAGAGGAACATTATCAACGCCCAGACGGTGTTGTCCGTCGTCGAATGATTTGAGACTATTTTTGCTTTTGAAGATTGGAGTTTCCGGCTCGGTTTGGGGTTTGATTTAAGCGGCTTTGGTTTGGTGGTTCAAGCGGCGTTTTTTGATCGTGTC